>Ga0307509_10002173_pt1 | contig 32226 bp, 30 predicted proteins | sample 10_EM_MG_FD_202245 | JGI IMG/M metagenome (GOLD analysis project Ga0307509, IMG submission 202245) | Populus trichocarpa ectomycorrhiza microbial communities from riparian zone in the Pacific Northwest, United States - 10_EM | ecosystem: Host-associated > Plants > Roots > Unclassified | place...
CTGTGCCCGGGTGGCGTCAGGATTCAGGGTGGAAACAAAGGCAAATCAGGACGCAACGTCGGATCGACGTGGCGTCCTAATTCGCGATTGACGTTCTGTGCGTCAGGTGCGTCAGACGCACAGGGCACACAGGACGCAAGCTAGTTTTTTTGCTGATGATAATGGCCATTGGCACGATTGTCGGGACAAGTCTATCTTATCCCTCGCAGCTTTCGAGTGCAGGATACACCTGCAATGCTGAGCTGTTTGCTAACAAACCCGGCCCCTTTGTTGGCTCGATCATTGAGACCATTCTGCATAGGCAAATCGTAAGCAAGACTCTATGCCGACGAAGATGGATTGTAACAAATGGACTGATGTGTGGACGCACGATCAGGAAAAATTCATGGTGTTGCGATTCGGAAGTCGAAGTGAGATAACAGAATTGTGAGGGTCAAACGGTGTTCGCACTGTCAGAAAAAGCTTGAGTTTGTTAGTAGGTACTTAGTTAGTATGAGAGTAGCCTAATTAGTTTACTTTAGGACTGAATACTTGAGGTCCTAGGTGCACCTCTCGTCCGGATCATAGTTATTTTATACATGCCAGAAGGATGCAGGGAGCTCTGAACTTAAGATCCTTCTGAGGGATGCTTATATAGCACAGAACGGAGAAGTGATCTTATCATCAAAATTGTTTGCGCTAGAAAATCTTTTATCACTTTACCTACCTCTATTTTACACATTGAGCCTTCCTAGACAATCTCCGTCTACGATAAGATTTTCGGCCTGTGTTATCTTGCAAAACTTGGAGATAGGCTTCCGCCTAACAGAAAATTCCAAAACAAGATAGATCTCAATGATGCCTATTTTCAGACCAGAGTACACCTTGACGATGTCAAATACAATACCATAAAGACACCATTTGGCTCATTCACTAGCAAAGTCATGATGCAGGGAGACATGAATACACCAGCCACCTTTGTCAGAGTCATGGAAGATCTCTTCCACAAAGAACTTGGAGAATATGTCTGAGTATACATTCACGATATTTTTATCTTTAGCAATACCTTTAAAGATCACATACAGCATGTCACAGCTGTGTGCGACAAGCTAAGCAAAGCAGGATTCTATGTGAACCCAAAGAAGAGCAGGTTCTTTTCAGAAAAACTTGAGATCTAAGGCCATATGATCGATGACGATTGCCTACATCCTGCACCACAAAAGATTCGTTCAATAATGGACTAGACAGAGCGAAAGAACCAGAAAGAACTGGAGTGCTTCAATGAAATGGTTAACTATATATTGCAATTTCTTCCCTATGCTGCAACTATTGCAGCCCCACTTACTAAACTCACTGGAAATGCTGAATGGCTATGGACGGACCTTCATGATGCAGCTTTTGAGGCTGTGAAGAGAGCAGCCGAAAAGCAGCAGGTTCTAAGACTGATCCACTATACAATTCCAGATATGGTGTGGTTGTTCACTGATGCATCGCCCACCGGAACTGGTGTATGAGTTGGGCAAGGACCACCCAGAGATGCAGCCAGGCCTGCCGTGTTCCACCGCAGGAAACTCACACCATCACAAAACGCCCATCCCACCCACCATCAGGTAGCACTCGCAATCATTGAGGCTATAGCAGCATTTGAGTAGCTATTGAGAAACGGATGCTTTACAGTGGTAACAGACCACCAAAGCCTTACCAAAATGATGACCCAGAAAGGCCTCTCTGGAAGACAACAAAGATGGCTAATATTCCTTAGCCAATTCAATTTCGGAATAGAATACCAACCAGGAACAGAGAACCTCTTAGCAGATTACCTATCGAGAATTCATGAGGGAAAACAAAATTCTATTGATATAACGCTAAGAGACTCCACTTCACAAGGCGCTAGGACAGACGCCTTGCCCGATACCCCAGCACTCTCTATTGACACAAACTACGCCTCTTCGCTTGACTACCCCACTGATTCAGAAGACGCCATGTATTACGCTAGCTATGAGAAGTCTTCTCCCACACTTAAATCTTAAAACTCCATTCGTCGCTCTAGCTCTGAATACCCATCAGCAAAAATACTAGCCTGCGTCCTGTGCGTCCTGTGCGTCAGACGCACCTGACGCACAGAACGTCAATCGCGAATCAGGACGCACCAGGCGGACACCTAATACTCAGGGCGCACTGGGCGCACACCGAACACTCAGGACGCAACCAGACGCTGCACCAAATCCTCAGGACGCAACCAGACGCAGCACCCAATCCTCAGGACGCAACCAGACTCAGCACCCAATCCTCAGGACGCAACCAGACGCAGCACCCAATCCTCAGGACGCAACCAGACGCAGCACCCAATCCTCAGGACGCAACCAGACGCAGCACCCAATCCTCAGGACGCAACCAGACGCAGCACCTAATCCTCAGGATGCCACCAGACACAGTACCTACTCTTCCTGAGATATCTGAAATAAGCGAAGGGTCCCCCCTTTACCTTTTTTTGACCTTGGTCACCCAGGTCACAATATATTTCACATCACGGAAAAGTATTAAATTTACTACTAATAGTCTTCTATTCTTCTAATCTACAGCTTATTGGACTGCACCCCCTTCACCCCCCCCTTCTTCCCTCCCCTTCCCCTCCCAGGATCTTATAGCTCCATGGATAATTGCCGCCTCAGAACCTCCTTTATACCGGCATGTAGCTGGCGTCGAGCCCAGCCACTAGGTGTCTTCAGATCTGAGATCGGTCAAGCGGTTGTGGAGGAATCTGGCATTGAGTCCTGGGATCGCCAGCATCCCCTCTCAGCCTTCCCAAGACCCCCCCCCCCCAGAGTAGATAGCGATTTCATGAGTATTGATGCGCCAGAGATGGACCTTATACCGGTGTGTAGCTGGCGTCGAGCCCAGCGACGTCCAGGTGACGGATTCAAAACCGGTGCAGCGGTTGTAGAGGAATCTGCCATCGAGTTCAGGATTAGTAGAGACAAAGGACCACTATCAGAAAGGTGGGTGATCTCCATGGGTATTAATGCGACAGGGACGTACCTTATACCGGCGTGAAGCTGGCGTCAAGCCCAGTAGGCCTGCGCCTTCAGACCCGGGATCGGTCAAGCTGTTGTAGAGGAATCCTGCATCGAGTCCTGGGATCGCCAGAGTACCTAATTCTAAAGACCCCCTCCAGAGTAGTTAACGATTTCATAGATATTGATGCGACAGAGACGTACCTTATACTGGCGTGTAGCTAACGTCGAGCCCAGCAATGCGGTGTCTTCAGATCCGGGATTGGTCAAGCGGTTGTGGAGGAATCTGCCATCGAGCTCTGGGATTGCCAGTATCCCCTCTCAGCCTTCCCAAGACCCCCCTGCGAGAGTAGATGGCGATTTCATGAGTATTGATGAGACAGAGACGTACCTTATACCGGCGTGTAGCTAACGTCGAGCCCAGCAATCTGGTGCCTTCAGATCCGGGATCGGTCAAGCGGTTGTGGAGGAATCCGCCATCGAGTCCTGGGAATCGCCAGCATCCCCTCTGAGCCTTCCCAGGACCCCCCTCAGAGTAGATAGCGATCTCATGAGTATTGATGCGACAGGGACGTACCTTATACCGGCGTGAAGCTGGCGTCGAGCCCAGCAGCTCTGTACCTTCAGGTCCGGGATCGGCCAAGCGGTTGTGGAGGAATCTGCCATCGCGTCCTGGGAATCGCCAGCATCCCCTCTGAGCCTTCTCAAGACCCCCCTCAGAGTAGATAGCGATTTCATGAGTATTGATGCGACAGGGACGTACCTTATACCGGCGTGAAGCTAGCGTCGAGCACAGCAACCTCCTGGTGTCAGATTTAGGACCGGATGTGTAGAGGTAGTGGAGTATTATGCAGGATGCCCGGGAATATGGATGTTAAGAGTGATGATGAGAGAACAGTTTGTCGCGTCGCGTATGAGGCTAAGTGCTGAGAAACTATGATGAACTATGCCAAGAAATACCCAGGGGTACCCCTGAAGCGAGCATCTCTCGCTGGTAAATCATAATCAGCAATGGTGTTGAGGGACGAGTCTGGAGGCACTGGAGGCAGAGTTGCTTTGTCTTATATATCAGGACGGAATGTGGTGTATTAGTTTGGCTCCAGATGCATGGAATTTGAGCGGGCAGTGCCAGGCAACTCAGGACGCAAAGGACACAGCGGACGCAACTCAGGACGCACAGAGTGCAGGGGACGCAAAGGACGCAACTCAGGACGCACAGGACACACAGGACGGAGATTCAACATTGCATGCGTCAGGACGCAACGGCACCGTATCTGACGCAGGGTAATTTTTTGCTGATGCTTTATGAACGAAGCAGCCAGCTTCGCTGTTACCCGCTCTCAAACCTTCCAAAGCCCCTCGAATAAGCGCAATGACCCATCACAAAGCTCTCCAAGCACCTTACCCACCGATAGCACCAATAGCTACAGGAAAGACTTGGTTATATCTCCATCTCCCAGCGAACAAGAAAATGAACACTCAGAAAAAAGCTGGCGGAGCTGCACTATTGATGACTGTGAGCTATACAGCGAAGAAAAAGCAGAGGCCAGCTACTGGCCTAAGGGTCCCAGGAAGCCAAAGCAGAGCAAAAAGGCCACAGGGAAGCGAGCAGCTATTCATGGACCTATCGCCCCTCAAAAAGAACTCTCCTACTCTCCCCCCGATCTCCCATACCTCTCTGAAGGAGCCCCACCTCTTAGTATGGAAGACTCTCTTCTCGATACCTCTCCTTTGGCTTCACCGGCCTTCTGACCTCTATACAATGACCCTGACAATAACCAGACCGAATCTAGTCAAGCCCAACTCATTCTCGATACCCTAGATACCCACCTACATGGCATCTTCCGTGATTGAATCAGGCAGGCTTTAGAGCTTGACCCCCCTCTATGCCAAAGTCAAGGAAACTGGCAACAAACTGCACTATTCGATCTCCGATGGCCTCCTACTGGCACAGAATACCAATGGCTACCACAACCTTTACATACCTATGGGACCTCTTGATGAGGGAGTATCCCTTCGGGATTTCATCCACCAATCCGTTCATGAAGGGGTAGGCCATTTCGCAGCTAACAAATGCTACTCCTATGCCATTTGTTTCTTCTGGTAGCCCCAAATGCGACAAGACTATGTCCTCTACTGTCCATCTTGTCACAAGTGCCAAATCAATAACGAGCCTACTACACTCCTGTTAGGCAAAGCCCTTTCTCTCCCGACAGCTGACGAAGCCTACCAATCCATCACCATAGACTTCGCTGGCCCATTCAACAAATCCAATAGAAACACAACTGTCATGGTCATTATTGACCGATTTACGTCCTACACTCATCTCATTCCTCTTAAAGATGCAGCCATCTCTGTGAAAGTCTTTGGCAAACTCAAAAAGGCTGTCTTCATTGTCCATGGTCTTCCCTTAAGTATCGTGTTAGACCAGGACTTCTGCTTTACCTCTAAGTTTTGGTCTCGGATCATGAAGTCCCTTAATATCCAAGTCTGGATGGCCACCCAATACCACCACCAAACTAACAGCCAGGTTGAGCACAGGATTCGCACCCTGAAGCAGATGATGAGGAACTTGGTTAGCAAAAGACAGAACAACTGGTCCCCAGTACTCCTGGCCATCGCAGCACCTATGAATGGAGCACCTCACAATTCCCTACACATATCCCCTTACCAGGCCCTCTATAGACGTCCTTGGAAGTATATTCCACCCTGTCCAGAGATCCGCCAGCAAGATACCAGCTGTCCATGAGATTCTAAATGCCCATGAGTCAACAAGAATGAAAGTAGACATGGCCAGAAAGCACGCTACCTGCCAGCAGACTGTACAAGCAGACAAACGCCGCAAGCCTCCACTGCAGCCCTTCAAACCAGCATCCAGAGTCCTTGTTATAGGACGACCTTACACCGCCTGTCCTGGACGATCCAAGAAGCTAGAACCTCGATGGTTTGGACCATTCAAAGTCCTAGCACATGACGAAGATACCAACAACAATAAACTCGAATTGCCCAGCCACATGGCCAGAGAGAAGCCATACTTTCACATCTCCTCCTTCAATGCATACAATGAGAATGATCCCGATAGGTTTACATCGAGAAGGATGGACAAACCCGCCTCTATCCGTATCGATAATGCAGAAGAATGGGAAGCGGAGCAGATACTCGATTACAGGCGCCTGAACAACACAGACGAATTCCTGGTGCACTGGCAAGGCTATGAGAGAGCCGACGACTCTTGGGAGCCTATTCAGAACCTCGACTATGCCCTCGAACTTATCCAGGAATACAGGGACCAAAACCACCCTAATCAACCAACACCAAAAATCACCTCCCCCTCTATTAAGACCTCCTGGGAACCAATAGAGGTTTTCTCTACACCCTGTACCGCCACCGCTATCCCAGATGGCTTCTGGGAACCCTATGATTACGGAGAATACGATTCTAGCAGCTCTGAGGCGGACTACTTCCCAACCAGTGATGACGAGCTCCTATGGCACAGAGATATGGACGAAATTGATTATGAGGACTAGGAAAGGTTATGGCTTTTCAGAATGAGGGAATGTAACATGTATACATGTTCCGGCAACTGTATACAGGAGCGGAGTGCAGGATTTCCTATGTTTAGTTTGATTACTTTGCTTATTTTGATTAGTTTGATTTTTTTACAGCCCCGAAGCTATATTTGGGCCCGGTAGCTTGTGTTAACTTTAGTTTTGCTTGTTTATTGTTTCATTTAGTAACACAAGTGAAGAAATGGTCATATAACCTGACGATAGCATTGAGGCAGTGTTATGACTCTTAGGTTTCATGTGGGATCACAGGACATGCAGGGCAAGGTGCACTGCCCTGTAATGATCGTGGTTGCAGGATATCTGATTACTATCGCTCTGGGAGAACTCTTGTATTTAAACTCATCTCCTGGCTAGCAGGAGAACGGCAGACTTCAGCAGACTCTTGATTTATGAATGTACTTGGTTGAACGGCGATCTCAGAGTTCCACTAGCCCTTTAACTATTATCCCTCTTTACCTTCTAGTTCTCTGAAGCCTCCCTTAGATCTAGCCCTTGCTGGTCAACTGCTAGCTCTCTATTGTACCTTTCGTTAAACAGAAGTAAACCTGTTACAGTTGGGCCAGCAAAGCGGACTGGTCAACATCTCCAGATTGCCTGTGGGCACGCAGTCTGCCAAAGTTGTGCCGATTCTTAAATCGCGGGAGCCAGCCATTAGACATCTCAAAGCCATCATATGGCTCATCAATCTCTATCCTCTCAAGCTCCTTCTGAATAATCTTTGCTTGGGCTCGAATAATATTGTCAGTAACTGGAACCTTTGCACATTCGGGAGCATCAATCCAAAGCGCAAGAAAGTGCTCCAAAAAAGGGTATGTACTCGTTTGCTCTTTCTGTTTATTGCCTATCGTACCTAATCACAATCGATACTTTATTAGTACTACAGATACACTCATTTACAGTCACATGTCTAGGCTTTTTACCACTTGCCAGCTGGGGGTTCTGTTTTAATCCGCTCTCTCCATCCTTTCAGGTGATCGGATAAGCTTGAAATCGCTAGTGGTTGTCCATTTGGACGTCGAGGACACCCCTCAAGAAGTGCAAAGTCTGCCAACTTCATCTGAGGGTGCTCAGCTCGAAGACAGCACAGCTCGTATATCTGCAAAGCCGTTAATCCTACTTTCTTTGTCGCCATCGTTGGAGGTATCATGGGAAACGAATAGTCAGCGGTTTTCTTAAACTAAGGGTCTCTTCAAGCCAGTCTATTTCTTCTTTTCTTCACGTTCCTGATATCTAACCCCGCCTTTATCCCCTTTTAGGTATAGATTTTCCCATAGTTACAAGCACTCCGGTTCAGCAGGACAACTTTCTATTGAGACCGGGGGGTTATATCTTAGAACACCATACGAATCCGAAACCCTTCATTTTCCCGTTCAACAGGTCAAATTGTATGACAATCCGAAGCTGCCAGAGGTTTTATACGGCTCAGCGGGATATCCGGTTGGGCGCGATCCGCGATAGCGGGGTGCGACTGTAGTCTGCTAGAGTCCGTCCCGTCCCCACCCGATCACGGGCGGACTGGCCGGTTGGGAACACAGTACCGAACACCTATCACCCAGCTTGGTCCGCAGCTGACGAAAAAAATCTGATCAACAGGAGAATAACACACAGTTTTTCCTCTTCTAATCTCTAAGAGCAGCACCAATATCCCGCCCCCCTAGGGCATCTTTACCGACGCTACGGCTGAACAGATCTATATGTTGGAGGTTGCGGGATGTTGCTGGGCATCCTCTCATGAAAGCAGCTCTGTTATTCAGATAGTTTCTGTAAATGCGGTTAGCTTCCGGCATACGCTTTGACTTTCGGGAAAGAATTTCGGTTGCAGGAAGGCGCGTGAGTTTAGAAGCGGAAGAGTCATAGGGCATTGTGAATGACGACCGGGACCTACGAATGGTGGCAGGGCCCTATGAATGGCGGCACGGCCCGGCGGTTGACTCATAGGACGGCCATTTGTAAGAAAGACCGGCACCTTGCCCGGAGTGCTTACCCACTCTACCTGCGACACCGGGGACGGTTGGGAGCACTGTATGATATCTCAGTTAATCGCTAGCTCTCATAGCAGTTTTCACTCATCAGAAAAACTTGTACTTCATACTCTTGTCTCTATATTATCTGAACAACGCTTGGGTCTAACTTACAAAAGAAAGGCCTACCCTATCAACATTTCCTTCTCCGTTCCGAAGACCGAACTGATCCACTGGAGGACGGCCAGGAGCAATGAACCGCCATGCTCCCTCCTGGTGCAGCTGGAAGATCAGCTCTTCTATCCACAATCCCGGCTGAAGTGGCTGGGATTCATATTCACCCCCTCCTTTGACCCGAGGTCCCACTTTTCCAGGAGGTACACCCTTGCAAATGCCGCCCTGGCCACGATTCGCCGCCTCCCTCCCCCCGGGATGGGCCTTCCACCCTACCTTTGTGTCCCCTTGGCCCGTTCGCTCCTTGCTCCAATCCTTCTATATGGGTCTGCTGTCTGGAACCCTCTCCCAACTATCATGGGCCCGATGTCCGTCTTCTGGCATCGGGTCTGTAGGTGGATCACTAACTGTTTTTCCACCACCAACATAACATGTTTGCACAGAGAAGCTTTTCTCCCCCCACTGCCTGCTCTTATACGCCACCAGCGCCGCCTTGCCGGCCTAAGGCTCATCTGCTCACCCCGGAGATAAACCCTGCCAAGGCACGCCTCCCTAAATCCACTCCTACCTTCTCGCCCCACCGTGCCCCCTTGTTGGCACGTTGGAAGATTACCTCCCAACCCTATCTCTTCTTCAACCTTGACTGGCGATCCACTCCGGACAAGGCCAAGAACCCATGATTCCGACACAACGCCATAACAGCTCTGGCGAATACAGTCATCCTTCTCATACACGACGTCTTTACGTTGCCACCCATCTCCCTCCACTTAACAGATTACCTGCCCCTGATTCAGGGGGTTGTCCCATCCTATGCTCGCCTCAAACTAAGGGCTAAACAACTCCTCCTTTCTGACTGGTCCTCCACCCCAGTCCCCTCATACTACGCCTATCCGCCCTCGACACGCCCCCATCCCTTCATGGGCTTGGGCAAATTTGTTGCGGGAAGGATACACAAGATGCGCTCTGGGAAGAGTTATCTCGCGGCTCACCCCTCATGGGACAACCCTGATGCCGACACATCCTGCCCGCTATGCTCTGAGGCCCCACAGACCTTCGAACATGCCATCCTGTCTTGCCCCTCCTTCGCCCATCAGAGATCCCGCCTCCTCCAAGGGGTCTCGGACTTGGCCCCCAAGGCCCCAATCTGGTCCGACCAACTGCTGCTCATTGCGCTGGCTGAGTTCATTCGCACCACCGCCACTGGTTTCCCTCCGTGGATGCCCCCGCTTGCTCCCTCCCTCTACACTCCCCCTCCAAACCCCCTCTTTCAATCTACTGCCCTACCCGCCCCTGGCCCTCGAGACTAGTCAGCGGTTTATACTTTCCTTGATTTTGCTACTGCTGCTTTGCGACGCTTATTGGTCGCGTTGGAGGAACTGCTTACGATTGTTTCTTTTGTTGATGGTTATGTTTGATTTTCAGTTTTGTTTTGGCCATATCGTTAAAGATGCATGTCATTTCTTGTACCGTAGAAACAATGAACATATGATTTAAAAAAAAAAAAAAAATAAATAAATAAATAAATAAAAAAAAAAAAGCTTGGGTCTAACTTACAATGTTGGAAGGAAGGGGGAGAAATCAAATTAAACAAAAATGGGAAGATGAACTGAAAATATGCAATGATGATTTACTGTTGGAGGCGGTAAATTGGTAGGGAAGGAAAAAGGAATAAAAGAATAAAAATGCCATCGTAATAGGCCCAGAGCGCAGCAAAATGTGGAAGAACAGTAGAATAATTGGCCTCAACTGCCACAAGCTGCGGACAAGTCAGCAGATATATATCTCCATCTAACTCTGAAAACTCCCGAAACTAGAGGAACTTAAATGAAACACCTCAAACTGAAAATATCCTGATCCCTGGCAAAGTCAAGTAAGCTATGGTTCCAGAAGACTGGCTCCTATACCAATTTTCCGACAAAAAGTGTGACAACTTTGCTTGTCACGCCAAGTGCAACACGTTGCCAAGACTCTGCCCTACACTCAAAGTTACCCTCAACCTGGCTCCTACGTTCATCTATTGTAATTGTAATATTATTATTCAAGTTCTTTGTTCAATAATGAGCAATTCTGCTGAATTACAAGTTACAATTCCCCTCAAGATCCGTGGTTGGTGTTCTATATTCAATTATTCTTTCATCTCCATAATTTTCAAGAAGCCTATCTCAGAGTTATTAATATAGGAAGAGTGTTAATTGAATCAAGCAGATAGCAAGTCAAAACGACGGAATATGATACAGTATCATATCATACCAATTTTATATACACCACAAAACCCTAGAACGGTATATCTCCGAGCCACATACCCGCATTGCTGCGCATCAGCCTGGCGACGCATCGATTCAAGCGCATATCCACAGAAGGCTATAGCCGTATGCCGAATAGTCAAATGAACATGGCAACAAGAACATGAGAACCGGAGCGATTATGATGGAAATTGTGAGTCACACGGAGTGACCCTCGGACCTTAGAAACGCTACTACCGCAGTGTGGCCATGCCGAGTAGCCAGGCGGAGAGGTGTCTGGCCAAACTCATCCGGTTTACAGGGGTCAACGTCCCTTCCAAGGAGTATTCTAGCCACTCCAACGTAGCCATTCCCAGCAGCATACGATAGGGGCGTCCGGCCGTCGTTATCGGGCTTGTCAGGGTCAACCTCGTCCCGCTCGAGAAGTATTTTCACGACTCCCTCGTGCCCATTCCAAGCGGCGCACAATAGCGGTGTTCGGCCGTAGATATCTGGCTTGTCGGGATCGACGTCGCGCCGGGCGAGAAGCATTCTCACCACTCCCTCGCGTCCATTCAGAGCGGCACATCGGAGTGGCGTTCGGCCGTCAATATCTGGCATGTCCGGTTCGACCTCGTCCCGCTCAAGAAGCAGCCCTACTACTCCCTCGTGCCCATTCCAAGCAGCGGCATGGAGTGGTGTTCCGCCTTGATTGTGTGGGTTGCCTTGGTTGGCCTCGCCTCGTTCGAGAAAGATTTTTACCACGCCCTCGTGCCCATTCCAAGCAGCAACATAGAGTGGTGTTCGGCCTTCGTTATCCGGGTGACTGGGGTTGACGTCCTCTCGTTCGAGGAACATTTTCACCACTCCCTGGTGCCCATTCCGAGCCGCAGCATGGAGTGGTGTTTGGCTTTCATTATCTGGCCTTCCGGGGTTGACCTCGCCCCGTTCGAGGAGCATTTTAGCCACGCCCTCGTGTCCATGCCAAGCAGCAGCATAGAGCGGTGTTCGGCCTTCGTTATCTGGGCTGTTGGGGTTGACACCGTCTCGTTCGAGAAGCATTTTAACTACTCCTTGGTGCCCATGCCAAGCAGCGGCGTAGAGTGGTGTTCGGCCGTTGTTATCTGTGTTGCAGGGGTTGACCTCGTCCCGTTCAAGAAGTATTTTCACGACTCCCTCGTGTCCATGCCAAGCAGCAGCATAGAGTGGTGTTCGGCCTGCATTATCTGGGTTGTTGGGGTTGACGTCGTCTCGTTCGAGAAGCATTTTAATTACTCCTTGGCGCCCATGCCAAGCAGCGGCGTAGAGCGGTGTTCGACCGTTGTTATCTGCGTTGCCGGGGTTGACCTCGTCCTGCTCGAGAAGAATTTTCGCTACGCCCTCCTCTCCATTCCAAGCAGCAGCATAGAGTGGTGTTCGGCCTTCGTTATCTGGGCTGTTGGGGTTGACACCGTCTCGTTCGAGAAGCATTTTAACTACTCCCTGGTGCCCATGCCAAGCAGCGGCGTAGAGCGGTGTTAGGCCGCTGCTATCTGGGTTGCCGGGGTTCACCTTGTCCTGCTCGAGAAGCATTTTCGTCACGCCCTCCTCTCCATTCCAAGCAGCAGCGTGGAGTGGTCTCCGACCGCCGTTATCTGGAGTGTCGGGGTCGACCTCGTCTCGTTCGAGGAGCATTTTCACCAATCCCTGGTGCCCATTCTGAGCCGCAGCATAGAGTGGTGTTTGACCTTCATTATCTGGTCTTCCGGGGTTGACCTCGCCCCGTTCAAGAAGCATTTTCGCCACGCCCTCGTGTCCATTCAAAGCAGCACACGAGAGCGGTGTTTGGCCGCCGTTATCTGGCCTGTCGGGGTCCACCTCACCCCGTTCGAGGAGCATTTTCGCCACAGCCTCATGTCCATTCCAAGCAGCAGCATAGAGCGGTGTTCGGCCATCATTATCTGGTTTTCCGGGGTTAACCTCGTACCGGTCGAGAAGCATTTTCACCACTCCTTCGTGTCCATTATAGGCTGCACCCGAGAGAGGTGTTTGACCGTGGTTATTTGGCTTGTCCGGGTTGACTTCGTCCCGTTCGAGAAGAATTCTGACCACTCCCTCGTGCCCATTGAAGGAGGCACACAGTAATGGCGTTCGGTCGTTGTTATCTGGCGTGTCAGGATTGACGTCATCCCGTTCGAGAAGCATATCCGCCATTCCCTCCAGCCCATTAAAAGCAGCCCACCAGAGTGGTGTTTGGCCGTGCCGACCCGGTTTTCCTGGACCGACATCGCCCCGCTTGAGCAGGATTTCAACAACTGGCTCATGCCCATTGCGAGCAGCCCACACGAGAGGTGTATTATCCACGCAGTCTCTTTGGTTAATATCACAGCCTTCCATCCCTATCAATTCGGTAACAATCTCGACAATCCCGAAGAGTGATGCACAATGTAGTCCAGTGAATAGAGTGGGTTTGTCGAAATCAATAGGGTACGAATATCCTGTCCGTGCTTCCAAGAGAACTTTAGTGGAAATGTGGTTATTGTAGTCCTCGAATAGTTCGAATGCAAGTAGTTTCGCGCGATCTGAAAGTTCCCTTTTTGCATGCACCCCCCAATACAATGCAGAATATTCGAGAAAAGGTGTGTCTTGGAGATCGGGTGAGGGGCTTGCCGAAAGAGTCCTGACCTGCTGGGAATTTAGATAAGTTAAGCAGGTCTCCGCCATCGTCGAGTGAATTGCGCAAAAAAATTCGCCACGAGCCCGGAGATACTCGAGAAATGTATAATGGATTAACCTAACAGTGGAAGCCTCCTTGTCTATGACGACAAGCCCTTGGCAACAAGATAGCAATGTTCCTATGGAAGGAACATCGTCGCCATTGAGATTCGGTGACCCTATTTCAACTGCTAGGGCATGACACAACTCAACAACCTTCAATGGCCGCGCCGAGTGAGAGATCCACATCAAAGCGGCCATGCCAAGCCTCGCCTTAGCTCCGCCCTGTCCCTTTATCCGTCCCAAACTCTCCCCATATGCGCTATCCAACCCCAGGCCATCGGTCATTGAGTGGAGTCTTTTGCGCCTGCGACGGGCTGTGGTTTCCTGTAGGATCGCATCGATATTCAGTGCGACCAGCAGAAATCTAGATATGTGTCTATTAGTAGATATCTTACTGTAGGTAGCTTCGGAAGTGCCATTGCTTCTACATACATTTCCGAAATATCTCTAGGAATTTTCTCCAGGATGTCTGCCTCCAGAGCGCTATCCATCGCATCCGGAGTTGTGTCTGCGGCGATCTTGCTATGAAGATATGTCGCAATATCATCCCTCTTAGAACTTATTGACATGCTTGTCACTCTTTCACTAAGACGCCTTCCGATTTCAGGCCGAATATGCGGTCTTCCGGTAACGAATATTCGAGTGCCAGGAGACTGTTGGAGGAGTTGACCCAGCGAATCGAGAAGCTTGACTTGGTGTTCTGTTGCGCATTCATCGAGAGCGTCTATGCATATAAACGCGCGCTTTCTTGTGGAGGCAATCTGCAGCATTTTCAAAATATCGGAAATTTGCGGCCCCTGCCCCCCGATGGCATTTTTTCGGTCTTTGTATGCTTCTAATATCTCCTCCGGAATTTCCTCAAGCCCGAAGACTAGCTGTTTTAGCAAGGAGCCCAGCACACCGGCATGGGACTGCTCGTTTTGGGCGGCGAAATCGAAATAAAAACATGCAATGGTGGCATTCCGCCCTTTCGCCTGGTTACACAAGTTGTCTATTACCATCGAGCTAATATCGCAGCTTGTCAGCACTTGCCATTTTTCTTCCGCTCCCCGAACACCATCCGTGTTACCTAATGTATGTTTTTCCAACACCCGGATTTCCGTAGCAAAACAGCACTCCCTCATCGGATTTGTCCTCCTCGCTAACAGCCGACCAGGCTTTAAACTCCTCAGATTGTAAAACCCATTCCCCTACGCCTCCGATTCTGCGGTCCCGGATGCCCTGATGGCGCGACTTAGGGTCTAGTGCGGAGAGCCAGGCTAGGATATTGGGTCGGTCATCGGCAACAGTAGAGTTGATGTAGGTGGGGTTGATGTAGGTGGGGTTGAAAGAGTTGAAAGAGTTGTAATTATTACTGAATGATTGGGACATTTTCTCTTCTTTTCTGTTCAGGATATTGCACGAGTCGATGGTAGATGATGGAGTCGGTCGACGACCGGAATTCCTTGGGGGGGGGTGGAGAAAGGCGGGGTTTTGTGCAACCATTACTTGTACGAGTACAACGAACGGGGTGTAGCTCTCAAGCTCCCCTAATTTGCCCCACCGTCCAACTCCTTTCCTTTGCCGCCCCTGGCATGGGATTTAAGATAAATCTTTCTCTGCGATAAAGGAACCCTTGTAGCCGAATTGGGTGACATATATATACTCGAACATGAAGCCTTACGAATAAATTAGCCGATAAACACACAAATCACGAAATGGTTCTTGATGTCTATTGTGCCGGGGGATCTTCCTGCGACCTTGTGCCGTACAGTACAGTACCGGATCCTGCAAAGATACCATGCCTTTTAATATATAGTGAGGCTATGGTTGTATGGCAGCTCGCTACAGCATTGTACTGTGCATTTTCCATAATCCACCCGACACCTCCAATGGACTGAGGAGTGCGTTCGTGGGAAACAAATAACCTCCAGTGGCTAACCGAACAGCCTTACGATCAGAACCTATGATAGTTATGGTCCGATATTTACCACTAAACTAGTGAAATTAGTCAACTGAGTAACCTAAACCTCGAAAGAAATTAAGTTACCGGTCGGTCGTGGATAAATAACACCCTTGGCGTGCTATGCACTAAAAATATGCAGACCCACCATTACCGCCATACGTCAAGAAAAGCGTAACTCTAGTTTACAAGTACAAGGATTCCTTCACATCTCGCAGGCTGCAATGGAACCTGCGGAACATTCCTCTCAGTGTCTTCCTCCTCCGTATGAATCGTTGCTCCTGGTCCGTCCGCCGAACGGGCAAACGACCCAGCCCCCCGGAATACGCACCAATTTGCAGTATCATAACATCATACTATGGCTCTCATGATTTCCACAGGTTTTGTTCCTATTTTAGGTTTAGTCTATTTCCGCGATTTTGATACTCTGGGGGCAAAGAATGATTATGTGTCCATAAACTCCAAACACCATCCCACATCATCTCCGAAATAACTATAATACAATTACTTATTGTCATCTCTCTTCCTCCCCGTTTTCCTCAGCCCCGTCCCCATCAACCATCGTCCCATGAAGCCAATCTAACACCCCCCAAGTAGAATAATTACCGCTTCCATCGGAGTCAAAATGCTCCGCAGTCCTCATCGCCGCACCTCTTGCCAAGCTCGAAAAAAACAGTTTTTCATACCCGCTATAAGTAAACACCTCTTCTAGTGATACGATTGCGATAAACGCGAAATATGTCAGCGCGTGGAAACGAAAGACGACCGCGGGGGCGTAGACCGGTACGAAGCGGTGTATGAGGTATGGCAGCAGATGGTCGTAGTGTGCCGTTGCGGGCCAGAGCGGATACCAGGCTAGGGCTCCGTGTTGCCAGCAGCCATGCAGGCTGGGGGCGGAGTGCAAGTAGAAGCGGTGGAGGTAGTAGTGTAAAATCTGTCTCTCATCAACATAATTCCTCTACACAAAGTTCGTGGGCAACGTGACGAACCTCCCTCAAAACTAACCCTCTAACCAAATCCCACAGAATCCTACCTGGCAACGGCATACCGCTGGAAACCCAAACCGCGCTATTCGACCCAGTAACCACAACAAGCGCTATCTCCACAAGCCCTTGAACCTCCACACCCAGTAACATATTCACCATCGCTTGAAACGCCACCCTTCCAGCGTTTCCATCAAACCGAGCATTCGTTCCGTAGTAGATCTTCCATTGTGATGTTATGCTAGGAAGTGCGGCATCAAGCAGGTAGAAGAATAACGCAGGCAGCCAGAAGAATATGAATCGCGAGATTAGTATTAGGGAGAGTTCTATACATAGAGTAGCGGCGGGTGTGCTAGGAGAAGGGTAGGCCAGGTTATGTACAAGAGGAGATTGAAGCATTGTGCTCCAGGAGGTCAAGGTGAAGGTGGAGAGGAGGGCTAGGCCGGAGATGAAGAGGAGGACGTCTAACATTTTGAGTGCTTGTTGTTAGGCGTTGTTGTATAGCGAGATAATGCACGAAGGAGAGGAGTGATGGGAATGTTGCCCTAGATATGCCCGGGTTAGGCCACCCTAGATAGGCCACCATCTGGGATCGGGGGGCCTGACTCGCGCGAAGGGAAGCATGTGCAATAAGTTCAGCTCGCTCAAGCTGCCGTGTCCGGAAAACACTATTCCCTCTCGGGGCGTTCTCTGATTGCTGAGATGGATGGTGGATCTAGCGCAGTATGGGGGATGGGGTTGACGCCATGCCCTTGCCCTTGGAAATCAGGTGATGGTGGGGCCCAGGGTCCATGGATTGAAACCCTAACCCACTATTTCGCTAAGAGGGCATAGCACGTGTTGGTGGACGGGCATACGGTACAATCAGTTATCCCCACTTTGCCTCTCTCGCCTACCGGTAAGTTTGGAGCCCGAACACGCAGCTCACACGGGGTGCTATATGTTACAATATTATGATACAGTACGGCAAGCCTCCGGTAAGTTTGCTGTTAGTGAGGCTGGTGTGTAAAAAAAAAAATTTGAGTCGAAATGGGCTACGGTACATATGTGCGTGTTGGGCAGAGTGTCAAGGTTGGGGCTCTTTTTCGGACGCACATAAAGGGATCTGAGGAGCCGCCTTGATTGCTTTGAGGCTCTACCAGTAGCGATCCCCAGCTTGATCAGCAAAGGATTCGTTGTCTTCAGTCCGCGATTGGTTGGATGACGCCACCGGTAAGCCTGAAGACTGTTGATTGGATAACCGAACTAATCCCGGAAAATTGTTTCTCCACCTCCATCACTCTCACATCATGATGCTGTTAGTTTAGGCTCCGAGCGCCAAGCTTCCGATGAGTGACACAAGAAAACGCGCGATGCGGATCATACGGCAGGCTAGCTACGAGTATGATAGGTGCGCCAAAAAAACACCCCAACTTGATCTTAACGGACGCATTCGAGGGATTGATTGTGGCGCATAGGGAGGCTTGGACCATCCATCCCTAGCGAGATAACGGATGGACTGCGAAGAACAGCGGAATGAAACGCCAAGAGTTTACACGCGATCGCCCACACACGACTTGGGAGCGGGGGAGTTCTCGTTCAACAACACGGACTCTCTCTACACACTCTCTCTACTAAAACCAACTAACAGTAAAGACAGTAGTATATACAAACCCAACAAAGTCCTCCTATCCTTCCATCAACCACCACACATATCCAGTCCCTTTGACTATGCCCCTCCTTTTCCCCTTATGCGTTCCTTCATGCTAACAAAACGAAAACCCAAGACTCCCACTGTTCACAGCCTTCGGCCGTCATCCAACATCCGCGCATCCAACCCTCCCACTTCCTTGCAGATTTCCCGTATTCCTTAACGGCGGAACCATCGATCCAAACCCCAAGCGCATTCCCGCAACAGCAAAAGGCTTTCCCGAAAGCGAAACCAAAAACGCGTTTCCTAGAAACCATGCGAAGAAAGCAATAGCGCGACGCCGCAAAAACCCAAAACCGTGTGCTATGTCGTTGGAGTTGCCGTCTCATGTAAAGTCTGGTTTTTTTTCTTCGGTTTTTTTATGGCTTCTTGAGGGACCGAACACCTGGTTTTTTGCTGTGTTTTTTCGCCCCTATTCTAAAATAGGGAATTCTCCACGGTTCCATTATTTGAGTTTTTGCGGTGTGCTGAGTATGCCGAGCAGCACCAAAGACTTCTAGCACCGTCAGACTTAACCCTTCCTCAACAGCGCCCTCCTGATACCATGCGCTGACAAAAATCGTTGTGTGTGGCCACTTTTACACCAAAGATAAGGGGTTTTCGGAGCGCTCGAACTCCACCACCCACTTAGCAAGTAACCCAATTCTTGGTAAAATAGTAGCCATAGGTATTGTAATTAGTATATTTCACGCGGGACATGTAGCCCAATATCGGATGGACCTGTGGAAATATGAAATTTGCGATTTTCAACGCATGGATCCCTTTCCATAGATGCCCAAACAAATTCTCCTGGCTCAACTCAAGTTTTTGAGCGTGCCATGCCAATTGGTGAGAGCTGCTCACAAAACAAAGGAATTTGTAGTCGCGAGGTGAATTTCGGATCCACCAGTCTCTCCCGAGCAAAGCAGTAATAAAGCTCCCGTCTTAATTGATTAAGAGAGTGGGCTCATATCAGGATCCAAGAGACTCCCGAGGGGGGGGTGTGCCTTCTTATGGGACAGCCCACATCTCTAAAACCACATCATTAACACAAGCGGGGCTTAGGATTCAGATAACCCCTTGTAGCTTGAAAATATCAAAAGTTATTCGAAGCGAAAAAATATTAGGGAAGGGGTGGGGAAAGGAGCATCCATCCTATCATTAAGCTGGGGAGGGCGTTATATAATAACCCAGATCCCATTTCCGCCGCCGTCTGGGGCGCGGTTCCAGAACACCTGTGTCTGGTATTATGATACTCGTGTGATTTATAATCTTAGTGTAAGAGCTTAACTTGACGCAAAGCCTGTGAAGGGGAACACATGCAGTCATGGAATATCACTCGGTATCCACCGTCCTGAGAGGTTCAAAGGGTCAATTCCCACACAGTACATTATGGTACAATATGATATAGTATAATAGCTGATGGTGCGCTGACCGAGCGCTCTAGTATTAATCGGGCTTGTATAAGAGCATTTTAGGTCTAGGCGGAGGTGTATGAAGGGGGTTTCCGTCTAGAGAGCGTGGAAGATGAGTGGATCAAAAGCTAAATTTTTGTTTAAAATTTAATACATGGTATCCTCCTCCATTGCAGAGATAAAATCCTCTGCGACGCCCTGCGTAGGCAGTCCTCATATGCTTCCAGGACCTCCTCTTGATCTCACTACCCAATCATCTCCCGATCTTACTGGGTCGGAAATTCGGCTATGAAAAACTCAATTTACTAGCACGTTCTGCAATATGGACTACTAGGGTAAAAAGTATCATTATCCGGCCTCTAATTTTGTATTGCGAAGTATAGTTTCCGATAAGTTATTGGGTAAGTTACGGGTGGAATTCTAATATCTCAGGGCATGGAAATTATTTTCCTTTTGACTGAGGGTGTTATATGAGTTCGTGACACCGGGCCCTGGCATCCGGTAAAGTGAAAAGGGAGGGAGGGGATTGTTTTGGGTAAGGACATGCTAGAAGACCGGGGGAGGGGGGAATCCATCCGACGCCACTTGTAGCCCGATGCTGCGTACTCGCAAAAATGCCAAAAAACAAAAAGTCCGGAAAAGGTGCCGTTTGTGCCCGGACACGCTCTCCCATGGCAAGAATGCAACGCCCAAAACCTCTTAAGAAATCAAGGGCGAGGTTTGACGCCTTTTCCGGATACTTTTGCATTTGGCGGGTAGTAGTCTTGTCTCTTCTATGATATCAGTCTTGGCAAGTTTGGGCAGGATACATGATGAACTCAGAAAAGCTTGCCATGTACTAAGCACGAAGCTAGGGATATCCGGGATTCCAGTTAATTTTGATAGCTTAAAGACTCCTTATTGCAAACGGATTAATTTCACTCGGCGAACAACGCTGGGGAGTGTAGGTAGCCTCCCAATCTCACCGTCAAGCTGACCTTGAGGGGAGTAGTGTACAGTACAAGAATGGCCCTTCCTGGGCCATGTCAGGTGGAAACAAATTACGGCCTCATCCTAGGTAACCCTAGCTCCCGTACCACTTTTTGATCATCAGAAAAACTTCCGGCTCTTGTTTCTATTCTTTATATTACCCGAAAAACAAACAGGCCGGCACTCTAGGGAGAGAAAGGGGAAATGAAATTCAAGACAATTGAAATTCGAGAAAAATAGAACAAAGAGGATTTGTAATAGGAAAATAAGAATAGAAGGAAATATTATGAAAGTTTTGAGCCATACTGGGGGACCTGAGAAGCACTAGCATCACCGGGTGGCCTATCCGAGCAGCCAGTTGAAGTAGTGCTTGGCCGCTCTCGTCTGGTTTGCTGGAGTCGAGGTCATCACTCGCAAGAAGAATTTTCTCCTCTTCCGAGTGCCCATTCCCGTCAGCGTAAAAGAGTGGACCGGCTGTCCTAATGAGGCTTAGCGGAGTTGACCTGGCCCCGTTCGAACGGCATTTTCACCACTTCCAGGTGCCCTTCCCTTCCTAAGCGGCGGCCCTGAGTGGCAACCGGTAGTCGTCATGTGGCTTGTTGGGGCGGACCACGTCTCATTCGAGTAGTAATTTCACCACTCCCTCGTGCCCATTCAAAACAGCACCCAAGAGAGGCGTTAGGCCGTCATCATCTGGCCTGTTGGGGCTGACCTCCTCCCGTTCTAGAAGGAGTTTCACCATTATCTCGTGCCCCCTCGAAGCAGCGCAGAACAGTGGGGTTTGGCCGTTGTTATCTGGCTTATCAGGGCTGACCTCATCCCGTTCGAGAAGCATCTTCGCCACTCCCTGATGCCCATCCCAAGCAGCAGCATAGAGTGGTGTTTGGCCGTCATTATCTGGCATGTCAGGGTTGACCTCATTCCGTTCGAGTAGCACTTTCACCACTCCCTCGTGCCCATTCCAAGCAGCAGCGTGGAGTGGTGTTTGGCCGTCATTATCTGGCCTGTCGGGGGTGACCTGGTCCCGCTGGAGAAGTATTTTCACCACTCCCTCGTGCCCGTTCCAAGCGGCAGCATAGAGTGGCGTTCGGTCATCGTCATCTGGCCTGTCGGGGCTGACCTGGCCCCGTTCGAGTAGCATTTTCACCACTCCCTCATGCCCATTGAAAGCAGCACCCCAGAGTGGGGTATGGCCATCGTTATCTTGCTTGTCGGGATTAGCATCGTCCCGTTCGAGAAGCAGTTTCGCCACTCCCTCGTGCCCATTCAAAGCAGCACTCCAGAGTGGTATTTGGCCGTCATTATCTGGCATTTCAGGGTTGACCTCATTCCGTTCGAGTAGCACTTTCACCACTCCCTCGTGCCCATTCCAAGAAGCAGCGTGGAGTGGTGTTTGGCCGTCATTATCCGGCCAGTCGGGGCTGACCTGGTCCCGTTGGAGAAGTATTTTCACCACTCCCTCGTGCCCGTTCCAAGCGGCAGCATAGAGTGGCGTTCGGTCACCGTCGTCTGGCCTGTCGGGGCTGACCTGGCCCCGTTCGAGTAGCATTTTCACCACTCCCTCATGCCCATTGAAAGCAGCACCCCAGAGTGGGGTATGGCCATCGTTATCTTGCTTGTCGGGATTAACCTCGTCCCGTTCGAGAAGCAGTTTTACTACCCCTTCGTGCCCATTCAACGCGGCCCGCCCAAGTGGTGTTCGGCCGAGGTTATTTGGCATGTCTGAGCTCACATCGTCCCGTTCTAGGAGCATTTTCACCACTCCCGCATGCCCATTCCGAGCGGCACCCGACAGTGGCGTCTTGCCGTCGTTACTTGGCTTGTCGGGGTAAACCTCGTCCCGTTCGAGAAGTATTCTCACCACTCCCTCGTGCCCATTAAAAGCTGCACACCGGAGTGGTGTTTGGCCTTTGTTATCTGGCGTGTCAGGGTTGACCTCGCCCCGTTGGAGAAGCATTGCCACTACTCCCTCATGTCCATTTAAAGCAGCATTCCAGAGTGGCGTTCGGCCCTCGTTATCCGGCCTGTCGGGGTTGACCTCGTCCCGTTCGAGAAGCATTCTCATCACTCCCTCGTGCCCATTAAAAGCGGCACACCGGAGTGGTGTTCGGCCTTTGTTATCTGGCGTGTCGGGGCCGACCCCGTCCCGTTGGAGAAGCATTCTCGCTATCCCCTCATGCCCCTTGCGGGCTGCCCACAGGAGCGGTGTTTGGCCGCAGAGGCCCGGTTTGTCGGGACCGACATCGCCCCGTTTGAGTAGAATTTCAACAACTCGCTCGTGCCCACCGAGAGCTGCCCACACGAGAGGGGTATTATCCACACAGTCTCTTTCGTTGATATCGCATCCTTCCACCTCTAGTAAGCCAGCCACAATCTCGACAATCCCGAAGTAAGATGCACAATGCAGTCCACTAAAAAGGTGGAGTTCATCGAAACTAATGATATTTGAATATCCTTTGTATTCCAAGAGGGTTCTAATGGATATGTGATTATTGTAGTCGTCAAATAGTTTCAATGCAAGCAGTTTCGCGCTATCTGAAAAACCCCTTCTTGCATGCACTCCCCAATATACGGAAGAATATTCGAGGAAGGGTGTGCCCTCGAGATCGGGAGAGGGGCTGGTAGAAAGACTTTTGACCTGCTGCGAATTCAGATACTGTAAGCAGGTCTCCGCCATCGTCGAATGAACTCTACCAAAAAGCCCGGGACGAGCCCGGAGGTACTCTTGAAGGGTAAGGTGGATTAACCGGACAGTGGAAGCCTCCTTGTCTACGGCGACAAGTCCATGACAACAGGAAAGCAATGTTCCTATTGAAGGAACATTATCGGCATAGAGATTGGGCGACCCTATTTCGACCGCTAGGGCGTGACACAACTCAACAACCTTCAATGGCCGCTCAGAGTAAGAGATCCACATCAAGGCTGCCATGCCAAGCTTCGCTTTGGGCCCGCCCTGTCCCTTTATCCGACCCAAACTCTCCCCATAAGCACTCTCTAATCCCAAGCCATCGGTCATTGCGCTAAGCTTTTGTCGCCTGCGGCGGATTGTTGGTTCTTGCAAGATCGCATCGATATTGAGTGACACCAACAGGAATCTAGATATGTATCAGTTAGTAGATTCCTTAAGCTAGCTTGCCTAGTGCCATTGCTTCTACATACATTTCAGAAATATCGCTTGGAATTTTCTTCAAGATGTCTTCCTCCAGAGTACTGTCCATCGCATCTGGGATTGTGTCCGCGGCGAGCCTGCTACGAAGATATGTGACAATATCATCCCTCTTGGGGATTATGTATATGCTCTCCACTCTTCCAACAAGGCGTTTTCCGATTTCCGGTACAATGTGGGGTCTTCCGGTCACGAATATGCGAGTGCCCGGAGAGTGCTGGAGGAGTTGACTAAGCGAATCGAGAAGCTTGACTCGGTGTTCAGTTGCACACTCATCTAGCGCGTCAATGCATATGAACGCGCGCTTTCTGGCCGTGGTAATCTGCAGCATGTTTAAAATATCGGAAATTTCCAGCCCCTGCCCACCCATGGCACGTTTTCGGTCTTCATAGGCTTCTGATATTTCCTCCGGGATCTCCTCCAGCCCGAAAACCAGCTGTTTTAGCAGGCAGCTCAGTATGCTGACGGAGGACTGCTCGCTTTGGGCGGCGAAGTCGAAATAAAAACATGCGATTGTGGCATTTCGCCCTCTCGCCCGTCTATACAAGTTATCGATTACTAAGGAGCTAATACCGTGGGCTGTTAGCACTTGCCTTTTTCCTTCCTCTCCTTCAAGTCCATTCGTGTTACCTAATGTAAGTTTTGCCAACACCCGGATTTCCATAGGAAAACAAGACTGCGTTATCGGATTTACCATCCTCACTACCAGCGCACCAGCTCCTAAACTCCTCGGTTTGTAATACCCACTCCCCTACACTTTCTATTCTGCGGTTCCGGATGTCCTGATGGCGCAGCTTAGGATCCAGTGGGGATAGCCAAGCCAAGATATTGGATCTGCCATCGGCATCGGTAGGGTTGATGTAGGTGGTGTTGAAAGAGTTGCAATTATTACTGAATGATTGGGACATTTTCTGTTCTTTCTCTCTCTCCAGGATATCGCACGAGTTGATGAGATGATGGAGTCGGCCGACTACTGGAATTCCTGGGGGGGGGGGGGCTGAACAAAAGCGGGGGTTTGGTGCAACCATTAGGATCCAACAGGACCCTGCTCTCCTTCCCTAATCTGCCCCGCCAATACCCTACCTAACACACATATGTAGCCCATTCCGATTCGAATTTTTTTTTTACGCCAGCCTCGCTAAAGGCAATCTTACCGGGGGCTTGCCGTACTGTATCATAATCTTGTATCATTTGGCACCCCGTGTGAGCTGCGTGTTCGGGCTCTCAGCTTAGGCGAGAGAGGGCTTGCTGGGATATTGAAACAAGCTAGGAAAGAGTGGTAATCACTAAGTGCTTGGAGATGATGATGCCCGGGTGTAACGTGGCATGCGAATAGACTCAAGCAGAGTAAAGTTTTTCTTGGGATATGGCGAGAACCGTGAGTTTGGACATTTTAGGATTGTACGCAAAGAGTGTTGTTCATCTACGAGCGGTAATTTCTTTCGAAATGACAAATGTACATTGCAGCGACCTGCCTACGCCATGGCCCCAATATATATCAAAAGGCGGGGCATCTTTTCAGGGCATGGTACTGTACGGTTGCGGCAAGGCAAACGGATAGAAGGGGAGTCCATCCAGGTGTGATCCGCGTTGCAACAGGAAAATTAATTCTTCTCTTGTCCAGTCACTACCTTGCGACCACTGTACTTTACAGCACTAAGTCACAGGAAGATCCCCTCGGCTCGATAGACACCCGGAACTATCCTGAGACCTGTGTATTTATCGACTAATTTATTCGCAAGGCTTTATGTTCGAGTATATTTATGTCAAGCTACCGGTACCAAATTCATCTGCACAGGTTCTTCATCACAGAGCAAGATGTATGTTAAATCTGCGGCTAGGGGCGGCAAAATCAGGGTATCAAGGTTGTGGCTCTTTTTCGGATGCAGATAAAAATTCCGCCCGTTGCTTTCAATGAATCTGAGGAGCCGCCTTGATCGCTTTGAGGCTCTAGCGATCTCCCGCTCGATCAGCAAAGGGTTCATGGTTTTCAGCCCGCGGTTGATTGGATGAGGCCACCGGTAAGCCTGAAGACTGTTGATTGGATAACCGAACTGATCCCGGAAAATTGTTTTCCCATTTCCATCACTCTCAGATCCTCCACCACGAAGCACCCATCCCGAAGGTTAGCGTTCCCTCTTCGCTCCACACTAAACTCCTCCTTACTCTCTGGCCCTAACATTTGCCTAAGAGCCTGTTTGGATACAACTGTTCTGTTCCATTGCCTCATACAAATGACTTCTCCCGTTCCGTTCGAAAGTTCTGAAACAACCTTTTCCACAGGTAAAAAAGTCACAAAACGGAATGCCTTCCCCCTCCATTATTGCCAAATAGGCTGTAAGCGATTTGCACCATACAAACAGTCAGTCGCGGAAAAAAGTTGATTTCGCGCCTATAACTTGGGACACAGCGAAGTATACCTGTAATAACACCCCCGCTTTCCCGACCTATTGCTCCACAGCGATAAAACGCCTTTTTCTGGTAATAGCAGAAGACGAGAGTTAACCACTCTGGAGAGTATCTAAACGTTTATTGTAATAAGTCTCATGGGCATAGGCGCAGTCATTCTCCCTTATAAGGCAAATGTTGGCCGGCAGTCGCGGTTGCTGAATGGGCAGCGTGAACTCCATTTTTTCCCACGACTGTGGTTAAAAAAAGTACTGTACATTTCCGAAATATCACTAGGAATCTCCCTCAAGATGTTTCCCTCCGGAGTACTGTCCATCGCATCGCAACTTGTGTGGGCGGTCAACTTGCTATGAAGATATCTAATAACATCACCCCCCCTATAACTCATGGACACGCTCGTTACCCTCCTCGCAAGGCGCTGTTTGATCGCGGGTAAACTTTGCTATCTTCCAGTCATGAGTACCCGAGTTCCGGGAGACTGTTGTGGGAGTTCATTTACTTAATTGAGTAACTCATTCTAGTCTTCTGCCGCGAATTCGTCTCGACCATCGATGCAAATGAACACACGCCTTCTGGAACAGATATTCCGCGGCGTTTTTAAAATAGCCGAAATTTGCGATCCCTGCACCCCAATGGCACCCCTCCGGTCGTTGTATGGCCTCGATATCTCCTTCAGGAACTCCTCCGGTCCAAAAAAATCAATTGTTTCAGCAGTACTCTTCATGCTGACGGGGTGCTGCTCCTTTCTTGCGGTGAAGTCAAAATAAAAACATGCGATGATGGCGCTTTCTCCTCCAACCTAGTCGCACAAGTTGTCTGCCACCAAAGAGCTCGCATCACCGCCTATTAGCATTTGCCTTTTTTCTTCCACTCCTTGAGGCTCATTCTGGTTACCCAATATATGTTTCCCCATACCCGGGTCCCCAGAGGAAACAAAACTGGCTTATTGGATTCATCACCCCCACTGCCGGTGTACCAGCTCCTAAACTTCTCAGTTTGTAAAAGCCATCCACCTATATTTTCGGCTCCGTGGTCCTGAATGTCCTGATGGCGGAGTTTAGGGCCTAGTGGGGAATAGCTAAGCTAGGATATTTTGGGTTGGGTCGCTCATCGGTGACAGTAAGGTTAATAATGTTGGTGGTGTTCAAAGAGCCGATATTATGGCTGAATAGTCCTGACATTTGCTGTTTTCTTTTGCTGCTAAGGATATTGGAGATGATGGATGATGGATGGAGTTAGTCGGCTATTGAAATTTCTTGAGGGCTGGAAAAAGAGACGTGATGGGCCCTTCGATTAACTTAACCACCCCAACTTAGAGTTCGTCACGGGGCCTCGTTTCGATGGAAAGGGGCCAAAATAACAGGGGTTAACTCGCTTAACCGTGAAAAAAACTCGTAATTATAAACCTGGAGGAAGAACGGAGACCGCAATTGTCGAGAAGGATTTGATCTTTGAGTCCGGTTTTTCTTTTCTTCTCATCTATCTCTTTGAAACCAGCTTTGATCCTTTAAAAGTCTTTTGCCAATACCCACCAATGAACTTCCCGCCTGGAAGACATCTGACAGTATGAAGCAGTGTACGGTACTGTACACTCATTCTCGGTTACAATATTTACGGTAATCAACCTCACAATACCAGTGTAGTGGTTTGGTGCCTCGTATGTAATGTCATGTTTGCTCTTCTCTTTTTTCTACCATCGTTTTTTTTCGCTACCTTTATTCGCCTTCTGCTGGATACGCCTTGGGTTATGAACTTGCCTCAGTATTCCGCAATCACCAACACTCATGTCTAATGAAGACGAGTATATCTTTCCCGAATATGTATTTACAGGATGGAAGAAGCGAATTTACAGGGAACCCCATCCTTATCATTGGCGGACAAATAGTGGCGTTTAATACAAATCTGCTCTCCGCAAACAACTCCGAACACCAAAAAAATCAAACCCCATACAGGTGATCTGCATTTAAGACCATATGGTCATGTCCAATCAATATGAAATAATGCGCTCGCAGAATATTTTTTTGCAGTTAAAAGAGTCCCTGCTATATCGACATTGGATGAGCGGGACTAAAAAGTGCGGACAGCCCCCCAATCTCACCCTCAAGTTCAGACTTTGAGAGTAGTCGCGTGCGAACATCCCCAAATCAACAGAGGATGGCGACGGCAACCAAACGCCAAGAGTTTACACAATAGAAACGCGATCGCCCAGGCAGTGCTTAGGAGTAGGAAGTTCTCGCTCAACAACACGCGCTCTCCACACACCCCCTACTAAAACCAACTAACGGTAAAGACAATAGTAGATACAGACCACAACGAAGTCCTCCTATCCTTCCGTGGTCCACCACACATCTCCAGTCCCCTTCACCATGCGTTTCCTTTTCCCCTTATGTGTACCCTCATACTAACAAACGGAAAGCCGGAGGCTTTCGTGTTCATAGCCTTCGGGCATCGCCCAACATCCGCGCACCCAACTCCTTCCCTTCCTTACAGATTTCCCGCATTCCTTCACGGCAGATGCATCAGTCCATAACCCGACCGCATTCACACAGCTGAGGAGCTTTCCTGACAGCCAGACCACCTCTCTAAAACCAAAACGCCTTTCCCGGAAACTATGTGTGCAAGAAAACAATCGCGCGATATGCCGAGCACGCGAGCAGTACCAAAAGCTTCCAACATTGGGCCCTTCCTCAACACGTCCCCCAGTACAATACCATGTGCTAATAAATGTCATAATATTGACTACTTTTACCCCAAAAATATGGGTTTTTAGAGCGCTAGAACCACACCACCCCTTGGCAAGGAAATTAATTATTGGTAAAATTGTGGCCCTTGGTATCCCAACTGCTAATTACCCCTCGTAGATGAACAATACCCTTGGCGTCCTATACCCCAAAATACCGTATGCAAACCTACAATTAACACCATACGGCAAGATATGCGTAACTCTGGTTCAGTCTGTTCACATGCGCTGTTACGCCTGAGAATTATGATCTCCAAGCTGTGATTGTAATTGTCACCCCCCTCGCCCATTTCATTTCCCGGCAAACCCTCTCTCGCCTAAGCTCAGGGCGCAGCCTTCGGGTATGTTAGTCGTTAGCGAGACTGGTGAAAAAATATATTTTGAGTTGGAATGGGCTACGTGCCGTATGTGTGTTTGTTAGGCGCGGTGTCAAGATTGAGGCTCTTTTTCGGATGCACATCCGATCTTGGCGACGAAAGGTCGTCGGCACCCCCCCATTTTACACGAAGAACTGGCACTTTCGCTTCACAAAATCTCAATGTTGTTGATTGAAAGAAAAAAATCAAAACAAACTAGAGCCTTTAGAGTCATCTAGATATTATCATTCAGAGGTGGCAAGCTCTGATGGTAATTACCCATCTGACAATGCCAGAGAGAATGAGGGTCGGCAAAAGGTACAGTGCCCCTAATTCTATCCCGGTATGGGATTCCCATACAAAACGTACTGTACTGTACATTGCAACAATATATGATCTGGATCCCAAGCTGATAGCCCTCACAGTGGAGTGGGAAAACTCTCACAATTTCTGTGCAGAAATTCTAGGGAGTTACCTACGCTATGACATTGATTGTGTTGATTCTATATTGCTTTCAGATGAGTTGTGAGAGCTTAAAATCAGCCTTTCCTGGTGTAGAATGGGGGGGGTGGTGGCGACACTTGTTGCCAAGATCGTACAGTACTCGTACCGTACATATTGCGCCTGTTGTTCTCAAGGAATCTCGGGAGCCGCTTTGATTGCTTTGAGGCTCTAGCGATCTCTCGCTGGATCAGCCACTCGAGTGAGCACACGATTGGTGGGACGGCGCCACTGATAAGCTTGTGACAGCGAATCGGATAACCGGATAACCGGAGGCATCGCGGAAAATAGTTTCTCCATCTCCGTCACTAGAACATACCCTCTCCACACAGTACTCGTACGCATCCCAATCCCCGGGACACCTTCTGTCGATTGCACCAGCGCTGACTATAGGTTAGCATTCCCTCTTAGCCCTGCATTAAACTCCTTCTCACTCTCTGTCCCTAATGTTCCTAAGGTATGACTAAGCAAATTGCGCCATCCAAGCAGTTTAAAGCCAGAAGGTTTCGCTAACGATGAGGACCTAAGCGAGTAGAAAGTGTTGCAGATTTTACAGCATCGTCTCTTGAGCACCGCGCTCGAATACAAGGGAAATTTGTGAAGTCACTGAGGTTCTCTTCTTGCATAGAAAAATCTTGCGATTCGCTAGCCGGTTATCAATAGAAATCACCGTATTAACCCTCGATAGGTTTGGCTCATGAGCGAACCAATCGCTGAGGCTGGTTCAAGAGATCTAACGTAGCGTAAGGTCTCAAGCTACGCCATATCAGGAATGTGCCAACCCATCCAAAGCACTTTTATCACCAACTCCAAGGATGGCCGGCCTGGTGGAGTTGGCAAATTGAAACGGGTTTTTACGGCACCGGTAACTCTCTTGCATAAGTCTGCAGCGCAAATCCAACCTGCTACGAGCTGGCAGAATCCGGCTCTGGACTAGACACCTATCACCGAACTTAGGTAAGTCCGCAACCGGCGAAAAAAATATGACTATCAACAGGAGAAAAAACATAGTTTTTCCTCTTCTGATTTCTAGGAGCTCCAATATCTAAACGTTGTGCGGGATCTCTAACAAAAACTACGGCTCAACAGATCTATATATTGCAATTCGTGATATGCTACGCGGCACTCTCTTGTCTCTTTGTTGTTCGGATAGTTTCCCTGAACGCTCTTTGGTTTCGGGCATAGTTTTAGCTTTCGGGAAGGCATTTCCGCAAATGACTGCAGGGCCCTGCAGGTCATGGCCGGGCTCTACCGGAAAATTCTATTTGACTTAAGAGTGAAGGGTCTGGCCGTCAACCCATAGGACGGCCGTCTTTAGGAAAGACGAACGCCCTGCCCGGCGCCCTACCCACCATTCCCGGGACGCCCGGGACTACAAGCCCGCCAGGGCCCTGCCGGCGCCCCTGACGGCTGGGAACACTGCAGCTCGGTCGAAGGTAGAAATGCCCGTAGGAGTTCCTACTATTTTTGCTTACTAAGAGATTATAGAGCCCCCACCCTTCAATCCCCATTTTCAGAAGGCCCGATTCAAACCCCTCCCCTTCTAGCCCCCCGAGTTCGATTGTCGAAGGCCTTCTTTGCAACACTGGTCACTCGATCCCATACCGGTACGGTAATAATAATACGGAACGGCGCGCACAAAAGCATCGTATCGCTGCTCGGTTACTCTCGCATGGCCGTGCACTGTACAGGTACGTCTACCAGTTCTTTATAGTATCAATTATCTCCTTGATGTGATTCCTTACCCCTCTTTGAGGTTGAATCTGCCAATCAAAGAAAGACGCTAATTTCACTAGTGTCTCTTTAGCACGATGTAGGGAAATTCGGCACTATCAACACTGCAGGGGATAGCGTGGTTTCGGAAGAAATTCCTTATAGCTACTGTATAGCTAGGTCTGTTTGTATAGGAGTAGGGGTGTGAATTTCCAGAAGGTTCCCGTAGGGGGGGATTTCGTCATAGCGAGGTGTGACTGTTCTTGGACAAGCGCCCCTGTTTGTGTGTGCGGAGACACGTGGCAGGAGAAACGTGTTCGGTACAGTTAGTGACTATATAAGTCGAAGCAATTCCCCTACTGTACTCGCCCACCATCTGTCTGAAAATCTTCTTTGCACTTCAGTTGATAGTTTTAAGCAACCATGTTAACCGTCGCCCAGGAAGGGCATATATACTGGCTTAATGATACCCCGGAGTCTAGGAGGGCCGGCTTCAACACTGGAAAACTCAATCATCCAGTTCTCATTCTCGGAGCTGAAAGGGCGGGCAAAGTCCAAGCCCTTACGGTATTCCAACCCCCCCCCCCTCACTCCTCTACCTAATCAGAACCTGACACTTTCTCAGATAACATCCCTGCGCAGCACAAACCTTTCCAAAAGGTTCTCTAACCCAACTGACCACCGACG
>Ga0307509_10002174_pt1 | contig 32222 bp, 27 predicted proteins | sample 10_EM_MG_FD_202245 | JGI IMG/M metagenome (GOLD analysis project Ga0307509, IMG submission 202245) | Populus trichocarpa ectomycorrhiza microbial communities from riparian zone in the Pacific Northwest, United States - 10_EM | ecosystem: Host-associated > Plants > Roots > Unclassified | place...
CTCGTAATGTCCTGACGTTTGTGAACACAACTGCTATTGCATACCGCCAAAATTCAGCTTTTTTGCCCTGATCTTGGCATCATGCAATAGCAGTTGTGTTCACAAACGTCAGGACATTACGAGTACAGGGCATAAGTTTTGTAGGTTCCACAAGCGAGGTTTGCTGCCCTCACCCCCTGTGTAACCTACAAAACTTATGCAGTGTACCTCCGTAGGGGTTTACTCTGACTCGCCTATTGAGCCACACTTTATTTGGCTGCTCTAGCGCCATTTCCAGTCAAACCAAATTTAATAATGCAGTACCTGAGGTGAGAGTAAGTATCTAAGTGACAAAGCAACGGTTATTGCCAAATATTAGCCTACGGTATCGTATTTGCGCCCAAGATCTTCAAAACTCCAGTATGGCAGCCGAATGTCCTTTCTCGTCCTAGTTACCGGGACCCCCCCATCCTAATCACGACAACCCGAATTCTGAATTCCTCTACCAGTACTGTATGCGAAGCCTGACCTGTCGTCCTGGATCCCCCGCTGTCCTGGGTAGCTCTTTGCATTTTGGCCATTCAGAATAGCTGGATGCGACTGTGCACTGAACCTATCGGTCTATAAATGAACAAAGTCCAAAGGCTGAATGATGGGTGGTGGGGGCGACAAAGAAGTTCAACCATACGAATCGAATAGCTGCTCCCAGTCTACTGTGGTAATTCTATTCGCCGCATGAGGGAAATTACCCATTCCCTGCAGGCCAATACTTGTACTGTAATTCTTCCTGCAGGGCAAACAAAACCATCGCTTAGAGAAGCAACACAATGCGCGCAGGCGTGAAATAATCATTTATAAAGTGCAAAGTCTTCGTGAAAGGATATTTCCCTCAGCTTGGGAAGTGCCCCCCTCTAGCCACCATACCGGTAATCTCCGTCAGAGACAACCCCAGTTCACGAGGACCTGCCAAGTGGCTTTCTGAACTGAGGTGGAAGTCCCTGGTCATGTACTCGAGTACCGGTATTGGTGGTACCGTACTTCTGAACAAAGACCTAAAACCCTAAAGAGAAGCAACTGTGGAAGCTGGTAAACTGAAGCAAGAATATTGTTTGATGGCACGCGTGGAATTATGGCTTTCAGCACAGAAAGTGATACGGTAATTCGGCTCGAGGCGCGAAATACAGGTACTCGTAGCTGTACGTTACTGGTTTTGCCTACTCGCTGGGAAGTGTAATTCCTGATGCCACGTAGCATAGTACTCGTACAGTACCGGTATATGGGACTTTCATGTAGTCCATTCCGCCGTCAGCCGCTTAGGGTTTGCGCATATGGTAGCCGACAACTACCCGCGGGTTGATTTCACAGACAATTTGCTTGGGTATGATACTAGTGCCAGTATCAGGTGGATTGATTGGACTACTGGTTGGCTTTTGCCCACCAAACCTTGGGACCGTGATTCTCCCAGCTTTTTTCGCCCTCCTGGACTCACTTCAACCAAATCCACCGCACAAAATTACTCGAGAACCCATCCTCTACACCCCTCGAATCGGCGAAAGAAATACAAAATGAGATCCCATTTCAGCGACGATATCGACTCCTCCAAAATCGCTTCTTTTTTTAACAATAGCCGGGATGCCGAGAGGTCGGAGATTTTGGCCTGGCTATCGCCACTTGAACCCCAGATACGGCACCAGGACATTCGAGCCCGCAGAGTTGGTGAGGTGGGAGACTGGCTCTTTCAAACTGAGGAATATCGGAATTGGTTCGGTGGTATTCGTGGCGGTGAATCTGATGGCGGAGCCTTGTTTTGCTATGGAGGTCTAGGAGTTGGCAAGACTTACATTAGGTGAGAGAGAAGCTACTTGAGGGAAGAAAGATGTTGCTAATGAGATGCAATGTCAGCTCCCTGGTGGTGGATACGTTATGCGAGCAGGCCGTGAAGGAAAACGCTGCCGTTGCGTACTTCTACTTCGACTTCGCCGCTCCGGAGCAATCGCCAGCTGCTGTTCTGGGTTCGGTACTGAAACAGGCTGTTGCTGGACTTGAAGCAGTTCCGGAAGGGATAGTCAGAGCTTTCCGAGACCGAGAGAAGGTTCTTGGTGGCTAGAGGCTACCGCTCTCGAAAATTGTAGCGTTCTTGCAGGATATCTCGTCCTCACGATGCACATTCATATGCATCGACGCCCTGGATGAGTGTCCGTCAGAGCATCGGGTGAAGCTCCTCGATTTACTCAACAAGATTCTCCAAAAGTCTCCCGGCGCTCGGCTATTCATGACCGGGAGACAATATATCCTAGGTGAAGTTGAAAAACATCTTGGGGGAAGGGTAGCGACTAGATGTATAACACCAACCAAGAATGATACCATCACATTCCTCCGAGCGAAGCTGAAAGAGGACACGATTCCGGACGCGATGGATGAGAGTTTAGAGGAGGAAATTATTCGGGATATTCCCGAAAGGGTTTCGGAAATGTAAGTAGGAGGGAGACACCACTAAGAATACCTGAAACTATGTGCTGAACGATCCTGTATTCAGACTCCTGCTTGTTTCCATAAGCATCGAGGCGATTCTACAAGAGACGACAATATATCGAAGGAGACTAAGGCTCGAAGCAATGAAGAATGGCGTAGGCTTGGGGGGCGCGTACGGGGCATCGCTGGAGAGGATAAAGTCTCAGGGTAGGAAGAAAGCAAGACTCGGGATGGCCGCTCTGATGTGGATCTCGTATTCGGAGCGACCTTTGCGGGTGGAGGAGATATGTCACGCCGTAGCAATCCGGACAGGGTCAAATGATCTCAAGAGCGATAATATCCCGGAGATATCGGCCTTGCTAGACTGTTGCCAAGGACTTGCCACCATTGATAAGGATACCTCGACAATTAGGTTGATCCATTTTACACTCCGGGAATATCTCAGCACACATCCAGACCTCTTTCACAGAGCTCACTCGACAATGGCCGAAGCCTGCTTGACGTATCTCAACTTTCAGCACGTCAAAGATCTTTCAGCTAGCCCACCCCTTGGCCCGCGGGGCACACCCTTCCTTGAATATTCTTCTCTCTATTGGGGGACCCATATGCGAATGGAGCCCTCAGATCGCGCAAAAACATTTGCGCTCCAGCTTCTTAAGCAGTTCGAGAGTCACATATCTGCCAAACTCATTTGGAAGTCGATCAATGGGGGGTTGCCCCGTGACCCTGGCGATAAGCCACTTCCCGCACTGCACTGTGTCTCATACTTCGGCATCGCCGAAGTCGCAGATATCTTGATAGAGACAAATGGATCGGATGTGAACGAAATAGATGGTACGGGTGCGACGCCACTCATATGGGCTGCAAGGTGCGGGCATGAAAGGTTCATCAGGTTGCTCTTGCAAAAAAAGGATATTCAACCTAATCAGCAAGACGCGAATTGTGACCGAACCGCACTCTCGTGGGCTGCCGAGAATGGCCATGAGGGAATAGTGAAGCTACTGTTGGACCGGAAAGATGTCAACCCCGATCACCCAAGCAAATCTAAACAGACACCACTCTGGTTAGCCGCCGAGAATGGCCATGAGGGAATAGTGAAGCTACTGTTGGACCGGAAAGAAGTCAACCCCGATCACTCGAGGGAATTTGGACAGACACCACTCTGGTTGGCCGCCAAGAATGGCCATGAGGGAATAGTGAAGCTACTGTTGGACCGGAAAGATGTCAACCCCAATCACTCGAGGGGATTTGGACAGACACCACTCTCGTTGGCCGCCGAGAATGGCCATGAGGGAATAGTGAAGCTACTGTTGGACCGGAAAGAGGTCAACCCCGATCACTCGAACGAATCTGGAGAGACACCACTCTGGTTGGCCGCCGAGAATGGCCATGAGGGAATAGTGAAGCTACTGTTGGACCGGAAAGATGTCAACCCCGATCACTCGAACGAATCTGGAGAGACACCACTCTCGTTGGCCGCCAAGAATGGCCATGAGGAAATAGTGAAGCTACTGTTGGACCGGAAAGATGTCAACCCCGATCACTCGAGCGAACCTGGAGAGACACCACTCTCGTTGGCCGCCGAGAATGGCCATGAGGGAATAGTGAAGCTACTGTTGGACCGGAAAGGAGTCAACCTCGATCACTCGAGCGAATTTGGACAGGCACCACTCTGGTTGGCCGCCAAGAATGGCCATGAGGGAATAGTGGAGCTACTGTTGGACCGGAAAGAAGTCAACCTCGATCACTCGAGCGAATTTGGAGAGACACCACTCTGGTTGGCCGCCAAGAATGGCCATGAGGGAATAGTGAAGCTACTGTTGGACCGGAAAGATGTCAACCCCGATCACTCGTGGGAATTTGGACAGACACCACTCTCGTTGGCCGCCGAGAATGGCCATGAGGGAATAGTGAAGCTACTGTTGGACCGGAAAGAAGTCAACCCCGATCACTCGAGCGAACCTGGAGAGACACCACTCTGGTTGGCCGCCAAGAATGGCCATGAGGGAATAGTGAAGCTACTGTTGGACCGGAAAGAAGTCAACCCCGATCACTCGAGCGAATTTGGACAGACACCACTCTGGTTGGCCGCCAAGAATGGCCATGAGGGAATAGTGAAGCTACTGTTGGACCGGAAAGATGTCAACCCCGATCACTCGAGGGAATTTGGACAGACACCACTCTCGTTGGCCGCCGAGAATGGCCATGAGGGAATAGTGAAGCTACTGTTGGACCGGAAAGAAGTCAACCCCGATCACTCGAGCGAATCTGGACAGACACCACTCTGGTTGGCCGCCAAGAATGGCCATGAGGGAATAGTGAAGCTACTGTTGGACCGGAAAGAAGTCAACCCCGATCACTCGAGCGAATTTGTACAGACACCACTCTGGTTGGCCGCCAGGGATGGCCATGAGGGAATAGTGAAGCTACTGTTGGACTGGAAAGAAGTCAACCCCAATCGCCGAAGAAAATATGGGTGGACACCGCTCTCGTGGGCCGCCGAGAATGGCCATGAGGGAATAGTGAAGCTATTCTTGGACCGGAAAGAAGTCAACCCCGATCACTCATGCGTATCTAGACAGACACCACTCTGGTTGGCCTCCAAGAATGGCCATGAGGGAATAGTGAAGCTACTGTTGGACCGAAAAGAAGTCAGCCCTGACAGCTCATGCGCATCTGGACAGACACCACTCTCGTTGGCCGCCAAGAATGGCCATGAGGGAATAGTGAAGCTACTGTTGGACCGAAAAGAAGTCAGCCCTGACAGCTCATGCGTATCTGGACAGACACCACTCTCGTGGGCCGCCAAGAATGGCCATGTGGGAATAGTGAAGCTACTGTTGGACCGGGAAGAAGTCAACCCCGATCACCCAAGCAAATATGGACAGACACCGCTATCATATGCTGCCTCGGAGGGGCATGGAGGTGTAGCGGAACTCCTCCTGGGACGCCGGGATGTCAATCCCAATTCATTCGATAGCCATGGTCGACCTCCGTTATCATATGCTGCCGCGGGGGGGTACGAAGGTGTAGTGAAGTTGCTTGTGGAAAGCCCAGATATCGATCCCAATTCGTCGGATAGCAATGGCCTAACACCCTTAACGTATGCTGCCAAGTGGGGGCGAGAGGATCTAGTGAAGAGGTTTTTGAAACGCCGGGGCACCAATCTTAATTCGCTGGATAGCATTAATCGACCCCCGATATCGCACGCTGCCGCAGGGGGACATGGAGGTGTGGTGAAACTGCTTGTGGAATGCCCAAATATCGATCCCAACTCATCAGATAGCGATGGCCTAACACCCTTATCGTATGCTGCCCGGTGGGGGCGAGAGGATCTAGTGGAGAGGTTTTTAGAGCATAACGGTGTCAATCCCGATTTACCGGATAACAATAAGCGGACACCCCTATCTTATGCTGCTTCGACAGGACACGAAGGTGTAGTGGAGCTGCTTCTGAGGCGTGCGGATGTTGATCCCAATTCATTGGATAGCACTGGCCGACACCCACTATCATACGCTGCCGCGGGGGGGCATGGAGATGTAGTGAAGCTACTTGTGGAAAGCCCGGATATCGATCCCAATTCATCGGATAGCAATGGCCTAACACCCCTATCGTATTCTACCTACTGGGGGCGAGAGGATCTAGTGGAGCGATTTTTAGAACGTGGCGATGTCAACCCCGATTTACCAGATAACAATGGCCGAACGCCCCTATCTTATGCTGCCTCGAGAGGACACGAAGGCGTAGTGGAGCTGCTCCTGGGACGTGGGGATGTTGATCCCAATTCATTGGATAGCATTAGTCGACCCCCGCTATCATATGCTGCCGCGGAGGGTCATGGAGGTGTTGTGAAGCTCTTGCTCAAATGTGGTGATGTCAATCCCGATTCTCCGGATCGCAGTGGTCGGACACCCCTATCGTATGCCGCCGTCTCGGGTTCTGGGGGTGTAGTGAAGCTCTTCCTCGGTCGTGCGGACGTCAATCCTGATTCCTTAGACAACAGTGGTCGGACACCTTTATCATATGCTGTCACTTCTGAGGATGAGACTGTAGTGAAGCTCTTTCTCGAAGACGAGAATATCAGTCCTGATTTATCGGATAGCGAAGGCCGAACACCCCTGTCCCATGCTGTATCGGGGAGATCTGAAGGTGTAGTGGGGCTGCTTCTGGGACGCCGAGACGTCAATCCCAATTCACTGGATAGGGCTGGTCGACCTCTGCTGTCATATGCTTCCACGGGAGGGAACGGAGGTGTAGTGAAGCTACTTTTGGAAAGCCCAGATATCAATCCCAATTCATCGGATAGCACGGGCCTAACACCCTTATCGTACGCTGCCAAGATGGGGCGAGTGGATCTGGTGCAGAGGTATTTAGGGTGTCGGGGTGTCAATCCCGATTTATCAGATCGCAATGGCCGAACACCCCTGTCCTTTGCTGCCTCAGGGGGGTACGAAGGTGTAGCGGAGCTGCTTCTGGAGCGTGGGGATGTCAACCCCAATTCACCGGATGGCCGCGGCCTGACACCGCTATCATATGCTTCCATTTTCGGGGCTTCGGGTGTGGTGAAGCTACTCCTAGACTCCCACCGTGTCAATCCCAATTCACCGGACAGCAGTTGCCGGACACCCCTGTCGTTTGCCGCCTCGAGAGGACATGAGGGTGTGGTGAAGATGCTTTTGGGACACAAGGATACCAATCCCAATCCATCTGATGGCAATGGCGTGACACCGCTATCATACGCCGCCATTACCGGGGCCCCAGGTGTAGTGAAGCTACTTCTAGACTCCCGCGGTGTCAATCCCAATTCACCAGATAGCCGCGGCCGAACACCCCTGTCATTTGCCGCCTTCAGAGGGCATGAGGGTGTAGTGAAGGTGCTTCTCGGACGCGAGGATGTTAATCTCAACTCACCGGATTTCAAAGGTCAGACACCCTTGTCATATGCCACCAGGATGAGGCGAGAAGGTGTAGTGAAGCTATTATCGGAAGCCGGATGCTCTAATCCCAAATCGTTGGAAACCCCTAATCGATCGTACCTAGCTCTGCTGGTCATTATCTCTGTCCTTGGCGCTAGTTTAGGGTTTCCTTTTTTCCTTCTGACTTCTTTCCTGTTCGTTCTTCTATTCTTCTATTCTTCTGTTTTTCGCGTTCATAGAGGACAATAGATAGAGATTCTCGACTTAATTTCACGCCACCCACGGCCCTTGGCGATAATTGGTATTTCGGTTTTGGTTAGATTCGGGGGTGTTTTATACCAGTAATCTTGTCTGTACGACCCTTGTGTTTCTTTCCCCCCTCTAGTTTCCTTGGGATTCTCTTTGTGCAGTACCGATATTCCTAGCGTATCATATTGGTATGTAGAAGCATTTGTTCATAATAGTACACACCTTGTTACCAGCCACAAGCCCAAAGTGCCCAAAGTGCTCCACAGGGCCTATAGCTCCCTCGCATCCACTAACCTTCCCCTCTCCCTCCTACATATCCCCCCAGCAGCTTTCAGCTCCGAATCCGGAGATTATAGCTCTGGCGGTGATAGTAGATTTCAAGAGATTTTACCGTCCTGGAAACATAAAACCCGGGGCCGATAGGTCTACCCTCTGCGCAGGAGCTACCAACGGCGCACTAGGCAACCCCCCCCCCGAATGAAATCAAATTCCACAAGCCACAAACAATTCAATTCGATGCATAAATATTGACTCCAACTAAGCTCAATGCCACAAGGAAAGATAGAAGAGAAAATTCCAACATACTCTGCTTGTTGGACTATCTATGTAGCGATAACCCTCTGTGATCCTCAAGTCTTCTGAAAATAGTCCTGTTGCTTCTCGGATCCTCCCTGATAGATCCTCCGGTGGCAAGCTATATTTGCAAGGTTTTTTTTTCATGCGAAAAGAGAAAAGTGGCTTCCTTAAGTTATACAATAATCAGAAAACCGGGTACACAACCACTTCTGTGAAAAACATGAGCGCGTTGTCCCGGCTTGAAGAGGCCGGGCAAGCACTCTCCCCTTTTCTTCCAAAGCAAAGTTATGATACATCATGAACTATCATTCGCGCCCCACAAGAACTGTCAATAATCTGGCTAAGAATACTTAGCTAGGCATGACTGATTTTACCCCCCACAGTACTTCTTCGGTGGAAAAGAGCCAGCCCATACCCACCACTACAAATGAGGAAACCAAATCTTAGCGCAGAAGCGCGAGTACTTTATATACACTCATCATTCCCAGAAGCAGAAATCTCAAGTAACCCTGATCATCACCGTCTCACTCGTTGCCCTCTCGGAGTGCAGCACACCCACGAAACTGGATTTCGGCATCATCGTAGGATTCCGTATCCAGAAGGTAGAATGCCACGCGGAAACCAAGTTCTTCAGCAACGGGGTCCGTTGAATCTTTAGTTGCTGCGAGCGCATGTGGGATATACGTGGGGTCAATAGATCGCTGCTCATCCTGAGATTGAGGGAAGAGCCGTGAAATGACTTTCAGTGCAGCCGCCCTCCCCTGATCCGGTTCTCTAGTTGGTAAATACGCCTGTAAGGACAATTGGACCAAACGGTCAAGCTGATAAAATGTTTTGTCCCCGCGTTTGACACTCGTAACCAGCGAGAATCCCGATAGCTTTCCAATGGCGCAATGAAACTCAGCCAAATTATGCATTCCTTCTGAACACTGGGTTAGTAGCTCCTCAGGTATGTTTTGATGGTTGAAGAACGCCATTCGCCGCAGAAGATCCGCCGCTAGGGGCATCTGTTGCCTGATTTGGTCGAAGGTGATAAAGAAGGTGCTCAGGATACTTTCATGGGGGGCTTCTCGTTGGATGTCATAAAATGGCTGTAAAAGTAGGTTCTTCATTCGTTCCTCGCTCTCTCGGAGAATATTCCAGTAGATGGATGGCGATATGGCAGTCTTGGTCATATATGCTACCGAACCTGCGACAGCTAACGGCAGGTGATGTACCGAACCCAGGATCGCCGCGACATCCTCATGTTCTTTACCTTCCAAATTGCCCGAGCCGCAATAGCGCTTCGAAAACAACTCCAGGGCTTCTTCCTCTCCCATTTTTCCAACCTCAATCGTTGCCAGGCACTGCTGCAATGCAACCTGTCGGGATCTCGTTGTAAATATCAGAGTTCCACTAGTCGCTTGTGGTATGAACTTGGCGATTGAGCTGTCGTTGGTAGCAAAATCGGCTTCGTTATCGGCATTGTCAATAACCAGAATCCAGGCACCACTGTGTGGGCCTTCAAACCACCTCCTTACTACCAGCAGTCTCGCTTCCTCTGTCACGGCGTTGTGTAGAGGAATTTGAACATGCTGTGCAATAGCCATGAAGCCCTCACTAAATTTTGATATCCCACTTCCTTGCACCCAGAAAATGTTACAGTTTCTATCGCTGACACACTGATGAACGTATTCCAGGGCAATCTGAGTTTTGCTAAGCGACGTTAGCGCACCCTTCATACCGCGAAATATACAAACACCGCACTAACTTGAATAAGAGAACCCTGTCTCAGGACACTCAGGTTTCCCCTCTAACACGGTGTTTGGTTTTGCTGGTATTTCCTCCTCTTGCTGTTGAAATGGGAAACTCATACGCCCTAAGACAAAGTTCTCTTATCTGGGTTAATACGGTACTAGTGCTTACCCGGAACCACCTAATCCATAGAGTGCGACTCGGTTGTGGTCCTTGGGCTCGGAATATCTCTTGATCTTCTCCAAGAGACTTTGGCGACCAGTGAACCTACTGTTCCTGCAATATGGAATTAGCCGATAAAGCCTGGGTGCTTATTTCAGTTGGGATATCGCGTTAGTTCTTTGCCAGAAATCTCTCGGGGATCCTGATAATACCTGCCTCTCCTACCCCAAATAAACCACCGTGATTTCGAACTCCGAAATCGGCTACACCAGGCAGCACAAACGTAGTATTATAACTACCATAAGCACTGCTATTACCAGTGTTCCCACTGCAGGTTCCATGGATGGTGGATTGGGATTGGGCAATACTAAAATGGTTGTCAGATGGGTGGGTTTTATCACCGGCACCAGAGATTTTAAAAGAAAGAGTGGCATACTGAGCCATCGGGTTTAACATTGGGAGATAGCTCTATCTAGTGTTCTCGACGATCAGATATGAAAAGATGTCGCAAGCTAGCTTGGAATGATATCCTTCTGTGTCTGAAATAAGCGGGTGGGGGAGATATGTTCGGCGGAGAGCCTAACCTTGGACACTGAGGTGAATAATTCCCTGCCTCTGGATCTGTTGGGGGGCAGAATTCTAGTGAGTGGTGCCTAGGTCTGGCGAGGGCAAGAGTTTTAGCGCAGTGTAGAATCGATGGGAGAATATAGAAAGCAGAAAACAGGGGACGGGGAACGGAAGCTTGACGGCCCAGAGAAGGAAAGAACAGTGAAAATAGGGGGAAGAACGTGTGCCCCACAATTGCCAGCTCTGTTCTCGTTTGGGCAAAATAATTGGCTGGGCCTCACTTGGGATTTGGACCGCAGCAAGTCCACTGAAGGGTCTTGGGTGGATGTTAGCCACCGGGGTGTCGCAAAGCAGGTGAGACAACCGCAAGAGCCTCCGAACTGCGGGCGGTGCGGGTCTTCACAACCTTCTCCTCAAGTACGGTACGAGCACTGGTTTCGCCTACACGCTGGGAAGTGATGATTCTTAATGCCACATAGCATAGTGCCGTATATGGGACTTTTATGTCGTCCATTCCGCCGTCAGCCGCTTAGGGTTTGCACATATGGTAGCCGACAATTACCTGCGGGCTGATTTCACAGACAATCTGCTCGGGTACTAGTGGCAGTATCAGGTGGACTGATTGAGCTACTGGTTGGCTTTTGCCCACCAAGCCTTGGGACCGTGATTCCCCCAGCTTTTTTTCGCCCTCCAGGAATTACTTCAACCGAATCCACCACACAAAATTACTCGAGAACCCATCCTCTACAGCCCTCGAATCGGCGAAAGAAATACAAAATGTCTCGACACCACTTCAGCGACGACATCAACTCTTTAAGAATCACTCCTTTTAACAATAAATGGGATGACCTTATAGTGGCTGACGAGAGGTCGGAGGTTTTAGCCTAACTATCGCCACTTGAACCCTAGATATGGCACTGGGACATTCGAGCTCGCAGGGTCGATGAGGTGGGAGACTCGCTTTTTCAAACTGAGGAGTACCAGAATTGGTTCGGTGGTATTTGTGGGGGTGAATCTGATGGCGCAACCTTGTTTTTCTACGGGGGTCTAGGAGTTGGCAAGACTCGCATTAGGTGAGAGAGAAGCTACTTGAGGGAAGAAGGATGTTGCTAATAAGTTGCAATGTAATCTCCCTGGTGGTGGACCGTGGATACGCTATGCGAGCAGGCCGTGAAGGAAAACGCTGCCGTTGCGTACTTCTACTTCGACTTCGCCGCTCGGGAGCAATCGCCAGCTGCTGTTCTGGGTTCGGTGCTGAAACAGGCTGTTGCTGGACTTGAAGCAGCTCCGGAAGGAATAGTCAGAGCTTTCCGATGCCGGGGGAAGGCCTTTGGTGGCCAGAGGCTACCGCTCTCGAAAATTGTAGAGTTCTTGCAAGATATCTTGTCCTCACGATGCACATTATATGCATTGACGCCCTAGACGAGTGTCCGTCAGGGCATCGGGTGAAGGTCCTCGATTTATCCAACTAGATTCTCCAGGAGTCCCCCGGCGCTCGGCTATTCATGACCGGGACACAACATATCCTGAGTGAGGTTGAAAACATCTTGGGGGAAGGGTAGCGACTGGATCCATAACACCCACCAACAAGGACATCATCATCACATTCCTCCGAGCGAAGTTGGAAAAGGACACGATGCCGGAGGAGATGGATGAGAGTTTAGAGGAGGAAATTATAAAGAATATTCCCGAAAGGGTTTCGAAAATGCAAGTAGGAAGGAGACACTACTAAAAATACCTAAAACTATGTGCTGAACGATCTTGTGTTTAGATTTCTCCTTGTTTCTCTAAGCATCGAGACGGTTCTACAAGAGACAACGCTATATCGAAGGAGAGAAAGGCTCGAAGCAATTAAGAATGGCTTGGGCTTGGAGGGCGCGTACCCGGCAACACTGGGGAGGATAAAGGCCCAGGGTGGGGAGAGGACAAAAGTCGGGATGGCCGTTCTGATGTGGATCTCCCATTCAAGACAGCCTTTGCGGGTGGATGAGATATGTCACGCCGTAGCAATCCGAATGGGGTCAAATGATCTCGATTACGACAATATCCCGGAGATATCGACCTTATAGGCTCTTGCCCAGGGCTTGCCACCATTGATAAGGGTACCTCAACAATTAGGTTGATCCATTTTACACTCCAGGAGTATCTCTACACACTTCCCGACCTCTTTCACATAGCTCACTCGACAATGGCCGAAGCCTACTTGACGTATCTCAACTTTCGGCACGTCATTGATCCTCCAGCTACCCCCCCTGACCCGTGAGACACACCCTTCCTTGAATATTCTTCTCTCTATTGGGGAACCCATATGCGAATGGAGCCCTCAAATCGCACAAAAGAATTTTCTCTACGGCCTACTATCATATGCTGTCGCGAGGGGACATGGAGGTGTAGTGAAGCTACTTGTGGAGAGTCCGGACATCGATCCCAATTCATCAGATAGCGATGGTCTAACACCCTTATCGTATGCTGCCAACTGGGGGCGAGAGGATCTGGTGGAGTGGTTTTTAGAACATAGCGATATCAATCCCGATTTACCAGATAACAATCACCGAACACCCCTATCTTATGCTGCCTCGACAGGACATGAAGGTGTAGTGTGGAGCTGCTTCTAGGATGCGGGGATGTCGATCCCTATTCATCAGATGTCAATGACCTTACACCGCTATTATATGCTGCCATTTTTGGGGCTCCTGGTGCGGTGGGGCTACTTCTAGAATCCCGCGGTGTCAATCCCAATTCACTGGATGGCAGCGGCCGAACACCCCTGCCATTTTCTGCCTCGAGAGGGCATGGAGGTTTAGTGAATGTGCTTCTGAGGCGCAGGGACACCAATCCCAATTTATCTGATGGCAACGGTCTGATAGCCATGGCCGGACACCCCTGTCATTTGCTGCTTTCAGAGGGCGTGAAGGTGTAGTGAAGGTGCTTCTGGGGTGCGACGATGTCAATCCAAACTCACGGGATTTCAATGGCGGGACGCCCTTGTCATATGCTACCATGATGAGGCGAGAGGGTGTGGTGAAGTTATTATCGGACGCTAGAAACTCTAATTCTAAACCGTTGGAAACCCCCAATCAATTGCGCTTGTACGTAGCTCTAAAGTTACTGGCTATTATCTCTGCTTTTGGTGCAAGTTTAGAGTTTCCTTTTTTCCTTTTGACTTTCTTTCCTGTTTGTTCTTTCCATTTTCCCATTATTCTATTTTTCGCCTTTATAAAGTACAATAGCTATGGGAATTTCTCGTGAATTGATCTCACGCCATCCACAGCCCCTTGCGACAATTAGTATTCCAGTTTTGGTAAGGTTCAGGCTGTTTTATCATCTTGTATTTACCACCCTTCTGTTTCATTCTCCCTTTCCGTTTTCCTTGAGATTCTCTTTGCACAGCACCCCTAGAGTATGATATGAGTAGAAGTATTCATTCATAATAATACACATGTTGTTACTCTCTATAATCCCTGCGTGCTCAAAGTATGCTATAGGGCCGATAGCAGTCCCGGAATCCACTAAAATCCCCCCCGCTCCGCTATCTGTTACCAGCAGCTTTTGACTCTGAATCCGGGGGTTATGGTGCTGACAGGGATAGTGGATTTCGGGAATTTTTACGGTACTAGAAACAAAAGAGCCCGGAGCCGATAAGTCTACCCCCTAGGGCGCAGAAACCGCCAAATTCCCAGTAGGTAAATCTCGACGGATGAAAGAAAACTCCATATGCCACAATCAGTTCAATTCAATGCAAGCCTAACACTAACTTTCCAACCCAGCCCAAGTCCACCAGGAAAGACAGGAAAGAACCCGAACCATAAGGAAAAGTCTAACCAATCCTGGCTGTTGGACTATATGCACTCTGATAGCCCCCACTAATCTCCCAAAGCTGATCCTGTCGCTTCTCCGATTCTCCATGATAGATTCTCCAGTCGTGAGCTAAACTTACAAGGTGTTTTTCAGCCAAAAAGAGAAAAGTGACCTTATATAACAATTAGTCGCAAACCGAGTACACAACCACTCCCGTGGCAAACATGGCGCATTCCCATAACTTCCTTAAACAGGCCAAGAAAGCATTCCCTGTGACTGCTCATAATCGGACATTGTTACATTCCCCAATATCCACCGACGTTAGAAACAAAGTAATACCAAGGGGTATAATCGCATCCCCCGCGTTCTACACATTCACTGCTCAATGGATAACCACTTTTATACATGTTCTCAGTGAATCCTATCTTTGTTGTCATAAATTTACTTAGGAAAGCTGGCGAGGGGCTTTTCTTAAGACGCGGGGACCGAAAAGGGTTAGATAAAAGTGTGATCCGCGGTGTTGGTGATATAGGGCAAAGGTACTTGTGATTAATGGCTAATGAAGGATATAATATATTGGATATGTGTGGAGATACGGCGATTATACTTACTTACTGTAGGTACTCGTATGGACGTGGGTGATGGGGCAGCCAGAAATTACATATGCCTGAACTTACTGCCCTCGTAGGAAATAAAAATATGAATTTGGCATCTAAATTGCTCGATCGAGCGAGAAGTTTTGGCGTCTCTAACCCCTGGCTGCCAGATCACCCACGTCCATACCCGAGTAATATATTTGGGTTAAAATAAGCTCTGACTACATTGGGTTTAGGTTAACTATTGGTCGTGCGGGTTTGGGCTTGGTATGTACAAGTATGTTTCCCACTTATATAGTGCTCTCTCTTGTACTGCTAGACAATGAGGAACAACACCTACATACCGTACTAGGTAATTTCTTCTGTCTTTGTTTTGCTTTGAGTTTCTATTTTGCCATGGGCTCTTTCCCGATTATAGCCGCTGTACCTTAGGCAAGTTCTTGTCATGTGCCCAAAATCGTATCACGGATTTAACAAAAAAAAGTAAACTTGCTGTTTGAACTTCGAGAGGACGAGTGATATCCCATGATGTTGGTGTCAGCCCTTACCGATAGCCTATCCCTTTTTAGAAAATTCATGGCTAACCGTTGAACGGGTATTTTGTAGTCCTCACTCCCACCGACTTGGAGCGAGAGACGGTGAGATAAAAAGTCTCCTTTTGGAGCTCAACCCTCTCCCACGAAAACCTCTCTGATACTCCCACTGTTGTCCAGGTTGTTACAACCCTCCTGCACCCTACCATGCTTCCGCGCAGCGGCCCCCACCAAGCATATATCTCCCCATTTTCATGCTCCGTTTCCGCTATGATAGCAATATCTCCAATGTCTCATATTTCTAGTAGCATACGGGAATCGTGCATTCGAGAATTCGAAGACAGGTCATTTGTGTAATTCAGAGACGCAAGACACAAGATCGTCCAGGAAAGATGCCGGTTGTTCTCTGGAACTGCGCTGTTCTACTTCAAGCGCGCTTCTATTATCTGACGCAGCTGCCACCACTTGTGCCTCCAATCCACAAAATATCGGTCCCCTCCTTCACCCCGGAGTGGGTCTACATTCAACGAAAGCACTCTCTGTCCTAAAATGAATCTCAAGATATATTCTCTACCAAAAACTAAATCTGTTCCATTATTGAGCAAAAGAATGAGGTTTCTGGGAGTGGGGGAAGGGTTAACTTGCCCAACAAAGTTCTAATTTAATCCCTGACAACGCCAGAAGAAAAACCGGGGGCGAAAACTAATAAACATCCCAGACCACCCAGGACAAAACCCATATTCATCCAACACTGCTGACACGAACAAACAGCAATTTCTGTGGGACAAGATCACAGACTCTGAGGGAGCAAGCGGGGATCCAATTACCGGATACTTCGGGAATTTCGAGCATGTAGCCGCTGTACGATTCGAAAGCACCGGTTTGTGGTGGCAAGCGTGGGCGGTGTTCCACTAGATTTGCTTGAACTATTGGGGCTGACAGCTTCCCACGCTAACAGTGGCTTCACCACTCCAGCAACCCGCAGGAGTGGTATTTTATCAAGCACTGTGTCTAGAGTGTCCGGGTTGACATCTCCCCGCCAGAGCAATAGCTTCATTAAGTTACTCCCTGATCGCCACTCCCGGCAGCCAGCGAGAGCGGCACTCGGGAGGATTAATCCGAACTATCGGGATTGACATTTTCCTACTCCAACAACGGCTTCACCACCCCTCCATCCCATTCCCGGTAGCCCACGGGAGCGGTATTTGGCCATGCATTGCGTCTGGGGTGTCGGGGCCGATGCAGTGCAATCGTCACTCAAGTACTTGTAGACATATAAGCCGTGGTGAAAGTTTAGTCAGCAAAGGCAAAGCGAGAATAATACGACCCCCCCCCCCACAGAGAAAAACTACGTATGATACAGAGTATTAAATGTGTTCTTGATTCTACTAGAGTAATATTTCATTTTTTTCATTCCCCCCTTTTTTCTACCATTGCGATACTATTATCCACCATCTGCTGGATACCCATTGGGTGCACAGACGTTTGGGTACTCTACAATCACCAAGACTTCTCTCTCTAGCCACTGTATCCCCCTCGTGGAAGTTGAAATCTTCAGCCTATAATTCTGCCCCAAGTGCATGGCGCTACTTCTCTGATTGCAGGGGCGGCTCAGAGCAAGATGTCCGCATGGGCGCTTGCATTCCAAGATTATATTTGCTTCCACCGTAGTATCCTATTCGATTCAATCTCTTGTCGCAGACTTTCTATAAACCAAGGGCCTTGGTCACCCTATAAAGCGCCTGCCTCTTGTAGTGAATGGTCGCCTCTGCCGGAACTGCGCCCATATCGAGAGAAACAGGGTGGAGTCTAGTGATTGCCGTTAGCTCTACTTCTAGGAGCCAACACCGTGAAAACGCATAGTTCCACGATGTCACCTCCGGGATAATTCTTAGGATACCGGCTTCCAATTCCCCGTCCGTTGCACGAAGCCCTGGGTTTCTGTTCAGCTCATCCTGAGGTATAATCTAATGTCATGCTTCTGAGTACTTATTAGCAAAATCTCAAGAATTCCGGAAACGTGTTTTGGTACTTTGGAAGGTATGTGAAGCCTCTCAGTAAGGAAGAGCGAAGTGATTGGGCACCTCCACACAATCTTCTGAAAGATTTCTAAAGCTCTAGCCGGAGTTTCGCAGGAAGTACACCCAGGGCATCCATGCTGATAGGTGTCCTCCTGGGGCGTGGCGGGTGCTTGGCGAGCTCCTGGGGATATCAGGAGAAGGGAATCTGGGACCACCAACCCTCCCGCCCCACTTCGAATTCTCAAACGCCCCCGATACTTCATCTGGGATCAGTTTCGATGCGCTGACAACATGCCTTCACAGTGCCCTAAGTAACCCCATCGCGGATTGTCCATGCTGAGTATGAAAGCCGTAGTACTGGTACGCGCACGCCATGGCTATATTGCCCGCATCTATCCGATCGCATGGTCTATCTACCACGAGGGAGCTGTCAGTGGTACTATCTAGCCTCGTCCACACCCTCTAAAGGTAGCCGCAATCTATATCTAATATACACGTAGCGCGTAAGTCCCCCATCGCCAGGGTTCCCACAACAAAACACGATAGGCTTGGTGTTCGGTCACCACTTTCATCCCAACGTGTAAACTCGTTCGTAAGAAGAAGCCAGTCGCCCGCCCCGCCACCCTGCCGATGCCTATAGCCTGATGTCTTTCGCGAGGTTCGAGGAAACAACCATTTCCGGGGGACGGGTTTCCCATCGGTTACCGATCTGTTATTCCACACGTTTTTATAACCGTTGTGACATTACCACAGTCGCTATTTATCGGAATGGCGGATTTTTGGCGTGCTATCGGATTCATCTCGTGTAGCTATCGGTTGTGTTGAAATTGGTTCTCCAGAAGGACATGTGGGGTATTGAGGTATGGTGGTCAACAGACTCGTGGGGGGTGGGAGATGGGACAACCCATCCCCTGCCACATTGGTTTCGGACGGTAACCCTACCATATCAAATTATTTCCCGCCTTGGGGAATCATGCGCCCTTGTTCAAAGTTGCAATGAAGGGGGGGTTCGATCAAAAAATGATCGAAGGCGAGGAACGCGCTTTTTCGACCTGAGGGGATAAGATACTTGTAGAACCCCTTCTAACAAATCGGCAAACTAGCCCTCCGGGTTCGGTTATCAGATCAGAGGCCTTCTTTGCAACACTGCACATCTACGGTAGTGAGGCTCGGCAAATATTTGCGGCCGGTTCGTACCGAAATTTGGTGCCAATAAAAAAAATGCCAAGCATCGTTCAGGGTGCTCATCGTTCAGGGTGCTCATCGTTCAGGGTGCTGCCCTGGGAAGTGCTCACGGTCTAAAATTGAAATCAAACCTGCTGTCATCCACCAGGAGTGCCCTCAGCCTCAACCAGTTGGGGAACAAGGAAAAATCACTATGATACAACAAAAACTAATTCCTACCATATCGGTATGATACAGGAAATATCTCTTGCTTAGAGCACAGAAATTCCCTTTCATTTAAAGGTCTTGGTATACGGTACCAGTGTCATCTTGGTATTGTGTTTGTTTGCTCTGGTGATAGCCAGAATGGAGGTTCACAGGACGTCCAGATACACGGCGCAAGCCCCATTCCATCAGAGAAGTTTGCTTCCCCAGAAGCTCCTTAGTCTAATGGGCCACCCAATACCTGGGGTGAGAATAAGTATCTGAGTGACCAAGCAAAGGTTATTACCAAATATTAGCCTATTTGCGCTCAAGATCTTCAAAACTCTTGTATGATAGCCAGATGCCCCCTCCCGCCCTACGATAGTCTAAACAAAACAATCGCTTAGCGAAGCAACACAATGCGTGCAGGCATGAAATAATCATTTTGGAGGTGCAGGGTCTTCGTGAAAGGATATTTCCCTCTCTGCTTGTGGGGTGCCCCCTCTGGCCACCATCATCTCCGTCAAAGACCCAGTTCACAAGGACCTGCCGAGTGGCTTTCTGAGCTGAGGTGGAAGTCCCTGGTCATGTATTGGTGGTATGATACCGTATTTCTGAATAAATACCTAAAAACCTAAAGAGAAGCAACAGTGGAAGCAGGTGAACTGATGCAAAAATTCCCATAGTGTTTGATGGCACGGGTGGAATTACGGCTTCCAGCACAGAAAGTGATAGGGTAATTCGGCTCAAGGTGCGAAATAGGGTACCTGCATCGTACTGGTTTGCCCTACTCGCTGGGAAGTGGTAATTCTTGATGCCACAGGGCATAGTACTTGTATATGAGACTTTCATGTCGTCTATTCCGCCGTCAGCCGCTTGGGGTTTGCGCATATGGTAGCCGACAATTACAAGTACTGTACCGGTAGGCTGGTTTCACAGACAATCTGGCCGAGTACTGTACCAGTGCCTTTCTCTCCTAGATATTACATCAACCCATTCTACCGTACCATTTAAATTACTCGAGAACCCGTCCCCCACAAACTTTAAAACAGGGAAAAAGTACAAAATGTCACAACATCACATCAACGACAGTATCAGCCGCTTTAATAACGATTCTTTTAAAAAGAGATGGGATTCCCCTGTGGCGGCCGACGAGAGGTGGGAGATTTTGGCTTGGCTATCGCCACTTGAACCCCTGATACGGCACCGGGACATTCGAGCCCGCAGGGTCGATGAGGTGGGAGACTGGCTCTTTCAAACTGAGGAATACAGGAACTGGTTTGGTGGTATTCGTGGGAGTGAATCTGATGGTGCAGCCTTGTTTTGCTACGGGGGTCCAGGAGTCGGCAAGACTTACATTAGGTGAGAAAGAAGCTACTCGAGGGACGAAATATGTTGCTAATAAGCTGCAATGTCAGCTCTCTGGTGATTGATGGGTTATCCGATTGGGGGAGAGGACGAGATGCTACCGTTGCGTGCTTCTACTTCGACTTTGCCGCTCAGGAGGAGCAATCCCTAGCCGCTGTTCTGGGTTCGGTGTTGAAACAGGTTGTTGCTGGGCTTGAAAAGGTACCGGAAAGGATAGTCAGAGCTTTCCGGGACCAAGGGAAGGTCATTGGTGGTCAGAGGTTACCGCTCTCGGAAATTGTGGAACTCTTGCGGGATATCTTGTCCCCGCGATACACATTTATATGCATTGACGCCCTGGACGAGTGTCCGTCAGGGCATCGGGCGAAGCTCCTCGATTTACTCAACCAGATTCTCCAGGAGTCCCCCGGCACTCGGCTATTCATGACCGGGAGACACCATATCCTAGGTGAGGTTGAAAAGCATCTTGGGGGAAGGGTTGCGACTGGATCCATAACACCCACCAAGAATGATATCATCACATTCCTCCGAGCGAAGTTAAAAGAGGACACGATTCCGGACGAGATGGATGAGAGTTTAGAGGAGGAAATTATTCGGAACATGACCAAAACAGTGGCCGAAACGTAAGTAGGAAGGGGACACTTCTAAAAGTACTTAACTATGTGCTGAATAATCTTGTGTTTAGATTGCTGCTTGTCCCCCTAAGCATCGAGAGGATTCTACAAGAGACCACCATATATTCAAGGAGGCAAAGGCTTAGAGAAATGGAGAATGACTTGGATTTGGGGGGCGCGTACGGGGCAATGCTGGGGAGGATAAAAGCTCAGGGTGGGGAGAAAGCAAGACTCGGGATGGCCGTTCTGATGTGGATCTCCCATTCGAGGCGGCCTTTGCGGGTGGATGAGATATGTCACGCCGTAGCAATCCGGATAGGGTCAAACGATCTCGATTACGATAATATCCCTGAGATATCGGCCTTGCTAGACTGTTGCCAAGGACTTGCCACCATTGATAAGGATACCTCGACAATTAGGTTGATCCATTTTACACTCCGGGAATATCTCTGCACACATCCAGACCTCTTTCACAGAGCTCACTCGACAATGGCCGAAACCTGCTTGACGTATCTCAACTTTCAGTACGTCATTGATCTTTCAGTTGGCCCATTCCCTGACCCACGAGACACACCCTTCCTTGAATATTCTTCTCTATATTGGGGAACCCATATGCGAATGGAGCCCTCGGATCGTACAAAAGAGTTTGCGCTCCAGCTTCTTGAGCAGTTCGATAGTCACATATCTGCTAAACTCCTTTGGGAGTCAATCAATGGGGGGTTGCCCCTTGACTGCGACCCTGACGGTAAGCTATTTTCCGCACTGCACTGTGTCTCATACTTTGGTATCGCCGAAGTCGCAAATACCTTAATAGAGATGAATGGATGGGATGTGAATGAAACAGATGGTGCGGGTGCGACGCCTCTCATATGGGCTGCAAGGTACGGGCATGAAGAGGTAGTGAGGTTGCTCTTGCGAAACGAAGATATTCAGCCTGACCAGCAGGACGCGAATTGTGCCCGAACGGCATTGTCGTCGGCTGCCGAGAATGGCCATGAGGGAGTAGTGATACTACTGTTGTACCGAAAAGATGTCAACCCCGATCACCCAAGCAAATCTAAACAGACACCACTCTGGTTAGCCGCCGAGAATGGCCATGAGGGAATAGTGAAGCGACTGTTGGACCGAAAAGAAGTCAGCCCCGACAGCTCAAGCGTATCTGGACAGGCACCGCTCTCGCTGGCCGCCGAGAATGGCCATGAGGGAGTAGTGAAGCTACTGTTGGGGCGTTACGATGTCAACCCCGATCACCCAAGCGAATCTGGACGAACACCGCTCTCGTGGGCCGCAGAGAATGGCCATAAGGGAGTAGTAAAACTACTGTTGGGCCGGAAAGATGTTAACCCCGATCACCCAAGCAAATCTGGACTGATACCCCTCTCGTGGGCCGCGAGGAATGGCCATGAGCGAATAGTGAAGCTACTGTTGGACCGGAAAGGAGTCAACCCCGATCACTCATGCGTATCTGGACTGACACCACTGTCGTGGGCCGCCAAGAACGGCCATGAGGGAATAGTTAAGCTACTGTTGGGCCGGAAAGATGTCAACCCCGATCGCCCAGGCGAATCTGGACGGACACCCCTATCATATGCTGCCGCAGAGGGACATGAAGGTGTAGTGAAGCTCTTCCTCCAATGCGGGGATGTCAATCCCGATTCTTTGGATAGCAGTGGTCGGACACCTTTATCATATGCCGCCATTTCGGGTTCTGGGGGTGTAGTGAAGCTCTTCCTCGACCATGGGGATGTCAATCCCGATTCTTTGGATAGCCGTGGCCAGACACCATTATCATATGCTGTCATTTCGGAGGGTGGCGGTGTAGTAAAACTCTTTCTCGAACGCGAGGGTATTAGTCCTGATTTACCGGATAAAGAAGGCCGAACACCCCTATCACATGCTGTATCAAGAGGATCTGAAAGCGTCGTGGAGCTGCTTTTGGGACACCGAGATGTCAATCCTAATTCACTAGATGGTGTTGGCCGATCCTTGCTGTCATACGCCGCCACGGGGGGGCATGGACGTGTAGTGGAGCTACTTGTGAAAAGCCCGAATATCGATCCCAACTCAACAGATAGCGATGGCCTAACACCTCTATCGTATGCTGCCCAGTGGGGGCGGGAGGATCTGATGCAGTTATATTTAGGGCGCCGGGGCGTCAATCCCGATTTACCAGATAATAATGGCCAAACACCTCTGTCCTTTGCTGCCTCAGGGGGACATGAAGGTGTAGTGAAGCTGCTTCTACTGCGGGGGGATGTCAATCCCAATTCATCGGATGGCAATGACCTAACACCGCTATCATATGCTGCCATTTTCGGGGCTCCAGGTGTCGTGAAGCTACTTCTAGAAATCAACCGTGTCGATCCCAATTCACCTGATAGCAGCGGCCGAACACCCCTCTCATTTGCTGCCTCAAGAGGACATGAAGGTGTAGTGAAGGTGCTTCTGAGGCGCGGGGATACCAATCCCGATTCACCTGACGGTAATGGTCTGACACCTCTATCATACGCCGCCATTACCGGGGCTCCTGGCGTAGCGAAGCTACTTCTAGAATCCAATGGTGGCAATCCCAATTTACCGGATGCCCGCGGCCGAACACCCCTATCATTTGCTGCCTTCAGAGGGCATGAAGATGTAGTGAAGGTGCTTCTGGGGCGCGAGGACGTCAATCCCCACTCACAGGATCTCAATGGCCGGACACCCTTGTCATATGCTACTATGATGCGGCGAGATGGTGTGGTGAAGCTATTATCGGATGCTAGAAACTCTAATTCTGAAACGTTGGAAACCCCCAATCGATCGTACTTGTACTTAGGTCTACTGGTTATTATCTCCGCTTTTGGGGCTAGTTTAGAGCTTCCTTTTTTCCTTTTGGCTTTATTCTTGTTTGTTTTTTCTATTTTTCTATTTTTCTATTTCTCGCCTCTATAGTACTACTCGAGTACAAGCATGAGGATTCTCGTGAATAAATCTCACGCTATCCACAGCCCCTTGCGACAATTGGTATTTCAGTTTAGTTAAGCTCACGGTGTTTTATCATCTTTTCTGTATTACCCTTATGTCTCTTCTTCCCCTTCCACCTCCATTGAAACTCCCCTTGTGCAGCGTTCCTAGGGTATGATATAGGTAGAAGTATTCATTCATAATCATACACACCTTGTTACCATCCATAATCCCTGCGTGCCCAAACTGTGTTGCAGGGACGAGAGCACCCTCGACATCCATTAACCTTCCCTCGCTCTCGCCCTCCACCTACCTTCCTGGTAGCTGTTGACTCCGAATCCGGAGGTTACAGCGCTGCAAGAGATGGTGGGTTTCAAGAGATTTAGGGGTCTGGAAACAAAAACCCCAGGGCTGATAGGTTTACCCTGTGGGGAGCAGAAACCGCCAACTGCGCATTAGGCAAACCCCCTTGGATGAAAGAAAATCCCACAAACCACAATCAATTAAATTCAATGCAAGCTAAATACTGGCTTTCCAACCCAGCCCAATGCCCCAAGGAAAGGCAGGAAAGAGCTCGAAAGGTAAGGGAAAGGTCCAACCAATCCTGGTTGTTGGACTATCTAGGCTCTGATAACCCTCAGTAATCCTCCAAAACTAATCATGTAGCTTCCCTAGTCCTCCATGACAGATTCTCCAGTGGTGAACTAAATTTACAAGGGTTTAAAGGCAAAAAGAGAAAAGTCGTCTCCCTATATAACAATCTGTAACAACCGAGCACACAGCCACTCCTATATCAAACATGGTGCATTCTCTAAGCTTCCTTAAACAGGCCCAGAAAGCACTTCCCGGGTCTGAATGATAGAAAATATCTCAAGCACCCCAGTGATTTAAACCTAGACCCATCGCAGTTCAGCAAGATTGAATCCCAAGGAGCCCCCTGTTGCTGTTCCCTGTTGCCTCACTGGAGGTGTTCCACTTGGTGCTGTGTCTCGATAGCATGCAATATACGGCTATTATACCTATGATACTTAACCCACGATATGTCTCTCGGTTAAAATAAGCTCTGACACCATTGGGTTTAGGTTAACTATTGAATGTACAGGATTCGGCTTGGTATGCACAAATATGTTTCCTACTTATCTATGATACCTCCCTCACTCGTACTGCTAGACAACAGCGAACAACACTTCCCACTCCGCATTCAATGTAATTTCTTTTGTTTCTGTTTTGCTTCGAGTTTTTATTTGCCATGGGCTCTTTCCCAATTGCCGTGGCTGCACCCTAGGAGGTGCCTGTCACGCCCCTATAATCATACCACGGATTTAATAAAATAAAATAAAAAAGTAAAGTTGATATAGGAACTTTCAGGCAACGAGTGATATCCCATGACTTTCGATTCCGCCCCTTCTATGGTAATCTGCCCGTCCCTTTTTAGAAAATATATGGCTAGCCCTCGAACGGGTATCTTGTATTCCTCACTCCCATTGAGATAAAAGACTGTTCTTTCGAGATTAACCCTTTCTAGTGAAAGCAACCCTCCTGCTCCCAACCATACTTCGGCGTTGTAGCCCCCGCCAAGTATACATTTTCTTGTTTTCATCCCCCGTTTCTTCTAGCCATATCTCCAATGTCCCCTATTTGTGGTAGCATACGAGAATCGTACTATACATTCGGGAATTAGAAGATAAGTCATGTGTATAATTTAGAAACGCAAGACATAAGCTCGTTCGGTAAAGAAGTTGTCCGTTCTCTGGAATTGGGCCGTTCTATTTCAAGCAGCCCTTCACTATCTGACGCGGCCACCCCCATCTGTGCCTCTGATCCACAAAGTATCAATCTCTTCCATTCACCCCCAAGTGCGCTGATAATGTATCCTACGTATTCCTTTATGTTCCAACAAGAGGAAGGAAGGAAGAGAGTTATCGTATGGGACTAAAACACCCTCTGCCCAAACATAAATCTTAAGATCTATCCTCTGCCAAAACATAAATCTGTTCCATGATTGACATTGCTTGGGAGTGGGAGAAAGGTTAGCTTGCCCAACAAACATCTGACTTAATCCCTAAGAACTCTAGAAGAAGGGCCGAAAGCAAAAACCAATAAACATCGCAGTCCACCCGGGACAAACCCATATCCAACACTAACAACAGCAATCTCTGTGGGACGGGATCGCAGACTCTGGGAAGCAAGCGGGGACCCAATTACAGGATATGTCGAGGATGTCGGGCATGTAGCAACTGTACAATTCCAAAGAGTCGGTTTGCGACAGCATTTGATGGGCGGTGTTAGGCTGGACCTACTCAACTTCTTGGGGTTGACATCTTCTCACCCCTGCATGCTTAGCTCTCTTATGACCGCTCCAGGCAGCCCGCACGAGTTGTATTTGGTCAGGTACTGTATCTAGAATGCGGGGGGTTGGCATCTTCCCGCCCCAGAAATAGCTTCACTACTACTTGATCGCCACTCCGGCAGCCCGCGAGAGGGGCACTCAGCGAGATAAATCCGAACTATCGGGGTTGAGATTCTCCTACCCCAACAGCAGCTTCGCTACTCCTCCACCCTATCCTCGGTAGCCTAGGAGCAGTATTTGGCCATACACTGCGTCTGGGGTGTCCTGGTACGGTCACTAGGCATAAGTTGTGAAAGCTTAGTTAGAAAAAGGCTAAGCGAGAATAGTACGACCTCCCAGAGAGAAAAACCAGGTACCGGTACGATGCGGAGTACAAAATGTGTTCTTGCTTCCCTACTACTATAGTAATATTTCATGTTTAATTCATCTCTTTTTTCTATCATTGCAATACCTTTATCCGCCTTTTGCCAAATACCCATCCGGTGCACTGACGTGGCTCAGTATTCCGCAATCGTCAAGATATCTAGTCACTATCTCACCCTCCAATAGTACAAGTACATTTGTTGAAGTTGAGATCTTCAGCCTCTAATTCTACCCAAGTGCATGGCGTAACTTCTCTGATTGCAAGGGTGTCTAAGGTAAGAAATGCGCAGAGCATTGGTATTCCAAGCTTATAGATTCTCACGCTCTTCATTCTATCTGATTGAATATCTTGTCGTACCCTTCTATAAAACAAGGGCATTGGTCATCCTATAAAGTGCCTGCCTCCTCTAGTGAATGGTCGTCTCTGCGGGGACTGCGTTCATAGTGGGAGCAGCAGGGGGGAGTCTAGTGGCCACCATTAGCTTTACTTCTAGAAGTCAATACATCGTGAAAATGCATACCTCCCGGACAATTCTTGGAATATCAGGTTCCAATTCCTGTCCATTGCATCGAACTCCGGGTTCCTGTTCAACTAATACTAAAATATAACCCAATGCCATGCTTCCTAGGACTTAATGGCAAATTCTGAGGAATTCCGGAAACGTGGCTCTGTACTTTGCCGCATGTGAAGCCTCCTTATGAGGAATAGCCGAGTGTTTGGGCACCTCCGCACAACCTGCGGCAAAGATTCCCGGTGTTCTAGCCGGAGTTTCGCAGGAAGCTCATTCAGGGCGCCTATGCAATAAATACCCTCCGTAGATATGAAGACTTGGCGGGCTCCTGGGGATACAATGAAGCGGGAGTCTATGGCCACAAACCCCCGCCCCGCCGAATTCTCAAATGCCCGTGGTATTTCATCCTGGATTGGTTCCGATGGGCTGAGAGCCTGTTTTAATAGTGCTCTAAGTAACCCCGTCGCGGACTGTTCATGCTGAGTATGAAAGCCGTAAGTACTGGTACATTGCCCGCATCTATCAGATCGCATAGTCTGTTCACGACAAGGGAACCGTCAGTGCTGCTATTTAGCCTTGCCCACCTCTCTAAGGGTAGCCGCAATCTACACCCAATATACACGCAGCGCGCAAGCCCCCCCATCGCCAGGGTTCCCACAATAGAACAAGACAGCTTTGGAGTTCTGTCACCACTTTCACCCGAACGTGTAAACTCGTTCGTAAGAAGAAGCCAGTCGCCCGTCCCGCCACCCTGCCGATGCCTATAGCCTGATGTCTTTCGAGAGGTTCGAGGAAACAACCATTTCCGAGAGACGAGTTTCCCATCGGCTACCGATCTGTTATTCCACACGTTTTTATAACCGTTGTGACATTGCCACAGTCGCTATTTATCGGAATGGCGGATTTTTGACGGGCTATCGGATTCATCTCGTATAGCTATCGGTTTTGTTGAAATTCGTTCTCCAGAAGGACATGTGGGGTGTTGAGGTATGGTGGTCAACAGACTCGTGGGGGGTGGGAGATGGGACAACCTATCCCTGCCACATTCGTTTCGGACGGTAACTCTACTGGTACCATATCAAACTATTTTCCCGCCTTGGGGAATCATGCGCACTTGTTCAACATGACTTTCGACTTGACCAGTATCGAGGGTTAGCGCCGGCTGCATGCACTCCAGAGGCGAGAATTGCAACCCAAGTGCATGATGGGAAAAAAGTGAGGTTTTGCAGGTGTCGCACCAATGCACTTGGATTTCTTGGCGAGCGTGATTATTCCCCACCATAGAAACCGACAAAAATCTGCAGTGACTGTGGCAACCACACCCCACAAACTCCACACCAAAAATGGCCTCTGATAACACCTGCCCCTGCCAGTGTGTTCCCCAAGCCTGGTGATGACAGAAAATGCTCTTAGTCTTTGGTAATGAATTTTTATCATTAGATCAGAGTCCTTTGTGTTAATTGAATTGGCTCAGTAATATCAGGTTCGATTATAGAAGATGGTCTGAGAACCACTGTTGTCTACTCGAGTACACGTGGAGTTTTGGTTATGGCATTGCAATTCTCCAATAACACAAGGTGAAGTGCATCTAGAGTGCTGCACTCTAGGAGTGTGCGCCAACACCCGCACTTACAAGTATGACAGCAGAATGCCCTTTCTTGTCCTAGTTAGAGGGACCCCCCCCCTCCACCATCCTAGATCACAATAACCCGAATTCTGAATTCCTCTACCTGAGTAGCTCTTCGCATTTTGGCCGTCCAGAATAGCGGGATGCGACCGCGCATGGACCCTATCGGTCTATTTATGAACAAAGTCCAAAAGCTGAATGAGGGGTAACGTAAAAGGCGGTGATGTGATACAAGACCGGGATGTGTCACATCACTTTCGCATAATATGAGACATGGGTGTCTTGAGGAAGTAACCCCGCTCCCGGATGCAAAGATAAACAAAACTCAAAAAAAGTCAACAAGATGGGTCGAGTTAACCAACGGAAAGTATCAGAGTATGATGAACGCCGCCAGCGAGCCCTCAAGGCCCTCTGGTCAGTCAATAATCCCATATCTGTGGGCGAAGCGGCAGAAGAATATGAAGTCAACAAGCGAACACTTTATAGGCGGATCGCGGGAACCCATGAGAGCCGAGTTATATCACATCAAGAACAACAGCGGCTAACACCAGCAGAGGAGTCAGCCATTGTTAAATGGTGTCAGGAGAAGGACGATTGCGGGTTTCCCCCAAGGCTAGATATGGTTCGCAGTATGGCTATCCATCTGGAAGAGAAGCGAACAGGGACCATTGCTGCAACATTAGGACAGAAGTGGATAAGTCGCTTCCTCAATCGCCATCCAACCCTAGCCTCCAAACTCAGTGGTAACCTCGAACGACAGAGGGCTTATGCCAATGACCCTCGGCTTTTACAAGACTATTTTGGGAAGTTAGGGCATCTTATACGCTGTTATGGCCTCAAAGGAGGTCAAATATTTAACATGGATGAAAAGGGCTTCTTGATGGGCCAGGCAGCAAGGGCTAAGGTGATCTGTCGACGCGGTAGGCGTAATCCACGAGTTATGCATGATGGAAAAAGAGAGCTCGTTTCGGTGATTGAGACTGTATCCAGGAGTGGAATTGCGCTGTCTCCATTTATTATCAACAAAGGAAAGTGGCAGTACTTGGGGTGGTACCGAAATCTTACCGAATTTGAACGTACCTATCACTTCAGCTACTCCCCTAAAGGCTGGACAGATAATGAGTTGGCCATGCAGTGGTTGCGAGATTTGTTCAATCCAGAATCAGCACAGATAGCGGGTGTGAATCAACCTCGCCTTCTTATCCTAGATGGTCATGGTTCACATATCAGCTTCAAATTCATACAGTATTGCATTGAGAGTGGTATCCACCTTATCTGCTTACCCGCTCACTCCACTCATCTACTACAACCCCTAGATGTTGGTTTATTTTCACCTTATCAACATTTTGATGGGTTAGCAGTTGATAACCATATCCGGTCCGACCAGAGCCAGGAAGGGATCAGGAAGGCAGTCTTTATACCTTTTTTGACTGACACACGCACCAAGACTATGACCTCTCATAGTATTCAGCAAGCATTTACCGCCACCGGCATTTGGCCTCTGAATCCCCGCCAGGTTCTCGGTAAACTAGCACCACGAGCCACAAAGCAGCTCACAGCAATTGGAGTTGCTAGGAACCCTCAAACAGCATGGGATATTAGAAGGAAGGTTAAGGCAGGCAAGAAGCTGCTAGATATTGGGTTTATGAGTTTGGAGGATACGAAGTTGGATCTAAAAGAATGTGGTGAAATACAGGATCAGGTTGTTGGAATTCTACGAGAATTGGGCCACCAGTTGGAAACTGTCATAGCGGAAAAGGAAGTCTATCAGGAGTCCAATCGACACCTTCAGGGAACGAGCAAGCTCTTTAATACTACTGATAGGCGGCAGCTATCAGTTGCCAGAGTTCTTAATAGAGCTGAACTCATTCGTCTCCGTGATACCCGTCTCACCAAAGATGCCAAAAAGGCCCTCTGTCTTCCAGTCTCTAGGAAAAAGATTACCCCAAAGCGAAAACCTACCAAACCCCCCCTTATCACACCTACACCGCCTATCAGAGTTCAGGAAATCCTTATATCCAATACTCCAATGGTTATGTTTATCGATCCGGAGGTTGAAGAAAGTGACTACTCGGAGGTTGAACAGCTAAGCGAAAACGAGTAGAGCACTCCACATACCACCCCCCGCCATACACGCAGATCTAGTAGTATATTTGCTGCCCCCAAATCCTTACTTCCTGATGTCCCTCTCCATATGCGGCTTCGGTTCCAGAAGCCATAACACTTCTCTTTCCCTTCAAATCCTCACTTTCTCATATATATACCCCCTCTTCTTTATTTTCTACTACTTTACAAATTCACTCACTTCTGGAATTTTTACAAACCCACTTTTTTTCAGTCACATACTCTTATCGCTAGTGCTTTCATAACCGGTATTGGTTTCTTAAAAGGACATGTATTGGGGGAGATATCGTTGAATGAAAACCTTTTCTGTCCGGAAGCAACGGTGAAACCCGTGTGTCAGATCCCGGACTTGTGTCAGATCACCATCCCAGACGTTAGTGAGGGAAGCAACAAGAGCAACAAAGAAGTTCAACTATACAAGGCACAGGGGGTATGTTTTCGCACACATCCACCACGTCAGTTACAACCACAGTGATTGAAATTTCAAATCAGTTGACTTGTCATATTTTTGGTTTTTAGCCAATCGAGATCCTTGGACCCCTCTTCACGACGGCTTCAAGTCTTTAGTTTAAGAGCATCCTACTCATACTCTAATTTCATCACTGGAAGATAGATTTATCTCTTCAATCCGAGTCTATTATTTTATCACCTCCATCAACAGTCAACGACCCGGTATCGGTAAAGATAGTTAAGCGAGGTCCTGTTAGGTGGTAGCTTCGGCGTGAGGTATTCCGACAGCTAGGACCTTAATTGTAATTATATCGGAGAACTCGTTAAGAAGACACGAGTAATGTAGGCTAGATATAATATTCACTTCGGTATAGATAGTCCAAGTATTGGTAATGATATAAAAGTGTAGATAACTTATTATATTGATAAGATCTCTTCTCCGTGTTTGTTGATCTCTATCTACTCTGGGCTCTTGCCCGCCTCTTATACCTTTTCCCAAGGTACATCTAACTATCATACTAGCGAAGTACTTTTCCCAACTTCTCCTAGTTTCCGTGAATGTGCGAACACCGTTTGACCCTGTGTTCCCGCACACCACTTCGGCTTTAATCATTGCCCAAGTAATTGCGTCCAATTACTGGTTCTCAATTCTTATGCCATATGAACTTGGTCTGTATATGCAGCCTGGCTCGCTATCATACCACTCGTTCCTTCCGGTTATGTTGTGATCAACATTTCTCATGCTGGGTAATCATATGCTTACGTCTTACACACATCAGCAAAAAAATCATCTTGCACCCCATTTCTCCCCGCTCACCCTGTGCGCCGGACGTTCCAGGCGCTTATAACGTAAACTCGAGTTCTGGGTGCGTCCGCCCGGGTTCATTCCGTCCGGAAGTG
>Ga0307509_10002175_pt1 | contig 32212 bp, 27 predicted proteins | sample 10_EM_MG_FD_202245 | JGI IMG/M metagenome (GOLD analysis project Ga0307509, IMG submission 202245) | Populus trichocarpa ectomycorrhiza microbial communities from riparian zone in the Pacific Northwest, United States - 10_EM | ecosystem: Host-associated > Plants > Roots > Unclassified | place...
CATTCTACTTCGACAACCAACTTTTCCTCGAGAGAACTAAATTGAGTGAAGCTTCGAGCTTAACTATATTAAGTTTTACCGTTGATTCTTCTGAATTATTTACCTCATCTTTATCTTCTACTTTGAGTGTTTGGTGCGGTCGCAACCTTAGAGTTCACCTCTCTCCAGGGTGCTCCCGTTACACTATGGGCTCTTAGATGTTCATGGGCGAACACGCATCTGCGCGGGGACACCCCACGCCTGAATGTGAGTGACCCGAACATGCTATTGAACTTGGGCGGGTTTTTCTCCGACCCCCCTCTGGCCCCAGCGTTGGGACGGCGCGTTATAGGCCGACGGCTGCCGTAACACTGTATAAGTCGTCGCCGTCCGTCCAACTGAATGTCGTTAGCAGGATATAAAAGGGGAGTATTGGTAACCGCCAAAATGGAGGTCACCCATCTTTGGTCTCTCTGGCACCTAGGAGTCTGTCTTAGCCTACAGGTAGTAGGGTAGTCTTCCTAGTGGTACTTAGGTAGTTCAAGGAGGCCAGCAAGCTTTCGGGACAAATACCTCAGTAACCCGACGGGACCTTCTCCCCTTGATTTGTAGCATTACTATGGGTTGTTATTGCACTCTAGAGGTATGAGTCTTATCACAGTAGTGTATGTCCTGAGAGGCCGGCTATGGGTAGCCCCCATTTAACCAACCATTGGCTACATCTTACTGGGGGAGCTTGCATGTCAATTTATCACATTTAATAGTCGCGTAGATTAAATGATGGACTGCATTCCTTGTATAGACGAAACTACCACTGGGCTGGTGAGTCCATCACCTAGGTATTGATTCCGGTTGTTGTCATAACAGGTAGCCACTGGTATGACTTCGATAGGAAGAGTTTTTCCACCTGCGGTTGTATTGGAGATGCATTGCAGAAACTCATATCCTATTGACAGAGTTAAGTGTACCCGAGTTGGTCCGACACTTCCGGCAGGATAAATCCTGATGGCGGGTAGCCCTGGACAACCCCTGAGCAGGACATGGTCCTTGCACAAGGACGGAGTAGTGGTGAATGTCAAAGGCTTAAATCTGATATCTACTTAAGTTTAAGCATTTGGCATTCTACTTCGACAACCAACTTTTCTTCGAGAGAACTAAATTGAGTGAAGCTTCGAGCTTAACTATATTAAGTTTTACCGCTGATTCTTCTGAATTATTTTACCTCATCTTTATCTTCTACTTTGAGTGTTTGGTGCGGTCGCAACCTTAGAGTTCACCTCTCTACAGGGTGCCCCTCTTACACACTGATATTGGCCTGATGTATGCACCAAGCTTTCACTAAGAAACCTATATGTACAGCAAGAAATTCTATGCACTTAATATCCAAGCAGTATGTGATAACAATCTACGGTTCACATTTATCTCAAGTGGAGATCCAGCCTTAGTTGGAGACTCTGTTGTTTTTGGAAGCACTCTCCTTTTCCAAAATCCTGCTTCTTTCTTTGCCCCACCCGATGAGTATTGATTAACTGACAAAATCTACAGAATTACACGAAGGTGTATGCCTCCTTACAAGGATCCTATAGCAGGTCAGAGCATTGATAGATATAAGTACTTTAACTGCATGCATGCGCATGCTCGGATTACAATTGAGCATGCAATTGGTGTACTTACGAATCCCTTTTGATCTCTCTAACAACTCCTACTTTATATACGAAGAAAGCAAGAGCATACCAAAGCACCCTGCTGGATTATGTCCTCTATTGTAATCATCCTATGATAGGTAGCTACAATAACTATCACCTTAGCCCAAATGGTATACCAAGTAGTAGCTAGGCGTGATATAGTCTTGTATACTTGGTATACACATAGCTGGTTGATCTAGGGCAAGAGCCAGGGAGCATAGTAGGCAGGGTCACGTGAGTTCTGTGGAAAGTCCCATGTTCAACTCTCCATGGCGGCAGTGTTATTTTATATATAAGGCGAATGTTAATTACATGAAAGATTTTCATCCTCCGTCTCCGCAACACCTCCAGCGATTGAACTCTCAACACTACAAGAAATCATCGTCACCTCTATCCACCCCCCTCATCTCAGAAACGCCACATAGCCTTTGTCTGAGTGAAGCCATCTCCATCCCCTCCTCCTTTCCCTTCTGATGGTCCGGCCTGGCAAGCTTATTCCTCGGGGTTAGTTGAGTGTGCCTTCTCCCCCGCTTCTCTGGGCTCGCTTAGACAGCACCCTCAGGGTGGTCGGCAACCCCCTAACCGTCAGCGGTTGGTCTTTAGACTCAGTCAATCGGTAAAGTAGTTGTCCACGGTGGAACTGCTCTCTGGTATTGCACTATCACCTTTGTGCTGGGCTGATAGGGTCAGACTGTTCGAAACATCAGGACCCTGTTTCCGTCTGCCTTCCCCGCACTTCTCGTATCAGTTAGCCTTCTACCTCCCTCCTCGCCGACGGTTGGATTGGCTGGTACCCTACTGCTGGCGGCTCTACGCCCACACTCATCCTCTGTCAAGCTTCTGATGTCCTAGGACTAGGGGAGTCATGTTATCCTTTGTCTATCATGGTTCCGGTTCCCGAAATAGCCAACCAGATCGTCCTCTGACTGCCACGAGCCGACCTTCCTTAGGCGGCACTTCCCTCCAACTCGGTTGCTCTTCCTAAGCCTCGCCTGGCGGGGCTTTGTGCCTCCAGGAATTCTTTGCCCTCATTGTGTTCCCGAGACCTGTCATACTGGAGTCCCTATTCCTTCGGGAGCTGGTCCCGGTGGGGTTCTACTACGGTTTAGCTTATAGGTGGTTTGACTTGAGGGTGTGGGTTTGTTTTCCTTTGTTGATAGTGTCTACTGTCGGTTGATTATGTTTTTCTTTTAAACGATGCTTTCATGTGGGTTTTTGGTTCAATCTTTGCAGGCTTGTGTTTCCACCTCCTTGTAGTTTTGTAACGACCCTACGATAGGTAGCTACAATGACTATCACCTTAGCCCAAATGGTATACCAAGTGGTAACCAGAGGTGGTATGGTCTGGTATACTTAGTATACAAATAGCTGGTTAGCATAGGACAAGGCCTAGGACATAGTAGAGTAGCCTTGGGTACTAAATGAGGCAGGGTAACCTTTCGGGAGTAGGTTCGCATATTAATGAGATTTATGGGAACGTTACACAGACCTCCGAGACACCATTGGGTGTTGACGGGAGGACTGCCGGAGTGGTTAAAGACATATGAAGGCAAAGTTACCCTACCTTGGGAATTTGGCCTCTATGCCAATGGACCCCAGTTACCCTATTGTGGAGTCCAAGTTACCCTACCTTTACCAGCAAAGTCATCCTAGAACTTAGAGGTCGATTGCCTCAGATTCTATGGGCTCTTAGATGTTCTAAGGCACACACGCATCTGCGCGGAGAGGCCACACGCCTGTGTGAGGGTGGCCCGAACATGCTATTGAACTTGGGCGGGTTTAGCTAACACCCCCCTCTGGCCCCAGCATTGGGACGGTGCGTCATAGGCAGACGGCGGTGGAGTTGCTCGTTTGCTAGTTAAAAGAGGTCATTGGAGCAGCTGCCGTAACACCGTATAAGTCGTCGCTGTCCGTCCAACTGAATGTCGTTCGCAGGATATATAAGGGGAGTATGGGTAACCGCCAAAATGGAGGTCGCCCATATATGGTCCCTCGGGCATCTAGGAGTCCATTCTAGCCTACGGGTTGTAGGGTAGTCTTCCTAGTGGTACTCAGGTAGTCTCAGAAGGCCAGGGTGCTTTCGAGACAAATACCACAGTAACCAGCCCGGACCTTCTCCCCTTGAATTGTAGCATTACTATGGGTTGTTATTGGACTCTAGAGGTATGAGTCTTATCACGGTAGAGTATGTCCCGAGAGGAGAGCTATGGGTTGCGCCCACTTAGCCAAGCATCGGCTACATCTCACCGGGGGAGCTCGCATGTCAATTTATCACATTGGATAGTCGCGTAGATTAAATGATGGACTGCATTGCTTGTATAGACGAAACTACCACTGGGCCAGTGAGTCCACCACCTAGGTATTGAGTCCGGTTGTTGTCATAATAGTTAGCCACTGGTATGACTTCGATAGGAAGAGTTTTTCCACCTGTGGTTGTATTGGAGATGCATTGCAGACACTTATATCCTATTAACCGAGTTAAGTGTACCCAAGTTGGTCCGACACTTCCAGCGGGATAATTCCTGATCCAGGGTAGACCTCGGACAAACCCTGAGCAGGACAGGGTGCTCGCACATGGTCCGAGTAGTGGTGAATGTCAAAGGCTTAAATCTGATATCTACTTAAGTTTAAGCGTTTGGCATTCTACTTGGATAACCAACTTTCCTCGATGAGAACTTATTGAGTGAAGCTTTCACCTTAACGATATTAAGTTTTACCGTTTTGATTCTTTTGCATTATTTACCTCATCTTTAGCTTCTACTTTGAGTGTTTGGTGCGGTCGCAACCTTAGAGTTCACCTCTCTATAGGGTGCCCCCGTTACAAGTTTCTACCCATAGTACAGGGCGGAGTTTTCTTTGTTGAGCAGGGTTATGGGTTTTCGCTTGGAGGTCGGGGGATGGACTGTCATTGATGGTTTTGGACAACATGGCCCTTGCTTGGTTGACCGTCTGTTGTACCTAATACCAGAGGATAAGCACCGTTGTGCGTTTGCCCCAATAGAAACAATAAATGCATTAAAAATAAAAGAAAAAAATAAATTATGTGAAAGATTCAAGAGGAATCGCATAGACGCTGAACATCGTTACATTGCATAAAGGTAACTTGGGAGACAGTATCCAAGTTACCTTCACCTTCACCGGCAAAGTCATCCTAGAACTTAGAGGTCAATTGCCTCACATTCTACGGGCTCTTAGATTGTGATAAGTGCACACGCATCTGCTGGGACAGGTCCAACACCTTAGTAAAGGTGTCCCGCACATGCTAATGAACTTAGGTGGGTTTTGCTAACACCCCCCTCTGGCCACAGCATTGGGAAGGCGCATCATAGGCAGACAGCTGCATAGTTGCTTGTTTGCTAGTAAAAAGAGGTCATTGGAGCAGCTGGAGTAACACCGTATAGGTCATCGCCATCCATCCAACTAAATTTTGTTCGCAGGATACATAAAGGGAGTATGGGTAAGCTCCAAAAAGGGGGTTGCACATAAATAGTCCCTCGGGCACCTAGGAGTCTATCTTAGCCTACAGGTAGTAGGGTAGTCTTCCTAGAAGTACTTAGGTAGTCCAAGGAGGCCAGGGTGCTTTTGGGACAATTACTTTAGTAGCTAGCCTGAACCTTCTCCTCTTGATTTGTAGTATTACTATAGGTTGTCAGGAGACTCTGGAGGTATAGGACCCATCACGGTAGAGTACATCCCGAGAGGTTGGCTATGGGTAGCTCCCATTGAGCCAACCATCCGTTACATTTCACCAGGGGAGCTTGCATATCTGATTATCGTATTGAGTAGTCGTGTAGATTAAATAATGGACTGCATCGCTTGTTTAGACAAAACTACCACTAAGCAAATAAGTCCACCATCAAGGTATTGACTCTGGTTGTTGTCATAACTGTTAGCCACTAGTATGACTTCGATAGGAAGAGTTTTTCTACATGGGGTTGTATTGGAGATGCATTGCAGAAACTCATATCCTATTAATGGAGTTAAGCGTACCCAAGCTGCTCCGATACTTCCGACTGGATAATTCCTGATGCAGGGTAGACCTCGGACAGCCCTGAGCCAGACAGTGTGCTCGCACAAGGACGGAGTAGTGGTGAATATCAAAGGCTTAAATCTGATATCTACTTAAGTTTAAGTGTTCAGTATTCTACTTCGATAACCAACTTTCCTCGAGAAAACTTATTGAGTGAAGCTCTCAGCTTAATTATATTAAGTTTTACTGTTTAATTCTTTTGAATTATTTTACCTCATCTTTATCTTCTACATTGAGTGGTTGGTGCTATCGCAACCTTAGAGTTCACCTCTCTATAGGGTGCTCCTGTTACATGTATTGTTCTACATAACTTTCTCAACAAGAAGAAGGAAGACCGCACAGTCTATGAACCACATACAGCAATTCCAGAGAATGAGCTTGAGATTGATGAGGTGGATGAATAGATTCGTCCTGATGCAGAGCATATAACAGAAGCTGAATGGCGTGACCGAATAAGAATCTACTTATATCAACAGCGACCATAATCGGTAGGTATTATTCTATTTGCTTAACTAAAGTTTGTAGACTTTATTCAACCTAACATACATAGTCTGAAGAATGACAGCCTGACCTCAAACACAAAATACACCAATCATCAATCAAGCATCTTACCTCCACCCCACAGACTGTAATACCTTTCGCCTACCCACACAACAAAACTATTGCCTAATTCTCCACCAAACCTCCTTACGCTTCCCAAAGCCCTATCATCTTTTCCATTATAACATCCCATCGACTACGCCCTAACTGCAACTCCTTTTCCCTGAGTTCCACTTTCTTCCTTTCCAACTCAAGTTCCTCCTTTCGCTATTCGCTTTGCTGCACCAGCTGCTTTCCAAGAAAGTCATAGTTCTTGTCAGCCATTACAGCAATTGCATCCCTGAGACTTGTCACCCCTTTTTTTTTGAAATCGGTCTTTCGTCCTCATCCTCATTCTCGGCAACAGGAAAGTTCCTTTGTTGTTTTTGCTTCGCTGTTTCTTGTTCAGAGGAGAGTACAGGTGGGTGGCCCCAGTAAAGGGTTTCTGAGTTGCTATCCGAAGGTGTCTTATTTGTTTTATCTTCAGCTGTTAATTGGATGCAATTGTTGTTTGGCTGTTCACTCTTTGGGAAACTATTTTATTCTTAATTTCATTTGAATTAAAATCTTGTAAAATCAATATTTATTTATTACTTAAATAAAGAAAATATAAAACAAACTAATAAAGAGACAAGTGAAAGGGAAAAGAAAAGAAAAAGATGAAAGATGAAAGAAGATGAGGAAATGAAGGAAATAATTAAGAAGAAAAAATCCAGGTATGAGAAGTGAGAAGAAAATACCTAATAGAAACAGCCAGTGACGATGACTGGGAAAGGATATTTTGCTGTTGACTATCATCAATGGCATTGTCGATCACAATTGGGGTATGTGCCATCTCAAATGCTTCAATTAATCGTCTAGAAGCTATCTCAGTTTCCTAATGTTCGGTGCTTGAGGAAAAGAGACTTGAAGGCCGAATATTGGGGTGTGAACCCCAAATCGCATCAAGACAGGTGAAGAAAGGACACATTCTTTTAAGTTTTTCTATTGCTTTAAGATCTTCTTCATTTAGTCCCCATCCAGATTGATTGGCAAGCCTTACAGCTTCACGGTAGGACTTTTTCAAGTTGTCAAAGTGGTAGCCAATGTGAGCCTCCAATCGGGATGAAATCGTTGATGCAATAGTACTTATCCCACGCTTTTTGATTTCGCCAGATCCTTTCTGTTTTCTTCTCCGATTAGCAGAATCTTCAAGCCAGATGACAATTTTTTCTATTTCCTCTTTCGTCCAATAACTACTCTTTCCCTTCATATCAGCCACAGGAATACACTGAAAAAATGAAAAAATGAATACTGCAAATTGATAAAGAAAAACAAATTGTGAACAAGAAAAAGCAAGTATAAAAGAAAAAAAGAAAAAAGAACTACATATTAGACAGCAATAAAATTGACAGCCAAAGAAGATAAGGCAATGTTGTACTTTTACAGGAGGTAGGACTGAAGCTGGAGATAGAGTGAAGAGCGAACTAAAGTGCAGGAGGAATAGTCAGAGGAAGGAAAAAAAGAATAGGGCAAAGGGGAAGGCAGAGGAAGGGAGAAAATAGTAGGGCAGAGGAGAAAAAACGGAAGAGAAAAGGCAAAAGATAAAGCAGTAATGAAAAGATAGAAGTAAAGAAGAAAATACCAGAGTCGGAAAGAAAAGAAAGGGGCAGAAAAGGAAAATATTAACAGCAGTAAGGTTGTTTTGTGAAAGATTTGTTTGTAGTTGACTTCGTGAATGAGAGAGAGAAGTATGGATAGAAGAGAGAATAGATGAAGAGAAAATGAACACAGGTGTTAGGCATACCAGAAGGCTTAGCCTTCCTTTAGTGAATAAAGACCTATAGTTACCCTACCTTGGGATTATAGGTTCAAAAGGACAAGCCAACACCCCCCTCCTGTACCAGTGTTGGGTTGGCGCTACATCGGCAGATGCCGTCGTAGTTGCGTCCCCTCACCAAAGAAATGGTCATTGGAGCCCTCCTCGTAACCCGTATATGTTGCGGCCGTCCCTCCGACCGGATCCGGTTCACTGGATATATGAGGAAGGACCTTTGGCGAGCTTATGCAAGTAGTTTGAGCCAAATCGGTCGACGTCGCATAAGGTTACTGTGCACTAAAGAAGGAGGTTCCAAAGGGGGTCAATAGGTAACGGGATGTTTTTACGGACAATGGTTAAGCAACATATTCTACACTCCACGCTCCCACGAGGAAAGTTGCAGAAGTGAATGGGGTTGTTGGATGAGGTAGTTTGAGAAATCAAGCATACCCGCACTCATATACGTCACTAGTATTCTTCGGATAATGACAGAACCAATCGATAACCATATATGACTAGGAAGAGGTAATCGTAATTGGTGGGATTATCAGGAAAGGTTTATCTTATGCCTTGCACCTGTCAAGTGCAGGATTCATCTGCAATGCTGAGAGGTTCGATAACGAAGCTGGCCCCTTTGTTGTTTTGATCATAGAGACCATTCTGCGTATGCAATGGTAAGCAAGACTCCATGCCAACAAAGATGGATTGTGACCAATGGACTCATGGGTGGGAGCACCGTCAGGAAAATTCATGGTGTTGCGATTCAGAAGTCGAGTGAGATAACAGAATTGTCAGGGTCAAATGATCTTCCCACTTTGAGAAGAAGCTGGAGTTTATCAGCAGGTACTTAGTTAGGATGAGAACTAGATGTAACCCGCAACCACCCAGAGGCGGCATATAAATATCAAGATACCTCCCGAGCAATTTGAACATCATCAAGCAACCGAGAAGAGATCTTATCAATATAAAACATTTACACTAGAAATCTTTTATCACTTTACCTACCTCTACTTTAGATATTGAGCCTTCCTAGACAATCTCCGTCTAAGATAAAGATTATCGGCCTGAGATATCTTATTATTCTTCGAGATAGGCTCCCGCCTAACAGTATATTGATAGTTCTCCTTGATACCAAGGCTCACTATATGATTGAAGACGACTTCAATTACCTCTTCGAACCAAGACCACAACCCCTCCCGATCCCAATTTGGGAAGTCATACAAATCTATTTTGACATTTCGGAACCTCTATCCTGTCTACCAGAAATTCCTTTCGAGCCATGAAGGCCCTTGAAAACATTCTACGTCATTCCTAGCTCGCAGCAGCTAATCGATACCTGTCTATCGAAGATAGAAAAAATTCCTCAGCTGTATGAAGACTACTGTACACCCTACCCTGCATCCGACAAGGACTGCGAAATTCCGCTCATCTGGCTTAACCCCAAGTCAATTTAATAAGCATCATCAAATACCCCCCAAACCTGTGCGATTAAGCACGAAGAAGTTCCTGGTGTATCAGCAGACAGACACATCACTATCACCAAAAATGACAGAAGAAACTCACGCTTTAATAATGACCGGAGGAGATGAAACCATGGTCCACAGCGCCAGCCAAACACCAGGCCCAATAGAGACCAGTACAATAGGAAGCCAGGCTCTTGGACAACTAACCCGAGGATGTTCAAAGACACCCGCTGTTACCTTTGTCTGAAAGGAAGAATTGAACCAGTTTGCTGGCCACCTTGGAGGTGTTATGGGAAGGTTTAGCCAGCGAATAGCCAAAGCTCAAAACACCATGTATCTAGATATAGGACAACTGTCCACCCTAGGACAGCAACATGCCAGAGAGCTAGGGAAGCTCCAACGCCGGCTGGAACAAGGTGAGTCCATACTAGTCCAAGAATTGGACATGTTCGAGCAAGCCATTGGGATATTGGACCAAGAGTCCAAAGATATTCAGGCAGAAATGGTGGCAAGGGTCCAAGCGGAATTGCAAGCCCAACAAGCTCGTCAGGATGAACAAGCGGTACAGAGTTAGCTTAACGATGAGCAGCTAAGAGACCGTATTCTTGAAGTTGAGGAGGCTCGAGCAAGCGACCATGCTCAATTATAGATCAGAACTGAACCGACATAAAGAGGAACATAAGGAATCCTCCAGAGACCAGCCGGGTCGACATGAAGCGGAAATGGCAAGGCTTCATGAGATTTTGATAGAGCTAAAAGCTCAAGTGGGAGCCATATCAGCTTAAAGGTCAGTAGCCCCGACAGTAGTTACTGACAATCGGGCAGAGGCTATACGTAGCAGAGACGGAGCCCCAAAAAAATGGTCAAATCCAACTCCTGAACAAGGAGGAGGAAACGGAGGAGGCCAGAAACCACCAACGACTATGCATGGGGAAGGAGACCCTGATCCAGACGATGGCGATGACAATGACAATGACAATGACAATGACCACGAAGGGCAGGATCCGAAAGGAGGCCCAAGTTGCGGAGAGCAAGGGAAGGGTCAAGCAGGACCAGATCCCAAGACTGGAGACAAAGAGGGAGACGATGTAGATGTCATGGCAAAAGCAATCACCCAAGAACGATTGCTGAGCTCGAAAAGGCCTGCCGACCCTCCATGGGTATTCAAAAATATGTCCCACCAGGATATTCCAATCTGGTTAATGGTAGTTCAAGACTACTTTGAGCGAAACAGCCACCTATGGACCATGGAAGTAGATCGAATCAAATACGCCTTGGGACGCATAGAAGGAGACGATGTAGCTCCTTTCAAGGATACCTACCGGAAAAAGATGTCAGGGGCATTAGGATATAAAAAGCAAGTCAGATTAGAAAAGTGGTTCATGTTCGAATAAAGAGTAACCGAACGATTTGCACCTACCCACATGGCGGAAAGAACCCACAAGTTAATCAAACTTGAAAGTATGACGGGAACATACCACATTTCCTTTTGCGAATGGAGAACAACAAAATTAAGGTTGGACTCCAAGGGGTAGGATAGAGAGACATGCTTAAAGCTCAGATGCCGGAGACCGGGTTATTAAGACTATCGTTCGAAACCTATCCCAAGGATGAGTTGCGGCTAGAAGGATTTAAGAATGCCAGGATTCAACATGAGAATCACGAGGAAGACAAACGCCTAAGACGCGGAAAGGGCAAATCCTCAGGGACATCGATAAGTCAAAAGACAGAAGACCGGGCTCCGCCAAAGAGTAATATGAGACCCCCCAAAAGGTATACTGCAGAAAAACTGGCCGCCTATAAGGGAAAGCCTGAGGTACCCCGTACGAGGCAACAGTCAAAGGAAAAGAGAACCACCAACAAAAAGGAGGTAGTACATACAGACTGGGACAAAGCTCACGACACTATACCTAAAGATGTTCGAGATCGACGAAGGAACGACAAGGCATGCACACAATGTGGAATGACAAACCGCTGCTGGAAACATTGTCCAAAGGAGCAATCTATCGCGACATTCGGTACTAAAAGGTAAGAGACAAATAAACAAAAACAAGATCAACCCCAAGGTCCAAGAAAAAGAGTAGCTGTCGTGGCTGAGCAAAGCTAGGGAGAAAGTTCACGATCAATGAACAGGATAGACCGTCCAGTGGTATGGAACATGTACGACGGTGAGACACTTTAAACAGATTCTCAGACACCACTGGCAATGGCAGATGGGTAGTCTGGGCGTAACTCCAGGAATCGAAACTCAAAAACGAACAACGCGGCACGCACCTTATGACTAAGGTACCAGAACAAAGAGTTTAGATCGAATGAACCCCTTGGTCGGTGCACCTCAGAGAAGTGACAATTAAACAAAATCAGAAGACGGGGAACCAGGCCATAAGAAGAAGGAAGAGAGTCCAGCCAGTCACCGAGACGACATAGCCCAATGTAATCGTTCATGGAAGTTGGCAGCTGAGTTCGATCGCGTCAAGAGTACTGTACTAGACAAGGGAAACACAACAGAGTACGAATCGAGGAAAGATGGAGAGATGTTGAGAGCTGGGAAGGATGCAAAAAAGCACGATTCAACTTTCAACTTTGTATGCCTGGAAGCTAGCCAATAGAGACAAGACTATTCTACCTTGATCTAAGGGAGAAGATGGCCCAAAATTACCGGAACCTAGTGAAAGTGGATGCTGCACAGTAGAAGATAGATAAAAGACACCGGAAGTGAGAAGCTAGGATACATCGGGTATTCAGACTCACTATCTCGTTTAAACTATTCCTGAGACCCAGACAGGAGCCGCTCTAGCACGAGGGTTCCGAATATGTTGGGGAAGAGTACGGGCGAGGATGATTACCCGAGCTGTGACTTTTGTGATCCAAGGCCCAACAGGTTTCTCAGTTAAACCCAAATGGTATAGATGAAGGTACCATTCCCGATCAGTCGCCAATGATCCACGAAATAAGTCAATGATAGGGACTGCACAGGCCTAGTCGCCAGGTGGAACCATTATGTGAGACGGTAATGCCAAGTATTTGGGAACTCCTCGGCAGGAGGTAAAGACCACTGGTAGTGGGCTGCCCGAAATACTAATTCAGAAAGTTTATCTGAAGAGTCCTCTCTGGACGAAACTGCGCGGTCGCGGTAATAAACCACCACAGTCAACGAGACAATGTATTTGAAGAGAAATAACAAAGAACCAGACGACCCGCAGAGGCTGATACCTGGTTCTCTAAGACATTATTCATATCCGGAAGGACCTGCCCTACTAGATCTTGAGGGCAAACGCACGCGCATTCATGTTTTACTGGATTAGGTGCCAGTTGCTTCCTATTAAACGAAAAGCTAGTTGAACAACTCGACATTCCATACAAAGTCCAAAAAAAACCCATTAAGATAGTCAGATTTGATGGGCTTTCAAGTTCATCAGGCGGTCAAAGATACACCTGTCCCATCACGTTGGAAATCGGAAATGGACATAGGTCTCCCATCTCCGCAGAAATTGCACCCATAGGACGCTTTGACCTTATCATACCTTTCAGGTGGTGGTACCATGAACACCACATTTCGCATCTAGACGAACCGAAGAAATGGAGCTTCGGGCAGATGACATGTTGCGATCATGTTGAGGATAAGGCCGTACAGGATCTATTTGAGTATGACGAAACAGTCACATACGATCCAAAGGCCCAGTATGTGGGAAGGATAGGAAGAGTGGAGGAAACGGATCCTGTGGAGTTGGAAACTCTGCCACGAGAATATGCTGAGTTTAAGCATTTGTTTTGGCCAGAAGCATCAAAAGAAATGCCCCCCAGACGAACGTTCGATCATGCCATCAATCTTAATGAAGGCGCTGAACCTCCTTGGGGACCCGTCTACCCTATGTCCCAATACCAGTTAAACACCCTGAAAACCTACCTTGATGAAATGTTGGTCCAAGGCAAAATTAAGCATAGCCAGTCACCAACTGGAACGCCAATTTTGTTTGTACCAAAACTACACAGTGGCTTACGGTTATGTGTGCACTACTGACAACTCAATAAACTAACAATTCTCGATAAATATCGGCTCCCTTTGATGAGCGAATTACGTGATCGAGTTGCGGGTGCTACAATATTTACAAAGTTAGACCTTAAGGATGGTTATCACCTGATTACAATTAAAAAGGGTGATGAATGAAAAACAGCATTCAGGACTCGGTACTGACAATACGAGTACAATATCATACCGTTTGAATTAGTCAATGCTCCTGCGACTTTCCAATGCATGATGAATAAAATATTACGCTAATTTCTCGAACAAGGAGTGGTGGTATACTTAGAGGACATTCTCATCTACTCAGACGAATGCAGAACATGTCGCCATTGTCAAGAAGGTACTCTCGCGATTAATGAAACTCCAGTTGACAGTGTCCATTAAGAAGTCCGAGTTTCAGGTGAAAGCTATTGAATTCCTAGCTTATATTGTTGCAACAGACGGAGTAACAATGAGAATGAAAGAGGTGGACTCCATAAGATCATGGAAGGCACCTAGGTCGGTGAAAGAAGTTCAGATTTTTCTTGGTTTCGCAAATTTCTATGGAAGATTGATCAAGAATTTCTTGAAGATATGCAAACCAATAATGGAAACACTAAAAGGAGACAAACGGAAGTTCAGCTGGGGACAAGAGCAGAACTTAGCGTTTGAAAAACTCAAACAAAGGTTTACAACGGCGCCGATCCTGGCATATTTTTACTCGGAATGAGAAACAGTGATCGAGACCGACGCAAGCGATTTTGCACTTGGAGCAATTTTTTCCCAATTTCAAGATAAATGACTTCACCCGGTGGCATTCCATTCCCGGAAATTTTATTCAGCCGAACGCAGCTATGAGATTCAGAATAAAGAACTTCTAGCCAAACTGGAGGCGTGCATGGAATGGAAATACTACGTATACAGTGCGGATAAGCCCATCACGGTTTATACCGACCACCAGTATCTGCAACACTTTTTGACGACGAAAAAGTAGAATCAAAGGCAAATCCGTAGGGCGCAATTGCTTGCATCGTTTAATTTCAAAATTATCTATCAACTGGGGTCCCGAAGCGGCAAGCCAGAAGCAATAAGCTGACGACCGGAGTATCATCCTGAGGAGGGAGCTGAACACACCGAACAATCAATTCTGAAACCAGAACACTTTTTAATAAGCCTTGTACAGGATGAAACGGTTCAGGAAAAATTGAAAAAATGGATGCTAGTACAACGGGCCATGGCCATTCAAGTGATCAAGATGGCAGCAAAGGCTACGCTACCCTCAAGGGGGTCAAGACCTTCTGCAGGACATGACTTATACGCTCTAGAGGACGTGCTGATCTCAGCATAGGGACAAAAGCTTATCAGAACGGGAATTGTGATAGGAATACTGCAAGGGACTTATGCTAGAATAGCCCCATGAAGCGGCCTAGCATACAAAGAAAGTATAGGAATCGGCAGAGGAGTGATAGACGCCGAGTATACAGGAGAGGTCAAAGTCATTATGATGAATCATGGCTCAAAGGGTTATCAGATTCAGGAAGAGGACCGGATTGCACAAATGATCATCGAAAAAATAAAAACGTCAGGAATGATGGAGGTAGAAATCCTATGAATAACCGATCGGGGAAACAAAGGATTTGGGAGCACAGACCTACAGTCTAAGCAAACCATTGCAGTGGAACAGGTACAGCCAATGATGTGTCAGCTATATGCGGATAGCAGGGAATACAGGTTATTTAGCAAAAGCGACATCAGACAAAACCCATGGCTCCTTTAGGAAGAAGTCATGGTATCAAGCGCGATAATTTCAAAGGCCCTATTACAAGAGTACGAGCCAGAACTCTTGAAAGAAGTTCAAAATGCGTCAAGAAATGATATGGACTGGTTGACTAGAGCAGCGACGCTAAAAGATCTAATCACCCTTGAAAAATAATTACCCACAAATTGGCAATACAAGGAGGGGTTCTCCTACTTCAAAAATCTCCTATACATAGCTGCGGACGATGCTCTAAAAACGAAGATTGCGAAAGGATGCCACGACTCGAAGGTAGCAGGACACTTGGGGATGGAAAAGAAAATAGAGATAATCACGAGAGATTTTTATTGGAAAGGACTCACCAAATGGATAAATGATTATGTTCGGTCATATGATGAAGGCCAATACAATAAATCTCCACGACATGCACAATGGGGATTACTTTAACCTCTCGCAACGCCATATGCAGCATGGAACTCTATCTCAACCGATTTCATAACTCAACTACCGGAATCACAAGGCTACACTCAGATCATGGTAGTGGTCGACCGATTCACAAAAATAGCATACTTTATTGGTCAGCCAAGAAATTTCGACCGCAAAGGAGGTCACCAATGTTTTCCTACAGGAAGTTTGGAAACTCCACAGTTTACCCACGGAAATCATATCCGACATGGATACAAAATTCTGGGGAGAATTTTGGGACTCCCTCTGCACGCTGCTAGGGATAAAAAGAAAAATGTCAGGAGTGTACCACCCACAAACGGAGGGTCAGACGGAAAGAACCAACCAAGTGCTGGAAGGTTACTGAAGAAATTTTGTCAACTATGACCAAAACAACTGGTATCAGCTGTTACCCTTAGCCGAATTCGGGTACAACAATTCTGCAATGAATGCACATGAAATGTCACCCTTCTTCGCGAATTACGGTTATCATCCAGAGACAGAATGGAGGCGAGAGCGACAGGCTCAAAATCCAGGGGCTGAGTTGTATAGCCACTGGATGAAGGCAATTCACAAACGAGCGGTACAGGCGCTAAATTATACACGAGAGGGCATGAAAAAGTACTACGACCAAAAAGCATTACAACAGCCAGACTATAAGGAATGCGATCTGCTAATGTTAAATGGAAAAAATATTCATACAAAACGACCCTCAAAGAAATTAAGCCCTAAGCTCTATGGACCCTTCAAAATCATAGAAGCAAGGAAGCAAGGGGACAACGCGCTTTCAAACTTGAAATATCGCCTACATGGAGGATCCACTGAACCTTCCATATTTCGCTGTTGGAACCCTATCGAACCTCCATCCAAGAAGGGAGAGAACAGCCTCTACGAGAGCCAAAAGAGATCGATGGTGATCTCGAGTGGAAAGTGGAAGAGATTATAAAGAGTGAAATAATCTCTTATACAAGAAAGGTTTGTGGTCGTAATAAGCGAATGCGGGAACTAAGGTATTGAGTTAAATGGAAAGGGTGTTCTGAGGACGAGAACACCTGGGAACCACCTGAGAGTTTGGAAAACGCTCAGGAGTTAGTAGAAGAGTTTCATCACGAAAACCCGAATATGCCGAGTACGGCAGATGTTCAATAGTGAAGAAAGGTTTTCCTTGTGTGGACAAGTAAACACATGAGGATTTTTACCCTACCTCCTGGAGTTCAAAATGGATTTCATTTGTTTTAAGAAAAAATGATAGAAGGAAGATCTTAGAAGCATTTGAGGACGAAGCTTGGGGAGAGGGAGCTCATGTTAGGCATACTGGAAGGCTTAGCCTTCCTTTAGTGAATAAAGACCTATAGTTACCCTACCTTAGGATTCTGAGTTCAAAAGGACAAGCCAACACCCCCCTCCTGTACCAGCATTGGGATGGCGCTACATCGGCAGACACCGCTGTAGTTGCGTCCCCTCACCAAAGAAATGGTCATTGGAGCCCTCCTCGTAACCCGTATATATCGTGGCCGTTCTTCCCACCTGATCCCGTTCGCAGGATATATGAGGGAACACCTTTGGCAAGCTTATCCAAGTGGCTTGAGCCAAATCGGTTGACGTCGCATAAGGTTACTGAGCACTAAAAACAGAAGTCGCCAAGGTGGTCAATAAGTAACAGGATGTTTTTACGGACAATGGTTAAGCAACACATTCTATACTCCACGCTCCCGCAATGAAAGTCGCAGAAGTGAATGGTGTTGTTGTATGAGGTTGTTTGAGAAATCAGGCATACGCGCACGCACATACGTCACTAGTATTCTTCAGATACTGACGGAACCAATCAATAACGATATGACTATGAAGAGGGAATCGTGATTGGTGCAATTATCAGGAAAAGTCTATCTTATGCCTCGCAGCTGTCTAATGCAGGATATATCTACAATGCTGAGAGATTCTATAACGAAGCTGGCTCCTTTGTTGGTTCGATCATGGAGACCATTCTGCGTATGCAATAGTAAGCAAGACTCTATGCCGACGAAGATGGATCCTGACCAATGGACTGATCTGTGGGAGCACCGTCAGGAAAATTCATGGTGTTGCGATTCAGAAGTCGAGTGTGATAACAGTATTGTCAGGGTCAAATGATTTTCGCACTTTTAGAAGAAGCTGGAGTTTATTAACAGGTACTTAGTTAGTATGAGAACTAGATGTAACCTGCCACCACCCAGAGGTGGCATATAAATATCAAGGTGCCTCCCGAGCAATTTGAACATCTTCAAGCAACCGAGAAGAGATCTTATCAATATAAAATGTTTACGCTAGAAATCTTTTATTACTTTACCTACCTCTACTTTAGATATTGAGCCTTCCTAGACAATCTCCGTCTAAGATAAAGATTATCGGCCTGAGATATCTTATTATTCTTCGAGATAGACTCCCGCCTAACAACAGGGTTGCCAACTGAGCTCTCACCTGCCATCCAAAACATCATCCTTCAACTATGAGGAAGGCGGTCGGCTAGCCACCTTTAGCCTAAACACTACACTAGTGAACTCTAGCTTGCAATGCCGTTTTTGAGGCAGATTTATCATCATTAAATTTGAATACCCTTAGGAGACGTCTGGTTGCCACCTCAAACCTTCATTTTGACCCCGGTTATGAAGGTTTGCGACAAAATGCTATTTTGTTTTTGAGTAGCATGTCTGGTTGCCACAAAAACTCAATAATCAAAACTCAATAATCATCTCAAAACGAATGTTTCTGAAATACTGGTCTGACCAGTATTTCACAAACCTTCATCTTGGAACAGTGCATACAAGCTATAATAACCAACCACAATCAACCTTTTTAAGTAAAATAAAATAAAAAATAAGTATTGCAATACAGATACCACTGTGTTCCCCATAATAATTGTTCTGATTTTTTTGAGTGACTTTTTTAAAATTGGTTTTTGTGGTGACCAGACACACCCCTTGCCGGCTGAAAATGTTGAATTATAAGAACTTGAGATTATTGTGGTTGCTTGACGAAACTCTTGTTTTGTGATTATCAAGGTTTGGAAACTCCGGGACGACCAGACACGCCCTTAGTATTTCAGAAACCTTCGTTTTGAGATGATTATTGAGTTTTGATTATTGAGTTTTTGTGGCAACCAGACACGCCCTTAGCAATCTCCAGCCTGCGTGGCTATAAAGAAGTAAAAAAATAAAGAAGAAAAAGAAAAAAAAAGAAGCGAAAAAATCTAGAGATGTAATTCTCCGCCGCGATTTTTACAACAATTTCCTAACCTACACATCGGCTACGGCATTATGTACAAGTACTGTACTCATGCAATTAATGACTCGATTCAAGTACCTTTAGCTTGCAGAGTCCTTACAACAAAGTCCAACAGCCACAGGCGGAAGTCCAAGAGGAATTAAGCACACATACGCTCTCTTGAGGGGGGGCCCGAAAGAAAATTAAATAAAAAAATAAAAAATAAAAAATAAAGGTAATAAAAACAGAGGGTAAAAGGCAGAGATCAGTTAGGAGCAAGGCGAGAAACCCGGAAGAAGAAAAAGAGCCGAACCCCCGGGTCACGCTCCTGCCTCAACCACTTCACATAGTCCCTCCTCCCTCTCTCTCTCTCTGTAGCAACCAATTCACTTTCAACATTCATTAATAGCAGGGGTAAACCCCTTAACAAAAATCCAAATAGAACCAGAATGGGAATGTGGAGAAGAGAAGAAAAATAAATCAAAAGCGGTATCATACAGATTCTGCGAGCAACATTAAATCAAGCGAGGAGCAAGTGATTGAAAATACAGAATGCAGATAAAGTATATATAGTCATATACAGAAATCCTAGGTATAGGATATTAAGGGAATGGGGTAAGGGGATTGGGCGTGGCGAGTATGAGGATGATTGGAAGTGTGGGTCGGGGAGGAATGGAGGGACAGTAAGTTGGAAAGGAAGATGATAATATCCATAGGCAGCGTTGATGAGGAAAAAGAAATGAATGGGTAAAAAATAATCCCCCTAGAAACGCCCGGATGAGGTTGAAAAAAGAGAAAAAAAGCACAAAAAAGCCTTTGAAGAAGCGTAGGTAAGAGAAATAGAGAGGTAGAGCATATGAGCTGCCTTTTCGTAAAAAAAAAAGTAAAAAAAGTAAAAAAAGGAAAGGCATGATTACAGGAATCCTTGCCCCTCTCCATAATTCGCCTCAGTTTGTTTCCCTGATGGGGTTCCTGCGGTTTTGTGAAGGGAGAGAGAATAACCGAAGGGAAGGCCGAGATAGAGCAAAAAAAAAAGGAAATGCAAATGCAAAACACAAACTCCATATCCATCGGTCTATAAATCATATTTTTTCCGCTTTTTTGTTCCTCCTCCTCGAAAGAACTTAAATTTGAATAAAGATAACGTAGCGGGCATGGGCTTGATATCAAACCTCCCCTTCCCGAGCATATCCGCTCGCTGTGCATTACTCAATCGACCGATTCCAACGACGACTCGGGAGCAGCCAAGGTAGTTGCTTCCTCCTCAGTAATGTATATCCCGATCAAGCACTCAGCCAACATACCTTCAACATTGACCCAAGGATGTGTAGCGTTGAACAGTTTTGTACAATCCCTGCCGGCGCCGCGGAGGAGATCCTTTTCCCCACCGGGGTGGAAGGGAAGGTATGCCGTGATATTGTATACTCGTCCGTTTAACGCAGTCCAGATGTCGGCTGGGGTTTTTGCGTGCATAGCTAACATCGAGGGGGAGACTTTTATCAGATCCGAATGCGGGAGGCCCTAGAAGAAAAGGAAAAAAAGAGCAGTCAGTCGCGATGATCCTGCGAGTGAGATTAGGTGGAACCGGTTGGACTTTGGTGCTCACTCTTAAGTCCACGCCGGAGCGTTGTAACCTTGCCCAATCGAGTGGCGAATGCCCGGGTTCTAGCACGACCTTTTTCCGACTGTTGGAGGAAGAGGTAGCGGGTTTTCGCTGGTTCGGGAGGGTTAGTCCGTTACCTGCCGCTACACCGGAGGCTCCCAGTCCTACGGCGGCAAGTCTTGATTGAGCGGCCGTACTTGGGTTTTGCTGCTGTTGAGTAGCCGGGGATTGGAGTGGAATACCCGGTGAGAGGAGACGGGCGTTTGCTCTCGGATTCCTCCCCCGGATAGGTATGAGGGGGGGTGCCATGGATAATGTTGTCGTTGTTGTCGACGTGACGGGTGATGACGTTTTGTCTGCGTTTGTTAGGGGTGATAGTGATGGCGGTGGTGGTAGCAGTGCAGTGAGAGATGAGATTCCGCCGGATGCTCGCTGGGCAGAATCCAAGGAAGGGAAGGAAGGGGGCACATCATCATCATCATTATCATCATCGTCAGTCTCATCTCCCCCAGCCCGTTCACGGCGGTTCCTGTTGTCACCATCACCGCGGCTGTCGCCCTCCACACCAGGTGCTCCGGCATTAGCCCCTCCGCCTCTGCCATTACCTGCAGGTAGTGATATCTGGGGGACCGTAGAGGTCTCAAAAGTGGAAGCTGCAGAGGGCGAGAGCGCTTTGGGGGTTGTTTCTGGGGAGTGGAGATCCGGTGAAGAAGGGGAAAGGGAGGGGGTTGCTCTGGGGGATGATGAGGGCGATGACGGGGATGCTTGAGTGGGTATTTGTCTTGTTTGTGGCTGCTGTTGTTGGGTGTCCTTCTTTAGAGCAGATTCGAAATTCGGCGCGTCGTAATTTTGTACTTTTATCGAGGCAGCAGCTGCGGTCACCACCACCGATGGTGCTGTTGTTGCAGTTGCTTGTGTTTGAGAGGAAGACGGGGTTTTCGGATTCGGAGGCTGCTTGACGAATGCTGAGAGGAACGGCCACATGGGGAGAGTTTTTGACTGACCACTAGTGCCGTCGGCGGGAAACAGGCGGCGGTAAACCAGATAAGACAGGAAGGCGAGGATAAGTGACAGGCCGACAATCATCGGTGACTAACAATAGGGCAGCGGCGGGTGCTGCCGGGTTGGGAGGAATCAATGGGCTGGACAGTGGAATGATGATGGAGGAGAATCGTATGACTTTCCCCCCCCTTTCTTTTTTTTTTCCTGTATAAAGTATAGTTCACGGTCGTTTCGGTCTGTATGCAAGCTGGGGTGGGATGGTGTGGAGGGGAGGGGGGGTTTGTATTGAAAGGGTGGATTGTGTGGTGTGGGATGAATGAAGGAATGAATTAATGAGGTTTGTATGGATGTATTGCTCAGTCTGGCTGGCGTTTGAAGTCATGTTTGGCGGAGATGAACCCAACGTGAACCGGCCAGGATAGGACACAGACCGGAGAGAAGTAACTATGATGCCTAACCAAGTACAGGACGGCGCTGTAGAGAGGTACTCGAGTACAGTAACTTACATCTTAACTCCAACAAGGTGTTGGCCAGGAATAAAATAATAATTATAGTATAGAAATTGAAGCTTTTCACTTGTTCTACAACATCGACGAGTATGATACCTTACTTTTCTTTCTCCTTTCTACCCTTTCCCCTTCCTTTCCTCCTCAATGAGATTTTCCGGGCCGTGATTGGGCAAACAATACCCTAACCCACATCTGCCAAGACACGATCGCATGAATAATCAAGGGTCAACCAAACCCACTGTGAGCCCAATTGGTCACCAACTCGTCCGCCAAGCCGAAGCGAAAACCAGCAAAATAGAAATCCCCCCACGAGAACCCTCCATCAAAACGAATCAGAGCATATCCCAATTCATTCCCTATCCCGTTGCCGGGAAGAAATTGGTACAACTACAGTACCCCCCTCCCCCTCCTCCAAACCAGGCTCACAGGAGTGGGAAGAGAACGAAAACAAAATTTCCAATATCTAAAACTCGATCCCCTCACCAGAATAGAATGTCCCTCGTAAACCTCGGCCACTTCTGCTCGCACATGCAGAACGTCTCGCGCGCACGCCTCTCCATAACCCCCATCATGCCGTCGAGGCTACACCTGGGCATCGCATTAGCACTGCAAGACCACGGTTTCATATCCTCCGTGACCCGGGGCGACACCGCAGGCCCGGACGCCGAGGAGACGCCGACAACGCAGGAGAACATCGCGAGGAGGAGGCTCTGGATCTCACTCAAGTATTATGATAACGAGCCGGTGCTTTCGAAGATGCAGCTTGTGAGTAAGCCGAAGAAACGGATACATATGGGGGTTCAGGGACTGCAGAAGCTGGCGGCCGGAGAACAGCATAATTTCGTGCAACCGTTGGAGGCCGGGGAGGTTATGCTTTTGTCGACGGATATAGGGATTATTATGGAGGCTCGGCAGGCTGTGGAGAGGAGGATAGGTGGGCAACTACTGTGTCGGGTGAGGTGAATTGTGGATATTGGAGTGGCGATCTCTCTTTTTTTCGGCTATGGGATTTATGGGATTCACGTGGCATATACCTGGAGATGGGTCTTTTGTGAGAGAGCGGGGCGAAGGCGAGAGGGAAACCAGCTCTTGCGCGTTTTACTGCTGGATGGGACCCGAAGTGGTGAAAGAGAGGATGGGGACGGGATTGTCCTGGATATCTCGAGTCCCCATTACCTTGTGTTCTCTGTAAATTACTATCCTCCCAGTATCATAGAATCACCCTTCAACTGGAGCAGATGTACTTCCCCGGCCAAGGCCCACATCTCTGGTGGATTGTCTTAGGCTCGAGTGATATTACATGCGTAAATACCCCGCGAAACGACCAAAAAGAGAAAATCAGGGTATTACACACGACGTCTACTATTAGGACCTACGAGCCATAATTGTTTCTGGGACTATGAATGTTAGCAGGCTGTGCGGGCGACACGTGCGCACAATCCAACTCCAGCCAAATTTGTAAGCCCCTTCCCAAACTCACTAATGGAGAGAGAGTAATTGCGTCAGTGTTACACCTGACTACCTGTAGAATCCAAACCCAGGACAGCCTGCAAGTGCCAGTATTGCGATCACGCCGGAGGGGGGGGGTTCCAGGGGACAGTGGCTACCGGCAGGGGTTTCGGTCCCGGGAGATTGGCTTCCTTCTGACGCAGTATAACGGATTACTAGAATGTACTGTAACCCGTAATTGTATGACACCGCTTGTTAAAAAGAGGGGGAGGAATGAAACATTGAGAAATAAGGTGTCACCAATGATCCTTTTTCTTTTTTTTGGGCGGGGGAGAAGAAACTTCCCTACCCCTAGCACTGATGCCTACAAAAAGTCATTCTTTGGTAGTGATCGATCCCTTCCTAACAATTGGCATATCAATTGACGGCGTACCTCCCAGTATGCCCCTCACAAGTCTTGAAATGATAGCCGAGTGATATCATATGTTTGGACTCTTTCTAAATCACAAGCTGATCCACAATCTTTTTTAGTATCATAATAGGAAAGGAAAGAGATCCACCGATATTGAGACAGAGGCATTAATCATGAATATAACAGAAAAAACCTGTACCCGCGAATTTCATGAGTATCAAAACACCTTAAGGCTAGGACACACCAATAACATAATCTATTGGCGCATGGTTTCCGGACATCTTTTGAATTCAGGGTAGAACGGAAAAGAGTCCCACAGAAGGTTCATCTCAGCGCCCTGCCTGCCCTGTTTTTAGCCTCTTTCTGCATCTTGTCAACCTCAGTCAACAGCACGCTTATCGCAACCCACGCAAAACTCTTGAGAGAATCTAGGTCCTTCCAATTTTTCTCCGGAAGACACAACGACAGCGACGCCATACCAATGCCTAGGGTTTTCTCTCTGGACTCGCCTCGCATCGACTCGACGATAGAGCTAGCAAGCCTATCGAACTCATCCTTCATCTCTAACGAGGCCTCCTTCTGCCTCTGGGTCTGTCGCTCTTTACCCACAATGTTCCCGATAAATACCTCGACTTCTCGGAGGCGGTATTTCCAAGGCATGTCCGAGTAATTTATCATCATCTGTTCGACATTCCTCTCGTAGCTAAGTATTGTATTAGCGGTGCTGATAGATAAAGTGGCGGGGCCACTTACGCCTCCTTGAGCTCAGCCGCATCGTCAATGCAGTGTTCCCACTTGTAGTTGGAGGGGATCGTTTCCTCAAGCCATTCCCAAACCCCGAGGACTAGGGCGCCCTCATTGACGTTGCGCGCTCGGCGCTCCCTATGGACTGTTCCCTGAACCTCGCGAAGGAATGCCGTTTCGTCGATCTCTCTGTATAGCTTTCCGAGGACCTTTTCGCTCTCGTAGTATAAGGTTGGGGTGTCTTCGTCGTCGTCATCGTCATCTGGCACTGCATTTTCCTCGATGAATTCTGGTTCCTTTTTTATGAGTATGCGGGGGCCTGGCGCCATAAAATCCGGCCTACAGTGGGTTGCTTTCGGGAATTCAGACTTAGAGACCTAGATGGGACGTCATGAGAGTGTCAATTAAGAGCCCGCTTTATTTTGGGCCGTGCTCCCGGGACGGAACCCACCTTTCTCCCAGTTTTAGGAAAGTCAACAGCTGTAGAAGCTAGTTCAGCAAGCTTTAAACAATCTGGATGATGCACGCCTTCGGATTTCTTGTCCGCAGTGATTAGGTGTCGAGTACTAATCATCCCGAGGAGATTGTTCTCCATGAATTCTAAAAAGAAGTCGACGATATCGCTGGTCTCTACCGGGCGTCCAAGATCTTTCGGCGGGACCCTTGGGTACTCTGCTGGGGCATGTTTCGTGTTGAGGATAAATCTCACATCGTATATTATGTTATACAGGTCTTGGACTCATCAGCAGCCTATCGTGAAGGAGAGTGGTTTGTGTGACTTGCCTCCATCCAAATCCCCGCCGCTCAGCATACTTGGCATGTCGCGTGTACCCCGTTGAGAGAATACGACACAGTTATGTAAAGCCCGGAGTGGAGAATCCCGGGGCAACTCATCCGTACCAATCGCCAATGCCATTTGCACGTCCCCGGGATGGTGCACCGGCGATCTAGTGATCAAAACCCTCCCCGCTATACTCTCTGATACGCTTTGGTCTCGAGATTGGACCGTGACATATATTTGGCCTTCCTGTAGATAACCGGTTTCGTCCATCACCCCAATAAGCGTCATGCCCTTTTTGACCGGTATCCTTGCCTTATGCTTCAGACTCCGCAAGGATGTAATTAGAGACAGTTCGAATGCTTGCTCTAGGAAATGGTCATCTCTAAAATTGAACCCAAGATTCTTCAGTGACTCAATGACCCATGGGAGCCTTATAGCTGTCGAGGCGATCCGCTGGCGTTTTAGGAAATTCGCTGCATTAGCCACTGAAGTTGTCGACTGTCGTAATTCTTCAATAGCGTCTTTCTGAAGTGTCATGAAAGTGCTTTCAGCAACACCAATATCTTCCAAGACCTTTATCAGAGGCCTATTTAGGTACATAGGCAGCCAGGTTGCGGAATGACAAATCTCAATTTTGCGGTCAGACGAGCCCCTGAACTTGATCATTGAGGGTCGGAGGCAGAACTGGTCTCCGACAAGCCGTGTATCTAAGGAGACCACTCCTTTGGCTCCGGCGAATCGAATCTGAAATACCGTTGGTCGAGTCTTGCGCAGTGATTCTGATTCTCCCCAAACCCGGTTGAGCAGTTGTTGCGAAATTGTGCCCACCCCATCGCTGAAGGTTCGCCCATTTCTCTCCACGTCGGGTATCTCTACCTCTTGTTCCGCTCTGACGTCGATGGAACCATAGGTGTCACTGAATGCTTGACCAACCCGAGCTGCATACCTACCTGGGCATGTGATTCTCGAAAAATCACCAAGCCTAGAAGTGACGATTTTGGGAGTGAGGCGTTCGCCATTTAGATAAAAAGGTGCCATAAACCAGCAACTCTGAGTCCGTAAAGACGAGCTAGAAAACCCCAAGAATTCGTATTTCCTACCAGCAATAGTGACACCTTCCGAGAGATAAAGGCGGAACTGATCGTTGTAGATTGGTGACTGGTCCACATTATGCTGGAATAGCAACTGTTCCCCATCTTCCTCATAGAAAGTCACTCGTATAAAATGTTCGTGGTGGTCTGGATACTTTCGAAGCACCCTATTCTGAGGTTCCGGAGAGGGGCCGTAAAAATAGCAGCCAGCAGGTGTTACAGAAACGTGGTGAATAAGAGCCATGTGCTTTTTCTGGGCCCTTTCTAGGATTGGAGCTATCAATGATCCTGTGCGACCCAAGACCAAGGCTGCCCACTCATTCAATTCAGATATGAGCGCTTGGTGAGAGAGTGTACCAGGTTCGTTTGTTGGATCCTCTCGCGCGAGAGCCGCCACAAACTCCTGCAAGATGGTAGCGGTTTGTTCGCAACCGTACTTCCTAACAAATGAATCAACCTGAGGTAGCAGCCCTAACACAGAGCCTGGGGGTAGATGGCCATTGGCCCAGATTCTATTGAGTTGAAATGCAATGGGGAACATTCCCGGACCAAAAAACTGCCTCCCTAGCCTTCCAACTAGGTCCTTGCTCGACTCTTGAAACTCAAGCGCCGCGGAACGCACAGCCGTTCGCTTCTCGACCACCGGAGGGATTCCACGGTGCTCGCCAAGAAGCATAACAGAATCTATATCGCGGGCCTCCTCGAGATATATTCGGTATACAAAAGCGAATGGTGCATAAAGAGCGTGGTCCACGCCCAAGCTTGAAACGCGCTTCCGAACATTCCTCCCCAAAAACCCGAATAAAAGTTCGTCTTGCTGAGGGGCCTCGTTGTAGAATCTAGGCGCCTTATCTAACGTGAAGGTAACAGATTTGGTGTCCCCCTTAGAAACAACGATTGAGGTCATATCAATATACCGGGCCATAATTGACTTATCGGCCGGACTACCGCCGTTCAGCATATCTAGACCAAGCCCTTCGAATATGCGACTCAATTCATCATCTTGAGAAGGATTACACTGGCTCTCGAAAACAACATGGACAGCCCTCCCCCCAAAACGCAAGGTGCCAACAACATCGATTGAATAGTAACAGTCGAATACCGGAGCATACCCCTCTGCCTCAGTCGACCAGACACCGCACTCAACTTTTTCGATATCGAACTTTTTCCCAGGAGGCCTCGTCCTTTGTATCCGGGGCTGTTGCTGGGCTTCCTTTATCAAAGTCTCTTGCTCCTTCTGTAAGCTCTTGACTACATAGTGATCGTAAGACTTATTACTCATACTAAACCTAAGGGCATGACCTTGCATCTTGATCGTGCGTGGTGCCCCCCTATGTTGTGGGCCGTAGGAACTAAGAAATTTGTTCCCCGCCTCTCGGGTCGGAACTGTTAGAGTTCCAGTTTTCGGACCTCCATTGCGTAGCCTTCCCTTGAAAACTATAGCTCTAAAGGCCAGAACTCCGAGTTCGTTGAGATGGGGCTCCAACGTTCTCCTCAACTCAGAATCCCGGCCGCTACTATAAGGAATGTTTTGAATATATATTTCCATACTTGACTGGCGATAGATGTAGTGAGGGTGTGTCGATCACCCTAGAATACCCTAGGGGTTTTTAATAGAGCAAGAGGTCAAGTCGCAAGTTTCTCTTAGGACCGATCGAAGATTCCCGGGAACCGAAACCTGCGATAATGCTCAGCACCATGCTCCAACTTCCTTTATCAAGAGTAGGAGTTTCCAGATCATAAGCCATACCTCGAACTACAGACACCCTGCTTCGTACAAAATTTGAAATATTGCTATGGTAGTCTTTCTCTCCACGGAGCAGACGATAGGATTTAAAAGGTGCTCGATAAGTCGACAATAGCGTTGAAATTGAAGACTAAGATAGTGGGGTAGAAACATGGCCATTTGTAGTAAACAAGACGGGCAGGGTAGTCCCGCAAGGTAATTTTTGGCGCCTTAAAACCTGTGCTACTCCCATCCGTCTTTCATGCCGGCCGCAAGGGTTTCTGACCTATAGCGCTGTAACGCAAGCCAGCAATTGGCCCATATTTGCCTCCCCATACAGTATGATATGGACGCAACGTCAAGTATGCATGCAAACGAATGCGGCTGCATGATTCCTTCGGAATATACTATCTGAAGAGTCAGCTGTGCCCTTCAAGGAGAGATGGAAAGAACTGGAACACAAGAGTCGATTCCTATGACTCCTTGCGGCTCTTCAGGTGATAATCCCATAAATGCCCTTTCGGCTTCCCCACTTCCCACGAGAGGTTGGGAAACATTCAAGATCCTGGTAAAAAGTTATTAGAAACGTCCGATCAATTATTCCCATGCATGACTCGCGAGTTTCCCGACCCATTCATTCGTGTTAAGGCCGGCCGAAAGCACGGATCCTTGGCGCCAAGCTGTCCCGATACTTTAAAATTGGTGAGCACAATACAAGTGTCACTCGCCTTGGCTGGAATGATGACCAACAACAACTCCCAAAATGCCACGGAGAAACAAAATAAAATTAGGTGCAACCTCAATAAAATGGGAGTGCGGGGTATGCCAAAGATCTGGGAGGCCTAAGGAAACTATGCCAAACAGTGATGTTTCCCGGGGGCTTTACATATTTCCCTCGGAAAAGGTCAAACCTTTCCCTGCTCAAAGAAGCAAGAATCTCCCATGACTAAACTGTCCCCTACGCCGAGAATGTTACCGACCTGAACCTCGCACCCCGCTTATTTTCGCTTGATAATCAATTTCGGGGGGGGATTATTGGAACCGGCCATCCTAATGGCCAGTGAAATTCCCCAAGCAAAACTCTTCAGGTGTACAATTGTCGCACCCTGCCATGCCGCATCACATCAACATTGTCTAGCAATAGAGCGTTTTGGCCACTGTCCTGGGGGAGAAAATTCGAGCTCAAAAGTTGACTTGATCTATTCCTTACGTAGTAAGGAAGAGTTGATACACTCCCCCTCTTCGGTTTAGCCTTCCACTAGCTTATTGCCCGGAACTCAAAATTTGAACTCGGATTTCCACTTCAGAGGGGTGGCCAAAACGCTCTAGTATGCCGTAAGAGCTCGCACAATCGGATCATGTGCTAGGACGTTGGACGTTGGTGCCTCCCTTGGGAGGATCAGAGCTTTGGTCTTTTACCCGAGAGCAGGTTTTTGGTGTCCCTCGGCCCCTCCCAGAGGAGGAAGTCTGAACGACCTGGCAGGTTTTCTCGTGTGATAGTGTCTTAACGAGAAAACCTATCGCATACCCTCCGGCACGTTGCTTACCTTTCCAATACCCTCCTTGGCCAAAACATACCCTCCGGAAACAAAACTATGACCCTCAAAGTACAGACCTCCATAGACTAAGGGCGCGTCTGGTTGCCACCTCCAACCTTCGTTTTGACCCCGGTTATGAAGGTTTGCGACAAAATGCTATTTTGTGTTTGAGTGGCATGTCTGGTTGCCACAAAACCTCAATAATCAAAACTCAATAATCATCTCAAAATGAAGGTTTCTGAAATATTGGTCTGACCAGTATTTCACAAACCTTCATCTTGGAACAGTGCATACAAGCTATAATAACCAACCACAATCAACCTTTTTAAGTAAAATAAAAAAATAAAATAAGTATTGCAATACAGATACCACTGTGTTCCCCATAATAATTATTCTAGTTATTTTGAGTGACTTCTTAAAATTGGTTTTTGTGGTGACCAGACACACCCCTTGGAGGCTGAAAATGTTGAATTATGAGAACTTGAGATTATTGTGGTTGCTTGCCGAAACTCTTGTTTTGTGATTATCAAGGTTTGGAAACTCCATGACAACCAGACGCACCCTAAGTATTTCCAAGGTTTATAAGGTCCGAACACTGAAGTTTAAACACTTCTCCCAGCAAGACACCATGCCAAACACTAAAGTCTAGGCACTTTCCCCAGCAATCAACAAACACTGAAGTCCAAACACTTTCCCCTGTAACCCAGTAGGTCGAAGTCCAAATGCTTTCTCTAAAAAACCCATGATAGAATAACTGTTTCCGGGATTTCAAGGTCTACAGATAGTAGATAAAAGACAAAAAAAAAAAAAAACCCGGGCATGACCTGTCCAACCACCACAACATCGGACCTTGAATGGGCGCAACCTGGTCCTCTCATCCCCTATATCCTACCCACCCACACACTAGTATATAGACTCATAAATTCAATATCAGAAAAAGAGATAGGAGGAAAAAAAAAAAAACCTCTAAAATGAAAAGGAAATAAAGGAAATAGTACTAAAGAAAAAGTTCAAGCCTTGGGCTTTGACAAGTACGGCGATTATGACCAGGCTCACCACAGTTCTGGCACTTTTGTATTCCAGCCGGTATTTCAGCTCCCTCAATAAGTGCTATCTGAGTTGAAGCACACACAATCCGGGCCCGGAAACTCTCACGTGTTGCACGCACTATCTTTGCCTGTGCAGCTTTGGCTCAGAGTTTTGTAGATGATAGGAAGGGAGAAGGTTGCGGTTGTGGGTTATGTGTAAAACTATCAAGATTAGCTAGTATGACAGGATTGAAGTTGCTTCAATAGGTGTTTTTAAGAGTGGTAATCGAAAAGAAATCTGAGATGTAGGTATGGGCCGATTGACCTATGTGGTGAATTGAGCTTAGCGCATGCCCACATGGTATATGATTTTCTTGATAGTGGCCACAGGTGCATGTGTGAGCTTCGAGAATAACAATAAACTGCTTATTATAGATTTGCTGAACCATGAATAAGGAGTTGTTGGCCATATTGACAGTATTCCTTTCGGTCTATGCCCATGAAATTGTTAGTTGACTGAGGGCAAAGTCAGACTAGTTTTGTTGCCGTTCTTGGGTGCAGGGAGTTTGGTATCGCTGAGCTCTCTGGTTCATAGTATAAAGCCAAATTTCATTTGGTAGGTCGAGAATCGGAAGCTTGTGTTCTGGCTTCAAAACCTTATTCATCGACTCAACTATGTTAGAAGTTTTGTGACCATAGGACTTACCAGGAAAAAAAGCTGTAACTCATAGTGTCTTGTCAATATTACTACAGCCCCTAGTCAGAAGTGTTCGTGATACGCTGACTAAGCACCTCGCCAAATGCCACATCACCGAGTTGGTGTCAACGGTACTCGAGTACCTGAGGTGATTGCGACCGGACAATCACACAATAACCATAACACTGCCTTCTTTTTAATAATTTATCCTTTATAAATTTCCAATGGTTAACCGATCTGGATATTCAAATTCTGTATCAAAAAAAAAAAGCGAAACCCCAAAACCTCTTGAAAAGAAATGACCAATGTAGAGAGAGGCATGGTCATCATCTTTTTCTACTGCCTCGGGAATATTGCACTTGTTGCCCAAACCATTGGACAGCCATGGAGCACAATTAAAAGCTTCCTTGCTCGCGCATGTGAGCGTCAATCACTGGATAACATGCCACGCCTTGGTCGCCCTCCGGTTCTCAGCCAGGAACAGTGTCGTACAATTATCCGGGCAGCCAAATCCAACCGGAAAATGACCAGATCTGACTTCCGGGATAAATATGCTCCTGGCATATCACTTTCTACAGGTAACAAAAAAAAACCCGGCATTCTTGTACTACCTTGAGTGATAGACTATGATTTCTAACAAATTTGTCATGAAAGT
>Ga0307509_10002176_pt1 | contig 32204 bp, 39 predicted proteins | sample 10_EM_MG_FD_202245 | JGI IMG/M metagenome (GOLD analysis project Ga0307509, IMG submission 202245) | Populus trichocarpa ectomycorrhiza microbial communities from riparian zone in the Pacific Northwest, United States - 10_EM | ecosystem: Host-associated > Plants > Roots > Unclassified | place...
ATCTCTGTGTTTGCCTCATGTCCCTATTCCTCCGTACACTCCCGTGATAACAAAGAAAAGAACATGCGGATAAACTCTCTATAGAACATTCTCCCGTGTCTGTTCTATCTGCATATCTCCTAAACTCTCCTTCCTACTCCCGTAACAAAACCAAGCACATCCGTCTTCCAACAAGTTGTTCCTATTTTTCCCCTTGTGTTACCCTGTCTCGCTTCTCCATGGTGTCTCGCTTCTACCTGGTGTACGTTACCTAGGACAGGTGTCCCGGGCTGTAGCAATGAATATCGCCTAAACTTCCACCACTATACCTACTTAATATATTATCACTTGATTTAAACAGCCACCTGCTATAAAGCCGATAGTTTAAATTCTAACCCCACAATTCCAACAAAACTGGAAACCTACTATATCCTACCTCTCGCAGTATAGGATGTGAAAGCCACAGTACGCTGCCGCAACTGCTTGTCCCGTACCTCAATTCTGTTGTTAGACGGATGTGCTTGGCGTTGACACGGGAGTGGGAAGGATAGTTTAGGAGACATGCATACAGAACGGATGCGGGAGAATGTTCGATAGAGCGTTTTACCCACATGTTCTTTTCTTTGTTATGATGGCAGTATACGGAGGAATAGGGACATGTGGCAAACACAGAGATAGGTGTGGTGATCCATAGGTGGATTAGTATGTGGTATTATGTTTTACTTATCCACCTTATCGTTAGTTTTATTTTAGAGCGAGAGAGTAGGTTAGAGCAGAGCGAGCATGAGTGAATGAAAGAAGTATTATAGGTGGTAAACTTACATTCCATATCCTTCCTCCGTGTGCCTAAGTTCCAGGTCAAATCTCTTAGTCTATTGGCTACTTCCATGGGATCTTCAATTCCCCCATATGTATTTGACAAATTCTATGTCCTATAACTGCATACCTCCCTACTGCATAGCTGCATGGTGTATATGCAAAGCAACAAAGACAAAGATCATCATCTAACCCCGCATTTCCTCCCGCGAGTGTCGGCAGCTAGTATTTCGGCTGTTTGTCTCCAAACACCCGCTGCGATGGTGGTAGGTAGGGTTGTTGGGAACCAATGTTACAAAGAAGAGGTGGGGTTTGACCAAAGCTGATCGAATGATTGAGAATACGCTTTTTCAAACTGGCTGGTTATAACATAGAACTCCTTCTAACAAAGCAGTTGGGCAATGATATTTGAAGGCAGTTGGAAGCGAAGAAACAGATGAAATAATAGGAAAAGGAAGAAAAATATAGTAGAAGAGGTGAATAAACTAGCACCGGCTCTCCACTTCCCCTGCACCTGTCCAATAAATATTCCCAGATTCAGGTTGAAGGTTGAAATTCCCATAAGAGTTCATGCTATTTCTGCCTACAAAGGGTGCGTTTACCCACAGACGGCCGTCTAGTGGCTCGAGACTGAGTCGATCGTTGAGGACGGCTTGCTGGTTGGAGGTGTGAGGAAGAAGAAGAGAGGATGATGTTTATCTAATGAAGCATCTACTGCACAGTCTAGGGTGAAAAGTCCGATTATGTTGGAAATGGCGTTGCTCGCTACACTCTCATGATACTTCCTTTGTTTGGATATCTTTTAGGAGCGCGTTTGTTTGACTTCAGAAATACGCTGAGTATTCGGGCATCTGGCTTTGGCCTGGACTTCGGGTGTCTTGTTTGGACGTATCGGAAAGCATTAGGAATGCAGCCGTCGGGAGGCAAGCGGAAAGGATGTAAGGCAAGCTGGAAAAGATGTGAAAGGATTTTACACCGGAAGGGAATCAGTGCAGATGTTGTGAGCAGTGGTATTGTTTTCCTTTTGTTAGCCCTGGAGTGCTCATAGGGGAGGGAGAGACTCAGCTGGAGTAGCATAGGCGCTCGTGGAGGGATAGCGTGTTATCGTTGATATAGACTCCGGTATTCGCCGATCAGTTAGTTGGTTGAGAGAGCCATCGTGACGCCATTGGTGAGCCCGTCATTGTTAGTGAAAAGATTTTTCCCCGTGCTTGAGTGTGCGATCATTTTCGTTGTGAGTTGCTTGGCGTTTCGTTTCGTTTCATCGCTCGTCACTCGTCATGTTTCGTGGTGGTTGCTATCATCATCGATCCACGTTTATTAGATCAACCCAGAGGGTCCACACAACTGAATCGTTTACAATTCTGGATCCTCCTTCTGGGCGAAGATATCACATCTCCAACACTACATTGTCTCCTTCTAAGTGTAAGATTTGTTCTCCTCTTCCATATCTACCAATATTGTGAAAACCCAGCGCTTATCCTGATCTTGCTCTGCCAGTACTAGCTGTATAGGAATCTCATCTCTCGGGGGGTTCGTAAAGTCATCACAGAGTGGGAGTAAAGAATAGGGAACATGTTTGAAGGTTTTGTTGATTATGGGTCCAGAAAGCTGGAACCAAGCCTACGTATCACGATTTTCTGTATTATGTCCAATGCTCCCAGACATCCAGTTCATCCGTCTTCGGGGGAGGACGGGACGGACTACCACTCACAATCCGTCTTTTTTGGGGGTGCTAGGATGGACTACGCTTGGCAAAGTGAAGACCGGATGGACTGTAGGTGGTTGTGGTTATACCGCTTGGGATCCGGTACTAGCCAAGTTGAAATCATACACTTCCAAACGGATTCTTCTCACACAATGAGACATCACTCGTGCCTTCCCTAGCAGCTCCTCATAATCACTAGCTGTCCCTAGCTGTCCTCGACCGTATTCAACTGTCCCCCACTGTCCTCAACCTTTCCCGGCCGCCTCCCCTTGCCCCACCCCCCCTGACCTGAAGCTGCCCCAGAAGAACTACAGATAGCCGTCACGTCCCATACGAGGCTCCTGGGAGTCCTCCCGAGGCGCCCCGCCAGGCGCTCTGATGTTGAGAACACTGCGAGAATATTCCTCACTGTGTGGGCCCATCCTGGGAAGATCTCCTTGGATATTCCGCCAAGGCAGTTGTGATACCCGTTAGCCCAAACACGGATGATATCCGGGATTATGCAGAGATGAGGCTAGAGAGGGGTGATGTTCCAGAGACCATGACCTTAGATTTACGCGTGGATATGGTTAGGGTTATCCTGGAAAATATTTCAGATATATGGGTAGGATCATTGAGCACTTCCACTCCATCGGCAATGCATACTTACCAATGACTGGGTGTAGATTCCTCCTTATTTCGCTCAACATGGGCGCTATCCTAAACGAGGTGACAATTCGTCGAAGAAGAAACTTGACCAGATGGCACAAGGCAATGGATTGGGGGATGCCTGCACAGCAACTCTACTGAGACTGAGAATGCAGAAAGGATATAGATCGGTGCTCGGGCTGAAAGTCTTGATGTGGGTGTTGTTTTCAGAACGGCAATTGAGAGCCAAGGAGCTCTGTAATGCCCCGGGAGTGGAGATAGGATTTGCAGATCTTAATCCGGAAAGTTTTCTTGCGTTACTGACACTCATAACATCTTATCTAAGCCTTGTCGCGGTTGAAGCATCCTCATCTACAGTCCGATTGGTGCACTTTACTCTTCAGGGGCATCTCTCTCGTGATCCGACCCTATTCGATAGTCCTCACTCAGCCATTGCCGAGGTTTGCTTAAATTACCTCCCTTTTGGAGGCCTCTGGAATCTCTTATAAACTCTCCACCCACCCCCCTCAACAGTGCCCTTTCTAGAATATGCTTCTGTTTACTGGGGGAGGCATACAAGAAGGGGGGTGATGGAAGATATCTAAATACTTGCTCTGAGGCTTCTCGATAGATTTGATGAGCATATCTCTGGTCGGCTTCTGTTACTGCACAACAATTCGTACCAGGGCCCATATTTTTGGGAGGGGAGAGAACCTTCGGGATTTACAGGACTCCACGGAGAAGCATTTCTCGGGATTCCTGGGATGGTTTCTTCTGTATTGGAGATGAAGGAATGGGACCTTAATGTAGAGGATTGTAGGGCCTGATGGCTCTCACCTGGGCATCTGCAAGAGGGACAAGGAGGCCATAAAGATGCTATTATAGCGAGAGGATATCAATCCGAGCAGGCGGTCACCTGCTATGGACAAACACCACTCTCATGTGTGGCTGAGAGCGAGCATGAGAGGGTAGTAAAGATGCTTTTGGGATGAGAAGAAGTCAACCCCGATCAGGTAGACACCTAATCTGGCAGGACATCACTCTTATGGGCGGCTAACAATGGGCATGAGGGGGTACTAAAGATTCTTTTGGAACGAGAGGACGTCAATGACCCCATAACATAGACCTCGAATATGGGTGTATGCTACTTTCGTGGGCGGCCAAGCACTGGAATGAGCGGATCGTAAAGATTCTTTTCTGGAAAGAGGATGACATCCCCAATACAGCAGCCACCAGACACGGCCGAACGCAGCTCTCGTTTGCAGCGGAGTGCGGGCATGCCGCCCCATTCAAGATGCTTTTGGAACACGAGAAGGCTGACCCCAATACTCCAGACATCTGATATGGCCGAACTTCGTGTTTGCCGCTTGACGTAGCCATCAGGGTGTCGTAAAGATCCTTTCAGAGCGGGAGGACTTAAGCCCCAATGTGGCAGACTCCCAGAATGGCCAAACGCAGCTCTCCGTGGTGGCTGGGAATGGACAAGGGGGGATAGTAACGATGCTTTTGGAGTGGAGCGATGTCCGCACTGCCACTCCAGATAACCAAATACAAACCCCACGATCATTGGCTCTTTCCAGAGGACATTATGGAGTCGCGGAAATATTAAACTTCGCAGAGATATTAAATTTCAAGGGCGGCGTGTTGAATTTCTGGTTATTGTCTTCCATTGTCCTCAAACAACGGCTTTGCCTAAAGCGTTTCTTTCCTATATCATTCCGTTGTATTGAGTTGTCTCTTTTTGGTGGTGAGACATCGTCGGTTGGATCGTGATTATTGGGTGGTTATTTCGTGTCGGCTAGGCTTCATTGCGCTCTCCAGGTTTGGAGGCGTACACTCGGTTGGAACTCATGATGCGTTCCGGGCTGAAGACAGGAAACCGGTTCCCTCTCATGATGGATGAGGTCACTTATGTTCTCTATATATGTTCGGCCATTCGGCCCTTTCTTTTGGTTAATAAGTAGGGATGAGACAGCGAGTTCAAGTTGCGTGAAGTCTTTACCTTTCCGCTTTCACATATTGGGGCACAATTTCAACACGGCGATACGATTGCACGATGAGTGACGAGTGGCGAAAAGAAACGAATGCCAAACAACTCACAGCGAAAACGATCGCACATTCAAGTGCGGGGGAAAAAAAATCTTTTCACTAACAACCACAGTCTCACGCTCAACAACTCCACAGTGCTCGATGCTTGGTGCTCTATCTAACTAACTGGCAGGTGCGGGAGTATATAAACATCAAAGACATCATATCAATGTGAGTCTCTCCTTCCGCTATGAGAACTCCCGGGCTAACAAAAGAAACAAACCCTCTACTGCAGCCTCTGGCCTCTAGCTCTTTGACATTGACCTTACAGTGTTTCCGCTCTTCCCCTGACTTTCCCGAAAGCTGCACGATCGCAAAGTTATCGTGCATTCCTGCACTCACAATGCTTTCCCGAACGTTCAAACAAAACGCCCAAAGCCGAACCGTACACCCCAAGCCAAAGCGAATGCCCGAAGCCAAACCGTATGGGAAGCCAAAACGGGTCTCCGGAGACAAACCCGTGCCCAGATCCTCAGCGCACATCCTCAGCCACAAATAAGTGCGCTCCCGGGGGCTAACTAAACAACGGGGGAAGTATTAGGAGAGTATTGCGAGCAGCACCATTTCCAACAGGAGATCCTACGGGAATGGGGCAATGCTAACCCTGACGCAGTTGATTGTAGTGGCCGTTCATCCGCCAGCCGGGCTTAGACATCAATACTCGGTAGGGATGTGATTCAGATATGATAATTATAACAGCGACCTTAGTGGCTAGCTAGTGCTCCTATTGCAAGACCCCGACCACCGACCAAAGTTATTGGGCCTCAGTGATTCCGCCCCCATCTTCGTGGATAATAACCTCCCCCCCCCCAACCGAACCACCTGGGCTATCCCACACCCTCCTACCTAGTTCCTGAAGTTCTAGCGCCCTTGGGGAAAATTTGAAATCCATCCCAACACCTTCTCCGTCCTTTTGGCTGCCGTCGACCAGAGTTTTGTCAGTCCATTTCATTTCCACTTTTCGCTTTTCCTCTTTACATCCTTTCTTAAATACCTGCATGGCGGCGGATTGGTATACGCGGGACCTCCGTTGATTTGAATGCAAATAGGATTTAATAAGGGCATTTTTATAGTTTTCTTCTGGCTCTTCGCTATTCATCTGCTGTTTTCTTCATCGCCTGTTCCTTTCCTTCGTCCTTTTGTTTTTGAATCCGGAGGTTACAGGTCTGGGGGAGCTTGTTGATTTCAAGAGTTCTCATGGGCATGGTTATGGCTGTGTGGTCTTGGAACAAGTCTGCTGGATAAGATATGAGAAAGTTGTGTCAGCATGGTTAGTGGCGATGAGAACCACATGTATTTGTGTTAGTTACAAAATATTGAATTCGTTTAGTAAAGAATACAGTATCGTATAGACAAGTTCAATTTAGAAGTGCAAATAAAGGAAGCAGAGAGGAAGAGCGAGTTTGTGGAATAGGCTCACGATAGCGCTGATCTTCCCCGCCAACCAAAAGGTCAAAGGAGAAACAATGGAGAGATCGCGCAACCCTTATAGTGATAAAGGGCTTCACCGACCCACAAACCCAAAGTGTCGTCACTTCCTGATCCATCCATCCATCGGTAACCTCCTCAATCTTCTCCCCCCCGCGCCTCGTAAGTTAATGCCTACCGGTACTTTACTCGACGTTTTCGAAAGCCTCAGGAACGCGAGTTATGAGTCAGTGGCCTAGGTTGCGGTGTTACTCACAAAAACCAGTGCTGTGGAGCCAAGAAATTATACCATGGGTTGGTCGCTTGTCTATTTCCCATTCCGGAGACTTAGAAAAATATAGAACCTATGCCTAGGCATTGCCGCCAATAACACTCCCCACCTTATCTACCCATCCTGCCCTTGCCGCGACCAAATAAGCCAGCTGCATGCCGAACCCCCACCCCTCAAACGGTATTTATGACCTTGGCTACTTGAGGGTCTTACCCTGCCAGCCCGAGCCTTGGGATGAGGACAAAGCTCTTGATCAAACACTTTCCCCTAAGGGATTCCTCATCCTTCCCTGGGTTTAGGAAGGCCACTGCTATCTCAGCGCCTGCGAATCCCTTGTGACCGCCACAGGCGACTTAATCTCTGTCCAGGCAATATCCCTTACGCAGGTCAGAACCATGCAGAGATGGCGGTTGACCCTGCTGTCGTCTTGCATGGGCCATGCCTTTTCCGGGTAGTTTTCGAGTAGGGCTAGGAATAGATAGGGAGGCAGGGAGGGGCGGATGTTTGGTGTGCCAAGGGCCGAGGGCGCGGCACCGGCTAGACCGCGGGGTTGCAGGCCGAGAAGAGGAAGGGGAGTGTTGCAATGCTGGGTCCTCATGGTGTAGTGTGGCCTGGTGCGATATAATGGGCCGATGGTGTCTGTTTTGCTAGCGGTGCAATGGGTTAGCAGGAAGATAGTGGGAGGGGGCGAGTGGGGCAGGGACCCGGATGGTAGAGGTTCTCTGCGTGGATTGAAGGAGCGATGTGGAGATTGATGTTGCGTTGCTAGAACTGTTGTGGAAGCTCCGGGGGAGAAGTCACCTGCCCCCACCAGGATCACACGCCCCCACCAGGCTTGGCGCGGCTCTGCGTCTGCTGAAGACAGGAGCCACCCTCCCCTACGAACAGATGCTGATTTTGCTCACTCCTGATGAGGAAATCATCAGCTGATCATGGAACATTTTGTAAGGTTTACGCCTCTACGAGTACGGTACTCGAGTACAGTAACTCCATTCGCGTTTCCGGCAGATAAAATAGTCACTCGGGGCAAGAAAAATTCGGCGAGCCTGTGGGCTGTAGAGTGCCTTATCAGATACACGTCGGGATTTTATCTATCTGGTCGCACTAGTAGTGCTAAAGTTACACCTAAAGGGCACCTAGGAAACATTTTCAGTGTACTCGAGTACATAAGGCATTCTTAGTGAATAATAAGAGCAATATCATACTAGAGTGATTTAAGCTGGAACAACTGGGGGAGGTAAGGTTGTGACTTAAGCGAGCAGGGTTTTGTTGGGGCTACCCAGGTTTAGCCCCGAACCCTAAGCGGAACTTGGGTTGCAACCACCCATGAGCCAACCTGCTCGAACGTTTCGCAAGCCCGAAGCATCGGCTAAGACACCAACCGGGTAGCGAGCGGGCCTTTGGAATTACCGTAGCAGTGCTGCCTCCACATACTCGCAGATGGCAGCTTGGAGTATCGCTTGAACTTCACGGCCCCAGCTGAATAGGAACAAGCTGGGAAACTAGAATGGACCACTGCATACGGTATCACTCACCATTCCTACTAAATTTGATGTTAAATTTTGTGTTATTGTCTTCCATTGTCCTCACACAACGGCTTTGTCTAAAGCGTTTCCTTCCTATGTCATTGTGCTGTATTGGGTTGTATCTTTGGTGGTGAGACATCACCGGTTGGGTGATGATTATTGGGCGGCTATCTCGTATCGGCTAGGCTTCATTGCGCTCTCCAGATTTGGAGGCGTATACTTTGTTGGAACTTATGATGCGTTTGGGCTGAGGACAGGAAACTAGTTCCTTCTAGTGACAGATGAGGTCACTTATACTTTCTATATATGTTTGGTCGTTTGACCCTTTCCTTTCGACAAGTAACAAATACATGGCGAGCAGAAGTTCCCCGAAGCCTCTACCGTTCCACTTTCACACAAGATTGGAGCACAATTTCAACATTTGATGTCATTCGCATGTGCTAAATGTTTTACGGACTTTCTTATGCAGGGCACGACACTACATTGGTTAGACTACTCTACGGTCCTGTGTTATTTATCTCTGAGGCACTGCGTCAGTCACCTAGCTATTTAACCTCTATAGCTGCTTCGGCAACGATAAAAGTACGGCGCCTTCCCAGGCAACATCGCTAGAGGGAGTAAATCTACTGGGCTCAAAAAGCCAACTTGCGCAGTCCATGCACTGGGCTCTCCGCGAGTGGGAACTCCTCCCGCATGCCTCGGCGTCGCCCACTTCCTTATTGCCTCCTCGCACGACGACAGTTGAATAAACGAGATTTGTACGGAATCTCCGCCCGAAGGATTTTTGCAGACCTGCGGGGCCCCAGGGATTTGAATATGGGCACGCGTGAGCTTCGTTAGGAGGGCGAAGCTCATAATTAGGTACTACTAGGCCGGGATGATGTCGACCCCAACAGGCCAGATGACCAGGGCGGCACACCACTCTTTTGGGCCGCTAATAACACACATGAAGGGGTTGTCAAGCTGCTGCTTGGCCGAAAGGATGTCGACCCCAATCGCCCGGACAAAAATGATTGAACACCACTCGCGTGTGCTACTTTCGAGAGACATGAAAAAGTTGTCAAGCGACTAGTAGAGCGAGAAGATGTCGACCCGGATCATCGGGTAACACCACTCCCGTTGCAGTTATAGGGCGCAAGGCCTGCAATTGGGCTCCATGTGTTTGGGCCGGCCTGGGCCGAAATCGGGTCGGGTCCAGCCGGATCTGGAGGATAGGAGTTTTGGTTGTGCCACCCGAAAAAAAGCCCAGGAAGATCTTGTCACTTTTACTCCGCAAGTCACATGATATCACTCGTATCACTCGATTTAACCAAAACTGTTGTGGGCCTCAGGACTTGCGTCATCCCCGAGCGAATCTTGCGAAGCTTTCATTCTCATTCCCCTAATTACCCCTTTTCCTTACCCGGCTCTACTCTGACTCTACAACGGTCATCACTGTCCTGTAATAATCTCCTTTGAGATTTAGGTATATCACGTGTAGGGATTCTCTTGAGTGCAAAGCCCTTTCATTTTACAGGGACTTCATGACGGTATTAGCGGACTCTTATATTTTGCCCTATACTAGCTCTCCCAGTAGCTACCTATAAATTCTCCTAATTAATGTGCGGGATATTTCACATACTAGCTTTGTTGATAACGCAAATCATATTTCATACTTACATGTTTTTCATTTTCCTTCATACCGGTTGCCTGTTCTTGTCCGCCTTTCCTTTCCTACTCTAATCATTATAATGTATCTTCAATACCATCTCTCTCAATTATGAAGGTTGAAAATAGTTAACTTACTCGAACACGATGGAATCACTAGCTTCTATTCAATAGTTTGGGCTTTCCAAGTGGGGCTAGCAATCATTAGGCAAGGTTTGGGCAGGGCTTAGGCGTTTTCGGCCTAGGCTCGCCCATTGCAAGGCTTCATAAATGGGGAAGGAGTGGTCAAGTTACTACCTGACCGGAATGATGTGGGCCTTAACCGCCCGTGTGGGAATGATTGAACACCACTGGGGTGTGCTGCTGGCAAGGGACACGAGGGGGCTGTCAAGCTACTTCTGGACATGAAAGGTGTCGACCCCAATTGTCCCAATGCAGGTGCCTTAAAACTACTCGGGTATGCTACTATCTAGGGACACATACTGGTAGGTTCGGTTAAGATATTTCTGGCGCGGGACGACATCGACGCCAATTACTCCGAGTCTCTGATTGGTATGATCAAACACCACTTGGGTGGGTTGCAGGCAAGGGATACGGGGGTTGGTCGATCTATTACTAGGAAGGAAGGATGTCGACCCCAATCGTCCGGGTGAGGTATGGTCAAGACCCATTTAGATATGCTGCTGTTTATGGACATGAAGGAGTGGCCAAGATTTTACAAGCCCAGCTGTCTGGAAGAGTGGATCCACAGCTACCCTACGAGCTGTGAAAGAATTAACACTAGGTAGGAATCGGGGCATGCAATTGACTCCTAAGATAAAGTACTAACTCCCTATCGAAGAAAAAACTACTAGGTCGGAAAACATGAATTGTTGATACAAAGGAGAGCACAACGCAATCTTGATATGCTCAGCTGTAGAAGAAAGGTGATGTGAGCAATGCCTGATTCAAATAGCTATAGTTAACTATGCTGAGCTTGGAGGAGAGGAAGAAAGTTGATAATCAAAGTCTCTTGGGCCCATCTCTTCCTCGCGATCCGATAGCATCTCCTCGTATCTATATATAGCTACCGCCTTGATAACGAGGCCCATATTCTCACAATAGCTTCTCCAGTCAAAGGAAATTTCAGTTTCACTCAGATCATCAATATCAAGGAACTCGTTTAGCTTAAATTTAACTTGGGTGAGATTGGCTAGGTCCGGAATGTCCTGCCCGGGTTAGCATGATCTACCGGGATCGTCTTGGGTGTTAGCTCACAATACGATTGCTAGTGCATATAGCAGATCCAGACACAGGCTCTCGCTTCCAGATCTCAAAAAACCCACTCACCCTCCCTACCCAAACATATCCCTTGTATAGAGCGGGCCCATATGAAGTGACAAGTGTGAAGTCATCTCCACCAATCTCCCCCGCTTCATGAAAACTTTGGTGTGCGTAATCTTGATCACTGAGGTTTCGAGTTGGGCAATGATAGTCTGGGTCCTCCTGCAGCTTCACAAGCATTACTGCCGAGACATCGTTCCTACCCTCGAGCCACATCTTCATATCCTCCAATAGCATCTCATAGGTCTCTGTGAGACCAACTTCGAGTACAAACTTTGTTTTATAACGCCCAGCAGTATCCCATGTTTTCAATGCCATATCCGGTATTTTGTGTGACCCCTTATACTGACTAACAAATCCGTTCAATTGCTCATTTGTCACAATAGATATCCTGCGCCGGAGTTCTGGGGAAACCTTGTGGATTGCCAAAACAAACCCCTGTGAGATGGTGGAAATAGCCTGCTCGTGTAGGGCACTAGGCCTGGATTGGATCTTTAGAGTCGAGAGTAATGAGTTATAAGAATATTTTGGAAACCTGGAACTGTTAGGTAAATTGCGTATAAAGGAACAAACAACTAACTTTTCATCATCATCCATATTCAAAGCACGCCTGAAGGGTCTGAAATCTTGTATTGGAATTTGAATTGTGAGACCTCTTTGCCTAACTTCTGCCAGACGAAACTCTCCTTCTCCGGCAAACCAGTCTCTGAACATCTGAACAAGATCGTGCCTGTGGGTTGACTTGCAATCTCGGGTTGACGGAACTTCTTCCTCCTGACTAGGTGTCTTTTCCCCCAGACCTGAAGTATGATGGTGGGCAAGATGTTGAGATACAAGGCGTTGTGCAACAGCAGAAGGTGTAGTAGGTGATGGCTGTTGGGTTGGTCTATGTGTGTCGCGCCCAGAGCTATAATAGATCGGAGGGAATACTGAGCGGCACAGATGCGTCTTCTGACTCCCGGGAACGTGGGTTTGACTGTCCATCTTAATCGCGATTACCTGTGCGAAGGATATGATTAGCCTCAGAAGTATGAAGAGAGAAATTAATCGATTCACTGAAATGGAAGCGGAAGTAGAAGGATGGGGGAGGGGGGTATATACGACGAATGGAAGGCAAAGATCTTATAAAGAATTAGGATGAGAGAGCCAAAGGAGGAAGTGGTGAGAGTGAGAGAACTAAGGTGTTGAGATAAGTTGGAGGGAGTGTGGATAGGCGGTTCATTAAATGAGAGATATGAAGGTGTTCTCATATAGTCAACAATTTTAGAATGTGAAGGAAACTCTACAAACACTAAAGAAGTACATAATCTTGCCGGAGTACTGCTCCCTACCATCGACTAAGCCCATACCCTATGCTAAATACACTATGCCTAATGGTATAGGGTGTTCAAAGAGCAACACCAAGCCCAATATCAAATACGGGAAGCTGGCTCCTGAAAGGTACTGAAAAAGATGACTTTCAGCCGCATGTGTAGTTTTCCCAGCTCTGGGTAGATGGGTGAAAATAAGAGAAAGGAATCGTGGTAGTAAATGACAGAAAGGCAGGAAAACAAACCATAGAACCTGAAGCTAGCAATCACTCCTCACACAACATAAACAAGTAAAGTATCGTCATAGATTTGAAACTGAAAGATGTGCGAATGAACAAAGAACAATGGCTGAAAAAGACAAAGAGAAAGGAACTATTCACATTGGCGGGTACATCTTCTCGCTGTTGTTTTCCATGTCTTCTCCCTCTACCATTGCTCTCTCCCTGTCCGCTTCAAAGCCCACACCTCCTGCTACTCAGGACAGGTTGTCCCATGCCGTGCCGTAGTAATGAACATTACCTGAACTTCCACACTTAATATATATATCACTTGATTTAAACAGTGGCCTGTCATAATGCCGATAGTTTAAATTCCAATCCGACAACTCCAATAAAACTGGAAACCTACTATATCCTACCTCTCGTGCTATGGGATGTGAAAATAACAGTCCGCGGCCGCATCTGCTTGTCCTATACCTCAATTCTATGTCTTCTAACTGCATACCTCCCAACCGCATAGCTGCATGGTATATGTGCAATGCAGCAAAGACAAAGATCATCTAACTCTGCATCTCCTCCCGCGAGTGTCGGCAGCTGGTATTTGGGCTATTTGTCTCCAGACATCCTCTGCGTTTGTGGTAGGTAGGGTTGTTGAACCAATATTACAAAGGAGAGGTGGAGTTTGATCAAAACTGATCGAAGGATTGAGAATACGCTTTTTCAAACTGGCTCGTTATAGCATAGAACTCCTTCTAATAAAACAGTTAAACAATGATATTTGAAGGCAGTTGGAAGTGAAGAAACCAATCGAATAATAGGAAAAGGAAGATAAATGTAGTAGAAGAGGCGAATAAACTAGAACCGGCTCTCCAATTCCCCTGCACCTGTCCAATAACTATTCACAGATTCGGGTTGAAGGTAGAAATTCCCATAAGAGTTCATACTATCTTTGCTTACAAAGGGTGTGTTTACCTATCGACGGCCGCCTAGTGGCTTAAGACGGAGTCGACCGCCAAGGAGGGCTTGCTGGTTAATGGTGTGAGGAACAAGAGAGGATGATATTTACCTCATGAAGAATCTAGTTCACAGTGTTGGGTGAAAAGTCCGATTATGTTGGAATGGTGTGGCTCGCTACACTCTCATCATACTTCCTTCCTTTGTTGTTTGGATATCTTCCAGGAGCGTGTTTGTTTGTTTCTCTTCCGAAATGCGCAGAGGATTCGGGCATAAGGCTTTGGCTGTTTGGTTTGGACGTTTCGGAAAGCATTTCTTTTGCAGGAATGCAGCAGTCGGAAGGGAAGCGGAAAGGATGTTAGGCAAGCTGGAAAAGATGTAAAAGGGTTTTATACCGGAAGGGAATATTTGCGGATGTTGTGAGCAGTGGTATTGTTTCCCTTTTGTTAGCCCTGGAGTGCTCATAGGGGAAGGAGAGACTCAGCTGGAGTAGCATAGGCGCTCATGGGGGGATAGGGTGTTATCGTTGATATACACTCCGGTCTTCGCTGATTAGTTAGTTGGTTGAGAGAGCCATCGTGAAGCTATTAGTAAGCGTGAGCCACTAGTTGTTAGTGAAAAGATTTTTCCCCCTACTTGAGTGTGCGATCGTTTTCGTTGTGAGTTGCTTGGCGTTTCGTTTCGTTTCACTGCTCGTCCCTCATATTGTTTTGTGGTTGCTATCATTGATCCACTTTTATTAGATCAACCCAGAGGGGCCACACAACCGAATCGCTTACAATTCTGGATCCTCCTTCTGGGCGAAGACATCTCCAACACTACAATCTCTCCTTCCAGGTGTAAGATTTGTTCTCTCCTTCCATATCCACAAATATTGTATAACTCCTCTGCTTATCCTGATCTTGCTGTCAGTACTAGCTGTATAGGAATCTCATCTTTCGGGGGTTTCGCAAAGTCACCAGAGTAGAAGAGTAGAAGTAGAGAATATGAAACATGTTTGAAGGTTTTGTTGATCATGGGTCTGGTCAGCTGGAACTTAGTCTACGTATCACAATTTTCAGCATTATGTCAAATGTTCCCAGCCGTCCAGTCCGTCCGTCTTCGGTGGAGAACGGGACGGACTGCCACTTATAATCCTGCTTTTTTAGGAGTGCTAGGACCGACTACACTTGGGAAAGTGGGGACCGGACGGACTATAGGTGATTATGGTTATACCCCTTAGGCCTCGGGTACTAGTCAAGTTGAAATCATACACCCACAAGCTGATTCTTTCACACAATGAGACATCACTCATGCTGTCCCCAGCAGTCCCCCAGCAGTCCCCCACCGTCCTCAACTGTTCCCGGCCGTCCCGTTGCCCCCCGTTGCCCCCCCTGCCCTGAACTAACATGTCTCACCCTGTAGGGCCGTCCGTTCTGCTGTTAGACTGCCCCGGAAGAACCACAGATAGCCGTCACGTCCCATCCCAGGCACTTGGCAGTCCCCCTGAGGGGCCCCACCAGGCCCTCGGATTTTGGAAACACTGAGAGACTATTCCTCACTGCGTGGGCCCATCCGGGGAAAGATCTTAGATATTTCACCAAGACAGTTGTGATACCCGTTAGCCCAAACACGGATGATATCCGGAATTATGTGGAGATGAGGCGAGAGAGGGATGATGCGCCGGAGACGATGACCTTTGATTTAAGGCTGGATATGGTGAGGGTTATATTGGGAAAGATATGTGATCTATGCGTAGGACTATTGAGCACTTCTACTCTATCAGCAGCGCATACTTACCAACAGTTGGGTGCAGATTCCTCCTGTTTCGCTCAACATGGACGCTATCCTAGACGAGGTGACAATTTGTCGAAGGAGAAAGAAACTTGACCAGATGGCACAAAGCAATGGATTGGGTGATACCTGCACAGCAACACTAATGAGACTGAAAGTGCAGAAGGAATATAGATCGTACTTAGGCTGAAGGTCCTGATGTGGGTGTTGTATTCGGAACGGCAATTGCGAACCGAGGAGCTCTGTAATAACTTGGGAGTGGGGATGGGATCTGCATATCTTAATCCGGAAAATGTTCTTGGGTTACTGACACTCATAGCATCTTATTTAGGCCTTGTCACGGTTGAGGCATCCTCATCCATAGTCCGATTGGTGCACTTTACTCTTCAGGAGCATTTCTCTCGTGATCCGACCCTATTTTATAGTCCTCAGCAATTGCTGAGGTTTTCTTGATTTACTTCGATTTTGGATGCGTCCAGAATCTCTCACAAGCTCTCCACCCAGTCCCCTTGAGAATGCTCTTTCGAGAATATGCTTCTGTCTACTGAGAGAGGCATACAAGAAGGGAGATGATGGAAAATATCCAAATACATGCTCTGGGGCTTCTCGATGGATTTGATGAGCATATCTCGGTTCAGCTGCTGTTATTGCACAACAATCAGTTTCATGACCAGGGCCCATGACTTTGGGCAGGGAGAGGTCCTTGTGATTTACAGGACTCCATGGAGCAGCATTTCTTGGGATTCTCGGTATTGGAGATGATGGAATGGGACGTTAATACAGAGGATTGTATTGGCCTCATGGCTCCACTTGGGTATCTGCCCAGTGAACCCAAGCGTCCAGCCCGTCCATTTTTGGCTATGGACTGGACGGACTGCGGACTGGGATGGATGCCCGGGACGGACGGCAGTTGTGGCGTCCGTCCTCATGGTTACCCTGGACGGACTGCGGGGACGGCAGGTGTCTTAGGTGGCGCAATACCCTAACTTAAATGGGTTTCCCGCCTATGGATGACGGCCAGGCCCTATAGATCAAGGCCGGGCCATGCAGGGCCCTACAGACGACGGCAGGGCCCTACAAATGACTACCGGAAGAACCCATGTTACTAAAGACTGCAGGGCCCGGCCATCCACCCCTAGGACGGCCGTCTTACTGAGATTGGGACGCTTTACCCTGGCGTCCTTAATCACCCTACCCGGGACGCCTGGGACTACAGTCCTGGCGGGCCCTATAGGGCGCCCGGGACAGTTGGGAATACTGTATCTGCCAGAGGAGACAAGGAGACCATAAAAATGCTAATACAGCGAGAGGACATCAATCCCGACCTGGCGGCCACCTGATATGGCCAAACGCAGCTCTGATGGGCAACTGAGAACGGCATGAGGCAGTAGTGAAGATGCTTTTGGGATGAGAAGATGTCAACCCAATCAACTTGACACCGAATTTGGCCGGAAGTCACTCTGGTGGGCGCCTGTGAATTAGCATAAGGGGATAGCCGACATGCTTTTGGAGCCAGAGGATGTCGATCATGGCTAGGCAGGCACCCGGTGTGGCCGGACGCCTCTCTCGGGGGCCGCCGGGCACGGGGGTGGGCGCGTGGTGGGAGTTCTTTTCCCACAAGAGGATGTCAACCCCAGTACAGCAGCCACCAGGCACGGACGCTGCTCTCGTTTCCGGCTGAGTGCAGGCATGCCGCCCCATTCAAGATGCTTTTGGAACACGAGAACGCTGACCCCAATACTCCGGACACCTGGTATGGCCAAACGCCACTTGCGTTTACCGCTTGGAGTAACTATGAGGGTGCCATAAATATTATTTTAGAGCGGGAGGACTTAAGCCCCAATATGGCAGACTCCTGGAATGGCTAAACGCTACTCTCCTTGGTGGCTGGGAATGGACACGGGGGGTAGTGACAATGCTTTTGGGGTGGAGTGATGTCCGCACTGCCACTCCAGATAACCAAATCCAAACCCCACGGTCATCGGATCTCTATAGAGGACATTATTAAGTCGCGGGGGATATTAAACTTCAACGGCGGCCATAGGATTGCACGACGAGTGACGAACGGTGAAACGAAACGAATGCCAAGCAACTAACAACGAAAACGATCGCACACTCAAGTAACTTACTAGGAAAAAAATCTTTTCACTAACAGCCACAGGCTCACGCTCAACAACTCTACAGTACTCGACGCTCGGTGCTCTATCTAACTAACTGGCAGAGACAGGAGTATATATCAATATCAAAGACATCAAATCTATGCGAGTCTCCACTGTGAGAACTCCTAGGCTAACGAAAGAAACAAACACTCCCTGCTGCCTCCGGCCTCCAACTCTTTGGCACTGACCTTTCAGTGCTTCCGCTTTTCTCCCGGCTTTCCCGAAAGCTGCACGATCGCAAAAATATCGTGCATTCCTGCATTCGCAATGCTTTCCCAAACGTCCAAACAAAACGCCCAAAGCCGAACCGTATACTCCAAGCCAAAGCGAATGCCCGAAGCCAAACCGTATGCGAAGCCAAAGCGAGTCTCTGGAGACAAACCCATGACCACATCCGAAGCGCACATCCGAAGCCACTAGCAAGTGCGCTCCCGGAAGCTAACTAAACAACAAAGGAAGCATCAGGAGAGTATGGCGAGCAGCACCATTTCCAACAGGAGATCCTACGGGAATAGGACAATGCCAATCCTGACGCAGTTGATTGTGGTGGCCGTTCATCCGCCAGCCGGGCTTAGGGATTAATACGCGGTAGAGATGCGATTCAGATATGATAATCATAACAGTAACATCGTGGACCATAGTGGCTAGTCAGTGCTCCTATTGCAAGACCTCGACCACTGACCGAAGCTATTGGACCTCAATGATTCCGCCTCTATGTTCGCGGATAACGACCTCTCCCAAGCGAACCACCTGGTCCCTAAAGTTCTAGTACCCTTTGAGGAAAGCTGACATCCGTCCTAACACCCGATCCGTCCTTTTGGTTGCCGTCGACCGGGGTTTTGTCATAGCCCATCTCACTTTTAGATTTCGCTTTTCCTCTTTGCATCCTCTCTTAAATACCTACCTGGAGGCGGATTGGTATAGGCAGGACCTCCGTCGATTTAAATGCAAATAGGATTTGATAAGGGCATTTTTCTAGTTTTCTTCTGGCTTTTCGCTATTCATCCGCTATGTTTTCTTCTTCTACAACCGTTCCTTCCCTTGGTGCTTTTTTTCTTCCTTCAGAATCCGGAGATTACAAGTGTGGGGGAGATTGTGGATTTGAAGAGTTCTCATGGGCATGGTTATGGCTGTGGTCTTGGAACAAGTCCTCTGAATAAGATATGAGAAAGTTGTGTCAGAATGGCTAGTGGTGATGAGAACCACATGTATTTGTGTTAGCTACAAAATATTGTACTCATTTAGTAAAGATCACAGTATCATATTGACAAGTTTAACTTCGAAGGGCAAATAGGGAAAGCAAAAGGAAGAAGCGAGTTTGTGGAATAGGCTCATGATGGCGCTTATCTTCCCCGCCAGCCAACAACTCAAAGGAGAAACAATGGAGATCGATGCAACCCTTATAGTGATAAATGACTTCACTGACCCACAAACTCAAAGTGTCGTCACTTCCTGATCCATCCATGAGTAACCTCCTCAACTTTATCCCCCCCGCGTCTCGTAATGCCTACTTTACTCGACGCTTTCGAAGGCCTCCGGAACGCGAGTTATGGGTCAGTTGCCTAGGTTGCGGTGTTACTCACAAAAGCCAGTGCTGTGAAGTCATGAAATTATACCATGGGTTGATCGCTTGTCTATTTCCCATTCCGGGGACTTGGGAAATGTACAGCCCCGCCTGGGCATTGCTGTCATTAACACCCCCTACCTTATCTACCCATCCTGACCTTGCCGCTACCAAATAAGCCAGCTGGACATCGAACCCCCGCACCTCAAAGGATATTTATGACCTTGGCTACTTGAGGGTCTTAGCCTGCCAGCGCGAGCCTTGCGAAGAGGACGAAGCCCTCGATCAGACACTTTCCCCCAAGGGCTTCCCCATCTTTCCCCAGGTCCAGGAGGGCCACTGCTATCTCAGCGCCTACGAATCCCTTGTGACCGCCACAGGCGACTTAATCCCTGTCCAGGCAATATCCCTTGAGCAGGTCAGAGCCGTGAAGAGTTGGCGGTTGTCCCTTCTGCCGTTTTGCACAGGCCTGCCTTTTTCGGGTAGCTTTCGACTAGGGCTAGGAATAGGACTGGGAGACAGGGAGGGGCGGAGGTTTGGTGTGCCGAGTGCTGCGTGCCGAGGGCGCGGTACTGGCTAGACCGCGGGGTTGCGGGCCGAGAATAGGAGCGGGAGTGTTGCGATGCCGGGCCCTCATGGTGCAGTGTGTCCTCGTTTGCTTGCAGCGCAACGGGTTAGCAGGGAGATAGTGGGAGGGAGCAAGCGGGACAGGGAACCGGATGTTAGAGATTCTTGTGTGGATTGAAGGAGCAATGCGGAGATTGATGTCGCGCTGTTAAAACTGTTGTGGGAGCTCAGCGGGAGAAGTCCGAGAGTGGCTCAATCGGGGCGCCTCCCAAGCTCCTCACAGAAGAAGGAGGACGGAAGCAATGCTACTGCTGTTACCGATACTCTAACTGGGAAAGGTTATTCCCGTTGCCAGGGTTGTGGTGTGAAAGGCTCAACTCTTTCTCCAGGAGACTCCAAGAGCAAGGCTGTCATCACCCGCCCCCACCAGGCTTGGCGCGGCTCTGGATCTGCCGAAGATACGAGCCACTTGAACATCCCCCCTCCCCCACAAATAGATGCCAATTTGCCAATTCCCCATGCAGATATCACCAACTGATCATGGAACATTTTGTAAGGTTTACCATAGTAGCTGCCTCTACGAGTACGGTACGGTGCTCCATGGGTGTTTCCAATAGATCAAATAGTCACGTGGGGCTGGCAAAAAGGTTTTGGCTGTGGAGTGCCTTATTAGGCGCACGTGACTATTTTATCTATCGGTCGCTACGGAGGTACAGCCCATAAGTTTTGTATATTTTACTAGCAGGGGGTGTTGCGCTAACATGGGGTAATGTAGCAAATTGGGTATAAAGGCAGCTAAATAGGTATGGTGGCTACCTAATTCGCCCACCCACTTCATACTAGCGTAGCACCCCTGCTAGCAAAATATACAAAACTTATGGGCTGTACCTCCGTAGGCACGCATTTTCAGTGTACTAGGGGGTGAGCATTAGTGAGGCGATTACATCTAGGATAGTTGATTTGAAGCGGTAACTGGGAACGATAGGTTCGGGTCGACGGCCTGGTGTGAGGATTTTTATCTGCCATTGCACCACTCAGAAGGAGTGTTATGGGGGTGGGTGGTTGGATTACGGTCAGGAGAGTGATGTCCATGTTGATTTTTCTGGACGCTCTGGGATGGTTGGGATGGGACCTCTGTACTCGAGTAGTGTTGTTCACTCGAGCCGCCAAGAGGCTCGAGTCTAGAGTGGCCACGATGCCGTACCTCTACTAGACGTTTTTTTTAGTATCTGGACAACTTGGCGCCAAAACCCATACAAACCAGCGCCAAGATTCCGGATACTGTGGGGAACATCTAGTACACACTGCCATTATTATTCAAAACAACCAATAATTGTATATAGCAAGAGACTCGAGCAGGCTCGAGGCCCCCCCGGGCTCGAAGGGCTCGAGTCCGCTCGGCTCGTGCACAACACTAGACCTCTGTATCTGCATGTGGGCACAGATGGCCGGCGCTAAAGACTGGTGTGAAGGGGTACCTGGCTTGACTAGGTACTAGGCGACTTATACTTTGTGCCCCGCTTTGAGTAGTAACATGCAATCTTCGAGTAATCTATAGAATCGCGAGCAGGTATTAAAGCGAGCTTCGGATAGCGCTGTGGGTATTGGTTTCTGAAATTGCTATGGCTTTGAACTTACAGTACGGGTATCAATCAAAAGGCAGGGAGTGGTGGTGTGTTCAACACCCGGCTCATGAACCGGTGGTAGTGAGCTCGTGGTTTTTGAGATAAATTGCCCTCGGGCGTTTGTGTAACGACTTCTGTGGTTGGAATGTTGTCCGCAAGGCGCAAGGTTTTACCATCACCCCGCTTTTCATCAAGTTCGAGCAATTGCATTCACAAACAGGCCCCAAGCTAAACAACACCTTGCCCTCAACAACCCTCGTAGCGGTAAGATCGAAAAATGTCGCAAGCTTTCAGCAATAACCTTAACTTAACATCAGAAATAGCGTTACCTTTAACTACGTCACCCCCGACAATGAGTCTAAAATATTGGACTGGCTGTCTCCGCTAGATCCCGGGGAACGGCATCGAGACATCGGAGCCCAGTGGCTGGACAGTATAGGATCCTAGCTATTGGAAACCAGAGAATTCAGACGCTAGAATAAGGGCAGTCGGGAGGATGAAACTAATAATCCCACTTTATTTTTGTTGGGATGTGTGTGAGGTGAGATGTTCGTTAATGACTAGTCGTACAAGAGAGAAGCCTACTTAAAGGGAAACGCCCGTGCCAAGCCCACTCCCGCACAACCAATGATAGACCTAACCAAACACAGTAGGTAGGCCCTAAGCTAACCCATAGACATGACCTAAGTGGGTAGCCGTACCTCAACATATCGTAGCGCTAACAATTTTGCCACGGAAATCCCGGTGCGGGAAAGAGCTACATCATGTAAGAGAGAACCTGCCACTGCCAGAGGTCAAGTAATGGTTTGCCGACAGACTGCGGCGATAGCTCACTAATCATACACAAGTTATGCGACGAGGCGGTGGAGGAAGATACCGCCGTTGCCTGTTTTTACTTCGACTTTGCCTCCTGGAATGAGCAGTCACCAGTAAACATGCTCGGTTCCCTGCTGCGACAGGTTCTTAGCGGACTGGAGGGAATTCCAGAAGGGGTGGTCCGGTCTTTTCGGAACCAGAAAAAGGTTATTGGTGGTCGGGGACTTCAAGTATCAGGGATTTTGAAGATGTTCCAGATAATCACAGCGAGCGACAAAGCGAACCTTTATATGCGTTGATGCACTTGACGAATGAGTGCCGGAGCATCGAATGGTGATTCTGGAGTCGCTAGGACAGATCGTGCAGGAGTCCCTCGATACTCGCATATTTGTGACTGGAAGATCGCATATCCGAAGTGAGGTAGAAAGGAAATTGGATGGGGCGGCAACCTTTGTATTGATAGAGCCTACGGGGGACGGTATCATTCAGTATCTGCGCCGGAGGCTCGGGAACGACACTACCCCTGAGATGATGAGCAGGAAATTGGAAGCAAATATTCTGGAAAGCATTTCCCAAATAAGCTCGGAAACGTATGTAGAACCCATAAAAGAGCAGAGCTGCGCAAAGCTAGCTCGGACTAACAGCTAACATCCAAATCTAGATTCCTACAGGCCTCTCTTCACATAGAGGCAATTCTACGAGAAATAAGTATCGCTCGCCGGGAGAAGGTTACAGGCAGTCAAAGATGGGGTTGGGTTAGGGGACGCATATGGTGCAACCCTGCAGCGGATCAAGGCACAGGGGGGGGGGGACAAAACTCGCGATGGCCGCTCTCATGTGGATCTGTCATGCGGAACGGCCGTTACGGATAGATGAGCTGCGACAGGCGCTGGCAGTTGAGATAGGATCGACGGATTTCGACAGCGAAAACGCTCCTTCGGTAGGTGCATTACTAGGTTGTTGTCAAGGACTGATTACTGTGGACAAGGAAGCTTCTACTGTCCGGTTAATCCACTATACAGTGCAAGAGTATCTCTGCGCTCACCCAGACCTCTTTAATCAACCTCACTCGGTAATCGCAGAATCCTGCTTAACCTATCTAAATTCACCACAAGTCAAGAACCACTCCTCCCACACTTCCCCGGACTACCAAACCATGCCGTTCGTGAAACATTCCTCGAGATATTGGGGAACACATGCGAATCGGGAGCTCTCTGACCAAGCAAGGGCCCTTGGGCTGCGGCTGTTGAGTCAGTACGAAGGCCATCCATCTCCAGTTTCACTTTTGGAGCAAGCACTGCCTACCAGATATAAGACCGGCACCGATTCTTTCCCGCACTTCTCTGGAATACATTGCGCATCTTTCTTCGGGATTGTTGACCTCCTGGTTTCGTTAACGAATTCTCAGGGTTGCGAGATTAACCAAGGCGATTGCGTCGGCAATACGCCACTCTTATAGGCAGCGAAGAATGGGCATGACGGAGTGGTCAAGCAACTGCCAATCCGTCATGAGATGTCGACCCTCACAGGCCAAATAACGACGGCATTTCACCAGCCATTTATGCCGCACATTATGGACATGAAGAGGTTGTCAAGCTATTACTTGGCCGCAATGATGTCGGCCTGACAGGCCCGATGACCAAGATAGTACACCACTTTCGTGGGCCGCTCTCAATGGGAATGGAAGGGTTGTCAAATTACTACCCGGCCGGAGCGATGTCAACCCTGACAAGCCAGATAACCAGGGCGGCACACCACTGCTTTGGGCCGCTAATAACCGCCATGAAGGGGTTATCAAGCTGCTACTTAGCCGAAAAGATGTCAACCCCAATTTCCCAGAAAAGAATGATCAAACACCACTCGGGTGTGCTGCTTTCGAGGGACATGAAAGAGTTGTCAAGCTACTACTTGGCCGGAAAGATGTCGACCCCAACAACCCTGGTAACCAAGGCATACACCACTCTTTTGGGCCGCGCACAATGGACATGAAGGGGTTGTCAAGCTACTACTTGGGCGGAAAGATGTCGACCCCAATCGCCCTGACAAGAATAATCGAACACCACTCGGGTGTGCTACATTCGAGGGACATGAAGGGGTTGTCAATCTACTACTGGGACGAGAAGATGTCGGATCATCCAAGTAAGAGCAATGGAACACCACATCGGTCTTCTGCTACAAAGGGCAAGCCCCGCAATTGGGCTTCGGGTGTTTGGGCCGGCCTGGGCCAAAATTGCGTCGGGTCCGGCCGGATCCGGAGGCCAGGAGTTTCGGCTGTGCCACCTGAAAAAAAGCCCAGGAAGATCCTGTCACTTTTATTCCGCAAGTCATAGGATATCAGTCATATCTCTTGATTTAAACCAAACTGTTGTGGGACTTACGACTCGAGTCATCCCCGAGCGAATCTAGCCTTGGGAAACTTTTGGTCTCGTTTTTTCAACTACCCCTTTCCTTACTCGCCTCTACTCTGATTCTACAAAGGTCATCACTGTCCGGTGATACTGTATTCTCCAAGATTTGGGCATATGTGTAGCGATTCTCTTCAGTGTAAAGCTCTTCAATCGGGCCTTCATTACGGTAGTAGCGAACTCTTCCCTTTCGTCCATACCAGCTCTCCCAGCAGCTACCCTCCAGTTCCCCTTGTCAATTCGAGGGATAATTCACATACCAGCTTTGTTGATAAAGCAAATTATATTTCATAATTACATGTTTTTCATTTTCCTTCATACAAGTTACCTATTTTTGTCCACCTTTCGTTTCAAGTGTTTCCTACTCTAATCGTTATAGTGTATTTTCAACACTATCTCCCTCCATTATTGAGGTTGAAATAATTGGCCCAATTCCACAAAGCCGAGTGAGTACATTATAGATAAGTAGATTAGACGGAAAAGGAAACCAAAAGAACCCCAGAAGAACGCCAAAAGAAATCTCGCCCCTCGCGGTGCTTGTTACTGATCCGTAGTTCCACTGTCGGAGGTGGTGGGAAAGTGGCCGCTGCCCTTGCCGTGGGAGATCGTTGCCGCCGACATGTCCCAGTAAGGCGATGAGGGCGCATCGGGGTCCGCCGGGGCGGGTGGCGGGTAAAAAAGAACGCGAGCAGTAGGAAGTATAGGAACGCGAGGTGTAGGAAGGATGGTGATAGCAAGGCGGAAGGGGACTGAGGTGTGGTATGTGTGAGGGAGGGGTCCACGGACCCATCTGACGGGAGCTATGACCCCGCACTGCCCCAGCAACCGGATATACCTTTTTCCACCATTCTCGGAGACATCACGGTTTTCCCTAAGCACCATCCCAAGCGCTTTGCCTAATTGGCAATGGGTTTCTACAACCCTCCATTTACTCGAACATGATTGAATCAACGGCTTCTGTTTAAATAGGCAGGGTTTGGGCAGGGCTTAGGCGTTTTCGGCCTAGGCTCGCCCATTGCAAGGCTTGATAAAGGGAGAAGGCGTGGTCAAGCTACTACTAGATCGGAATGATGTAGACCTTAACTGCCCGGGTGAGAATGATGGTACACCACTCGCGTGTGCTGCTGACAAGGGACACGAAAGGGCTGTCAAGTTACTTCTGGACGAGAAAGGTGTCGACCCCAATCACCCCGATGCGGGTGCCCTCAAACTCCTCGGGTATGCTACTTTCCTGGGACACATACCTGTAGGTTCTGCCATGATATTGCCAGCGCGGGATGGCATTGACCCCAATTACTCTGAGTCTCTGATAGGTACTGGAGTATGATCAAACACCACTCGGGTGGGCTGCTCGGAAGGGATATGCTAGATTGGTCAATCTATTACTTGGAAGGGAGGATGTTGACCCCAATTGTCCGGGTGAGGTATGGTTAAAACCCAATTGGATATGCGGCTGTTTATGGACATGAAGGAGTGACCAAGATTTTACAGACCCGGCTGTGAGAGGAAAGAGTAGATAAATAACTACCACCAGCTGTGAAAGAATTAACATCATGCAGGAATCGGAGCATGCAATTGACTACCAAGATAAAGTACTCTCTATTGAAGAAAAAACAACCTAAGTCGGAAAACATGAATTGTCGATACAAAGGAGAGGACAACACAATCTCGATATGCTCAGCTCAAAAAGAAAAGTGATGTGAGCAACGTTTGATTCAAATCGGTATAGTAAACTATGCTGAGCTTGGAGGAGAAGAGGATGGATGATAATCAAGGTCTGATGGGCTGTTCCCGCTGTCGCGATCCAATAGCGTCTCCTTGTATCTCTCTTTAGCTACCTCCCTGATAAACTGTGCCATATTCTGATAATAGTGTCCCCAGTCGAAGGATATTTCACTATCAACCTGATGCTCGATATCAAGAAACTCGCTTAGCTGAAATTTAACTTGTGCGAGAGTGGCCGAGTCAAGAATGTCCTGTGAATGTTAGCATAGCTACTATATCGACCTCAAGTGTTAACTCACAATACGATCACCAGCACAAATTGCTGACCCAGATACTGGCTCTCGCTTCCAGATCTCAATGAACCCACTGATACTCCCTACCCAAGTGTACCCATTATAAACAGCAGGCCCATACGGACCCTCGAGCGTGAAATTCTGATGTTTAATCTGGCTGTATCCAAGAAAGTTCTGTTGTGTAAGATCTTGGTCACTGAGGCTTCGAGTTGGACAACAATATTCTGGGTCCTCCTGCAACTTCATAAGCATAACAGCGGAGACATCTTCCCTACCCTCGAGCCACATCCTAGTATCATCTAGCAGCATGTTATAGGTCTCGGCAAGACCAACCTCGAGCACAAACATTGTTTTGCAACATCCAGCATTATCCCATGTTTTCAATGCCATATCCGGTGTTTTGTGTGACCCCTTATACTGACTGACAAATTCACCGAATTTCTGATTTCTTGCGATGAATATCTTGTGCTGGAGTTCAGGGGCCAGCCTGTCGGCAGCCAAATCAAATCCCTTTGAGATGGTGGCAATAGCCTGCTCATGTAGAGCACTAGACCTGGACTGGATCTTGAGAGTCGAGAGTAATGAGTTATATGAATATTTTGGAAACCTGGAACTGTTAGGTAAATTGCGTATAAATGGAACAACCAACTAACCTTTCATCTTCGTCCACCTTCAAAACTTTCCTAAAGTGTATGAAATCTTTTGTTGGAATTTGGATTGTGAGGCCTCTCTCTCTAACTTCTACCGGACGAAACTCCCCTTTCCCGGCATACCAGTCTCTGAACATCAGAACAAAATCCTGACTGTGTGTCGACTGGGAATCTCGGGTCGACGGAACTTCTTCTTGTATAGATGTCTTGTTCCCCAGACCGGAAGTATGATAGCGGGAAAGATGTTGAGATACGAGATGTTGTGCAACACTGGAGGGTGTAGCAGGTGATGGCTGTTGGGTTGGCCTATTTGTGTTGCGCCCAGAGTTATAGTAGATCTGAGGGAATACTGAGCGGCACAGCTGGGTCTTCTGGCTCCCCGGAACGTGGGTTTGATAGTCCATCTTAATGGCGATTACCTGTGAGAGGATAAGATTAGCTTGAGACATATAAAGAGAGGAATTAATTGATTCTTGAAATGGAAACTAGGATAGGGGAACGTGAGGGGGTATATACTACAAGTGAAAGGGAGAGATCTGATAGAGAATCAGGATAAGAGCGTCAAAGGATGAAGTGGTGAGAGTGAGAGAACTGAGGTGTTGAGATAGGTTGGAGGAAGTATGGACGTGCCATTCATTAAATGAGAGATACCTAGGTATCCTTATATAGTCAACAGATTTAGAATGTGAAGGAAACTCTACAAACCCTCAAGAAGCACACAATCTTGCCGGAGTACTGCTTGCCACGATCACCTAAGCCCATACCCTATGGTAAATACCTTATACCTAATCGCATAGAGTGTTCACAGAGCAACACCAAACTCAGTATGAGATACGGGAAGCTGGCTGCTAAATGGTACCGGGAAAGATAACTTTCAGCCTGATGTCTAGTTTTCCCAGCTCTGGGTAGACAATCGCTGCTCACACAACATGAACAAGCAAAGTATCATCATAGAATGGAAGCTGGAACATGTGCGAATGAACGAAGAACAATGGCTGATAAAGACAAAGGGAAAGGATCTATTCACATCGGCGGGTACATCTTCTCGCTGTTGTTTTCCATGTCTTCTTCTCCCTCTGCCATTGCTCTCTCCCCGACCGCTTCAAAGCCCACACTTCCCGGTACTCAGGACATGTTGTCCTGTGCCGTGCCGTAGTAATGAACATCACCTGAACTTCCACCACTCTACTCACTTAATATATATATCACTTGATTTAAACAGCGGCCTGTCATAAAGCCGATTGTTTAAATTCCAATCTCATGGCTCCAATAAAACTGGAAACCTACTATATCCTACCTCTTGTGGTATAGGATGTGAAAATGACAGTCCGCTGCCGCATCTGCTTGTCCCATATCTCAATTCCGTCCCCTAACTGCATACCTCCCAACCGTATAGCTGCATGGCGTATAGGCAATGTAACAAAGACAAAGATCATCTAACTCTGCATCTCCTCCTGCGAGTGTTGGCAGCTGGTATTTTGGCAGTTTGTCTCCAAACATCCTTTGCGATTGTGGTAGATAGGGTTGTTGGAAACTAATGTTACAAAGAGGTGGTGGGGTTTGATCAAAACTGATCGAAGGATTGAGAATACGCTTTTTCAAACTAGCTGGTTATAGCATAGAACTCCTAACAAAACAGTTAAACAATAATATTTGTAGGCAGTTGGAAGCAAAGAAAGAAATGAAATAATAGGAAAAGGGAGATAAATGTTGTAGAAGAGACGAATAAACTAGAACCGGCTCTCCACTTCCCCGCACCTGTCCAATAACTATTCACAGATTCGGGTTGAAGGTAGAAATTCCCATAAGAGTTCATGCTATTTTTGCTTACAAAGGGTGCGTTTGCCTATAGACGACCGTCTAGTGGCTCGAGACGGAGTCGACCGTCAAGGAGGGCTTGCTGGTTGGTGGTGTGAGGATCAAGAGCGGATGATGTTTACCTCATGAAGAATCTAGTTCACTGTGTAGCGTGAAAAGTCCGATTATGTTGGAAATAGTGCTGCTCGCTACACTGTCGTGATACTTCCTTCCTTTGTTGTTTGGATAGCTTCTAGGAGCGTATTTCTTTGTTTGGCTTTGGAAATGCCCTGAGGATTGGGGCATATGCCTTCGGCTTCGTGTGAAAAATGGATAGATGAAACGTGTGCACTGTATGGGTGGAAAGCGTATCGAAGATGGGACAAATGTATCAAAGACAGACTTGTTATTTTTGTGACCTACCTACTGAAGATTGTCGCCGGAGGGGTCTCTTTAAATACATGAATGAATATCAAATCTTCCGGGAGTCTCTAAACATAATCACACCATTTCTGTCTTTTCTCATGCCATTGCTTCACCCCTCTTTCCCCTCTTTACTTCCCCGCTTTCCTGTACCTCTTACCCCTCACTTTACCCCTCTTTCCCCTCTTTTCGCATCTTTGATCGAACACTTGACTCCGGTGAATCCTCCGACACTCTTCTCGCATATTCCAACAGGTGGCAGTAGAGGTTGCATGTCTGCGGAGCGCCGGTGATTAACAACACTTCGGGTGTTCTGTTTCTACGTTTTGGAAAGCATTTCCTGTGCAGGAATGCGGCCGTCGGAAGGGAAGTGGAAAGGCTGTAGGGCAAGCCGGAAACGATGTATAAGGGTTTTACACTGGAAGGGAATTTGTACAGATGTTGTGAACAATGGCATTGTTTTCCGTTTGATAGCTTGGGAGTGCTCACAGGGGAAGGAGAGACTTAGATGTGTTGAAAAAGCTGCTCGGCATGTTGGTTTCTTTTATTTCATAAAAGCACGAGGTTAAGAAAGATGTTTCATTGATGGATAGATAAGACAAATGGAAAGCATGGAGGCTACGGAAATGAAGGAAGTTTTCTTTTGTTATGAATTTCTTTTGTTTAGGGATAACACAGAATGTTTATTTCTCTTGCTCCTTTAAAGGGTAGATAAGGCGATGAGGAGACATGTGCGGAAAGAAGTGGAAATGTGTGGTGATCTATGGACGACTGAGAATGGTGTTTTATTTTCCATATATACTCCTGTCCTTATCATCTATTTAGCGGATAAGCCAGGTACGACGAATATACCTTTAGTTGCTCACTATCATTATCCTCTCTCCTACTATTGCTCTTTCGGTGCTGTATTTGCTCTTATTTCGTTTAAGATGGAGTAGAATAGGCGCTCAAGGGGGAAAAGGGTGTTATTGTTGATATATACACCTGTCTTCGCCGCTTAGTTAGTTGAAAAAGCCATTGTGAAGCCATTGTGGTGAGCGTGGGCCTGTCGGTTTTGGTGGAAAGGTTTTCCCTATACTTGAGTGCGGTCGTTTTCGATGTAGGTTGCTTGGCATTTTGTTTTGTTTCACCGCTCGTCACTCACCATGCTTCATGGTTGTTATCATCATCGACCCACATTTATTAGATTGCTTACAACTCTGGATCTCCTTCGGGCCGAAGATATCTCACCTCGGATACAATGTCTCCTTCCAAGTGTAAGATGTGTTCTCCCCTTCCGCATGACACAAATATTGTGAAACTGCTGTGCTTATCCTGATCTTGCTCTGTCTGTACTAGCTGTACAGGAATCTCATCTCTCGGGGGTTTTACAAAGTCATCATAGAGTGGAAGTAAAGAATAGGGAATATGTTTGAAGATTTTGTTGATCATGGGTCTGGTCAGCTGGAACTTAGCCTACGTATCACGATTTTCTGCATTATGTCTAATGTTCTAGCTATCTAGTCTATCAGTCTTCGGGGGAGGATGGGACTGACTGCCACTTATAATCCTGCTTTTTTAGGAGTGCTAGGACCGACTACACTTGGGAAAGTGGGGACCGGACGGACTATAGGTGATTATGGTTATACCGCTTAGGCCTCGGGTACTAGTCAAGTTGAAATCATACACCCACAAACTGATTGTTTCACACGATGGGACATCACTCGTGCTGTCCCCACCAGTCCCCACCAGTCCCCCACCGTCCTCAACTGTTCCCGGCCATCCCGGCCGCTCCCTGTTGCCCCCCCTGCCCTGAACTAACATGTCTCACCCTGTAGGGCCGTCCGTCCTGCCGTTAGACTGCCCCGGAAGAACTACAGATAGCTGTCACGTCCCATCCCAGGCTCTTGGAAGTCCCTCTGAGGGGCCCCGCCAGGCCCTCGGATGTTTGAAACACTGAGAGACTATTCCTCACTGCGTGGGCCCATCCGGGGAAAGATCTCCTTACATGTTTCACCAAGGCAGTTGTGATACCCGTTAGCCCAAACACGGATGATATCCGGGATTATATAGAGATGAGGCTAGAGAGGGATGATGCGCCGGAGCCGATGACCTTTGCTTTAAGGCTGGATATGGTGAGGGTTATCCTAGAAAAGGTATCTGATCCATGTGTAGGACCATTGAGCACTTCTACTCCATCAGCAGTGCGTACTTACAGGGTTCCGAATAGTCCGACCGGTCAAGCAGGGTTCCCAATGGTCGGACCGGTCTGGTCTTGAGGGTGAGACTGGACGTTGAACTATCATGGATCATGCTGACCAGACCTGACTAGCTCCGGAGGTCTGGTCTGGTCCCGACCAGTTGTTGACCGGTCCTAATGAAATGATTCCCAGTCAACCTGTAACGGGGGCACCCTATAGAGAGGTGAACTCTAAGGTTGCGACAGCACCAAAACTCAAAGTAGAAGATAAAGATAGAGTAAATAATTCACGAAGAATCAAAACGGTTAAACTTAATATCGTTAAGCTGAAAG
>Ga0307509_10002177_pt1 | contig 32199 bp, 25 predicted proteins | sample 10_EM_MG_FD_202245 | JGI IMG/M metagenome (GOLD analysis project Ga0307509, IMG submission 202245) | Populus trichocarpa ectomycorrhiza microbial communities from riparian zone in the Pacific Northwest, United States - 10_EM | ecosystem: Host-associated > Plants > Roots > Unclassified | place...
CCCCCCGTCTCAAATAAACCCCCCCCCCCCCCCCCCCCCCCCCCCCCCCATCCCATTCTCAAATCTTTCATGCTCGCCTCGGCAGATACATGCCGGCGTGGGGTTTTTCTCGCTTTGGCGGTCTCTCTTTCCTACACCAGATTAAAAGCGGCGAATTCAAGTCTAACCCGGACGGGCCGCCAAGCAGCGAGGGATAGCATTTTACCGGAAGAGGTAGTTTTTCAAGCCCAGCCAATGACTGACCAATTCCCCCCTCCTCCAATATCCGCAACCTCGGGCACCACCGGGAAAAGAGGAAGGGCCAAACAGAACTGTTGCATGTTTGAGATTTTTGTGACAGGTTTGAAGTTTATTTTCGTGACTAAGCTCGCAAACTTCGCCGAACCTTGCAAAAAACCTGTTACTGAGGCGCTGGGGAAAGATACGGTACCGTATTGTACTCCCACGGGCGTTTCATTTGTTTACCGGCGTAAAGTTTCCGCCCCCCGCTGTACCTTGGTGATACGGTAGTTTTGTATGATATTATGGCGACGAAGTTAGCGTTATCGTATCGCGGAGCAGTCGCCCGTATCGTATCGGCGATAAGTTCAAAAGGGAGCAGAAAGTAGAAAGGGAAAAAAAAAGGTGCGGTTTCGTTTGTTTATATTAACAAATTGCTTACGAACTGATACGAGAAACAAGTTTTTTAGGGTGCCTCCCTTTTCCTCTCCCTTCCTCTTTCCTCTCGGATGAACTCTCGGAAGGAAGGGTAATTTACTGGGCGCAAAGCTCAATGCTTAATCCTTGTATCTTGCGTCAATGCATTGGAAAAAACGAGAGACCTGAAGACGCAATGATTGGCACATGACCGCTCTGGGTAATAAATTTCGTGTGTTGATACAATAAAGTGGCAATAATGCAGCTCCCCCCCCCCACGTACTGGAGGCTACGCAGTGCGATAGAGGAGAGCACTGTGAAAACTGAGAGGGCACAAGAAAACAAGTACGGTAAAGCGAGAGGTGGTACAGAGGCATGTTGAAGGTTAAAATGAATGATGGCTGGAAAAATATTGTTATTGCTGACTAGGAAGATATCGGTAGGAAATGGTAGGCATAGGCGTTGTCACGGAAACCAGAAAGAGGGTGGATCAAGTATCGCCGACAGCGCATTCCAACGGACGCTTGCCACGTCGTCGAGTAGCTCTTTCCCTTCAGAGGAATCCAAGAAAATATGTCTTCACCCCCGAATGAGAAAGGCAGATGGCGAAGGGAATAATAGGAGAAGGAGTGAAAGGAAAAAAAACTGGACCTTACATACATACTGGAAATTGATGCTCCTGTGGTAAAAGTAAAAAGAATCGTAAAATAAAAATAATTACTCTGTTGATATTTCCCTGGTGTATTTTTTGCACTTTGCCCTTTGGCGGAGGTGACTGAAGAAGTGCAAACCTCCAATCCACTCGCCCTATCCGCGCTTTGCGGATGGGCGAGGGAACAAGATATCAACAATGAAAAAAAAAAAGGCACTTTCTGAGAGAGACAAGAGATCCCCTCAAACAGCCCTTTCGGCCAGCAATGGGCTCTTTCTCTATTCTTTCCCCCCTTTGGAATCTTCCCGGCTTTCCCTTTCACAGGTTCACCGAAAGCTACCGGTGGTCCAACATCTCACTCACACCATCCACAGCTGGGTCACCGGGTTTTTTGTGGTTCAAGCCTCACTTTTTATATTTTATTTTCTGCTTCGATTTCTTGGTCGATCTCGAAGATTTTGGTTCCCCCTTCCCCGTCCTTGGTCTACAAAGGCAAGCATCGCTAGAATCCAACTGCCCTTTTTATCAGCTCAGGTCGTACTCCCATTGGTTATTAGATTATTGCAAAGGGTTCCTTGGCTAGCCTTTAACTGAGCGAAACAACGCATCAGCAGCAGCAGCGAGAGCAAGCACTATAGTCAAGCAGGCGAGCGGGCAGTAATTCACGGCAAGCAAGCAAGCACTCCACCCTCCCTCGTTGCCTGTAGTGAGTTTTTTTTTGGCTACTGCTGCGGCTTCTGCTGCTGCTTTTTCGATTGTCTTTTTTTTTCCCTAGCTTTGCTTGCCTCCCACCACTACAAGTACGCCCACGAACAACCCCAATCCGCAGCAGAATCACTCGCTGCCCGCACATTACAGAACGCACACACACAATCAATAAACCCCGAAGCTTTGTGTCCCTTTCAACAGAATTTTCATTTTCTTGCCCTTTCCCTTCCTTATTGCCTGTGCAGTTTGTGTCGAGGACACACTCCCACCCTCTTTACCCTTCACTCCACCTTCTCGCCGCCACTTTATTTATATACCAAAGACCCGCACGGTCCCCACACAAGAAGAGATCCCTCTTTGATCCTCTCTTCTTGCTGCCTTGGCCTTGGTTTGGTCCGTTCGTAATCCGTCATCGTCACTTATCACCCATCCCATCCCTCTCTTTCCCTCCTCCCTCGCCTCTTTCTCCCCTCACCCATCACCCATCCCTAACTTACCCTCTCCCCTTCCCTTGCCCACTCCTCTCTCAAGACATCCTCCTTGTCCTGGCCCTTCCCAATTCCCCACTCTTTCACCCTTGCCATACTGTTCTTATCAATCAATTGAGAGAGCCTCTGCGAATCCTTTCGTGGGTTCGCTTTCTCTTCCAGAAGACCCAGTTTTGTATTCTTCTTAAAAGAAAGCCACACCCATCCCTCCATTCATCCACCCACACATCTTCACACCCGACCATCCATCCTCACCACATCAGAAAACCAGCAAGCAGCCTGGATTCTGGACAGCGCATCCGCTGCCTTACCTCCCACCCTCCCAAACCGTCAATAACGGTCGACAGCGATACGCTCCCTTATCCGACAACCCACTTTTCTCGTTTGCTACCGCTGACCTGTGTTTGTATCATATAACCTCGTCGTCACCCGCGTTGCCCGCCCGCCATCTCTAATCGATATCGTTGACGATACTGGAATCTCGTTATCGCTATCACCCATAACTGTCAACATAGTGTAATAATAAGTACGGCACCGTTTCCTCTGCTCAACACTCCAAATAATCACAACGCAACCATGGTGGACAACAAACAGCCTTATGTTGAGGATTATAATTCCGAACTCTCGGAAGCAATCCCCAATGTTCCTTTGAGGCGTCGAGCGACAAAAGGACCCTCTGGTTTAAAACAATCATCAACTGTAGAAGAAGAAGTGCCAGAGCCTAGTTATGAGGGAGTTTCTGATTCCGGATATTCATCTCACTCGGTAGCGAGCACACCCATCACAGAGACACCACCACCACCAAAGGCCCCAACACCAGCACCAGCACGAACACATAAATCTAGCCGGTCATCATCCGGCCCAATACCATTCAACAACCGGCCTCCGAGCAAATCCTTCTCTCGTACTGCTTCACCCGCAGCTCCTCGGAATATCCCCAACGCTAATTCTGGCAACTATGGATATTCGAGTAGTTATGGGGTAGGAAGCGAGAGTTTACCGGGTGGTGGATCTTCGGATTGTGATTGTCCGGATTGTGGAAAAACTCCTTCAAAATCGTCACCAACAATCTCCAGCTCATCCAGTGCATCCAGCAGTGCGTGGCCCATCCACCCTCACACATCACCGTACGGACAGTCACCAAGCTATTCAGGATACCATTATCCCTCGCGTTATGATGGATATAGTACACCCACAGACAGTGCAACTTCTGATTCCAGTGCGGGGGCGGGTGGGAGCCGAAAGAGCAGATCATCCATGCCTCCTCCACCACGGCCACAGTCGACATTTGCAGGTTCGACGACAACAACCTCAACTCATAGTTCTAGCAGTATCCCGTGGTCCCATGCTAGTAGCTACTCTTCCGCAAGTTACTTCGACGTCCATCCCTCCACATCTCCAGTTCCACCGGTCCCATCAACCACCTGCCCACCTGGATACGGATCGTCAATGTATGCACCTCCACCATTGAATACATCTGTCGCTGTACCTCCTCCACCACAGTCATCGTCATATTCCAACTCACCCTATGCTCCCCCATCGGTGCCGGATTATGGATATCCCCCAGCAACTGACTACACAGCCACTGATTATTATGGCCATAGCGCGGCCCCATCGACACCCAGCTCATCCATTCCTCCATCAGATTATCGAGGTGGATATAAATCACCGGAGTACAGTGTGATGCCCCCTCCTCCGACTGTGAACCGTCGGAGCAGCACGAGGACACAGGCAAATGCTGGTGCTTCCGTCGAATCGTCCCCTGATTATACTCACTCGGTACCCCATCGCCCACAAAGGCGAATGAGTAGCCGTGCTCACGGTAGTGAGAGGCCTCCATCTTGGTACGGCCAAAGCCAACCGCAATACCATGAAGTACCTGAACGGAGTTACTCCGTTCCTCCAACAAACACCGGTGCCCCTGCCGAGAGTTCTCGACGCAGGGGCACTGCTCCACAGCCGATGCGCAGAAGGGAAAGCAACAACTCACAAGGGACATCAGGTTCTCATTCTGCCAGGCTAGGACCTTCCGCACTTTCGAGGTCGATGGAAACCTGCACTATTGGTGATGATCATACGCCACGATCATCTCACCACCATCACAGCAGCAGCGGCCACTACTACGACTCTCATCACGCCGTAGCCCGCCGTGAACCAGGAACTATGATGCAAAGCAGTCGCAGCAATAGAAGTAGTGACTCTGGCAGCAGCAGTGGCCATGACGGAAGAGAGGAGCTGGTACAACTTACCGTGCCAGATTCCGACGAGCCTTTCACAATGAGGTATCCTGCGGGTGTCCCGGTGAAACTGCAATTAAATGGTGGGACTTTCCAACGGATCCTTTCTTTTGGCCGTAAGAGCAAGAACGTGAATATTGAGAATCCTATAGCATACAGATATGTTCAGCAGAGGCAACAGCAAGTGCACGCCCAGTTACAGTATGGAGCCGGTCAACTTGACCATAGCGATCGACGGACGAGTGCCGAATATCACCACCGGTCCAACAGTTATCCCCGCAGAGAGATGGCCGGTGTTTGAGTTAACTACGATCTGTCTATAGGCAGATGGGAGCTATTGTTGGCTGCCTGAACGAATGACGACCTTGCTTTGTCTTTTAGTAATTGTGACGTAAAGCACTGTTGCTGGACCTTGACGAGCAGAGAAGCCCTAGCAATGATGACAACAATAGATGATGAACAACGATCTGGACGAGAATATTTCTTTTACGCTTCAATCCCATAGCTGGGGAGGAAGCTCTGGTTCTTATGTTTACGTGTGAGATGGTTCTTATGCGTTTTGACTTTTTTTTGCTTATTTTGCTTCTTTATCTCCAAAGATTATTGGGCACGTTAGTTTTGACTCATCTGCCAGTTGTGGTTACCCCCTCTTTATTGTAAGCATGGCAAAGTGCCTGTTCCTTTTTTTACCTTTTTGCTTTTGCGTTTATCATTCACCATACTATATTCTTATCATTTGGGCCTCTTTTATTTTCTTTACAATATCTTTTATTACTACACTGTGCTGGCGGCGATTTTTTGTCTTTGTTCCCCTTGTGTTATTTGATTTACGTGTACGCCTCGATATCCAGCCTCGGCGTAAAAACTGCTGGCTTCTGGATATGGAAGCGGGCTTCAAAATTTCGGGCTTTAACTTTTTCCTTTTCCTACTCCCCCTAATATTTTCTCTGTCAGTCAATTGGGGGTGTTTTCGGTTTTTCGGTTTTTCGGTTTTTTTTCTCTTTCGGTTTATTACCCTCTTGAGAGCTTTTCTGGGCTCTTCCTGGTATCTCCCTCATCAAGTGAGGGATGCCAAAACTTTCATAGGTTCCTTTTCATAGCCTTTTGAGAGACTTTTTTCTTTCCTTTTCGAGTTTGCTTGTTACAATACCTTCTGTTTTTCTTGGGACGTTTCGAGTCGAGGAAGAAGTGGATGGATGGAAAACAAGAGCTTCACAAACTCTCAATAGGAAAAAAAAGAAAGAACACTTGTCGAGATGAGGCGTGATTGGTCATCTCATAAGATTCTACTGTTTGGATTGATGGATGAGTGAATAATTTGGCAGTTTTCGCGTATACTCTAAGAATTCTTAGTCTATCATCTATCTAATCAAGTGATTTTTTTCCTGCCTTCGTTTTCTAATATGAGATGCGAATCCGTTTCGAAGTTTGCCCCCTTTTTTTCACCCCCATGACGTTGACGAAATTATGAAGTTGCAACACTAATGTCATTTTACCCCCCATTATGCCTCTGGCTTTTTACATTTTTATTATTAATCTATTGTAAAGCTGGGCGTGATGAGTTTCCCTTTCTTTGGCCATACCGTGCGAGCACTAGTACTATTATACTTTTTTGGCTGCTTCTCTCATGCTCACCAGATCTACCTTATCGGGAGGGAAGCAAAAACAAAAACGCCTGCAAGCTTATTCCGATAGGTATATAGTATTAGCCAGAATCCCCCTTCATTCCTCTCACCACCACCAGAACCGCCCATTCTGTCCTGCTTGTAGCCTATTCTCTGTGCGCGGACTACCGTAGAATAGGTCATTCGCATTCATCTGTTCATGCCCACCGCACGGTACCTGTCTGTCAGTATATATTCCATTCGAATTTGCTTCTCACGCGGCTCGTCAATCCATATGTTGAAACTATGATAGCAATATCTGCTTTACGGGTCCGACATGGCATGGATTACTGCACGAGGGATGAAAGTGCTTCGGCTATAGTGGAGTGGGTCGGGAGGGGGAAGGGACAGAGTTCGCAAGTAAGTTAACTAGAGGGGTGGTGGGAGTGGGTTGGGTCAGACTAGGTCGTCATCGCTTTCTTTTCTTTGGGACAGGTGTATTCGTGAGAGTGTTAATATGTATCTTTCTACATACGGATCGTCCAGATAGGTAAAGCAGGTATAGCAAGCGATCAGGGAATGCCAATTACTGGAGTCACGCATATTGTCGAATGCACGCGTGTTCCCCTTCCCCCCCCTCCCCCCCCATCCCGCCAACCCCTTCCGAAGGCCCCGTCTAAAACCCGGGGGGATTAACCCTCTGGCTCATCCTCGTCCACTTTGGCAACTCTAGTTCCCCCCCGTCGTCGTTAGCCCTCCCTCCCATCATCCCTCCTTCCATCCCTCCCCAGAATGTCAGTCAGTACTCACTATGAACTCCCTTCCTATAAGTCTTCCGCTTAGGATCAAACATGGTATACTTATCCCGAGGCTTCATCTCCGTCTCCGTTGGCATCTCGCTCTTCCAGCGCTCCACGGCTGTCGCTGTCATGCCCTGCTTTGCCAGTGCCTTGTCCACCACGTCTACTATTTTATCCACGCGGCGGAGGCGCTGGCGGTGGCGGTATTTTTGGTTGGAGGAGAGGCGCCAGGGTGACTTCCTTGGTGCGGTTAGTATAATGCTGGTACTGTATGAGGAGGGGAGGGGAAGAGAGGGGAAAGAAGGTACCAGAGGAGACCGCCGAGGCAGGATTGTGTTGGCCGGAAGGCGCTGAACATTTGTTGTCTATAATTGAAGGGAGGGGTGGATATTTGTGGAATAATGTGTGGGTTGAGGAGAGACGTTGAAGCCTTTCTTGATAAGGCAACTTGGGGCTCAAAATTTAATTGTTTAGCTTAACCCCGCTTACGAAATAAGACCAAGCACCCCACTAGAGCCAACCAGTTCGGTAAAAAAGGAGCGACACACGCCCCACCACTCACACAGTATCTCAAGAAAACCCATTGATGGCATCGTAGAAGGGAGGGAAGAAAGAGACCCCCGCCGCTCTTTTCCTGTATCTAGTTAATTCCCTTCTGTTCCCTTCCTTGGCCATTGACCTTACGTACGTTGCGAATGGACCTCATCAAAGCCCGTCAATGTTTTTCTCCTTCTCACAAGACAAAAACGCATGCGCCCCCAATCACCCGTTTATGCGTAACGCCATTCTAAGACTACTACCGATTTTCCGGCCGCAGGTGTCTTTTTCTTCAATGACTTATATCTGCAAGCAATGTCATCGCTTTCGAACCTCTTCTTCCTCATCCACGCCATTGCGGGAGACAGCGATACCACGTGAGCTGCAAGTGCTGATACACGAGCGGACATCGACATTCGACCTATTGAAGGAGCAGGCGGACGTGGCCGATGTGAACAGTCTGGGAACGAAGCTTGTGGACGAGCCCCGTTTGCGGGGGAATTTCCATCTGTGGTGGAGCCTACTGGGGTTCAAGAGGAGGGTGTACTCGGACTCTGGCGTCAAGGATATATGGAAGGGGCTGCGGATCCGGAACATAGACTTGCCGGTCCGGGGCTCGCACGCGGCGCTTATATGGCAGATATTTCTAAGGGCTGGCTTCCGGGATGAGGACTTCCTGGAAGAGGTATGGGAGTACATTAAGGACCTTGATTCACGCAACTGGCGGTGGGCGGGGGCGTACCAACTTATCGTGGGCCATTTTCTCGTCGCCAATGCTTCCAAGGCGCGGATATGGCACAAGAGATTGTACCCACGCCATGCGCCGTCCTTCTGGCCGGCTTTTATGAGGAGTGTGCTGAAGCAGGGGGTTGGGGCGCATATTGAGCTAAGGGAGATTCATGCGGTTATTGAACGGCCGGCAGGACTGTATGGCTCTATTATCCCGCTGCTGTGCTCCATGGGCTTGTTCACTGAGGCGATGAAGTGGCATCGGCATTGCATTTCTTTCGATGACCTCCCCGGGAACACCGCCACTGCGGATAAGCTCATTGAATGGACAGCAAAGTACGGGTCGTTGCAAGAGATGTCCATGTTAATGCTCTCGTTTATACAGATGGGTGTGCGGGTTAAGGAGAGTTCTCTAATAGCATTGATTATATCCCGGCCAAAGAAACGCGAAGCTCTTGGATTCATTTTTGCACAGGCAAATCGTGTCGATAGGGGCGCCATGGGCGATCGGTTCTGGGCGGTGATATCGGGACAGGTCCAGTTGGGAACTACGGTTGTTTTTCGGTGTATGCAGACGTTTGGTGGAGGATTGAGTGTTGGGCGGAGGACTGTGGAGGCTTTGAAGAAGCGGATGGACTGTAGTAGGGAGAAGGCGCTATCTCTTTTGGCAGAATTTGGAATGCGTGTCCAGGGCGTGGAGGCGGTGCCTGATGCGGAGCCTTCGGAATTGGTGGGTAAGCTAGTGCAGCAGATCGGTGTGAGGGGATTTGCGAGCATGGAAGAGTTGGAGCTTTTGCTCAAAGAGTCTCTGGATACTCGCAATTGGGAGATGTTTGACCAAGCGTTATCTCTACCCTCGCCGGGTGGGCTTACCGCGAGGGTATATGATTTGATATTCCAGTCACAATTGAGGAGAGGAACACTGGGGGATGCAATAAATTTATTAGATCATATGCGCAAATCCTCGATCAGCATCTCCTCAACGTCTCTTAAGCTCCTCGTCAAAGCGATTCTGCCACCCCGAAGGCGCGCTAAAAATCCCAATACGATGCCAGGCTTCACAAACGACAATCTTGTCGACCTAATTGGCATCCTAACTTCACTACTCCGCTCTGGCTTAACAAATCTCGAGCCCGCCCTTTGGCGTGAGATCTTCAAAAGACTCGGCATGAAGCGGCAGCTGTCGGATTTAGAAACCCTAGCTCTAGGTCTGGTAGAATGGTACCATCCAGCCCGCTCACCGATTACCCGCCACCGCTTTTCAATCCTTAAATTTGACCTCCCGGAATCCCTGACATCGCACTCTGATCTCCAATCAACATCAGAAATCCCTCCCCTAAGTCCCCTGAACCCCCTTCGCCTGCTCTTCCCACCACAGTTCATTCATGCAATTATCCAATGGGGCTTCCTTACCTTCCGGCCCTACTCCCCAGACCTCCACAAATTAATCCCGCCACCCCCACCACCAGAAGTCCGCCAATTACCCCAAAGATTCTCCGAGTTCGCTCCTTGCGTTGCGACTTTCACCTGGGGCATAGCCCTCGCACGAGAGCTGAAGGCGCTGGGTGTGCACGTGGACACTCGCTCCGTCCTCCGCGCAGTGCGCACGAGATTTGCCGTTCTCTACAATGCACCGGAAGCCAATGGACAGCCCGTTGTGCTCTCTGGGAGGAGGGTCAATCACATGGCGGTAGCGCTGAATCACCTCAGCCTGGTGGAGATGGTGGACATCATGGAGAGGACGTGGGGAGGTGGCTTGTGGCGGAGGGTTGGCTGGGAGAAGGGCGGAGAGGGGGGGAGAGAGTGGGAGAGGAATATGAAGAAGGAGGTCTTGGGCACTGGGATTCCAAAAAGGGTTGTTAGGAGATTGAGGAAGGGTGCTAGGATCCGGCAGAGGTGGAGGGTTATAGAGCTGAGAGCCAAGAGTGGAGGGGGTAATAGGGGCTTTCTAGAGTGGGGATGAGAATGGGGTGCGGGAGGAGGTTGTATAATGCTGTATATATTGTATCGTTTTGTATCCGTGTAAATATTTGTTCCTAGCAACGCTAGGTTTAGACGGTCTAGGGAATGGGTATTAGAACTACATCCGGTATCACGGAAGGCTAATTGGTGAGGGAATACTCTTGCGCGAAATTTAAGCATGCTGTCTGGCCTAGGTTTAGGACACAGTGCTTAAGTGAGTGGGATATCGCCCCTGGGGCGTGATACCACACCTCCCTCTCGTCTACTCGAGTAGCTTATCAATAGCGAGACGTGGGATGAGGCATGATACTAGAGCCGCCCTTGCGCAGCTTGTAAAACGTGGGAATTTCGGTTTATATGTACCTGCACCACACGACCCCACCTCATGCTGTAAGAGGCAAGTGGAGAGCTTCACAGAACATCACTCGCGATCGGAGCCCGGGGGATATGGCAGCAAACTGGCATAGTCAATCATCCTGACGCACCTGCAGAGGGGGGACACGTGAACGGTTTTGCTAGCCTTTGTTGGTGATATTTTGGGAAGGCGTAGTAGTGGTGGCTGGGGAACTCCTAGTCTTGATTAACCAGGTTTGTATGTTCTGCTCAAGTCTACCAATGGGAGCGGATGGAGGTGTCGAGATAGACATCATCCAGTTTGTCAATGGTATCAGAAATGGCCAGCATGAGCTCTGAAGGGAGACTTCTGGCTCAGGGGAGTTATGGGGTATGAGTATCTTTGCGATTCAAACTAGCTACATGTATCAGTGTGCTAGTATCTGGCACTGTTCGGGCATCTATCATACCTCGGCGGTACGTAAATCCTTCGGGCTCCTCCCTGTGCATGACCTAATCTAATACACTTCTTGTCTTATTGTACTGATGGCCTTGTTGCCTAAATTTTCTGAACACAAGAGCATGGTGAGGAAAGTAGGCGGCAATAAATATAGTTCTTGCAGATAACCCACTATTGCTCCCCCACTGCCCCTACCACAAGTAGGAAATATTAAGGTGGGAAATAAGGGCCGCGCAGCGGTAGGCTATACTTACAATGTGGAGGTGTTTTTAAAAAGACCACTATTGCGTACCACCAAAAATTTGACCTTTGCGTAGATTCGGGCAGTACACAATAGCAGTCTCTTCTAAAAAGGCTTTGGCATTACAAGTAGTAAGAGAACTCACGTGGGACACAGACACTTTTGTGCCTGGGATGTGGAATTTGGCCTCCGCCAAGCGCACTTTGTCCTGCTCGTTTACGCTCTCTAAAGTCAGGTTAATGGTAAAGACAGATGGATAGGTAAAACTCAAAAAGCACGCCTGATAGTACTTTCATACCGTAGAAACTTGAATAATTGAACCGTGTGCTATGTCGTTGGACTTTCCTCTCTCAGTAAGGTCAAGAAATTTTTGTTTTTTTCTGTCTCGGAAGGGGGAAAGGGGCTGTGTTTTTGCTGTGTTTTTCTCCCCCGTTCCAGAGAAGGAAATTCTGGACTTCATAGCACACGGTTCAATTATTCAAGTTTTTACGGTAGATCACCATACCTATCTCTAGATTTCCACATATGCCTTTATTTCTCTGTATTTTCCCGTAATTGTTGAAGCTAATAATATCCTTCAAAGAGCAAGGACATACAAGCATTGTGAAATATTTTAAGACACTTCAAGATATATGTTGATATCTGAAGTTATTCCTAGATACATCATGATCATAGTTGAAGATATGATAGATATGATAGATGAATACTATATTTCTAGATATAAGAATATATTTCTAGATATTTCAAGATATATGTAGATATATGATGTAGACATAGTATGTAGATATATTATGAAAATATTTCTAGATATTTGGTTAGCTCTAGCTTACTCTCTCAACACCCTTATTAATTTCACCAAGTTATTCATTTATGTAGCCAAGAATCCAGAGATCAATATTTTCTACTAATTCTCACACCATTTTTTGACTTGAGAATCTACTGCTCTATAGAATTACTTGCGCAAAAGGCCATGATCAGAATTTCTGGAGCAGGTCATATAAGAGTATGCTTATTTTCAAAGCTTCCTGGTTTCAAAAGTCCATGCAGAGTCCAAAACTGTGATAGGTCTTTTGGTGCGTTATAATAGCTGCCAGTGAATGTTTTTTCCTGAGCTAAAAATTGCTGCAGTTGAATAACTTTTGATTGTGTCGTGAGTTGGGTAATGGTATCGCTATTTACTAAACCTTAACCAGGGTATTAAAATCTGTACTATCCATATTAAATATCTCAAATGTCTTACCGAAATCGAGTTACTAGTTGTCTTGTGGTGTTGAAGATCAATGACGGATGTACTGTACTTGAGTATGGGTCTTTACTATGCTGACTATCTAGACTGCACTGTATCTGTATGGGGACATGAACCTCCTCCTCACTTGTACCAAGACTAAACGATTCCTATTCTGAATACCATACTGTCGGGCATGTGGATGGGCTATGGGTATATGGTGGCTGATTACGTTGATGGCTTTCATGACGCGGCCAATAGATCTCTGTCCTGTATTTAAGACCCTTCTGTACGATAGCAATGAACAAGGAAGGGGCGCTCCCCTCAACGCCTTACCCGAGAGGCCTCCCACAGTACTCATCACCACCACCACATACCTAACAACCTCTCATCTTCATCTCAGCGATACACAAATCCTCCAACACCTTTCCCGTGAGTATCCCCGTACGCATCTCCCCTTGCATACCGATTTCCCCTCATTAGTCCTATCTCCGGAAACAAGAACAGCCCCGGAGCATGAAGCTATCACCAATCCATTGTGCATACCCCCCCCCCTTACGGCTATCTATATCTCTTCGTCATGCTTGCCCTCAATCCTCAGTTCACTCCCCACCCTCCAGCCCCTCCTCCTTCACTAGAGTACCGTATCAACTTGAAGAAGAGAGAGGGGTCTTAGGACGTCTGAGTTTCCTATTCTGGTGGGGACGGGAGAAAATATGATACCAGCAAAATAAAACAACGCGTTACTTAGAGAGGAAACACAGACGTCCCGAGACCCCTCTCTCTTATTCAAGTTAATACGGTATATCTAATACCCGAATTCTAGTAAAGTAAAAGCACAGCTTAGAAAGCTACAATGATGTATTTTTGTACGCCCACCCGGGAGGATGGAGTGCACGAATCAACAGGCAAAAGTTCACTACGACCGCCCTCGCCGAATTAAGAACTTCTAGGAAGAATTTCTCCTACGGTATTACGGATACACTCGCCGCTGCTTCCTACTTTTCCCTCAGCACGACATAAGTCCTGTTTAATGATCGGCAACAGCTCTTGAGGGACTGGCACAAGTATTATGATACCTTCCTTACATCCCCGCCAGCACCCCCCAGACAGGCTTTTTTTTCTATTTTTTATTAAAGGGGGGGGGGGGGGGGGTTTGGCTTTACCCTCCAATTGAAAAACCTGGAAATGCCAGTAATTCCAGTGCACATTTCCTCTTCGAAGTTATCATATCCAAGGACTAGCCCAAGGGATCACGAGCACCGGAACCTTCACTTAACTTAAGTGCGCAGCCCCACCCTCCCCTGAGACACACTACCCTACCGCTCTGCTGACTACACAACCACCAAATCCACTACTAAAAGTACCGATCCCGCAAAAGTTCCCTACGGTAGTACAACATTGTAGAACGGGGCACATGACTTTAGTACTATTATCATTCAAGACACTGCAGGGATCATGGTGGTGGTGGTGGTGGTACGGAGTACTGCGCGGCAGCAACAGCACAGCGGCGAGGGCGCGGTGGAGTAGTGAACGCCTGAGATGGAGTGTTGTTGGTGGGCAGTGGATGGGGTAGCTGGGGAGGAGAGACTAGAGGTTCCGCCCGGGTGTAGGGGAGAACGAAACTGTGCGTAGGCGCAAAAATAGACTGAACCAAAGACCGATTACATACAGTATAGAGTACAGGTGCAGAGCATACTCCATGAACATAAGTAGCATAAGCTAGGAATGAAATATATTGCCCTTCTTTTTTCTCTCTCCGCCCCCGTTTTCCAAATCCGATGCAATACAATAGAGAATACCTTCCTACTGCTCTTAGCACTCTACATACAATGGAGGCCGTGATCAGAGACCAGTATAGTATATACAAACTTGCCATATCGGTATAATAGGTATTGCACAATTCTATCGCGCCCAGGGCAACACGATCATTCGATAGATAGTCAGACCAGACACCGGATAGAGTTCTTTCTACTACCCGGTCTTTGCAAAAATAAGTACATACAGTCTCGTTCATATCACTGCTCGTGCCCATACATGCACACTCACTCGCCCACCCTTACCACTACTACCCTTTCACCTAGCAAGTAAAACCACCTCCCCCACCCAACTCCAAAAAAAGGTTTTCCAATCAAACCAGTCAACAAACTACAATGCTAACTAAATATACCAAGCAGAAACTAAGAGAAAAACAGGAAAAGGTGAACAGGTGAACAGGTGAGAAGAGAATGTAAAAAGTAAAGGGAAAAAACAGCGATTAGGACCACTTCTTGCCTTTCATTTCCTCGAACGCCATCCTCATTCCTAGACTCATCCGTTCGGGCCTTACCTCCTGTGGCAGAATCACACTTCCTCTCCTCCGATTGATGGAGGTTCCGGCTGCGGGTTGGAAACTGCTAACGTCTGGGTCTAGACCTGTCCCACCATCCACACCGCCGATAACGCTTTCGGGTTCGCCATCGAACGCCGATGCAGCGACTTCGGCTGCGTGTGCGGTTTTATAAGGAGATGCTGTTGGGGGGACGGATGCGGAAGGGAAGGGTGAGGTTAGGCGGTATGAGGATACTGAATCATTTTTGGCGGTGGTGGGGGAGGGTGGCTCGCTGGCTGGCATATCTGCTAGGATGTCGGCGGATGAGACTTGTTTTATGGATTCTGTGCCTGGGTTTAGGGCTAGGTCGGCAGCCAATGGTGATAGGACTGGTGAGGGGCGGCCGGAGACTGGGGCTTCGTCAGGGACTTCTGGAATGGTTGCTGGGCTGGCGCATTTACGCAATGGTGTGGGGGATTTGGAGGAGGTGGAGCCAGATAGGGCTGCGAGGGGGCTGTTCCTGGCAATTGCCATGGGGAGGCTGGCAGCGTTGGGACTTCTGCCAAAGAGTTTGAGAGGGGGTTCATCTTCTTCAGGGATGTTTGGGTGGGATTTTCCTTTGGGTACATCGTCTTCGTCTGGCACGTCGTATTTGGCGATACTCCGTCTGCGGAAACGACCGCCGGGGATAGGCACAGATGGCTCCCTGCCTGAGGGCTCCCCCCATCCAATGCTTGGTAATGATGAGGCTATAGGCGCAGTGTGCGGCTCTTCGCCTACCGGGGTCCGAGAGGTTATAGGCTCTAGCGAGAGTGATGGGTTGAAGGAGGCACTTATGCCTCCCCGTACTGCTGTGAACCCACTCCGCATTCCAAGAGCTTTTCCGAATGTGAGTGACAGGTCCGCTTGAGGAGATGGGGCGGAAGATGGGATGGGTGTGAATGACGGTAGTGGGGGGAAGGATTGGCCGGAGAAGGGTGAACGCTGAGACGGGGGTTTAGTAGTATTAAGGAGAGCAGCGTAGTCCCGATGGGGCGGTGATTCCTCTCTTTCTGCTACAGTCTCGTCCATATCAAATAAATCATCCTCATCGTCATTCATAGTTTCCGTGTCAAATGCCCCTTCTAGGTCTCCATTTACCTCCTTAGCCCGATTGCCACTCGTTTCGCCCCCAAACTGCACCTCTTCAAATGAATCATCGACTAAAGCTTTGGATTCTGTAGATGTCTCGGAGAGGGTCGTAGGAACCACTAGCTCGGCCCCTTGTGTCATCTCTAGGTTGAGCAATTTCGCATTCCCAATCTGCTCGACTTTTCCAGAGTCGCCGAGTCCCTCCTTCCCTGCCCCCACCACGTCTTGGCTACTACTAGATCCAACGAACTCATCGTCATCTTCCAGGCCGTGTTCGTTGTTCACGTCATCCGCCAAACTCCAGTGGACCTTGGCTGGTGGGGGACTGCTGCGTGACGGAACAGAACTCTCGTCCTCAAATTGGAAAGTAACTCTTTTCGGAGATTTCTGTTTGATTCCAGTAGATTTGCCTGTGGTGCCGAACGAACTACCCGAGGATGATTTCAAAGAGGAAGCAAGAGGGGCTGCCGGAGATCCCGGGCTGTTACCCGAACGACCGGGAATAGTAGCAATCCTCGGTAAAGCCGGTTTCGGTGACTGCGGGGGGCTCGACATTATCTCGTTAGAGGGCGGCGATGGCGGGCTCTGGTAGTTTTTATCGAGTAGAGGAAGGTATCGAGGGGTGAAGGCAGCCTGGAGGTCTTTATCGAAAGGCGGAGAGTTGTTCCCGTGGTTTTTGAGCAGCTGCGCAGACGGTGCATTAGGCAGCTCCAATCTCAGCGCGTCATCGAGCGTTGATTCTCCGACATCAGGCGGGACCTGACTCTCGCGTTCCACTCCTGACCAAGTGGAACATATGTTACCATTCTCAGGTCCGGATGCAGCCGTATTCGCGAGGGTTGCATAGGGTGGGGATGCGTCTGTAGTAGTAGCATTGTTGTTATTGCTGATCTGTCCGCCTTCGTTGCCACTTTCTGTTCCTTGTTTTCGCTTCCTTAGCTCATACTCATCCCTTAACTTCCGCCCGAACGCCTTGTACTCGCTTTCCTTCAAAGCCCTGAACGCCTCGATTTCCGCATCTAACTCTTTCCGTCGTTGCTGCAGCCGCTGTAGCAGGTCTGGCTCATTGAGTTCCATGTCAGCATCGGACGGAGGCGATAGAGACGAAGATGACATGATGCTTGTCAACACACGGTACCCGCCGGATGTTGTCGATTTCGTGAGGAGCCTTGCGGAATCCGAGTTTGTGGGCGGGGTCACCGGAGTTGAGAGGGCGTTGGTAGGAAATTGATCCGAGGATGAAGGAGGCATACCCTATCTTGCCGAAGACAGAATATCGCCGTGGTTTGGGGAATCGATGTGCCCAGACACACTCAAATTGTATTTGTTATCGGTACCGGAAGTATTGTGGAGAAAGGCGGGCCAACCCTCAGGGAGCGGATTTCGGTCCGACAGCCTCACTTCTAAGAGAAGGCCGACCTTAAATGCTGTCAATCCAAGGTGGCGGGTTTCAATTGACCGAGGCGCTCCGTGCTCAAACACAGCGGCGAACTTCGGAGGCGTTGAATAAGGAAGGGATGCTGTGATGAGGAAGAGGTTGTTGGTGGTGATGAGGGTGTGGAGAATCTTTGGAGTGCCTTGGGGAAGGTGGAGATATCATAAGTGATTGTACGGCGAGTCCTTCGTCCAGAGCCTAATATTGTACCAGCAACCTTCACGTTCAACCCCCCAGATTCTCTCGTAGGATTCAAATAAATAAAAGGTACTCGTACATGCCCGGCAGACAGATGCGGAAGAAGTAAAGAAAGAGGATGGCTCGAAGCGAATTTCCCAAACCCGACTCGAGAGAGAATTATTCCGCACTTGTCTCTCCCTCTTCCCTCTTTCGTAATTCTGGTTATACTGTATTCTAATATAGAAATTCAGCTAACTTAGACCAGCGACATAGTCACAATGACAATGCAATGTTAGCCTTGATAACTCTCCATGCCGTACTAGATGTGCTCTACCCTCTAGATGTGAATACCCACCCAGTCTGGGTTTTGCCTGTCATGTCCTCCGTGTTAAGTGCCCTCAAGTTCATCGCGGTATTCCAATCCCCAACACCAGGTTATTCGCACGTTTCACTCTGGTCACTTCATGGTTTCTTGTCATGGTCTGGGGTGCGATCACAGATTCTGGTCACTAGATGAGTCTGGGGGGTCTAGAGCGCTGCCAGAGTCTGGCTAACCTATTCGACCCATCTGGACCTGTAGATCGGTGCCAAAAACTCCCCCAGCGGGTCGCGAAAGATGCTTTTTTATCGTCACACATTTAGCGTCGGGAGGGAGGTCTAGGAGCTTGTGTCAAGAATTGAGAAGTGCTCTCTTAACCTAGGATTTCATGAATTACTCACACAGTATCTGGCTTTTCGCCCGCAGATTGGATGGTCAGAGGAAATTTCTGTGGGTCATCGGGTACTGTACCTGTATCGTACCTGCTATGCTATGCACCTTGGCAGTGAAGGCTGTCGGAGATGAGCCAACTACTGTAGTGGTTTTCTACTCAAGCGGTGCCAAGATTCAGGAATATCGTCCAAAGACCATTCCCCATCAGCCATGTCTTTGGCAAATCCCATCCATCTTAGGCCGCCTAAAGTTTGTATTCAAGCACAGCGGGAATCCTCATGTTAATTGATCTATTGTATCAAAAGCGTTGTCACATGCTCGCCAACTTAGATTCTACCCTAAACGTACCATTACGTATCATTAACATTGAGAATGAGGTGGGCAAGGGCTTTTGGCGCCTAGAACATCTTGTGGGGAGATCAAAGGCGCCAACTTGTGACACCGTGGGGAATTCAGAAACAGGGCATGTATGACACGGGCATCGATTCGAATTGCTGGCAGAATGTGATCCAATTCTGATATGGTAACATAGGCTCCTGCCTGCTAGGAATGAGCCTTCAAGTTTGCTGCCTTACAGCCGTTTAGGCTCGAACAGAACTCACAAGTACCAGTACTATAGGTTAGTGATTACTTATCAAGTCAGCATGAGGGTAGCATCGTACTTTGCAATAAAAAGCACCTACATAAACTTATTGTCATATACGACATTCATTATTACAGTTCGGTGACAAATGTTATCGTCACTTACCATTTTTACACCAAAATTGGCCATTTTTGCAACCACGAAACAGTATCATATCCACCCCAATTAAGTATCTAGAGGCCCAAGGCGCTAGAGGCATATCTTGACTTCACTAAACTGAAATTTCAACCACATCAGACCCATGCTGTGTCATTGGTTGGCCGAAGACAATTGTTTTTCCGTGGGCCCCATAGAAATTCCACAGCTTGGCATGGACAATTAGACTACCCACCTTTTTTGTCTCCACAAGGGCCAATTCATAAGTAATCGCAGCTAAAGTTATATGGACTGAATCAAGCTCCTAGCTACCCATAGACGAAATTTGGTAATTATTGGTATTGGGGATCTTGTTGTGCTGTGGGTTTCGTTTAGGCTTGGTTTCGCTGTGCTGTGACGAGTATCATACTTCACCCGACCGACGATGACTTATGTCCAACTTTAGCTACCGTTATACCGCCTGAATCTTAGTCCGCAGAAGGAGGTGTCGATAGTTTTACGGGCCTCTGCGTTCTGGCAGCTGCTGCACCATATAACCTTTTGTCCAACTCAGATAAAGCCACTAGAGGCTACCTGATCAGGTCTGTCAGCCTTCGGTATCAGGCCAATTATTTGGTGCACTTGTACTGCTCCATGCGGGGCTTAACCCGAATACAGTACTAGCACGATACGGCTCCGATCCCCCTTCTTCTTCAAGCTGACTCTCTTCTTGTACTTGTATGGTATCGTACAATGCTATGCTATACACTGACTCTGGCAATGTTCTCATACCCTGGGTGGTGAGAGCGGGTAGACCGGTGAGGCCGTCGGAGGTGTTTAGGGAGATGAAGGGGCTTGTACATTCATTATGTTTTACCGTAAGGTCCGATTTATGGACTGTAGGCTTAGTTAGGTGGGCAGTCGAGCTATTATTGCCATAGAAAGCTCGAAGAGAATAAAAAAATAATATAATATAAAAATAAAAATAAAAATTATGTATTATAAAATATATAAAATATATATATATAAAAAGTATATAATATAAGGGATATATAAAAAATATATAGAAAAAATATAAAAAATAGAAGTAAAATATATATATCATAATATTATATAATATATAATATTATATTATATAAAAATATTTAAAAAAAAAGTTCCCACACCCCACTTTTTACCTTAGGGTCAATACAAGTACCGTCCCTGGACAAAATTAACTGCCCACAGGACGGCAGGGGAAATTTTATCCACGACATCAACCCCACAACCTATAAACCAATAAAAAAATTACATATTAGAAATGTAAATACATAGTAGAATACATAGCAGAAATTTATTCTCCAGGTGGTGGAAGTGCCCGGGGCTGCATTCCCATCGATCGTTGCTAGGCGGTTAATTTTGTCCACGTACCATACATGTCAACGGCGACAGAATAGCGGGAGCTCTCTTTTAGTAACTGCTTTCGGAAGCCTCTCCAGTGACATTGTAAACTTTGGCCACAATTTGTTTTACTACATAGTGGGAAGAGAGGGCAAGCGAAGCGTCTCCAAGGGCTAGCAGTTGAGCGATCGGTCGAGCTGTGCCCATAGCCTACCTAGTGTGCCAAAGTTCCTGCCTCGATTGTGTTGGGAGGGAGAATTTCCGTGAGCTGGTCTCGCACCTTTGGGGAGTTTGTGTGTTTAGCCAGTAAAATATAGTTATAATTATTTTGTCAAAATTAGCCAAAGGACACTGGGTAGTCTGCGTGAGGTTGCTTGGGGCTCAGGGTCCGGGGGAGAATCCTGGAAGTGGGCAGTAGGGGTCCTCAAGGTAGGATCGCAAAGGCGGTCTTTCAATTTGGGCTGGGAGACGATTGGCTAAAAGGAGCCAAGATGGTGAGGGAGCTTGAGGGGACGATGTCCACTCCTCAAGTCGGTTCCCTGGCACTAAAGGGGTTAGTCAACGCTGGAAAAGGGCGATCATATCCAAGCCGGAGCCTCCCAAACACCGCACCACAGTTGCTTGACGACTTTTGAAGGGTACTCTGAGTCCGACCAGGGATTCCAAACATAATTGGCCGGATCCAAACCCCCTCTGAACTGAGGAACGATCTTTGCGATCCTACCTTGAGGACCCCTAGTGCTGGCTCGCTTGCTCGCTCTTTCGTTAGCTGGGCCGTTCGTTCACTAGCTAGTTCGCTCGTTCGTTCGTTCGCAGCCACTACGACGCAACCGGTCACTCGAAGCCGAGAGTCATTCCACCTCACGAAAACTTAAGCTATCATTGCCTGCCTACGCAAATCGTGAATCTCGTACGCCAACAAAATTCAGTATTCTTCAAATGGCATAATAATTTTGTCATAAGAAAGTGATCCTTTGGGCTCCACTTTGCCGCCAACGATCATTACCTGCGAGCAATACAACCGGACTACGACCTGGTCGAATATTGATGAATTTAGTGTATAAAAAAATCAATTAATTAAGAAAAGTCAAAATAAGAAAGCCGATATGATCCTCCAGTAAATTCCTAACACACTGACTCCAATGATAACTGAGTCCTACAATAAATAGAGTCCACAATATCAAATCAATTTTCGCTCCCTCCTCTCCTGCCATGTTTTCTTCTGACACTCAACCTGCTCCTCCATGTTTTCAATAGTAGCTGCATCTGTATTTCCCTCATCGCTTGGATTTGTGCTCCCTTCAACTGGCCCTGAATAGTAATAATTAGACTCTGATATATGACAATTAGCAAACTTGAATGCAAAATGGGATGAGATAATAAGTCTGATTAATCCAATGGGTAATAAAAGGAAGGGGGGGTATACCACTTGTAGGTTGAGTGTGATCCTGAACAAAACCAGAAGTGAGACCTTGATTATGTGTGTAAGAAGGAGGTTGAGTTGCATGACTACTACAACTAGTGGAAGTTGGAAATTGATGGTGAGATGTGGAACCAATTTGGTTTGAAGTATTGGATGAAGTAGCGGTATATGAAGGCTTTGTCTCTGAGGCTGTAGACATAATTCCTGAATAAAGATCAATAGAACTACTATTAACCTTCTGACTGACTGAGAGTTTCTAAATTGAAATAATTTGAGAATTTCATCAAGTTTATCAAAAATCGATACACAAAGAATTGGGAATTAGACATGATTATACCTGAAATGTTCAATCTACAACTAGGAGAAGATACAATTAGAAAAATAAGTGAAAAAGGGAGGCAAATAGGAAGAGATTGTAAAGGAATATACTTACTCAAGTAGCGAAAATAGTAAGGTAATAGGAGAAATGTGTGTAAAAAAGTATAGAAGCTATTGGAATCTGAGCTTCTAATAGAATAGATAGTGAAGAGATTGGTTAAATAAAGTATCGAATTTCAGTATATTCTCTGTATCGAAAAAAGAGAACAGAAAGAGTGTGAATAGCTTCTCTTTATAGAAGAGAATAGTATATTGTATTATCAAATAATAATAACTTCTTATAATAAATGTATAACAAAAGGACTTGTCACATGTGGAAAATGCGCAGTTTGATAATACCGAAATTATGATACAAACTTAATATAACTTTAGAAAATCTTGCCACTGTTGGTTTTAAATCGATATGCTAATATATAAAATATTATTCTTATATTATACAATCTCGCTAGTCCTTCTAACCTTATTCTGTCATATAATAGTAGAATTTGATAGTGAGTTTTCTAATTTAACATATTGGTTGCTAGATTGAGGCTCAGCCTTCGTATCCTAGTAACATAAAAGTTTGTCTTAGGTTGAGTCAGATGTACAACAAAGTGGGTCATACAACCATTGTAAAAGAAAATATGATGATCATATTTTCGGATATTATTCCCTAAACAGATGAAACTATCTCCTTGAAACCCGATATTTTCCTCATATAGCTAACACTATCTCCTTGAAATCCGATATCATTCTCTAAATAGGTAATACTATCCACTTGAAATCTGATATCATTTTCTAACTACATCATACTATCTTCTTGAAATCCGATATGTTTCCAATATAGCCAACTTGCACACCATCTTCTTAAAATCCAATATTATTTTCTAAATAGGTAATACTATCCACTTGAAATCCGATATCATTTTCCAACTACATTATACTATCTCCTTGAAATCCGATATTATACCTAAACAGGTCATACAATATCCTTGAAATCCGCTCTCATCCTCTAAACACATGATAATATTAGAGTCACCTTGAAATTTGATATTTGTAACATGTGTACATGTTCTGGTAACGGTACACAGGAGCGCCGGGCAGTGCAGGATCTCCTATGTTTAGTTGATTCATATTTGGTTTATTTGATTTGATTTCAGCTCCCCCACTGTCTCTGAGTCAGATAGGCTATGCTATCATATTGCTATGTTTAGTTTGCTTTGTTGGAAGTTTATGTTTAGGATTCCGGGTATGGAATGGTCATGTAACACTGGTGAAGGCTGAGCTTTGTTTGTTTCTTTCTTTGGTCTTACAGGATTACAGGATTCTGGTATGTGCACAGCTACTGGTAATGATCATGATTGCAGGAAGGCTATCGCTCCTGAGTTTTGTATTTAAACCAGTCTCCTGGCTAGCAGGAGACAGCAGACTTCGACAGACCTTCAGTCTAAGAATACACTTGGTTGAACGGCAATCCCTGAGTCCAGTTTGTCCTTCAACTATTATCCCTTACTCCCGGTCCCTTGAAGTCTCCCTTAGCACTAGCGCTAGCAGGTCTACCGCTGGTCCCATTGTATTTTTGTTAGACAGGAATAAACCTGTTACAATATTACCTCTCTCGTGGTCATACATTATCTTGAAATCTGATGTCATCTTATGAACAGGTGATACTACCATGACTATTATGAAATCCAATATCATGTTTTAAGTTGTTGATAGTATCTTCTTGAAATCTGGAATCATCCTCTGAGCAAGTAATACTACTGTTTTGAAATCCGATATCATTTTCTAACTAGGTGATTGTATCTTTCTGAAATTTCATGTTATCCCCTACAAATGTGATACTAGTATCTTCATAAAATCTGATATCATTTCCTGAACAGGTGATACCTGCTGTTTAATATTTGGTATCATTTTCTGAGTACATAATATCATATTTTTAAAAGCTGATATCATCTTCTCAACATGTGATACTATCTCTCTGAAATATAATACCACTGGCATCTTCTCAATCGAAGGTACTATGATAGTATTTTCGTTGAATCCGATATTAGATATTAAATAGCTAATGCTCTATTTCAAAAGTCGAATATTATTACCTTAACATATAATACTAGGTTCTCAAATACCTAATTTTCCACTAAATAGGTGATACTATATTCTTTGATATTCTCTTTTAAATATTAGATACTATCTTATTGCACCCAGTATTGTCTTCTAAATGGGTGATACAACCTGCTTAAAATCTGTTATTATTTCTTGAAAAATTAATGATTGCTTGTTTAAATCTAATATTATTTCTAAACATGTTCTACTAATATCTTAAAATTTCTATAATATATTAAACTGATGATGTATCTACTTGAAATATAATTTCATCTTTTGAACAGGTAATATTACTATTTTAAAATTCAATAATATTATTACCTCCTAAATATGTAATAATAACTACTTAAAATAAGATACAATTTTCTAAATCATTGATCTTATTTTCCTAAAGGTTGACTCGGATATTATTATCTAACTAGTTGAGATTCTATTCTTTAAGTTAAAGTTCTGTATTCGCTATTGAACTTGCTATAATATCTTAATAATAAATCTTCTTTATGTAATAGGCTATACTATTTTATTGAAATTCTTCATTAGCTTCTTAAATCATATATTCATATTCTTATAGCTTAATTTTTGTTAATATCAATAGTTTCCCTTTATTGATTTTTATTTTTATTTGATACTATTATTTTTAGAATTACTTTTAATTCAAGTTGTATTAATATTATCTACTCTGTTTCATATTTTGAGAATGGTTTGAAGCCCTAGTAATACTAAAGATTAGTTATATATTATAATAGCTCTATAATAATAACTTACTTGATAAAAACTCGTAGTCTTTTTGTATCAATTAGTATTCTTTAACAATGTTTAAGTTTATTACAGGTGTATGCTAATATTAATTTAGTAATAATTATTTAATTAACAGAATTGATTTAATTGGTACTAGGCAAATATAATCTCATATTAAACTACTTCCTCTAAGAGTCAGAGCTTTATACTCTTATATAATTTGTAACTCACTTGCCATAAGCAATAAAACTTATTACTAATGTATAAGGGAAGAATCAATATCATTTCTTCTACTTTTACCACACCCCAATTCTAAAATTCCTTGTATTTCTATTAGTAATTTATAACAATTATCTTATACCAGTTTTTCTAATATTGTGAGGGGTCTAAGATAATGTTAGAGGTTATTAAGTTAAGATTAATAAATATACATACCACTTTGTTGCATCTAGCACTCTAGGTGTATGTGTCTAGTAATTAATTCTTCCGAAAACGGCATATTAAAGAATGGGGGTGTCTAGCAGGGATAGTTGTTAGGCCCCCCGTTTTCCTTCTTAGTATACTGCCACTAGTTATCCTACTACTTCCTAAAGTAATTGACCCTCGTGAGATGTTAGGAGATGTTCTAACTCGGAGAGAGCGGATAGACCTGGAAAGCATCATTGATCAGGTTTCCCGAACATCTGTCCTTCTAATGGTTACCCGGCCTTATCCACCCCAAGCATCCCCGCACTCCGGGAACTTTTTTTTTAACCCTCCCCAAAATTGGTGACAACAATGGAACCCATCACTCTAGCCGGGTTTCTGGAACAGGCCCAGCAAATCCCAATTTCCGATACCCTATTGAAAGAGATTCGTACCACGTTAATCCGAGAAACCAAGGCCAATGCTCCAAGAGCGGCCGAAAATGAGAGGTACCCTGTCCTGTCTACTGCTTGCTTCTATGCAATAGCTGAGTTTTACCTAGTGAGGATTTAGGCTCACTCTTCAATCTCATCCTTCAGACAGCGGAAATTCCTAGCTTACGTCAACAACACCGTGCACTTGCATCCGATACCATCTCCACATGGCTGATTCGATCCGCGAGCTCAACTCCACTGCTTGGGGCTGTGGAGGGGAGCCCTGAAGTCTGGAACTCACTAGCTAATATTGTGTTCGCTTACTTTGATGAGGCTACTAGTGCATTATCTAAGGCTCTCAAAGACCTTTTCGGGAATATTCTCTCGTCCCATCCGGATCCGCAATTCAAGCGGTGCCTAGCGAAGAGTGCGCTTGCAGCACGGGGCAAGAAAGTTGGGTATTATGTATTTGAGGTACTCATGAGAAAGGGGGTAGGGGCAGAATGGGTTTTCGACAAACATGGTGCAATTGTCGGAGAAATGTTGATGTCACTGAGGGATCGGACACTCTCCCCAGTCATCGGTAAAGCTGTGGTTGGGCTGTTAGCCGCAAGAAAGGCTGAACTAAACGACTTGCGCCGCTGGATGGAATGCTGGGAAGAGCCGCTGAGGACTGCCTTAAGATCTGAGGAAGTACGAGGGAATGTGCAAGTTTATTCCCTACCAGGGCTCTTCCGGCTGTCGCCCGAATGCTTTGTGCTTTTCGTCCGGGGGATAGGGCTAGGAAGGTATAGCCGAGGAAATGCGAGCAGTGGAGGTGAGGTGGATTTGATGAGTCTTCTTTGCTGTCTCAAAGTTGGGCGGGATCTAGGATTTGTGGACGAAATAAGTGCGACACGCCTAATGTTATCCTACATCCAGATACTCGACTGATTGTGACTCTGTAGGTGATGCAGCCAATGCGGATAATAGCGATTCCTTGGGTCCCACTCCTGTACAGCTTCCATCCTCCTTTATTTCGCCACTCCTCTCACATGCACACGAGCATATCCGTCTCGCTGCACTCGCTTTAACGACGTACTCTCCAACTCTCACAAAACCCCTTCCAACTTCTGCCTTCCGTATATTGAAGTCAGCACTCCCACCACTACATGCAGAAACTGACGCAGAGGTGAGGAACCTGGTAATTGGGAGTATAAGGCAACTTATAGAACGTTTGGGTAGTACTTCCTATGCCCTCGGTAAAGACCTGCAAGTGCTTCAGAAAAGTGCCCTTCGTCTACCCAAAGATCAAACTATCCCCGCGAGAATACTAAGACTCGAAGAGAACATCAGAGAAACAGCTTCCTTTCTGAGCTGGTATTTGAACTTTCTCAAAACTCAATTAGCCCCTGGGTCGAATTACCAGCGTGCTGTGACGGCACTGAGAGTTCTGGCCATGGTTATCCGTTCGGGAGTCGATCCGTCATTGGTGGGACCGGACGACAAAGCGGGTAAAAAGAAAGGGTTACTGCGCTGGCCTCCAAGTGTTCAGGTGGATTTATTTGACAAAGCGATGAAGAGGGTATTAATCGATTGTTTATTCAGTCCCTTTGATGATTTAAGATCTATGGCAGCAGAAGTGTTGAGGTTCTCTCCTGACTGTGGCGGGTCACTACGGGCAATTTTGGAAAGGGGGCTCAGGGTGATGAATACTTCCGGAAGAGCTAGAGATGCAGATGGTGTTGCTAGATCTATCGACCTATGGTTCCATCATGCGGTGAAATGTTCTCCGGAGGCGAAAATTGAGGAACTTTGGGGCTTGGAAGTTTCTGCTCAAAGTGACCAGCTGTGCGCGGTCAACTGGGTGTTGCGTGTGTTGGAATTGGATTATCTCAAGGTCGCCCGAGAGGACTTCCAGAGGGCTGTTCGAGAGAGACCTATCCATGGCCTTTTATCTGGGCTCAGACTCATATTTGAGGGGCGAGAAATTTATGAGTGTGCTTTCGAAGGTCCCACAGGGAAGTTTATCGTTTCTCAAATCCTTGAACACTGCGTGGATATCTGGCGGATGTCTAAGGACATTTTGTGCTTTGTTAGCCCAGAGGGATATGTGCCGCAGGAGATGATGGACGAGGAAGCAGAAGAGGATAGCGATGATGCAATGGGCACACAGAATGTTATGAGCTATTGTTGGAGAGCAGTCAAAGAATCCAGGTGCGCAGTCGTTTCCTTGTTCATAAAAAATCACTCGTCTTCAAATTGTTAACACCATTCGTAGTGCACTCCTAGGCGCAATTATTAGTAACGCTGATTTTGGGTCGGGCCCTCAACCGCCACTATCCAAACAGAATTTCTCTGACATTGGAAATGTCCTATTAGAGCAACTGTTAGATATCCGTCATCGGGGCGCATTCTCCGCGGTGTCTCCAAGTTTTATAGATCTCTGCTCCCGGTGCTTAGCCACCCAAACCCTTTCTGATCTACCTGAACAATGGCTATCTAAGAGCATTCTTCAAATAATGGGTAGGTCTAACTTGATCACCCGGCGTTCGGCTGGTCTCCCCTCCCTAATTGTTGGCATTGTAATTGCGGACCCACACCCAGATCGTCCTTTGCTCAGGTCGACTTTTGAAAAGTTGGAGGAATTCGCGCGCTTGCCCGCTGTCCTCTCAACAGACGGAACAAAAGTTAACCTTCCACAAGTCCATGCACTCAATTGCTTAAAAAGCATGTTCACAGACTCCCGCCTATCATCGTCTTCTCAGGAATTCCTAGGGAGAGGGCTAGAATTATCCGTAAGCTGCTTCGCAAGTGAGGTCTGGGCTATCCGAAATTGTGGCATCATGTTATTCACTGCGCTAGTGAATAGGCTTTTTGGCAAGAGAATGACAGGAACTATAGGTATCAAAGACTTTTTCGAGCGATACCCAGAAGTAGCTTCAGTCCTTTTGCGAAACTTGAACGGAGAATCAGGCGTTGAAGGCGTTGAACAACTTTACCCAGCGTTATCACTCATTGCCAGGCTAGAGCCAAGCGAGGGGTTTGATGTGAGTGGCATTGAACCGGCGGTGATGAGGTGTTTGAGCAGCCGCTTTTGGAAAATTAGAGAGATGGCTGCGAGGAGTTATTCGACCCTTGTTAGCGCTAGGCATATAATTGAGGTTATCGATCAACTGCTCCGGGACGCGGAGGAAAGTCAAAAACAGAACTTTGTCCACGGCCGGCTTTGCGCGGTTAAGGCCTTGCTAGACAGAAGAGGCGCCCAAAGTCACGAGGAAGTTTTAGGGGTCCTTGGGAGGTATTGGGAGTCCATGGTACCGTCAAATAGCTGTGCGGTAATTAGAGCCTCATTTTTGTCACTCCTTAACAATAACAATATTCAACGATTGTTCAAGACGCGGCCGAATGATCGTATGTGAACGTTCCTGCGACTAGCTACAAAACTACACTAACATAAAAAGGATAGAAACCCAAAATCTTCTCAGAAACCTACTAGAATATTGCGAAACCCCAGAGGAGGTTCTACGGGAAGTTAGTCGATCGTCTACAGTTGGCCGCTCAATGTTAAAAGAGGAGTTGGCCAAATATATTTACAACTTAGCATTTTACTCAAACGATCTCATACCCACCCTTATTGGCATCATGTCTGGCGAGGATGAAGAGCTCGCTCTATATGCCAGCTCCCGCCTTCTCTCCTCTCCTCTAAATTTGGATCAGGATACTCTTGCTTCGCTTGATGCCACCCTATGGGCAATTATCGCAACACACCCATGGGATCAGCTGCGCGCTATAGCAGTAAACCTCCTATCAAAATATCCTCCGCCGCAAGGAGTCCCCGAAGAGCTCCTCCAAGAGCGCTGTGAGACCCTCTTGGCTCTTTGTACTAACGCATCCACTGAGCCATGCCGTACCGCAGCCCTCCCGGCAGTAGCAACACTAGCCACCCACCTGTCCTACCTAACCGCATTTTTTCTCAAGGAGATCACAAAACATGTAGAGCTAGCAGGCCATGAGGACAATCCCTTCCCAACACGCCAGGCCGCGGTCTCCGCTGTGAAGGCCTTATCCCCAATTCTGACATTTGAAACCTTCAACTCCGCCTACTTCTGTCTCTACAACTTCCTCCATGACGACGACGAAGACATCCGCAAAGAAGCCGCAATAGTCGTCAAGTCTATCACGAAAGCGGAACACACCCTTCTTCCCCTCGCAGCTGCCGATGCCCTCGTTGATAAAATGGCCAAATCATTTAGTGAGGATGAAGAATTCACTAAAGAGGTCGTTTCGAGAGTTGTTGTCAATGGCGATGCAAAGGATCAATTGAAGCAAGTCTGCGCGCGGGATAAAATCTTGTTTGCTAGAGAAAAGCAGAATCTATTTTTGAGTGTTCACGGCGAAGTAATGCGTTGGGCCATGGTGTTGGGGGAGTTGCCAGAAAATAGTCGGTTTATCGAGGATACCCTGAACGCTATGGCTGGGGTTCGAGAGTTTGCCAGGGAAATGGGAGAGGAGGGGCCAGCTGGGTGGATGCGTGAGGAATATGTGTGGGTAATGTTTGGGCAAGTTGCAGAGGGACTGGGCGTTATCAAGAGGTGGAGGGGTGATTGTGGGGATGAGGCTAGGGAGTTCCTAGCAGAGATGGAGCACCTCCGGGCTCATGAGCTGTTCGTGGAGAGATTAGCAGAGGTGTTGGCTGTTTAGGTGGTGAGATGTGGAATACTAGCACCCAAGAGCCATACAAAGCATGTTTTGATCTATGCCATAAGCTCTTTTTTTCCGTTAAATCCGTGGTTTGATTTTAGGTACATAACCAGCACTTCCTAGGGTACAGCCGAATATACCATAAGCACATTGGATATTATTATTATCCTATACAATTGATCCTCCAAAAAGTTTTATCCATCCGGCTGCGAGCCTGGTACAATCTTGATCCCAGAGGTTTTTTCTAGAAAGGCTACAGGCCCATATGTGCTGCCACTTCTATGCTAGATATCCACACAAAATCCTTGACGGGTAAGTTAGCACTTGTGAGTTCATGGGCATTAAAAATATATATATATGTATCCCGTTACTAGTATCATCTAGGGACAGCCCCTCGGGCTTTGCATACACTAACGCTGAGAATAAAATTTAAAAAAACGAGAAATACGAAAACCACAATATCATCCCGCAAATAAAGCCCAAGCGCAACTCCCCTGGCCAAAGGCATGGTAAATTAAAAGGCACCATACGGAAAACCGTTAATCAGGCCAGAAACCATGAGAATCCTCTGGTAATATATAACCACGAATTTCACTACACCTAGCAATAATGGCAAGATGGCCGAGTTGGTTATGGCGCCAGGTTAAGGTTTATCTTAACACGCATCCTGGTTCGGGAAACTGAGCGTGGGTTCAAGTCCCACTCTTGTCACATCTTTTTTTTTTCTCTTTTTTTTTCGAATTCTTCTTTCCCTCACCTATCATAACTTGGTCCTTATAATTTTCGTGAACTTCTGCCTTTTAATTTGAATCCTTTTTTCCCCACTCCGCTTTTACCGACTGGGGGATTAGTTATTCTAATACTAGGAAAGAAAGAGATGGTTAAAGCTCTTTAAGTGGAGGGAGGGAGGGGTCGAGGGGGTAATGTTACTCCGATAACACCATACACTACGTAAATAGGCCCTTCCCACAAGACCAATTCGCGGGGACGATATTCGAGTACCTATTATTACGTCGGAGTATGGTAGGCGGGTATCACACTTCATACCCAATTAATTAAATGCTCTACAACACCGCTCTCCGTTTTCCAAAACTTTGTAGTGCGATAAATTATACTCAGACATCGACAACTAGCAATACAGCCAACCAAACTCATGCTTTGAAGAAATAAGAACCAGTAAGGTATGAAAGTAGAGTGTATAGCGGGGTAAAGAACAATCCAAGTACCAGTAAGACAGGCCAAAAAGCAGACCAGCTAGATAAAGAGAGATCTGGGAATTGTGTGGGTATGATCAATGAGTAACATCTTTTTGTCAAGAAGGGGGAGAGAGGAAAAAGTTATATAAAAAATCACCCTCTCTCACTCGAGTGTAGATTCATTCCATCTTGTTTTCGCATGGGTGGTGGTTTCAGTTTTCCGTGTACTCGAGTAGAGTACTGGCACTGTGCTTGTACAACTAGCGGGTGGAAGGTCTTGGCACCCCCGGCAAAATTGTCATGAAATTGACCACGGTCGCAACGACATCCACAGCCATAACCCACCATGCCACCATCACGCCCTCCTAAAAAGTACCT
>Ga0307509_10002178_pt1 | contig 32188 bp, 36 predicted proteins | sample 10_EM_MG_FD_202245 | JGI IMG/M metagenome (GOLD analysis project Ga0307509, IMG submission 202245) | Populus trichocarpa ectomycorrhiza microbial communities from riparian zone in the Pacific Northwest, United States - 10_EM | ecosystem: Host-associated > Plants > Roots > Unclassified | place...
AAGTTTAAGCGTTTGGCATTCTACTTCGACAACCAACTTTTCCTCGAGAGAACTAAATTGAGTGAAGCTTTGAGCTTAACTATATTAAGTTTTACCGTTGATTCTTCTGAATTATTTTACCTCATCTTTATCTTCTACTTTGAGTGTTTGGTGCGGTCGCAACCTTAGAGTTCACCTCTCTACAGGGTGCCCCCGTTACACCATTTGAGGCTCATGTAACTCAAGGATTTCTCCCTTGGTAAACTCAGAGAGGTGCTTGGAGGGAAGATTCTTTTGGCAAGACTACGAAGAATAGGAGGCATAGTTTATTGAAAAAAATAATCAAGCAGAATGGTTTTGTTTTGGTTGATCTAGAGGAATTTGTTTAGGTAGTGTAGGAGGTGTGGGGTGATGAGGAGGGGTCCGTTGCAATTGATCGTTGGGCCGCAGATATTTTTGTCCCAAGACAATAGTATATAATCTACGGATAAATAAACAAGCTATAGAGTAGAATCACCAGATCTATAAACTACAAGGGCGGATGATTAGTAGTATATGACCCACGCACGGAAGAAATGATTTAAAAAAAAGTGCTACTACTCCCGATGCCAGTCGACATAATGAAGACGCCATAATAAGCTGCATCTCTCAGCAGATCGATGTAACTTGAATGGGCGCCTAGATGTATTCAGGATGCTGCTATGAGGCAACCTCCCATCCAGACACAAACAGGCTCGCAGCGCGACAAGGGTGGTATGAGATGTGAGCTGGCATTGTGCAGAAACTCAGGACGCATGGAATTGGAGCAGGCGTTGCCAGGTGACTCAGGACGCACAGGATGCAGGGGACGCAACTCAGGACGCACAGGATGCAGGGGACGGAGATTTAACATCGCGTGCTTCAGGACGCAACGGCGCCGTATCTGATGCAGGGTAATCTTTTGCTGATGGGCAATCACTTGCCTCAGCAGCGATGAGCAATTTCATTGCCAAATATTGACTTCCCCTTTACTTAAACCAATGATTAAGATCTAAAGGCAGCGGAGATGCCCCTGCCTCCTCTTCCGTAGCACTAAGAAGCCCATGAATTAAAATCCATAACTTGGAACTCTTTGCTGTTGGGTTTTCTTACAGTTGTGTTGAATTTCTGGTTATTGGTCTTCCATTGTACTCAAACAACGGCTTTGTCTAAAGCATTTCTTTCCTGTGTCATTCTGTTGTAATGAGTTTTATCTTTTCTGGTGGTGAGACATCATCGGTTGGGTTATGATTATTGGGCGGCAATTTCGTATCAGCTAGGCATCATTGCGCTCTCCAGGTTTGGAGGCAGACACTTAATTGAAAGCCATAATGTCTTTTGGGGCTGAAGACAGGAGACTGGATACTTCTGATGAAGGAAGAGATCACTTATGTTCTCTATATATGTTTGGACATTTGCCCCTTTCGTTTGGTTAAGAAGAAGAAGAATCACAGAGCAGGTTCAAGTCACACAAAAGTCTTTACCAATGCTGGCAATGGGCCAGGCTGGGCCTTGGCCCACCAAATCCCTTGGGCTTTTATTAGGTTATAAACATGTACCCTAAAGTGAAAACAAAAAGGTTAAATACTAGTAATACCAGTAGCTAAAGAGTGAGGGTTCATGTCAAAGTACAACAAGAGTGTATCATAGCTGTATTAAATAAAGTTGAAATGAATTTCCATTACTGGTTAACTCATTTCTCAATACCAACAATGAACAATTATTTACATCCTGCTTTAATGGAGCCGGGTGACTTTTATCCCCCACAAATACCACCATCTTCTCCCCCGGTCAGGAGTTCCCAAAGTATGAGTACCATATCTGAGAACTAACCTTTAGATCCTAGACTACTAGCTCCTGAACTGCATGATGAGATCAATAATAGTAATATTCCTGCTAATACTAGCTCTTTTGTTGAAGGTAGATGTTCTTCTATTAATAAATTAAATATGTATTTAAGTAATAATTATATACTGAGACTACAGGAATCCAATCTGGGAACCTAGATCTTGACCCAAGTGTTGATATGACTTAAAGTAGTAGTCCAGTTGGTGCAAGGGCAAGTGGGCAGGACTTTCTGCAGGCGAAGTCCAAAGTTTGTAAAAGTTATATTTATGACAAAGCCAATGGTGAAACTATTATAGTTGATGGAAAAACAAGATGGCAGTATAATCGATGCACTGATCTTCAGGCTTCTATGACCTTTGCTGCCTCTTTGACAAGAAATGCCATTGATCATCTTCGCCGCTATCATCAAATTGAACCAGAGGGTCAAGTAGCTCCTGGGCCAACAACTGCACAACTTGCAATTCAGTCTGCCTTTGGGAATATTGCCCCTAAAATTGAGTTTAATGCTGATGGATTTCCGAGTATGCTAATCAACTGGATTACTTCTGCTAGTGTTCCTTTCTCAGTATGCAATCATCACGCATTTCGCACACTATTAGCCTATCTTGGTGCCTGTCAGCCTGATCGCCAGGCAATAACAAAGGTAATTCCACAGTCAGGGCATACCTTACCCCGCTGGTTGGATGAATTTCATGGTGTAATGTTCAATGCTGTGAAACAATCACTGCAGACTGCCCTATGCCGAATTCATTTCAGCTTTGATCTGTGGAGTGGTCCAAATATGCATGCCTATATGGCAATAGTAGCTCATTGGGTTGACCAAAATTTCAAGCAGCATGCAGTCCTTTTGGACTTGCATCGCATTATGGGTGCTCATACAGGCAAGAATCAGGAAGCATACTTTTGGACAACAATTCAAAAGTATGGGATTGAATGTAAGATTGGTAAGTTTAACATTGATAATGCTAGAAACAATGATACAGCATTGCAGGAAATTGCCCAGATTATGCAGTTGCATAATATTCCCCCAATCCATCCATGTTAGGTATACCGGAAGGCTTAGCCTTCTCTTAGTGAATAAAGACTTATAGTTACCCTACCTTAGGACTCTGAGTTAAAAAGGACAAGCCAACACCCCCCTTCCGCACCAGCGTTGGGACAGCGCTACATGGGCAGACACCGCCGTAGTTGCATATCCTCACCAAAGACATCGTAATTGGAGCCCTCCTAGTAACCGCGTATACGTCGCGGCCGTCCGTCCGACCGGATCCCGTTCGCAGGATATATGCGGGAGGACCTTTGGCGAGCTTATGCAAGTGGTTCGAGCAAGATCGGTCAATGTCACATAAAGTTACTGAGCACTAAAGAGGAGAGTTGCGAAGGTGGTCAATAGGTAACAGGACGTTTTCATGGACATTGGTTAGGCAACACATTCTATACTCCACACTCTCACGACGAAAGTTGCAGAAGTGAATGGTGTTGTCGGATGAGGTAGTTTGAGAAATCAGGCATACCCGCACTCACACACGTCAATAGTGTCCGTAGGATGCTGACGGAACCCTACGATAACGATATGACTATGGAGGGATAATGGCTATTGGTGCGATTATCGTAACAAGTCTATCTTATGCCTTGCGGATGTCGGTTGCAGAATATGTCTGCAATGCTGAGAGGTTCGAAAACAAAGCTGGCCCCTTTGTTGGTTCGATCATGGAGACCATTCTGTGTATGCAAATGGTGAGCAAGACTCTATGCCGACGAAGATGGATCTTAACCAATGGACTGATGTGTGGGAGCACCGTCAGGTAATTTCATGGTGTTGCGATTCGGAAGTTGAAGTGAGATAACAGAATTGTCAGGGTCAAATAGTGTTCGCACTCTTAAGAAGAAACTGGAGTTTGTTAGCAAGTACTTAGTTAGTATGAGAACTAGATGTAGCCCACGACCACCCAGACGCGGCATAAAAATATCAAGGTGCCTCCCGAGCTATTTGAACATTATCAAGCAACGGAGAAGAGATCTTATCAATATAAGTTTTTACGCTAGAAAAATCTTTATCACTTTACCTACCTCTATTTTTAAACATTGAGCCTTCCTAGACAATCACCGTCTACGATTAAGATTATCGGTCTGAGTTATCTTGCAAGACTTTGAGATAGGCTCCCGCCTAACAATGCAGTTCATGACCGTCTTCGCTGCTTTGGCCATATAATCAACCTTGTTGTTAAAGGCTTTCTATGGGGTGAGGATAGTGCCTCAATTGTGAGTGAGGGAAATGAGATGCATCATTCACCTAAGGAAGAGTTCAGACAGCCAAGGGAGTGGAGGAAAAAGGGACCAATTCGTAAGTTGCATAATATTATTATGTATATACGTCGAACACTACAACAACTTGATCAATTTACTGCTGTACTGCAAAGTACATATCCAGGTGAGAGTATTGTACTTCCACTCCTTGGAAACTTAACACGTTGCTCTAGTGATTATGAGTCTTTGAAGCATGCCTTACGCATTAAGGGAGCAATTAGCAGTTTTATCGCTACTGTAATTGGGGCAAACAGAAATGGGGAAAGGGTAGCTAACGATACAGCATTGATTAATGATGAGGTCTCTCATGAGGATTGGAGTACTTTAGACCATATTATGGAAATTCTGGAACTCTTTGCAGAGTGGAGCACAAGGCTGCAGGTCAAGTATAACAATGGATGTATTGCTAATATCCTGCCGGTAATAGATGAGTTAATGAAAATCTTGGAAAATGCCAAAAATATAACAAGATACCATTCCCGTCATATATTATCTATGCTATCTAATGCCCTCAGTTTTCTCAGCATCTATTACAAAAAGACAGGTATGTCCAGCGTATGTTGTTGCTGTTGTATTGAATCCTGGAATGAAGATGGAGTATTTTGAGGTACAGTGGGATAAACGCCCAGATGCTATTAATCTAGCTAAAAACACCATGAATAGTATGTGGGTTAATACATATAAGGGCCAATATCCCACTGGTACAGTATTGACTCAACAGGATGCTAGTTCTCAAGAACCTGATCTTCAAAATCCTATTTCTAACATGCAACAAAAACACAAATTTCAAACTAGTTTTTAGCCTAAGAGGCAGGTTCTAATGGAGTCCCAAGGAATGGACAAGCTAGCTCAATATTTACAGGAACCAATATCTCAAGATATAGATATTAATCTTATAGAATAGTGGTCTAAAGTATTTAATATTTGAGGAATGAGGGATCTTACCCAAATGGCACTCGAAATTCTAAGTATTCTAGCTATGTCTGCCGAGCCTGAGAGAATCTTCTCTGGGGCTAGAATTACTCTAACTGATAGGTGTTGTAGCATGGGAGATGAGGCACTAGTGAAGCTAGAATGTACGAAGTCTTGGATTAAGGACAACTTCCTTCTGGTTACCCACCCAGAACTTGAGATGGTCAAGAATTTGTTAGATGCTCTTGTTGCTGACGAGACTAAAGATGGAGACTAAATCATTAGAATTCTGTGGTAAATTCTGTAATTACTATTTATTCTTGTACTAGTACCTAGGAGAAATATAATTACAAAAATTAAACTAGTTATAAAATTCAACCGTTCTATTCTTATTAGTCTAATATTAGATCTTAAATTTTGTAGCCTTCATCTTATGGGTTAGGTCAACAGTAACATTTTAGTCATCTTAAATAATTTAGCTCTGGCCCATGGGCCGGTGGGCCGGGCCTACTAGTGAGTGGGCTGGGCCAGGCTTTCGTGGGCCAAGCCCGGCCTGGCCCATGGCAAGCATTGGTCTTTACCGTTTTGCTTTACATATTGGGGCATAATTTCAACAAGTTGGTTACCCTAAGCGAGAACCACCGCAAGCGACAAGGTCTCAACCGTCAATCATTCCCCCCCTCACCAACCTCATAGTGGAATCACACCGAATAACGCCTCACGCCCCCGCAATAACCTACATCTACCAATCAGGCCTCCAGATCCTCCGCCTCCAGCACCACTCTATTCCACTCAGAAGATTAAAAACAACAACAGCCCCCGCCCCACCGCCATCCTCCGCCGGAGACTTCAAAACCTGAACATCCCGCTAAAACATAAAAAAGAGACTAAAATCTGAACACAAATCCCGTCTCTCCCTTATAAGGAAAGATTGTATAGGAAATCAATCTATCAAACCATTTCCGGCATGCCTCCTACAGTGACGTTAGTAAGCAAACAACCAAGATGGAGAAGATACACAAATCTCATTAGGCATCGGAATCCTATATCTATCCCTCTTGGAGAATCCGAAGAGCTCACGCAAAATCGTGTGATCTAATATTCAAGCTCAGAGTTTGTAACACACAAGGAGAAGATCGGGGTTAATTGCAGGGATGCTTCCCGGAACAAGTAATCTCTTGAAGATCAACCCTAATTGGCCAATAGATCCGTACTAGCTATCTACATCAAGGATGAATATTTGTACAACACTTGGCTTGTGCCACCTGACCTTGACAAACAACCTCATTACCATTTGCTATCGACTGGTCTACTAGTTAGCAACGAGGAAACTAAGACATCATTACCTGAATAATAACCTACCATTGTAGAATCTCCAACCAAGGTCGCTAAATCGAATGTCTGAACATGCACCTTCTCAAAATAGTCCAATAGCGCATCTACAAGATACTATTACCCCATTCGAGAAGCGCCATGAATCAACATCCAAGGGTGGGAATCACGAGCCCGATCAAAATCTGAAGAAGTGAATCGGCTAATATGACCTCCTTGAGTCCAATCAAATACTAACCCTGCATTATATTTTCCCATGAGAAGTCACCATCCAAATCCTAGCCACCCTCCTATATAGCTTCCTTCAACATATTCAATTGCTTGTGCCTCAGGAGGATACCCTATACGCATATTTTCAATTGTTCAAGGGGCCCAGTCAACAAGTACTCAATAAATGCTCGCAGTGGATCTATTCCAGAAAACGAAGATCTTTCTGAACACGGAACTATTCTTTTCATTACCAACATGAGATCGCGGGCTGTGACATCAATCAGGGTTGCGTCGGTTTCAAGGTTGGCATTTGTCATATACGTCTCCGATTAGTTTCGTTGGAGAGCTTTGAGTGCGGCTTCGGTAGTACACAGTGCCTGTTCTATGTTTCAAAGAGCATGATAGGCCAATTTTGCTGTCCGGATAATTTCGCGCCTCTAGAAAGATTAAAGGTATTAATACAGTATCCGAACAGCATTTAATCTGGATGGTGGAATCAAATTTGCCCCATAGCTCCTTGCTACGGACAAGGTCCTTACCTATCTCGACATCAATCCTCTCTCCAGTGGACACGCCGTAACCTCTCCTCTTCCGCCCTAGTCTACCTCCTCCCACCGGCAAGTAAACGAATATCTAACCCATCCCAGCCCGCAATCCCCAAAGCTCACGGCGATACACTCCACCATGTGCCTCACTCAGGATTCTCTGAGCTCCTCCCCGCCGCAAAGAAGCTCGCGATAGCTGTTTGCACAGTGGAGTACAACATTTTGCAGAACAATGGGTGTGGGGTGCCTCAGCTTGCTGATCATGCTCTTGTTCATATGGTAGGTCTCCTCATTAGGCCATGCTCGGTGGAAGGGTTTGGAGGGCTAATCATTTGGTGGTGTTGGGTAGATTCCCAAGGCTAATGCCAAGGAGGCTTTGGGGATCGAGTGGCCGGCACAGATCATGGATATGGATAGGTTGAAGGTGCTGTTTAACGAATTGAAGGTGAAGATTTTGAGGGGGCGAGGGAATAGGAGCGAAGAATTGCTTTTTTTAATGAGTGGGATACGATCGGGCGATTCAGTTGGTTTCTGTGACAGTATGGCAAATTATCTGGCTTGAGATAAAAGAAAATGGTGAAGACAGCTCTAAGCTCCCAATTTCTTTCTCTCCTCCGACCTCTCCTCCTTTTAAGCGTATTCCTAATCCCGCCCAGACACGGGCTCCTCCCACCCATCTGTGCATTCCTTGTCCCCCTCAGCTCCACCATCCCTGGCGCGAAACTGCACTTCCAGCAGCACAGGCTCACCACAGCTCACTCGCCCATCGCCCATCGCCCCCCAACCCCTCTTGTCACCTATTCCCCCCACAGCGCAAAATACTCCAACCTCACCAGCATCTAAGGACAAATCCAGTGAGTGATCGGACAAAAACGCTCAAGCCCCAAACTAACCGGCAGCTCTCCTAATTCTGCTCATTATAAGTGCCGCCACTTGCCCCCCTCGCTTCTTTTTTTTTTCCATTCCCACCACCGCCCCTTTCGTTCCTTCCCTGTCTCTGGGTATTTAGATTAGCCAGTGGGGGAATGGCCTTATTGCCGTTAGCAGAGTACTGAAGCCTCTCCAAGATTGTTGGATAGCCACTATAAACAGGTTGTTCGCTATCCTACCACTGCCGCCACCACCACCTCAAGATTATAAGTACCAGTTGGAATGACAGTTGTTGCAGGGTCCCAGTGGAGGGCGGTTGTTTTAACTGTTCCATCCAATTCCTCTATTACCGCACCGGCTCTCTGCACTACGCGGGGAGTCTGAGCGCTCGCACCTACCAAGGCGACACCCGGTAACAGCTGAGCTAAAGATACGCATGCGTTGGGATGGTGTGGGAGATCGTGTGTGTGCCTATTCAGAGTAGCAGTGGTAGGAGATTGTTTGGCCATTTCACTGGCTTTGGATCCCACAATCATTAAATGATTCTTCAGGTTTAGTGCGCTTGAGACCAGAACCACCATTTTTGAACTTTGCAAGAACCATGAACGTAGACGACTCTATCTCCTAAACCGAACCACTGATTGTCCTATCAATGCGATGGCTGGTGATAATGAGGGTGTAATTGGAGCAGGGGGGAAATCCTTGAACACGGGTAAATTCTGTGAAAAATGGATAGATGAAACGTGTGCACTGTAAGGGTGGAAAGCGTATCGAAGATGGGACAAATATATCAAAGACAGACTTGTTATTTTGTGACCTACTCAACTGAAGATTGTCGCCGGAGGGGTCTCTTTAAATACATGAATGAATATCAAATCTTCCGGGAGTCTCTGAACATAATCGCACCATTTCTGTCTTTTCTCATGCCATTGCTTCACCCCTCTTTCCCCTCTTTACTTCCCCGCTTTCCTGTATGTCTTACCCCTCACTTTACCCCTCTTTCCCCTCTTTTCACATCTTTGATCGAACACCTGACTCCGGTGAATCCTCCGACACTCTTCTCGCATATTCCAACAGGTGGCAGTAGAGGTTGCATGTCCGCGGAGCGCCGGTGATTAACAACAAATTCAACACACCCACTCTTGTTAACCCTATCCAGCGTCCACTAAGACAGGAGTAGTGACCGGCAACAAGCTCAGTAGTAAAATATTCGAGTGTAGCTAGTCTGCACTTTAGAAACTAAAATTTACCAATTATTAAATAGCATGATAGGACAATGTCGCATCCCTAGCAAAGCTAGGAGTATTAGGAAGTAAAAAAGATTTACTCTCCGGGCCCCAACCAAACGTGCCACGCGCGACATTACCCTGTCTGCGACGTTCAAGGCGGTTCACGGAAAATAGATATCCCAGCGCAGCCCCCTCCCCGCCAAGCATCCTAGATGTTCATGCGCAAAAGCTTAACTTAACCCACAATTGATTATGCGGCGTGCATGAATCCCACCCGCCAACAACCATCCAAAACCCATCTGCGAGATAACCCCTACGGGTCGACGTGTTATCATACTGGCAATGGCAAAGGCATTACACCCCGGCCCCTGCGCATCGAGAAGGTTAAAAAAATCGCCCCCTCAATTCCCTTCCGTAAAAGCGGTACAGGCGCACAAGATGGGAAGGGAAAGGATATCGTATTATACCTCCGTTTATCATCGTTCGTCATCCTTCCTTCCTGCTTGCCCCACTCATTCTGCCCGGCCTCATTCTACATCCTCTTGCCATCTCCTTGATTCAATAAACCCTCACTCTCTCCTCTTCTCCCTTTTATATGCCTCAATCCCGCATATCCTTTGCATCTGTTGGCAATTCTCCACTGCATTTCCATTTCCAAGAATACAATTACCCGAGATAGAATCCAGCCATCAGGCTGGCTCCGGAGCGATTCTCATAATTTAATCATCTTTTCCATCTTCAACTCATCTTTGTTTTGTCTAAAGCTGCGGTCGCGGCGCCTTTTGATCCTCCTCCGATAGCTCAATTTTCATCTTATCCTCTTCCACCCCTATCACAATGTCATCATGGGACCCGAACAAGAACAGGAATTGGCTTACACCTTAATGGTAGAACTTTGGGGTTATCAATTGGCAAGTCACGTGAGATGGTTTGAGCCCCTTTACTCCTCATTTCTTCACATTCGAAAACGGTTGCTGATTGCCCTGATATCTCAGGATTGAAACTCAAGATGATATTCTATCCCAACATGCTGCTGAACACCTAGTCGAAGCCGGTCCATCAGATACATTGGCTGGAATGGCCCGACGTATCCCAGCCGCCAAATACGAAGCCTATATTACTACCCAATTCTTTCGGCCTCTAATTCCTTGCTACTATAAAGACGCCAAAGAGATTTACCACAAAGCCCCGCCTGTTGAGGAGGAAGAGGAGAAACCCGCAGAATCTTCGTCAGCCCCTCCGGCCTCTTTCGCACCCGCTGAAGGCGCTTCTCCTCCAGCAGTAGTTCTACTAGCTTCTTCTGGGCTGGTGGCGGCAGTTGCAGATAAAGTAGTTCAAGCTGTGGATATTGTCTGATCTCTCATTGCCCAGAAGTTGAAAAAACCGCTTTCCGAAATTCCACTCTCCAAAGCCATCAAAGATCAAGTGAATGGAAAGAGTGCATTGCAGAATGATATTCTCGGAGGTTAATTCCCTTCCATCTCAGTATCATATTTTTTTGGTTGTGCTAACAAGATAGGATTTTAGATTTACAAAAGAAGTTCGGCAACACCCCCAAAAGTGTGGAAGACACCTCTTGTCGAACTGGAAGCTGCCATGCAGGGAGTCTTCAATGGACAGCTCGGCAAGCAATCCAGCTCTATGATTGCCCACATGATCATTTCCGAGATGCCCGGTGGCTTTAATATTACCACCGCAAGAAAGTATCTTACCGATCGCTACAGTCTACAATCCGGCAGACAGGATAGCGCCTTGATGCTGTCTATAACAATGGAGTCCGCAGAAAGCGAGGGTGACGCAAAGGCATTGTTAGAAGGTGTTGTGACAAAGTACGCTGCCAGCGGCTCCGCAAAATGCGCTTAACATGTACTTTGGCATCCTTTTCGGCTGCCTCAAGCTTATGAACGGAGGTATTGTCTTGCCATGCATTCGAATCATGAATCGATAAAATCCTACCCTAGTGGAGTTCATGCATTATCATATCGACAATTGCCCCGCCGAGCGCAGTGAAACATATTGCCTGGCCAAGGATCTAGGTTACCAGCTTATCGCTAACTGCCAGGGGGTCCTTGGGGGACCTCCCGTGCACTAAGATGTTCAGTATCCAACCGCACCGCAGACCACCATTGATGCCAAGGGTAATATGCAATATTCTGAAGTACCGAGGCTAGCCGTTTGGAAACTTGAACATTATATTATGTCAAAGAGATGGCCACTGGAGGAAAGCTCGCTGAATATGGCAACTGAACTAAATTTTAGAACGATTTGGCCAAGGTTTACAAGATTATCAAGCAACAACACAAGCTTTCTAAATCGTCCTAGCTACAAATCAAAACTTTCTAGGCAAATGTCTTCCGCAGTTTATCTATGAATGAGGCTCCGATATTTGCAGAGGATGCGAAGACAAAGAAAAAGGTTGGAGGCAAAACGGCCCAGTCTCCTGGAAAGGGTCGTGTCGAATGCATTCCATTCCTTCATTTGAAGAGAGGGGACGATAACGGAGGGGAATATTCTAAGAAGCTAACTGGATTATATTTGGATTGTTTGGAACAGGCCGCCCAGGTAAGCAATACTTGAGCGCTCGGCTATGCAGTTTTTTGCTAACATCTTTCAAGCCGATATTCTCTAAATTTGTGTAGGGCGGCTCCCAGCTAATTGTTGTGCCATTCAACCAAGGTATGAATTTCGTACTGTGGATATATATTCTAAAACTAATGACATGACAGGAAGTAAACAGGATGCCGAGGCCCTTGTTAACTACATCTATGATGAGAAGAATAGTCTAGGTTGTGATCTCAACTGTGTCGTTCCTTTTGCTGCTATTCCCGAAAACGGCTGCGAGATCGATTAGTTCGACTGCAAGTCAGAGCTTGTGGATCATATCATGTTGACCAATTTACTTCGTCTTCTTAGTATAGTTAAGACTAATAAAGCTTCCCACGGCTTCGAAACACGCCCACCCAAGATATTCTACCTCTTTCTCCCAATCATGATAACTTCAGAAATGACGGCCTCTACTCCGAATCCAAATTTGCTCTCGAAGCGTTATTCCAGAGATGGCATTAGGAGTCTTGGGGCAACTACCTTACCATCTGTGGTGCTATCATCGGTTGGACCTGGGGCACTAGCCTTATGAAAGGGGATAACTCCATCACCCAAGGTATTGAAAGGTTGGGTGTTCGCATGTTTTCTCAGCCGGAGATGGGGTTCAATCTTCTTGGTCTTATGGCGCCTGGGATTATCGATCTCTGCCAAATTGAGCCTTTATTCCCCGATCTTAACCGTGGCTTTCAATGTATCCCCTAACCTAAAGGATGTTCCCCCCCAGCCTAGGCAAAACCTCCTGGAATCATATGAAGTTCATAAAACGTCATTCCCTGGGATGCGGCTCTTCACCGGGATGTGGCTCACCATGGCAACCACTAGAACACCAAATGTATATTTGATTATCTACATAATTAGTAGTAATATTGTATTGAAGATTTGTTAGAAGGTACTTTTAAATATGGAGAATCTGAATCTGAAGTAATTATTTGATAATAAAAAAGGATTCTTCTTGTATACTGACTTTAATCCAAAAGGGTTCATATATTATCTTAAGTAGGAGAGTCGGTCTGGAAAATCAAAAACTAGTGCAAATATGTTAGTTTAAGCATATATCAAGATAGTATAGGTCTTGTATTTGAACTGGTAACTGCCTTGGTATTTTTTGTAGCTATTTCGGGAGGTATTGAAATTCTATCAAGAGTAAAGTTAAATTTATACATTAAAAACAGAATTAGATAATATCTACATATGGGATTTATATAAGGTTCCAAAAAATTGTAAAGTAATTCATTAAAGTGATTCAAGATTCTGTATAAACTTTCAAGTCAGTCAATCATGTCAGGAAAATTTTATTCCTTAATTATTAGCTAGAAATTTCAAGACAAATACCACTCTTAAGCCTGAACTATGTAGGCTACACCTGCAGGATAAGGCTTAAAGTAGTTTTTTCTGGTCTACCCATATACCTAAAGCTATGGAAGGAGTTTTGGTCAGCAGGAGCATTTCAATTTCGAGATTTCCAACTTCAACTCCAAAAACACTGAATTTTCATCTTCATTTCTAGCTTTCAAGTATAGAACCTGAAATACTTATGTATTCTGCTTCAAACTTGGTATACTTAGTTGTGGAGTCTATTAAAAGTAGATTATAAAGTACTCAATTCATATGTTTACTCAGTATACAAATATCATATCGTCAAAATCATACATTTTATATGTAATTTTTCTCTTCCATTTTACCTACCCTAACATGCTAATATACAAATAGATTACTGTAGGATCATATTTCCCTAAGCATATAAGACCTAAAAAATTACTTAATCAACTTATTAAAGTCTACTTATATATATTTTAATTTTTACACATCCTGTAATAAGTGTGGTCTTGTTTAAAACAACAGTTCTTAAAACTGGTATACCCAGAGAGTTCTTTCTTATTATGAAATAAAAACTACATATTCTGATTCTCCATATTTAAAAGTAGTTTCTAACAAATTTCTAAAGTTGTGTCACCATTATTTATGCCAATAATCAAATTTACATTTGGTTTTTCGAGTGGTTGCCATCGTGAGCCACATCCCGGTGAAGAGCCGCATCTTAGGGAATGATGTAAGAGGTTACTGCGGAAACTTCTACAGAGCAGAAGATCGTCAAAGGCGAAGGTTCAGGGAAACTGTACCAAAAGGTTACTATTCAGCCATGTGCCAACAATACATTCAACTTTCCCAAACTACTTTATTACAAAAAGGAGGTGGAGCCACTCAAACAAAACCTCCATTGAATAGCCGACCTGGGGAAAGTAATTGCCGGCCCTGGCTTTGCTGAGGTCCGACAATGGGGGAACTTGCGAACTTGATGGGAGCTGGAGGCATATGGCAAATTTTCACTTGAAGGGTGGATTGAAATAGCCTGGGTCGTGGGCCTCATTAAGCATTTTAGGGGCAATCGAGGAACCAAATATGAGGAGGTTAATGTAGTAATGGTAATTCAAGATATGATATTAAATTAATTAACATTACCGAATCCCACAAAGTGTCCGTCTTACTCAAAGCTTCTCAATTTCCCATCAGACCCGTCGCCTTTTGCCTTAGCTTTTTCTCTTCCCGAATTTCTCTCCTAGCTGCCACATCCCCTTTTTCATTCCTCCTTTCTTTCTTTCTACCTGCAGCGCGCACCTTGAGCTGCATGACTGGAAATTTGACTTTATTACCACTCCCTGTCTCATGTTGGGCCAGCAATTGGACATTGCTCGCATGTGTAAATAGGTCAATCGAGTTGCCAATGCCTGTCATGATCTCCATCACCTCGTAAGCAACCACAAACCCATAGAAGAAAAATCCATCCCTGATATCGAGCCCAATCCGCATCTTCATCTGCTACAACAGTATATCTCCACCAACGAAATCATCCCCAAATGGCACAAGACAATTAGGCAACTTTTTATCATCCAACCAATCCTGATGACAATGACTTCCAGACTCAGAATCTATCCCTTGATTCAAACAAACTCTGTGCCATGCTCCCCCATGAGGCTTCAACCTCACCACTGACTCCCAACATTCCCCCTTTGTGACAGGCATCGGCAGTGATTGTCTGGTAAACACCCACACTTTGATAAGGTGGTTGACAGGCTTTTCCATATTTGTTTGTTTTTTTTTTCGATAAAATATTCTGCCGTAATGCAGTGAGGCTGTTGTTGTGAGAAGACCCAGAATAATAAATTATAGGAAAACTGAGATGTGTTCGATATTGAATGTATGTCACAAACGTGTTGGTAAGGAGTAGAGAAGTTGGATAGCAGGATCCAAGGATGATGTACAGAGGAAGAAAGATAGCTGGGACTAAATACAGTTTGTGGTGGTGCTCTCTAACCCTGCCTACACTTGCAAGCGTTGCCCTAACCTAACATACAATGATGGGGTTACTCAATCAAATAACTTAAAGGAAGGGAAGGCACACTCCGTATACTTGTAGAACTCGGAATCAAGCTTGGCAAACATAATCTGACCAATTTTTGATAATATCTATATTAATTACATAGTCGGCCTACAATTATTGAGGCACTCAGACCTTCACAAATTCTCTGCACAAGTACGTGTATCCTGTCCTCCCAAAAGTCCAGGATGCCCGGACCGGACGGGAAGGCTATCCCAGTTTGTCCGGGGCGGCCTAAGTTTTGCAGTGCCATCATTGTGCAAGATGGCAGGCCCTACAGGGTGAGACATGTTAGTTCAGGGAAGGGGGGGTGGATGTCCAGAAACTGTGGGGGACGGCACGAATGATGTTGCATGATTCGAAAAGTATTCGTTTGGAGGTGTCTGATTTCAAAGGGTAGTGCCTGAAGTACAAGCACTAGAACTCTAGTCCCATAGTAGCGTCAATCTCGTCCTCACCTTCCCGGTTGTGGCCCATCCAAGCACCGTGGAAAAACTGACTATGAGCTAGGGCTAAGATGGAAGGGGGGGGGGGCCGTCTTTGGATCAAGCGTATTAGGCCGAAGAACATTTTTGCTAACTTTCAGGGGGGGCGAAGTGGTAGTTGTAATAGCGGTTGTTTAGAAAATAAAATCCTAGGATGACTGGGAGAGAATGGGAGACGGGGGAAACTGTTGGGAATAGACATATCGTTAGTGTTGTTCATAGTATGAGTAATGGCCGCAGAGAAGGATCTTACAAAGTGAGGTAAGTTAAGTTAAGTGAAGGAGAGTAATTTGTGTTGTGACAATTAAGGAATTGAGAAATAGTTTAAGAAAAAAGGAGCAAGGGAAGAAAAGAAAAGAGAGGATCGACTTCATGGGTGATTGATGGAACTTGAGCTGTGGAGCTTAGTAATAGTATACCCACAGGACAAAAGTGCATGAGTGTTTGAGGAATGTAAGCTTGGCGAAAAATATCTTTGCATTAGGAGAAACATGCAAAGCACCAACTGCCACAACCATGCCTCTACGGACTCCCTGTGCGGAGTCCTGGCATGCCCAAGTCAAGGCTCTCTTAGAACTCACCCTCCCAGTAAAGAAGATAGACTCTTTTGCGAAGTTTATAGTTATATGCACAACAGTTCTATCTCAGTTGATGGTGGCTACCGGGTAACCTATGCTGTCGCCTGCAGTAGACCGACTCTGCTATTATAGACTCCAGCCTAAATTTCCCCTTTATAAGTGTGTAGACAGAGTTCGTACCAGGTGGAGTAAGGCTTCTGCATCATTCTCAGTATTCCATCTTTAGCATATGCTGGTATATCGTGTGGTGGGCATTGGAGAGGATTCTTGTTCTGCCAGTTTTCAGTTGATTGCTTGCTAGTGGTGATTGCCTTTCACAAAGACTCATGCACTTTTGTCCTGCGGGTGTAAGTGAAAAATATTTACTCTCCGGGTTGCAACCGAATTCGCGACGCACAACATTACCCTCTCAGCAAAGTTTTCCTCTCATGCTATTTATCCTTGAAGCCGTTCATGGGAAGTAGATATCCCGGTGCAGCTCCTTCTCTGCCAAGCATCCAAGATGTCTATGCGCAAAAGCTTAACTCAACGAACAATTGATTGTGCGGGGCATGCCTGAATCCCACTTGCCAACAACCAACCAAAACCCATGCCCTGCCAAACCCCTCCATCTCTTCCTGCTTAACCCATACTCACTACCCGACAGCGCAAGTCCAAATCACACCTCCCCCGGCTCCACACACCCCACCCCCTTCATCATCTCACTGTAGCCAGCACTATGTGCTCTTTCCCTGCCAAGGATATCTATCTCCCATTCCCTTATTCACAATAAAGTTCCCGGAATGGTACTACAACGTCCCCCGCCGATTGAGTGCTTGCCTGATATCCAGCACCCAATGCTCAACAACAGGTTGTTCTAGCAGGGGGGGGTCAGTCAGTGCATGAGGGGCAGAGGGCCTTGGAAGTGCTGGAGCTTGTGAAAAGCCGCCTTGATGATGAAACAGTTGTCGTAAAGGGAGGCGTTTCAGGGCTTGAAGTTGCTGGAAGGAAAGGTACCAAGGGTTGGCTTTCGTTTTCTCTTCTTCCCTTTCTCTTATAATCTCTCGATTTGTCCCTATGATCATCAATGTCGATACAGGCACAACAAATTCCTCCAAAGCCTATGGTTATTATTACAAATTGCCTAGTATAATATCATCTAGTACATTGGGTCCTGCAAGTCCTGAAATCCCGCATCACTGCTTTTCTCAATTGCCTTGTGGTAAAGTTTCTCTTCTCATATTGGACCCCTTTTATCATCACATCTTCCCTTATCCTATTGACCATAGTTGACTCACAATTGCCCAACAAAACCCTGACAAAACTACCAACTAGCTCCAATAACAATGAGATGCTTATGGTGAGGGAAAGAGAAGGACAAAAAAGATCAATGATAGATGGCGGCAAATGGGGGATTTCTTGCGTTGGGTTGGCCACCCATCTGAAAAGGGGATTTGATCAGATGAATAAACTTGGAGGAGGAGGAAGTTATTGATAAAAAGCTATTGGCTTCCTAATCGGGAGTTTGTGCTGCGATTCTATATAACAGGCTTGGTGCAGACATGCCATATACCGGGTAACTGATGCCCACCAGCATTTGGGGTGTACAATCTGTATTTCCATTCACTTTGTGCTCACATGATTCATTTTTTATCTCTCCTGACTTCTTTGAAAAAGCATTTTTTATTGCTCTATAAGAAGGTATACAAACCCCACCATTGTTCTATCTAGCATTGCACAATATACCTACGGGACAATACCATAGAGAAAGCTGCCAGGGTACTTCGCCTTGACCTGCTGCTCAACCCACCAGTAGTGTGTAAGGTACGTGATAACAGTCTCGTCAGTAGGGCTAGCACCACCAGTAATGATTCCAACAATGTGACCATCCTGAGCAAGGGCAAAAGTACCGGAGTCACCACAATCAGAAAACCTGCCATGCCACTTTTCATAAGGCAAGACTGTGATCTCAACAGAGGTGTGATTAATACTGTACTCATCATAGATCCTGGTGAAGGACTCAAGACCATTGGTTCGACCAAAAGTGGTTCCAGTCGTCAACCTATTCTTGACAACCAACAGCCACTTCTCACCATAAACGTCAAGGTTTTGAGGATTACGGATCTCTTAGTCCTGCACTACACCGTACACCTGAAGAAGACCATCCTCGGGATAGTAGTAGTTTGCTTGATCACCAGCCTGAGAGAACATTGTGCTGCCATAGTCACCAAATGACAAGTTACCACCTATGGAGCAAAGAAAAGTAAGTCTGCTAGAATCGAGAATAAGAAAAGTGAATGAAAATGCAATCAGATGAAAAAGAAGACGTGAGATGGAGATGAGATCAAGACAAAGATATAGAAAAATACATACAAATATAAACCTTGTTTCCTGTAAACTTAGACCAATCAATCTTCTCCTAGTAATGTACCCCAGGTAGAAGCGAGACACCAGATAGAAGTGAGACAGGGTAACTCATTTGTAACACAGTAGTAAAAAGAGGGAATAACTCAATCAATTATAATCCAAATTTGACCAAATAAAAGAATATCACCTTAGAAAATGCAGGGGAACTAACTGAAGTCTAGAATAAGTAAAAAAATTCAAAATATATTGCAGAAAGCAAGAAAATCTGTGAAAATGTCTACTTATATCAAGCAAGAAGGAAATAGACAACCAGAATATATAAAATCATGTAAATCTATACTAAAGTAAGTTTTAAGTACCTTTCTGATAGGTAGAATAGTGGGGATAACAATAGATTATAGAAGAGCAAGACATATAATAGTTAAGTAGGGGTAGTCAATATCAAGTAATGTATTTCACCCAGTAATTGGTCACCCCCCAGTAATGGGTCACTATTCTTGGCATTTCAAAAGCATCAAAATTCAACACCACCAATCCTGTTGTTCATTCAAGAGACTCATATTTGCTGGTTCTTGAGCCTTGTACATAGTTATAGTGTATATTAAAAAAAAATCTCAAAATAGAATAAGTTGAGCTGTTAAAATACCAAAGTGATAATCTATGATTGTGTCTCAATTAGTGAAATAATCAGGTCATGAAATTGATTTCTAGCTAATCTTTCTATATGAGTAGTATGAGCTATAGGTGGTAGTTAGCCTCCATGTATTGAAAATTGGAATTTCTTTCTACTGAATGCAAGTAATAAGTTTCAAAATTGGTCTGATATAAGATAGGATAGTTGAATAACTATACTTAACTTAATGATGTTTATCTAATTACACAGGTTCTCTCAAGATAAAAATCCTAGGGGATAGCTACATGGGGAGACTCCCTTTCAAATGGTAGTATTTGAGCTCTTTTAGCACTATTATTGCTCTTTCAATACTCATTTGTTTACTCTTCATTCTAGTATGTATTCTGAAACCTTTTTCAATTGTTTACCATATTCAGCTAAACTAATAACAGCAAAATTGATTATCCAACATTTTATATATATCAGAAAATGGTCACCTTAGTATTAGCAGGCTTTACCTTGCTTATTTTCTGCAAAATCATCAAAAACAAACTCTCTATAAAAATTAAATATCATTTCTGCATATTATAATTACTGATTTGTATAATTGTTAATATCTTTACGCTTGATCTCTCTCAGTATTTCTCTAAACTATTACCTATCTTTATTCATTACCTCATAAATCTTCAATCTTATATATAACCCTATTGTTCACTGAGTCAATTGTTATAATCTAATTTTTCTGTTATTTTTTTAACAAATAAATATTGCTAATCCTGTAGAAAATAGCCATTTTTATAATTGATTTAATAAAATTGATACCAGAGAGATGAGGAATATCAGAAATATTACATAAGACTCTTCAGATTGTAAATTTGATAACAAACTTTTCAAGTGAAGATTTGAAGCTAATAATACACAAGATATTCAAAAGAACAAAAGTCCAACCACTTCCAAGTATTTCTAATATTCTTTCATAATATAGATAGATTAAATAAACAGTTATTTTTCATTGATTGGGAAAATGAAACTATAATAGTGCATGTCCATCAAGATAGAACTTTAATATTGATTAAGGGGAAAGAAATGAGTATTGCAAGAGCAATAGTAGTGCTAAAAGAGCTCAAATACTTCCATCTGAAAGTCTTTCCAGGTAGCTATCCTGCAAGATTTGTATCTTGAGAGAACCTGTGTACTTAGATAAACATCATTAAGTTAAGTATAATTATCCACCTATCCTAGCTTATATTGGACCAATTTTGAAACTTATTGCTTGCATTCAGTGGAAAGAAATTCCAATTTTTAATACATGGAGGCTACCTACCACCTATAGGTCATATTACCCATATAGAAAGATTAGCTAGAAATCAATTTCATGACATGATTATTTCACTAATTGAGACAGAATCATAGATTATCACTTTGGTATTTTAACAGCTCAACTTATTCTATTTTGAGATTTTGTTTTAATATACACTATAACAATGTACAGGCCTCAAGAACTCTCAAATATGAGTCTCTTGAATGAACTACAGGATTGGTGGTGTTGAATTTTGATGCTTTTGAAATGCCAAGAATAGTGACCCATTACTGGGGGGTGACCCATTACTGGGTGAAATACGTTAAAGTATATAATTGTGTAAAGTAGTAAAAAGTGTTTCTTGAGAGAAGAGAAATATTAGAAGAGTAATAATTGATATTAGAAGAATTATATGCTATTAGTTGACCAATCTGAGTCAAATTAGTCTTATTTGATCAATATATATCCAGATAAGCATACTTTAGTATCATTTTAAAAACTTCTTCTATAATAATCTTTATCTGCAATTCAAGAAATATCAAGCTTGCTTAGCATAATTGAATGTATTAGAGGTCACCAAATACAACATATCTCCCTCACATTTTGCTAACTAAATACCAATTTGGTATTAAATATTCATATATTTCTTTGAAATTTGAAGTTATATATATACAATACCTTAAAAAGGTACTCAAGCTTGATAGACTCTTTTTAGTTTTAATACTATGATTAGTTTACCTTAAGGAACATGTTATTGGAAATCTCTCCAATGATTAAGTGAGTTTTCCAAGGTTATAATACCTCTGACTACTTATAATAATATATATATATAAGAAATTAGATAACAAGTATATGTAAATAATTAGTTGAATAGTTGATATAAGTCTATAATACTCTTGTAATAAGCTTAGAATTTAATAATTAGTCTGTTAAAAGCTAGGTTCACCTTTGAAAATGACTATTCATGTAATTATCTAGCTAATTACACCCTTGAGAACAATCATAAAATGTAAAGACTGATAGTCCATATAGCCTTAAAGTATATTACTGTATTAACAACTAAGAGGTTCATCATGACTTCACTAGTGTAAACTCATACTCTCTAATATTCTTCTTTATTATATCTTGTATTTATTTCATATTCTAGTAGTTCTATAGTTAAAACAAATTGTTCTATTATATCTGTAAGAATAATGATACTTCTTGTTCTTTTATTTTCCTATATTTTTTAAATTGTCACAAAACTAACCCTGTTCCAATTTTATGTATTTCTCAATCTACTATTATTATTATATCAACTTCTCTCACTTGCATTATCTTTCAAGTCTTCTATTCTCCTACTATAGTTATATTCAATACTTATCCATATTATTCTCCTTCAATTTTACTTACTATACTCTCCTGTATATTCCCTACCTATAAGCTATATAATTTGTTCCATATTGGGCCTCCTTAATGGCTAGATAAATATCACTTGTGTATAATTTTTCCATTGTTCTATCTATTCAAATTGCCCTTTTACTTCTCTCTTAGTTTCTATAGTAATATTCATGTTAGTTCTTGCTTCCTTAAATACATTTTTAACTAGCAGCCCCCTCAACCAACGGTCAAGCCTGTTATTTCCTCATTAGTAGTATTGAAAGGATAATTATGGCACCTCAGTCAAACTGGTAATTTGTTGATACATAGTTTAGAAATCAACTGCTATAGAAAGTGGTCAAGCTTGAAGTTTTTGTTTAAAATGAAATAGAGGATAATATAACTCTCCCACTTTTCCAGAACCATGGTATGTTGGAAATTTCAATGTAAAGAAACTTTTAATGGAAGCAAATATTCTGGATTGCTATTAAATATATCAAGATAGATATAATTAGTATTAAATGCAGCACTTTAACTAACAGTCAAGACTGTAGTTTTATTATAAGTAGAATAGAAATGGCAGCAGTTATCACTAATTTTAATTATCTTAGATATGTTGAATATTATAAGCTATTTTTTTCTTTTTTTTCTTTCATTTTAGTATTGTTTAAGGTACAAACTCCCGTATGCAGATCGGTCTAAGACAGGAAAAACCTCCACCTACAGTCCATCCCGCATCCCTTGTGCTAAAACCCTCTGACCCTGCCCGACACCAAAGCGCCCAGTACTATGAGTAGAAACTACAGAAGAGCGTACAGGCCTGAATCCAACGAATCAAAAAACCTCCACAGAAGTGCAGCCCATAAGAAAACTCCCCACCCCAACAGTGAACAACAAAGGAAGGTACGGAAACCTCAACAAAACTCAATGAAGAAAAATCCCAGCCGAACCCATAAGCAACCCACCAATAGCCCAACGACTGACCCCATTCTGCCGCAGCAGTGGAGGGGCCAAGGAGCCAGCAGGACAATGCCGTAGGCTAATGATCCATACACAAATAGGTAAATTTACATGGGGCACTTACGTCCCGGACCCAAGGGCAGACAAGACCACCAAGAGAAAGATCGGTAACCGAAACCAACACAAACAGAAGTAGGTGGCAGGTTGAAGTAGCGACCGTAGGCCCACCGGAAACGAAACCAGGAGGGAGTGCATGTCACCCGGAGGCAACAGAGGTAGCAGACATGAAACCCCTACCTCAAGCACAGGCAAAAGGCATGCACGCAGCCATGACAATCACCCAAGCCCAGAGATCAGAATGGAACAGACACACAGGGTGTAGAAGCAGTAGGGCGCCAGCCAAAAAGCAGTAGGGTGCCGGCCGATCCGACCGTGAGGAGAAGAGGAGAAGAAGGGGTAGACCCAACTCTATGCCGTAGAAACTATCGGTAACCGCGTTCGTGTCTGGACTAGGCAGCCTCTCAAGGAAAAGAGAGAACAGCGAGATCGACCGTGGCCTGTTGAAGTGTTTCCTCTTACTGCAAACCGTGTTCCCGGCCGTCTGTAACATGGGCGTTGAGAAGAGTGTTGCCGACCGTGCAAATGCCCTAAGCGAGGCAGAGCAAACGCGGGGTAGGGAGAGGAAACATCATTAAAAGAAGACGAAATCCATCACCCAGAGTGAAGAAAGCCCAAAGGGACAAGCCTAAGGAGAGGGGAGTGTAGAGGAGGTATGACTCCCCCCCTTAGAGCAAGCTCATGGGGAGGGGTGGAGAAAAGAAAAGTGGTGATAATCTCGTGATGTTGAGATTTCAATCGCCGGGTGTGTAGAGGAGACGGAGGATGTGAATATTATAATCTTAAATGATTAATGATATTAAATTTTATGGATAATGGTGAAATATATTAAATACTGGTATGAAAGAACTTGTATTTACAAATCAAGCTAATAATACAAAAGAGTAGAGAGAAAACAAGAATAATATAGGAGAATCAGGCAGAATTATAAGTCAAACCTCTATTTCGATAAAGATATAGTTAGCAATCATATTCAGTTAGAAATAGAAAACAAACGGAAAACTTACTTTATGAAGCTCTAAGTAGAATATCAGGGTAGACAATATTGTCTGTGCAATTTGGTGTATTCTCAGTAGAGAGTAGTATAAGCCTATCAAGTGAGGTGACTCATAGATAGAGCCACATAGAGTTGCCCATGAGTGAAGGCAGAAGTACATAGATCTACTCCAACATTCTCTAAAGACTGTTTCTGAGACTTGTTGACTGTCATAGCGAAGCATAGCCGGACAGGAAACTGTGTACGCTGAAGAAGGAAGGGAAGATCATCATCCGTTGTGGTAAGCTTGATTTGGGGGAGTAGGCAGATCTTCCCATCCATCTTTCCACCCATAATGGCAACCTGTAAGCAGGTACGTCTTATTCCCAAGACTGTCATCCTGGTGCCATTACAGAGGCCCTCTCCTGTACTCAGATTGCATGGATGGATAACTGGTGCTCCAATCTTGAGTTTCAAGCAAGAAGGTAGAATAGATGCCAGACTAATACTCTGCAAATATTCTACTGCAAATGGCTCTACATTGGCAGTATCCTCAGGAAGGTCTACATGGTTGGCAGCTTCAAAGCAGTACCCCTGACCAGGCATTTGGTCTATAAGCATATTATTGAAATCATCTACTGTATCATTCTGGAAGGCTAGAATAGCTCTTCTAATGAGTGCCCGATGACTAATGACAGCATCATGCAATAATCGCTGTGGGTACAGCTGCTCACAGAGTTGATCAACTGTAGAGACAATGCGAATGTATCTTGGCAGTTGCAGCTGCCCATATAGCTGAGAGTTACAGACCATGTCTTTGAGAAAGGTGAAAAACACCTGATTGGCATCACTGGTGACGACATGCATACTTGTTCTAAGGTAGAGGATTTTTAGCTTACTCCAAATAGTCGAGTGGTGAACACAGGCAAGAATAGTTGCCTGCCTACTACCTCGACGAATAACTGGTAGGATTGAGCAAGGTCACCACCAAGTACTAGTGGAATGCCACCAAAGACATGCTGGTCATCCACATTGCAGATATCATTCAATGTCCCATTCACAGCCTCAAACCAAGCCTTATGCTGCATGGCAACCTCATCCCAAATGATTAGTGAGGTATTCTGAATCAACTCCCCCAGGTGAGAGTTATGAGTAATATTGCAGAGCGTATTGATATCATTTGAGAGTGAAATCTTAAACCTTCAGTGTGCAGTCCTACCTCCAGGTACTAGCTGTCTGCAATCTCTGAGGATGCAACACATAAGACAATCTTACCCTGGGGTTGAAGATGGCGGCACAAACACTTGTAGAGGAAGGTCTTGCCAGTTCCAGCAGGGCCATGTTGAAAGAAGGCACTCTGATATGCCCGTTGTGGTAGCTCCTGCTCGTGGCTCTCGACTGCATTGACAATTGCCTGAAAACTGGCCACCTGTTCATGATTCAACTGCCTCATTATTCTGTCGGCCAACTCCCTCTGCTGGTCCACCTCATAACCCAATTCCCCACCAACCAATGTATTCCTTACTCCTGGTCCATCTATATTCCTCCAATCCAACACAGGCTCAGGCAGCCCAAACTCAGCCAAAGATTTTCCATACTCATTGAGCAGTTGTTGAATATGGTAAAGTCCATAGTTATAAGAGAGCTCTCCCTCCATACCCTTTCCATCTCCTGGTGCTATAAGACAACCCATCTGAAGTAGGTTTGAGAGGTCATCACAAAAGCTGTTGCCAAACTGCTGCCAGATCTGGAGTGGGTTTGTAATAGTTGTATGTTGTAGGGCCAGTGCAAAGACATGACGTAAGGCATTTCCGGTTATAAACTCCTTAGCATCAGTAAACATTGCAACCCACTGACTATCATGCCCCAATAGGCATAAGGCAATACAAGCTTCCTTGCAGGAGGTATGGACAAATCCATCAACTGTCCTCAGATGTTCAAAGCTGGTTGCACCTCTTACTAGAGCAAGGAGCAAGCGCAAGTAGTATTGGGTACCCACAAAGGGGCTAGCTGAATACATGTGACCAATTGACCTACCCCGACTCCTTACTTTCCATCCTTGCTTGCCTATATACACATAGTGTAGGAGGAATTCATGGTATAAGTACTGTCGTCTATGAGCCTTCTCAAAATTGTATTTAAAGTAGGCCAGGAGGGTTGAGGAGGAGTTATCCAAATGCTGACGGAGAATTAGTGGGTGATCTTCTTCCCGGAAGTATATTGGCTGTTCATTCAGAAGATGTAGAGCAAGATGCATAACTGGTGGTTCCTCTCCATGGGTGGAGAATTCAAACAACCTCCAGACAGCCTCTGTTGGACCAATGGACCGACCATGAAGATAATGCTGTATCTCATCATGTTCATCGTTTATGATAACAGTTGCACAATCACCCCTTTTGTAAATGTACTTGTGAATGTACTTTACAGCTTTGACTGACCCACATATCTCCATATTAATCTGTGCCTTGTAGTGTAGAGACAGGTATGGACTGTATGGAACCACCCTTCGATTGTCAACAATAGCTGTAATGTCCGCTCCATTACTCTTGAATGTTATAGTAAGTGACTGACCAGTATTCCTGCGACGATAGGTAGGATATCCATCCTTGTTGATAATTGTCTCCTCTTGAAAGGTAGGAGGATAGCCCTTCTGGCAGGTCTGCACACTCATTGGATCAAGTCCCTGCATACACAGAGCCTTCTCAGCTTGAGTAACACCATGAGTATGGACCATTGTTATCTCTATAATACCTATTAGCTTCTGACTGACAGCAACATCAGTGGGAGGAAGTTCTGCACTAATGAAACCATGAATATTGGCTGCGGTCAGGAACGGATATTCAGTTCTAAGAAATACCAGTAGATGTAGATGGGGAAGGTACCGCTTCTGGTACTTAATAGTCCAAACCCAACCCAGCCCAGCCCCAAAGACTTCCTTATGCCGGATCTGATTTAGCAAATCTCACACCTTAAGATTGAATACTCTTGCAACCAGATCAGGCCTGTCAGCAGCACTTTGATTGGGTAAGAGTTCATTAATAATCTCTACCCACTTGGGGTTAGCAGTAAATGTTATGAATAGTAATAACTTGCCAAAGTGCCGAACAATCGCTATACTGTCCTGATACAGCTGTTGCATAAACCTATCACCTCCCACATAACTGGAAGGAAGAACCATCCTCTTCCCAATATGCCTAAGATCAACATCACCAGCTTCTAATGCATCTTCCACACCATTGTAGAGATCAGCACGGATATTAGCCTGATGTGTATGTATCCAGTTAAGTTTATTCTGATCACATACTGCCCAGGCATCAACAACAAACTGTTGCAATAATCTCTGAGCCGGAAAGATTGTTGATGGCTCATTGAGCCTGGTATGCAGACGGAATGTGTAAAATGTCCTCTGAGACAGTCTTGAAGTCTGGTAGCCACCATTACCATTAACAAGAGTCCTGCCCCAATGCCACCCCGGCTCCCCATATTGGAAAAGAAGAACATAGTGAAGTGGAAGGTAGGAGGCATGATTGGGATCAATAAGGGTGAAAGAGTTTGCATCATCCTCTCCATTCACCCTCCTGGCCAGAACAATATCTCTAAATCCTGCAGTAACATACTCCTCAGGCAGAATCATGGAAATATCATCTGCTGTGGGTAGTTTCTCCCGTCGTAGATCAGCTCCGTGTTCCAGCAGACGTTCAAGTCGTGGGTTGAGAATAATATGAAAGTTATCTTCTGCTTGTGCGATTTCTGCAAACCGTTCTCGTGCCGTTAGATAGTAGCAGATCATTGGATTTGACTCCTGTAACATCAAAGTCAAAGACCTGATGATTTCAGCATCCAAGACAGATGCACGTCTTGATCTCTCCTGTGCTGCATAGACAGGATCATAGAGGTAGATCTGGGAATAAAGGGCATCCCGTCCACCAAGAGGTACTAGTGGTCCTTGCCTATAATAGATGGTACCAGATATCTGGAATAATTGAATGTTTGTGCCAATCTCATTCCTTTCATTATTCATATTGAACTTGATACTGGTAAAGGCAAACCCCTTATTCCATCTACGTAGATTTAGCTAAAATGCCCTTGACCGAGCATCATCTCTAGTCATGAAGGCATTAAGAGGCTCTGGTAGGGGACCCATTGCCTCCACGTTGGCCTTGCCATGCTTGCAACAAGACTCATAGCTGGCCATACAATCTTGTGGTGCCTTAGCAGATGACCTAGAAGCCCAGTATAGGGCCTGGCAGCCAGTGCATTTAATGTCCATCCTCCCCAACTCAGGTCTGTCTACTTGGCTTGATTTTGCACAAAGGCCAACGGTGCCAGTGCTTGTACCATTTGATCTCCAGGCATCTGGACATTAGGGACATCCTGATTGTTACCTCCAAGTGGAGCCACTAATCTCCTCTGCCTTTGAGCTGCCTATAGTATCCCATAATCAGTTAATTATATATCTCATTTTACAATAAACTAATGCACTAGAAATAAACATACCTGACATATCTTGCAGCTGAAGAGAACCTGCCCTCTCTCATCTATATCAAAATCCACCACCGGTTTTTCCACATGACACTGCCCACACCTTCTTGTGTTCCCAGCATTATCTCCTATTCCAATATTAGTTTTATCATTATTATCATCAACCAGATCACCATATTTACCTTCTACTCCCTGTGCCAGCACTACCCCATGTCCTTCCCTTGCTGCACGCCCTCCTCTTGCTCCTCGTCCTCCTCTCACAGCACCTCCTCTCCATTGCTGAGTTCTTATTCTCTCCTATTCTGATTATCATATGAGAATAGTTTAAAAAATAGAATGAAATAATGGAAATAAAGAGACGAACCAAGCACTGGCAACAAGAGCGGCATAATATACCATTTCTATCTTGGTCAAACTCATTTTCTCCCTTTTCACGATAGCACTAAGAACACCTTGGCATTACTTCTATTAGATAATTAAATGTAATTAATTGTTGTAAGGGGTCTTGAATACTGAATGTAGTATCCGACAAATGTAAAATATGTCAAAGAGGGAGAAAGTTGAAAAGTTTGTGGATAAATCAAGATAGTGGAAAGAATAGTTGTGCGAGGTGAGAGGTGGAAGAAAGAACCAGCAACGGATAAGCGGAGATAAGCTGAGTCTTTTTCTTGGTGTTGTCATAAGCTTATACTCACAAATATACACTACTGTATATAGTATTATTAATTCCACCCATGCTGAGAAATTTTCCCTGTGTATATAGTATCACAGTTATCAGATCTTACTTTTTACAGTGTACACTTAGTCAGCAACCACTAGTACATATATGATTTCTCAACTTATTTTAATTTTTACTTAGTTCACCCATACTTTCTAAATTGAAATCATTTTATTTGGTCTCATTTGGGTGAGAATTCACTATTTTGTTCTCTTTTTTAACTCCTGTGTTACATGAGTTAACCTGTCTCGCTTCCACATGACGTCTCGCTTTTACCTTGGGTATGTTATAGCTCAATCAAGGCCCAGTCATGGGTGAACCCATAGGGCTCAACAGAGAGTACAATCTTCTCAGAGTGCAGTACGAAGCCAATGAAATGCTGGTCAGGAGTAGTACGGTACTTGGTAATCTCATCATGCAGTGCATTCACCTCCTGAATCTTCTTCGTGGTATTCTCCACCAACTCCACATGCTCCTTGTGCCTCTTGGTCACGTTGCTGTTCTCTGCCTTGACGGGTTCCTCCAGCCTGCTTAGCACATTATTCCAGGCTTCAATCGAGTCAAGCAGGTGATGAATGGTGTTCATCATAGACTTGACAGCATTGTTGTAGCCCTTGTTACAAAGAGCCACAATCTCTTCACAAGGCTGGCTTGGATTCTTATGAGTTATAGCCATATTGGCGTAGGCAGGGAGGGGGCGGGCAACATGGGTGCAGGTCAGGATAGCGGTGCGATTGTTGTCTTTCCCAAGGTAGAAGTACAGAGGAGCTGTACCTTTAAAGGGCGAGTACTTAAGGGGTGCGATCGAGAGCACCAGTGTGGTAGTAGAAGGGTTGCGGAGATCAGGAACATTGTCGAGAAGGTGATGAAAAGTGAGTACCTTGGGGCCTGGAGCGACAGAGCCACTGACTACTGACTCTACAAAGGCCACCTCGCTATGTCTGCGAAGTCTGCCTTGGGCAGAATCTCCTTGACAACAGCTGTAGCAGCAACAGCGGCATCGTAGTCGAGGAAATAAGGCTTTACACCAATGGAGATTATGAGTGAGCAGAAGGGCTTGGCCTCACCTGCATCAGGATACGCCAGGAGGTCAACAGACGTCCACTTCACACCAATCGAGTCAAGCTTGTTGTAGATGCACTTGCCAATAGAGAGCCAAGTGTGCCCAACAGCATGACAGTAGATGGGGCACGCCTGAGGTTTGATGCCCTTGGCCTTGGGGCCCTTGCCAATATGCCAGTCGGGGGCAGACTTGAAGACACACAGAGTGCCGCTGCTATAGAAGTCACTGGAGGCATTGGCATACTAACGTTGTCGGTGGCCATCCTCTCACCATCATTGGAGAGCAAGGGCTTGTCGAAACAGAAGGCAGTCCCAGGGACAAGCATGTCTGTAGGGGAGACGGGAGGCTGGTTCCACACCTGCCTAGAGATGGCTAAGCAGTTTGCAACGAACTCGACATCAAGGTTGAGAGAGTGAGTGGGCATGGACGACACTGTTAATGAGAGAACAGGAAAGATTAAATAAAGAACCAGTGGTAAGTAATCAGCAGGGATCAATACAAGGGAAGTTGACTTACTTGTACGGAGGCTGTGTCTTCTTTGTAGTAAAGAGAGGAGAGGGTGAGAAAATTTTGTTGGTAGACAATGAGAGACCTTGAGCAGAAAGAAATAAACCCCAAGTTAAATTCAATATTAATAGACACCTTTGCAGAAAAATGAGAAACAGGACAACCTTTATAGGAAGAGGCCAAGGGAGATGCAATACTGTCTACAAGAGATTAGCGAAAGAAAAAAGACAGAAAATACAAGTGGGATTACTTGTCAAGTGACTGTCCTTCTGGTGACTGTCTTTCTGGCGACTGTTCTTCTCCTTAAGATGGAGTAATGGTGCCATTGGTAGACAAGACTAAACCTGGAATCGTACCAGAGGAAAGTTGCATCAAAGGTGCAGAGATCGAAATTGACTAGTGCACAACAAGCAGCCGGACGAGGGATGAAGGGCTGGAGTGATGGAGGGATGGAAGATGCTCTATATTCCAGCCCTGTTGTCAGGTTTAAATAGGCAGCCCTCTGTTCAGAGATAAACTGGATCCTCGGTTAAGAGGATAACTGAACAATGGACCTAGTCCCTCTATTTCCCGGGAGTAAGCGGGAAGAAGATACTGGAGCTGTAGAGCTTTATTTGTTTGTTTTTGCTGGCTTTTTTTGTTTTGTTTTATTTGTTTTATTTGTTTTGTTTTATATTTTACACGTTTTTGTTTTTTGGACAGTCTTTATGATATAGAAAGAAGATGAGGAAGGCTAACAGGAGATGATTTAGGCTATAGTCTCTTCCGGTAATGCAAAGGGTTCAGATTCCCTTCCTCACCATGGTTATTGGTGTAGTGGTATCCAGGATTCCATAAAAACTCAAATATACTCAAACCTGACTGTCTGGGATCTTGATAATATGAATGCTTCAAGAACGCATAGGTGGTGTAGTCTCACTACTCATGGCTGTTAGACGGGAAGAATAATTTATTCTGTAGGTACAAGGTTACGGAAGAGTTATTTTATGACAAACCATGAGAGTGAAAAGAATATTAATTTTTTTGTCTTACAGGAGGGCGTGTAAGTTACACAATTTACACAATTCGAGCCTGGATTACAGTACTTTCCACATTCCACAAGCTTGACTGATAGTGTAAGTGACATGATGAGTTATTTTTTTCTCAACAGAATCACATATTTGCATTACATGCGGTACATTAGTGAATCACTTATTTGAATCCTATACGGCACAATTAAAACAAAAGAAGAAGAAAAAAGTTAGAGTTGTTGTTCATACTATGAGTCTTTTTTTTTCAAGTTTCTTTTTCAAATTTCTTTCATAGATGAATGGGGCTGTAATATCAACAGCATCAGCAAAAAATTACCCTGCGTCAGATACGGCGCCGTTGCGTCCTGACGCACGCGACGTTGAATCTGCGTCCCCTGCGTCCTGTGCGCCCTGAATTGCGTCCTCTGCGTCCCCTGCGCCCTG
>Ga0307509_10002179_pt1 | contig 32181 bp, 35 predicted proteins | sample 10_EM_MG_FD_202245 | JGI IMG/M metagenome (GOLD analysis project Ga0307509, IMG submission 202245) | Populus trichocarpa ectomycorrhiza microbial communities from riparian zone in the Pacific Northwest, United States - 10_EM | ecosystem: Host-associated > Plants > Roots > Unclassified | place...
TGGGTTACAACTGCATATATTATGCGTTGCCTTGCAGGGTGTGATCAGAAATACTGGGGGTGGTGGGCCCCAGCACTAAGACTTGTGGTGCTTACATAAGGCGGCTTGGCATAGATCATCAGATAGTACTTTTTGATAATTACGTGCAGTACATATAGACTGTCTGTACTTTTCCTCCTAGGTGAGTCGGTCGGTCAGTCCATCCCGCCATGCATGAGCAGTTCAAAAGGAGAACAAACCTGCTCATACAGCCTCCCAAGCCCCATGTCCCTTCATGCAATCAACAGAGGAATTAACTGCGCATTATGATTGACATCACCGATTTGAGCTAGATTCCCCGGATCCACCAAAATAGACTCAACAAACACAAGAAAGTATACGCCAGAAGGCTGTTGATTGGTTTTGAAAATCGTAGGAGGGTTGTGGATTGTTCGGAAGTGTTGCAGATAGTCCGGGAGTCTACTGATTGCTCTAGTGCTTGAGTGGTTTCCCGCGAAGATTCTATCGACACGTCTTTCCTTTGTTATCATATGAGTGTGCGGAGGGCTGCTGGCATGTGGGGAGATATGGCGATTGGTGCGGTGATCCGTGGAGGGATAATGATACATTGATTGTGTTTTTCTTATACATCTGTATTTACGGCTTGCTTAGTTTTACAGGAGTGCCGCAGAGGTTGTGGAGGGCACCTGCTTCCCCTGCCTTTCCTACAGAGCGCTCGAGCTCTAAGCGAATCTTCTCACTCTACCATTTATCGATACGCTCTATATTTGCCCCACTTCAATATAATATAATTTTGAAAAGCCTAGAATTCAATTCGCGAATGCCATCTCCTCTGGCGTCGCTTGCCCTCTCGGCAGCGTTTTTTCTAGTCCGAGCGTCCCTGTTGACATATTAGTAGTAAACATTCATTCCAGGCTCCATAGTACTATAGACCTCTGTTTGCTTTCACTGTTTGTCGTAAGATCATACTCTCCATTTCAGGCTAAGTCTCGTATCGGGTACCTGCACGCTTCCATATATTCGCTTTTATCCCTGTTTTTATGCAGCCCTCTAGCGACTAGAGAATCTCGCCACGCAGGAGGAGAGGGTAGTACCTTCTTCGGTCCTCCAAGATCGGAAATAGATTATGCGAGAATGATAGAGGTCGCGGGTGGGGGCATTGGGGGAGGGGTCTAATACCACTTGACGGGTGGGATGAGAGCCGCCTTCAGACTCCCGCGCACGCTAGCGGCTCAGAGCCATGCGCTTATGCTCCTTAGTCTCCCAGCATAGCTCGGTGATCAATATTGGGTAAACAACACCATTAAGTGGGGGGGGACTATATCTACCCAGAGATCCGAAATCCACCCAGGAACCCTCCCCGCTTTCTGAAGGGGGTGAGTGTGTCGAGCGCAGACGGACTTGACGCCGTAGACGCCTCCAAAGCAACAGTAAATGTAACTCAGATACGGAATCAGCCCCACTAGGAAGTACAGCGCTGGGTGGTCCCAAGCTGGGCCGTGGCCTCCTTCACTCCTTTTAAGCTTTTGGCGCGTGCAGTTTAGGACTTCCAGTAGCACCATGCGCGTCACCGTTCCCGGCGAGCGGGTGGATCATGACGGGGGTGTCAACTTTGTATTGTTTGTCTTGCAACTTTTTGTTCGCGAGCCCAACAATAGGGTAACTGAAAGCATGAAGCCATCGCCTATAGATCCCGCGGGCGGTATTAGGATGGGGTTGTTCCGAAGTGAGCAGTCTACGATTTGGGAGCGCTGGATTGCGTCCGGTACATTCCCAGGCGGCTCCGTGACCGCAGGGTTGCGATTAGTTGGGGAGCTGGGGGCAGAAGCTTTGGCAAATCTGGGGCAATACTATATTTTAGTCTGCGGATATTTTTCTTACTCAAGGACTTGTTGGTGATTTGGAAGAAGGAGGCTTTCTTACAGCAAGAACCCGAATAATTACTAGGACGTCGGGGTTGCCTCTTCGGGTAGAGGCTTGTGCCCTTTTCATTCGTGTTCCCCTCCTGAATGCAAGGCTGGTTTTTTTGAAGTGTACCTCCGTATTCCCCACTTTTTCCTGAGGAGGAAAATTTGGACTGCCCGGCACGGGGCAGGTTTAGAGGAGACTTTCTGTAGACTTAGATCGCTGTGAGCTCAAATTCGAGTTTGAAAAAGTATAGGCGCAACTGCTAGCACAGGTTACCTGCATAGTGCCAGTACACTGCTGTCAAACTGGTAAACACTAGCTTCCATGACTTTAGGTATTTTCTATGTGTATTGCGTATCCTCTTACGCGGCGGAGTAAGCGAGCGGTTTAGGCAGAGGTATTTTCGTTATTTAATAATCGTAGAAACTCCTCAGAGGAGTGAGTGACGATCATGGGATATTTCTTCGGTTTATAGAAACAGTTCTTTCCGTCTTCATCCTTCATGGTTTCCATGAGAAGATCAATTCGGATCATCGCAGATATCCGGTATCTCTCTTTCAGCTTTAATAGTCCGGCTTGTTTTCTGTTTTCTCTTGCCGGTCGTCCGCACGGTAAGCCTCACCATCTGGATTGCCAATACCCATAAAGGAGGCATGACCCGGAAGCAACACTACTGTAAGTTAGTTGTAAATTGAGTTAACCTAAACCCTTGGTGTAGTTGCTATGCTAACTTGGGTATGGTTTCTTGATGATCATATCTACTTGGAGTGTATAAGTAAGGATATTGAACTAACTCATTTATGGTATGATAGTAGTATGGTCCGTTGACAAAATTAACCGAGTTTCAACCAAGAGGAAAAGACTTCGGCCATGACAACAACACTCCACCACCAACCCCACTATCCTTCAAACCAAAGAAAAAAAATCAAAGATGTAAGTATAAGGTAGACTACATAGTAGAATTCAATATTTGAGCTAGAGAAAGCTCTTTAAGTGGTGTTGAAAGTGTAGAGTGATGAGGGGGGTTGGGTTGCCATCAATCGTTGAATCGCGGTTAATTTTGTCAAGGTGTAAATTTACTATTGTACAAGTGTGAGTACTCGTACTACAAAGTTAAATTTACTTGGCAATGTTTGAGATCTTTCTACGAGCAGACATGCATACCATTTTTCTAACTGCGATTCGAACTGGGAACAAGGACCTGCTGAAGGTCTCTACCGGGATTCAAGCTCTTACGGTACGAACATAATACTCGATACCACTCGAAACAGTAAATTCTCTTGGTTCCTGATACGATCAAAAAAGTTCACGGAGGAGAGTGGAGTGGGTGGATTGCGGTGAAATGAGTGGGGTAAGAGTTTCGCAGGAGTGACTCGAGCCATAACATTATGATACTGAAACGAAGAAAACGGGGCAACTGTGCCTGCCCTCCGAAGCACAAGAAACTACAAGTCAACAACCATCTCTGCACATCCGGCTGGTCGAGTTGAGATAGAGCGCAAAAAGAATAATTCCTAAGCGAGAAGTGATGGAGGTCGTGGCACGATTCGTGTTCGGGTGTGTTTGACGGAGGAGATGCTTGGAGTTGTATTCGCTATGGAGGTTGCTAGCTACGGTTCACCTCTAGTCTGTTCATACATGTGACAGCCATAAGTCTCCGCTTATGCCCTAATCTTCCGTGCTTGCCCTAGAACGTTCACCCGTCCACACCTCTGTGTTCCTCCATACATGCCCGCGCTGCCTATCAGCCTACGCTATCTCTGCTCCTATTGCAGTGCTCTACTACTGGGATAATAATACCATCAAGGAGCCAAAATAACGGATGCTGATTAGGTAAGGAGAACATAAGGTCATGAGAATCTGTACGGTATACTGTCAGGCCCGTTCATGGGTTGGTGAGAAATTGCGTTGCAACCGAGCAAACATCGTGTATGTTTGGATACGATTGAATCCAGTAGTCATGGACCATAGAAAAACCCTCGCATTTAAGGAGGAAAGGGAGTTGCGAGAGATCATCATCTGCATCATTATCCGCACTACCCCTCTTCCTCAACTTCCGATTGTTTGTCATCTTTGATTTGCATCGTTTTTGATTCCTTTGAATTTTATCTCATTTTGACTCCGGCTAGAGGATCGTGATAAGTGAACCGGATTGACAGGCCTTTGGAAGTTCCTATTCCCGGCCAAAAAAACACCTGTGGTCCGCGAGAGACTTCCGACAGTACGATACCCGTATTCCCCCCACGATTTTTCCACCGAACCGCAAACGCATGATCCTTAACTTATCTATAATCTTCAGTTGTGGTAGTGACCCTGTTTCCAGGACTTAATTTAACCTGATGATCTCAGGATGCTTCAGCCTCTTGTACGCAATTAGAATCAATAGGAACAAATTGGATTCAGTAGAAATGATAGGAATAGAATGTTATTAAAGGCTGTCTGGAGAACAGTTCAGCGAAATTTTAGTGCCCCAGACCGCCAAAGAAGCAGCTGGAGGGCAAATTCTTGCCTGACAGCTTATATAATCAGACACCCGCTTTGGTTCCTGCTCGCTCAAGTTATTTTTCTCTCTCGCACTGCTGCCGGCTCAAGCATTTGACCTGCCATACCTGCTAAGGGACATAGTAGGTATGATAGAAATAATAGACAGGAATGATAGAACATTCAAATTTTGGGAGGAATGCGGATTCTCATATCCCAATGTGCTGCTTACATAATCAACCTCCAGGGGGGCGGGTTTGGCTCCTTTCTCGCTTAGAATTTTTTCCCCTGCACTGGATGTCTACGGTACTTGACCCGCCGTAATGCACAGGTGATTCTTCTCTTGATGCCCGCTGCCCCAATTTTCTTTCGTCCGTTTGACCGTCTAAACTGTTGTTCCGTTGAATGGGGTCGAGGGGTTAAAGATCGTCGCCTTACTCGAGTACCGTACAGTACACAGACTGCCCTGGCCCCCGCTGTCGGCCAACCCTTAACAACCAACCACCCCATAGTAAACATGACCTATCATACTGGTAAATTTATCTCGCTCCTATGGGCCTATGGGAGACAAGCACCGTGTATTTTCTTTCACTAGCGAGATCTATCGTCAATGATCATTCATGCGCCGCTGAACGATTCCCAACAAGCCGAGATATTCTAAGCAAGCAGAGCCGAAATTTATCCGCAACAGTATAATACCTGAGAACTGTTTAGCACTGTATTCTCACCTCATAAGGTATTCTCACCTCATAAGGTATTCTCACCTCATAAGGTATTCTCACCTCATAAGGTATTCTCACCTCATAAGGTATTCGAAACGAGGTAACCACCGGTACAGCTCCATGACAAAAGTCATCCAGGGTAACTTGGTCCTTTTGATCACCAAAAAAGGTGATTTTCGGAGCACCAGAACTCCACCACCCACAGTACCACCGGCTGGTCAATTCTTGGTTAAGCATTCCGTCTATTCCGAACATGAAACATAAATATTGGAGCAAATAGAGTGATATTCGGTGAATTGTGGTGACGTGAAACTGCAGATTTTGAAAAATATATATCTTTTCTCTATGAGCAACCCTTACAAATTCCTCGGACTCGGCTCCTTCCTGCCATCTAGATGATTTGCCCCAAGTTAACCGGCACCAGCCGTGAAAAAACAAAGAAATACGTTACAAAAATGCAAATACAATTATCGCTAGGTCCCTGGCTAACTATTAATATGCTTTTCGTTTTCAACTAACTCAGAGGCAGGGGCATATATAATTACAAATAGAGATTTTCCAATACTCGAAATTTCGAGTGTTTTCGGCAGTATGATATGATAACTGGAGCCCATCAATGATGACTTCTGCCAAAATTAAGTCTGGATTGTTACTGCCCCCCCCCTGAAAAAAAGAAGAAAGAGAAAAGTCGGTCCCCGACCTTTACCCATATCAGAGAGTATTATGCCAGGACGCCACCTGTTGCCATGAGCGAAAGGGCAGTTCTGAACTGCCCTCTCCCAGCGTGCAGGTAGTAGAGGTCGTGGACAGACTTTTTTATTTGGGCGAGTATGATATATGGTTGCCTGGACAAAATTAACTTGACCGCGAGCACCCTACGATGGATATCATCCCTTAGCAAAAAGTAACCGAACATTTGGCCCTGCAGCGTTCCACAACAAGCATTGCAACCCGGCCCCCCGCTCCCAAACCCACCATACATTTACCATAACAAGAAAAATATAAAGTAAATGGATAACACGCAAAAGGTGTTAATTAGGATTATTTATTGATTTCCTTTTTTTAAATATTTTTTTGGTTGTAGTTGGCAGGTCATTTGTTGAAACGGGTGTGGACAAAGAAAGTGCGAGTCGTTGCATGGAGGTGTTCGGTTACTTTTGTTAAGGCGCAAAATAGCAACGCAACAACATTGCTCATCACTCTGTACTTCCAACACTTTTACCCAAAGAAATTTCTCCAGATCCAATATTAGCATCTATGATATGATACTATGTACAGTATTCTACTGTGAATTTTTTTTTTTTTTTTTTTTGGGGGGGGGTTTTCATGATACTGGGGTTGGTACTTTACGGTGGGGGAGCGCTGTTGTATGGGAATGAAACATTTTGGACTGGTGCAATCTCTAGATTCTTGTTTCCACCCCAGCACACCCCCCGCTTACGTGACGATGTCCCGTCAACCCAACCCAAACCAACCCAAACGGACCAGGGTGACCGGGGAAGCCCAATGGATCAAATGGCTTTGAAGGGAGACAAGTGTTTCCCACTCCACGCGCTCGAGAGAGGAGGCATTCGAGGCGCACTCGTCTTGGGAAACGGTAGAAAGGATAACTGTCCAACAGGTGTCTTTCAAGCAGAAAAATGAGAAACATCTAACTAAATGATGAGTTGAAACAGTTATTATCAAAGATAGGTTTCTCGGAGATGTCTAAATATCCCTTCAACTTCCTGTGCTGCACAAACCGCACTTGTCAATTTACCTCCATGCATGTCCCCATTGCCCTGCTCCCTCCTGCGATCACAAGCGAGAGATAATAGCCTTCTTGGTGGATGGTTCTAACCCAACAAAAGCGACAGCCGATAACATTCCCGCGACTTCCACTATCGACTGCAGCTTCACTACGGGTACCCGCTTCCAGTCAACACTAACGGGATTCGTGAGGAGTTTCTCCAGGTTCCCATCTAGACGAGCCGACCCAACCCGATCTAACCCAATCCCGGCCCAGGTTAGCTTAAATACAGTGGGCTTAGCTGCGAGGTTTTTCCCCGACACCCCCCCCGGGTTGTGGTCGGTAGTTAAATTATAGTATGCTCTCCTCCTGTATAGACTTGCGCAGATATGTTACGATCGTCGAGGTTTGATAAAGGGCAAACCCCGAAACCCGAACAACCCGTGTGAGAATGCGTTGATTGCCTGCCATCCTTGTTTTTGTTTTTTTGTTATGATAGCTGCCAATGAGCGAAGCTTGCCAAAATATTATATTCTCTTGCTTGGATCGCATCGCGCTTTCGGTATCATACCTGGAAGGATTTTACTTGAACGATTCGGTGTGGTTGCTTTGGCCGCGCTTATGGCCTAATCCCGCACGCAACCATCCACACGCAACCATCCATACCCAACCATCCATACCCAACCGCGAAGCCACCGGCACGGTCCCTGTCAAAACCCGCCCCCACCCAAAGCGCCCGGAGAGTCCCGGGATACGCCGAGTATGGTACGTAGGATACGCGCCGGGAAGGAAGGTTTTACGCGGGTTGGGGGGGTGGGCAGGAAAGACGGATGAAGATTTGCGGTGGGTAGAGGTGTGGATTGATTGGTTGTCCAAATACGGTCACACTCCACTAATCGCACATTTAATATTATTATGTTAGTCAGATAGAACGGGTAGATTGTTTATCTCGGGCTGGATGAGAAGGGTTGTCTATGTATCCCTTCCTTCGTTTTCGCCCAGGAATATTGGAGCGCTCTCTTGAATGATGACCGCACTCTCGAGCTTTCCTCTGTACTCGAGTACAAACCTAAATTATAGCCAACCAAGTCGCTCGAGTCCGCCCCCCGCATGGATGCTTGGGGGTAGCAGGGTGCTCGGCAAGAATGCCGGGACTAGGAGGCAGAAAGATTTGGCTTTGGTCCGCCTCGAGGTATTATGTAAAATTATCCTGGTCATACACGATCTGTGTTTACACTGGCAAAGCTGGAACGAACAACTCCCCCCTTCCCCCCGCAGCACTTGAGCGCATGTGGAAAGTACGGCCCGCGCGTCTTGTGGATAATATGAGAGATTAATCGCTCCTCGCTCTAGCTATTCTCGCCAACTTTAACAGGTTCACAATCACAATTTCTCACCCTACCGCTCGCATCAACGCTCCCGAAATCCTCGCTGTGCTTCCTAAGCGGCTCAAACACGTCGTCGTCCAAACTGGCGTCTTGGAAAGCGACCGCATTGAGGGGGTTGAAGTTGCGGAGAGAAACGGGACGTTGGAGCCATTGATTTCGGGGGGGGGTATCTGCCAAGAGCGCCTCCTTTAGGTGGAGTTGATGGTGTGGAGTGCTGAGTGATGAGGAGCCCTGCGTCGCCACGATTGTTCTCTGAGAGAAGAAAGATCCCCAACCCCTTGGGATGACGACTAGTGTGGGGGCGATCATCTACCCCGCGCTGCACAACTCGCTTAATTAATTATTGCCCCACCCAGCAGGGTCCCATGCGCAAAATAACCTTGCAACCATCCAAAACATTCTTGGCGGGTGCAAGGACAACAAAACCCTTCATGCCATACCCTTTCAATCTTCCCATCTTTGCTCCACCCGCGCAAAACACACCAACCAGCTAACGAACCGCTTGTATTATACTGTACATAACCATGATCGCCTTTCTATGGTAGCAACATAGACGAGAATAAAATGCCCTTATTCTTCACTTTTCAACAGGGTTCCTCCGATTCCCGTTCACTCCCGCCGTCGGAGACGGAGTCGTTACGGTTTGGGCGCTTCAGGGCTATACCTTTCCAACTACAGCAACAGCAGAGAGGGAGTGTAGCTGGTTTATTCACCGCCTTTCCGGAGCCTTCGGTGCTGACGCGGCCACTGCTTTCGAGTGTTGGTGGCGGTAGCGGTCGTAACGGTTTGGGTTATGGCTCCATCGACATTTCACGAAATAAAGGCGCAGGGAGGAATGGCAATGACGATGATGATGAGGAGGATGGGGTTGATGAGCGCTGGTGGCTGGATAGGGCGCTGATCAGTCCTAGGAAGAAGACTGTGGTCTGGATGATGGAGAGATGGTACCGGCGATTGGGAGTGTTGGTGGTTTTACCCGCCGGGATAGTAAGCCCCCACTTGGTGAAGGCCGCTATAGGATGGACTAACAGTGGCACGTGATACTATAGACGATAGTTTGGTGCGGTATCCCGTTTCCAAAGTACCCGCTTGATGCACCATCTGCGATACAAAGGGATATGTCTTCTTCACTGGCACAAGTTCACATGGAGTATCATGACCGGAACTTGCTTGGGATGCTGTGGGCCGCTGTCCACAAAGTCTTTGATGCCTCAGCGATTCGCGACATGCAAGCTTCCTTCCTGCATTCGCTCGTTCCCGGAAGCAGCGACGGCGGAGAGGTGCACCAACGGGGCGGTGCACCAGGTCACGGAGAAGCGGTAGTCCGCATAAACTTCTGGTTCTTTCTTCTGGGGTACTACGCATTCTACAACCTCGTGGGACTCTTGTGGATCACAAAGCTATTTAACCTTTATTCCGTGAATTGGTACCACTCCCTTCTACCCGGGAAATAACCGAAACTGACAGTGTACAAAATAGGTGGCCCAGCAGACTCGGCTTTCCCCCGGCCTTCACCTTCTTCAACCTTCTCCCTCTTCTCCTCTCTCTCCCAATATACCACTTTTTTCCACCATCGCTACTGAACAACAACTTAACCTGGATCCTTCTAACCTTCGCAACAATGTCCAGCCCGGTCCTAATCTCGCTTCTCGTCCTCCTCTCCGAACGCCGTTCCGCGCTGCGCACACACGTGATACACAACCCCTTCCACACTACCTTTTCTCCACTGCGCTGGTACAGGCGCCAACGCTGGGGCCTAACCCGATCCTTTACACGGTTTATCTGGTTCTGCAGCGCGTTAATCCTCTCACTAATAGCCTTTGTCCTCGGCGAAGCCTACGCAGAAGTCTACCTGCGCACACTCCCGCATACATCGCTGGAAACGGTAGTATATGTCTGGAGCTGGATCGCCACTATCCACATACTCGATGCTACGACTGGGTGGATCCTGGGCGCGAAAGTGGGCAGCTACCCCCTTGGCTGGGTCTTTAAGTTATACTTTTCCACGACGTACCAGACATACGTACGCGCGTTATACGCGCGGTTGCGCTCACCGAGTCAGTTCGCGTATTTGCAGTTGCTATCGTCGAGTATTGTCATCATTTACCACCCACTCGCTATGACCCCGCTGTTCCACAAGTTTTACACACGCCTGCGCTTGACAAACCAATCCTATCCTGAATACCAGAAATTCCTTGGCCGGAGCTTCTTTGTGCGCGGACTTGCGGAGAACGTCACCATGTTGGCGTGGCTGGGATGGGTGCTTGCCTTGCATTACGGGTGGAATAGAGAGGTGTATCCGTACTTTTCGTTCGATGAGTTCAACTTCAAGCTCACGTTTTATGCGTCCGTCGTGACGTGGGCATGTGAGATTGTCGCCGGGTGGTGTGTTAGGGTGATTTTGCGGAGGGTGTTTGGGTTCGAAGTTATGGGCGAGGGTGTCAAGGATCTGGTTGGGTTCGATGGGCTGTTGCCGGCCGTGTTGGCTGTTCAGGTACACGTTTTGCAGAATATGCTGGTTAGTATTGCGCGGTTGAGGTTTTAGGATGCACATAGATCTCCATGATGTATGATGTGTGATTTTGAGGATAGTTATGAATGTATTGTCCCCGGACAAGATTACCCGCGCATCAACGAGCACGAAACTCCTACCCTAACAAAAGCGCTCCCCCACCAACCCCAATATCATGAAAACCAAAGATAACAAAATCAAGAATGTAAATTCATAGTAGAATATATAGTAAAAACTAATATTTGATCGAGAGAAATTTCTTTAGGTGGAGTCGAAAGTACAGAGTGATGAGGGGTGTTGCGTTCCTACCAATGGTCAGTGCGCGGTTAATTTTGTCCGCGCACCATATATAAGCTGCCGGTCGAAAACATGAAATGTCACTCTTAGCATTAACCCTAACCCTGCCCCGGCTTCCCCTCACACACTCTCTCCCGCTTGCCAACAGCACTCGTGGCAGATCGTGCTCGGCTTCGGGGTCAAGCGCAACCTTAGAACCGTGTTGTCATAAGATATTATGATGGTGTAGTATCATGCTCCCACACAAGCGCAGGGTCCACCCCCGGATCTCCACGATCGGCGTTCGCTCTCTCTGAGCTTTTTTTTTTTTTTTTTGCTTCTCGGGATTCGAGGATTTTTATTTCCTCCTTTGCTATCATCTGTTCCCGTTTCATAACCGCCGTGTTTATTGTGAGCGGTGGGTATCCGCTACCAGCCTGCACGAAAGAAAGAAAGAGTAACATTGCGCTGTAGTCAAGACACAAGTCTTATCGGATGATCGAGCTAGCGCAGTTTTTTTTTTTTTTGGACGATAGTGCACAGTAGATCATTTAGACACTCTCCAATATACCACACCAAACCCCACTTGCGCCCCTAAACAAGCCGCGTCTAGCGTATACCCCCCCCCTCCCCGCTCCTCCAAATCCAGTTTCTTTCTTCCCCACGTCGGACCTACTTCTTCTGGTTCTCCAAATCCGCCTCCCCTCTTGCCGGCAGGTATGTGTAAGGATTTGGTCTTATGTGGGATGATTATCTGTAGTAGTGATTAGTATGTCACCGCCTATCTATCCTGGCGATTTAGGAATCTAACCTCTCGTCACTGTTTAGTTGAACTAATGATGGTCGCCTTGTTCAGAAAACGTAGAAATAAAATCGGGCCATATGGGGGAGGACTTGGCTTCGGTCGGCTGGGGATAGATGTAGGCAAAGTTCTCTATCAATTGAGGGAGAGGGAAAAAATAATCGTTTGCACGGATCGGCTTTGGGAAATTGTATGTACGTCCCGTTTTATCATTTGCGGTAGCAGCCGCGAGTGATATCTGGTGACTTCTAGGAAATGATCGGCCGTGCGACAAATTCGGTAAGTAAGCTGTGGGGCGGGTGCAGAATGAACCCGTTTACCCGGTGGCTTATTGGGTACGAAAAAGTAGAGAAGATAACTTTTTTTACTGAACGCGAGGAGAAAAGAGAGAGGAATTTCTTTAAAAAAATGTCGAATAAGGAGTTTAGTTTTTTGGTGAGATACAATTTCATTATGTTCCTTCGTTGTGAGGAAGAAGAAACTTATTGTGCGAGGAGGGAAAAAACAAAAACATAAAAACAAGAAAGAGAAGATAAATAATCCATGATATCCAATATGTCTAACACTTCATCTCTTAGCCAGGTATTTCTTTTTTTACGTTTTTCTTCTTTGGATTAGCTTGTCTTTCATACTACTGTACAAGTAAATTCAAAAATTTACTTGTGGCTTCTGCGGGCAACTCTTTCTCTCGCTCGCTTTGTGACCATATCTCGACAGGGATAAATGTGAATGATATAGTAGACTCTGTGAGTTAGTGTGGGGTGTGTTGGTTTGTGGGTGTGTGGGCCGAGTGATTCATGATGGATCACTCGGCAAGCAAGTTCGTGTCAGAGATATTATTGGATATTATGGGTATTCGCTGAAGCTTGGTCATTGGTTACGTGGCTTATCTTCTTTGCACTCGGTTCTGTTTCTCTTCTGTTTCTTCTTCCCGCTTAACAACTTCTTTCTATACAACCAATTATGCCAATGAAACCGTTCTTAATACAAGCGTCATTTAATCTTTAATTTAGTTCTTGTTGTCACATTCAGTAAAGTTCTTTCCGTACTGCCTATTCCTATCAAGTCGCTTGCAAACACTTCAGTCTATCCACCGCTTAAAGTACCCGGCCCGCCACGGATCGTTCCCAACAGATATGAGAGAAGGAGAAAAATCAAAATGGGAGGGGTGAAGGGGTTTTGGGTTTGGGTATGATAGTCATTTGATAGTTGGAAAGAATGTGGGGAGGGAGCTATTAGGGTTTTTAGCTTGGATCTGTAGAATTCTCGGGGAATTGTCATGGAAACTAACTTAGGGCGTAAAGTATTAATGCCCTTTCCGGTAATATAACTCTTCCAGCTAGCTATACAACTGACATATTACTCGGGGGTGGCCTGGTCCCGGAACAATTTGCCTCTCGAATAGCCACTGTAGTCTAAACCTCCATGGCCCTCCAGGACAATGCGTCTCATTGCAGACTCTCTCACCTGGGCTTTTCTCCCTCACCTCTTTAGCAATACAAAGAGAGCTCAAGCTGCCTACTATTTACGGGGGCTGGGGGGATTTGCAGGCAATAGTGGATGTCTTACGCCTCCTAGATGCACTTGTAAAAACAAGTGCATATCGATTCGTTACATGATTGATATGTACAATACGTTATTGGAAGTGGATTGTCACTGGAGAAGAAATTGAAGTTAAGGCGGTGGGGGGGGGGGAGGGGGGGGCGATTGACTGTGGAAGCATTCCCGACACAGAAATTGGGGCTGGAAAGGTTTGGAGGATGGTGGAAGGAGGAAGGAGTTTTTTGACATTGTAGGTAAAATTTAGCCAAGTAACCTAGTTGCTAAGAGGGTAAAAAAGCATGGAGGGGATAACTGGGTTACTAGGAGGGTGCAAGATATGGTTTATACAAAAACATTATCCGGGATGGAGATCTTATTTAGTGGAACTGTCTAGTTCGTTCACACTTGGTGTCCCCTCTCGCCTCAAGGGTACCGTGGGGGGTATAATGCTCTACCGAGTTGGAATCAACAGTTGGGTGTCTTTGATGCTGCTGGGCATGTTCAGCCTATGTGCAGCTGATTCCGTTATCGTTCAGACAAAGTATTCAGATATGCCCTAGGAATGGATGCAGAGCCGGAAGGAATGCGACTCTGAGAGAATCGGATGCAGGAAAGACTCACATGTGTGGAGGATATGGAGCGGAAAGTCTTTATGATTCTGTCTTTCTTTTGTAAACATGGGGATTTTGCGAAAGGGGAAGGGGGATGGACATGTGTGGAATAACAAGTGTTTGTGTCGCGATTGATAAAAGAATATGAGGAAGGCTTTGTTGTCTTTATATTTACCCCAGTCTTTGCCATTGGTTTAGTTACCTTAGCTGGGCGTGGCGAGTTGAGCGTGAGAGAGAGCAATTGAATGGGAAGAAGTTCCCCTCTCCAAGTGATGCATTGGGGATTTGGCGTTTGTAATCTTTGCGTTTCATTTCATTGCCACCGCTGGAGTTCCATACTCAACTGCTGTCGTCATTGAAAGGCTTGATCCTCTTTTTACTTCCTTTACCAATACTCGCTCCTTCCTGAACCACTATGGTTCTTGACAATTCATCCTATCTTCCTCCACTATAGTCTCTGAAGCTGTTTTCCTGCTTCTGGTTTACGTATTTGTAAGCGCCAGGTGACAGAAGTGTTAATGGTTGCAGACATGTCAAATGGTGATCACCCAATTCCTGTAGTGGGGTACTGGGGTTGCCGTTCGCAATCGATACTCTGGCTCAATCATCGAATGTCAATCATCGAATGTCAATCATCAAAGGCCAATGATTACCATGCTTAGGTAAAGAAAAAGAATAGAGATAAAATTTATTTTTCCTTTGTTCGTTATTCGGAATTTGTCCTTATCCCACAAGTTCTAAATTTACCATCCTACACAGCCACTAGCCTTCTCAATCACTAACACTAACAGGTATATATAGATTATGAGAATTTCTATAAACAATATATCATTCACTGAAGGTTAAAAGTCGGAATACAATATTATACATTGATCAAATGGAAATAGATCGATATGACATATGGGTGATATACAAATTATGAGACAAAAAAAAACCCTGGATATAAGCTATAATCGTAAGAATACACTTTTGAAAAGGGAATAACACATTATTGGTCTCCTAGTACATCAACCAACCCACGGCCATTCTAAACACCAATCTTGCAATGCATCTCGACTGATAAACTCCTGCTCTCAAACAGCATCAATGGGGACGTAAAATAAAAAAAGGAGATAAGGGAAGAAAAACATTATCATACTTAGAAACGTAGGGTAACTTACTCCGCTAGACATCCCCTCGAAGAAGGTACAGAACGAGACGGGAGAAGAAAATTGTAGAGGAAAAGGAAATGATGTGGCCGGGCGGGTTTCACCACCACAAGATGTCCTTGGCGTGTATTCCAGTTCGAACGGCGGGTCGGGCTTTGGATCTTGGTCGAATAGCTCTCAGGGGAATAAATGCTTTACAGGTCAGGGGAGAGGTTTCCTGGAGTCCATGAGGATACTATCCTGGAGGTGATAAGGGGGTGGGGAGGTGGGTTCAGGACGTATGTATGTATATGTGGAATTAGGAGGGAGGGAAAAACTTGCGCCTAATGCGTCGCAAACATTGGGGGATCGCTGTGATACAACGTTTTAAGGGCCTTGAAACCTTGGGGATGGCAGAATCAGGGGAAGCATGGGATCTGAGGGTGGGTGACGGGCCCGGATGTTGAGGGTGTGCTTCAGGTTGGTCCAAGGGGGGCTGGTCGGGCAGAGAGAGAGGTGCGGGGCCAGTGATCTTGTGTCTTATGTCAAGAATTATGGCTCGTTGTTGTGATACGGGACTGGGTTCTACTTCCTCTTGAGCACTCGGGATAGGGCCAGAGGCATTCGGCCTTAGGTCACTGGTTTGTGACGTTCTGTGGGTAAAATGCCTTGGTTCTGATAGCAGTTTTATCACGCGGGTACGCCTATTCAGTTGTGCGTAGTCCAGCGGTGAACGACCATATTGATCTAAAGAATGGGGATTGACAGCCACTCTCTGAGGTAGCGTCTCAACTGCCCTCTCATATCCAAACATAGCAGCCTCTTGGTGCTGCGGATCGGGATTGACATGCAGTCTATCTAGGAGTATCTTCACAATACCCTCCTGTCCATATCCGGCAGCATATGATAGTGGTGTGTCCGGCAAGATTCATCCGACGAATCCGGATTGACATCCCCTCGCTCCTAGAGGATCTTCATGATACCCTCATGCCCAGATCCAGCAGCACGTGATAATAATCCCTGGCCAAATACATCCAATGAATCCAAATTGACATCTGCTCGGCCTAAGGGTATCTTTACTACACCCTCATGCCCAGATGCGGTAGCATATGATAGTGGTGTCCCGCGGAATTTATCTGACGAATTCAGGTTGACATCCCGTTGCTCCAGGAGTATCTTCACTATACCCTCCTGTCCATATTCGGCAGCATATGACAGTGGTGTCCGGCCATATTTATTCGAAGAATCAGAATTGATATCCCCTCGCTCTAACAGTATCTTCACTACACCCTCATGTCCAAATACGGCAGCATATGATAGTGGTGTCCAGGCATCTTTGTTTGGCGTATCGGGGTCCAGGGTTCCCAATGGTCCGCGGAAGACTGGCTTGGACCAGCTAATCCGGTCAAAAGTCAAGTCTAGTCTAATGGCGGAAATCAGACCGACTACGCAGTCAGGATTATTGGACCCGACTCGCCTGGGATCGGTCTGACTAGGCCTGTCAAGATGTAGGATATGCAAGGCCCTCTGACAAAATTCGCATCCTGTTTTGGTTTTTACTAATTTTATCACAATACATTACACTGAAATAAAACTTTTCTTAATTAAACTCATTGTTTCAATAGGTTATATTGTAAAATCTCAGGAGAGTCAGCATGGGGATAGTGCCTCGTTGAGATTAAGGGGGGGCGAAAATATGTTCGCGAGTATCAAATATTTTTTGGTACCCTAAGTGAGTGATATTACATGACTATGCAATGTTTTATAAAGACTGGTCTGGGACTAGTCCAGACCGGACCGGACCACCTGAGGTAGTCAGGTCCAGTCATTGGCATCCACCAGGACTGACGAGCCTAGTCCGGCCTCCAAGACTTGACCGGTCGGACCATTCGGAACCCTATCGGGGTCGGCATCCCCTCGCTCCAGGAGTATCGTGAATATACCCTCGTGCCCGGATTGAGCAGCATATGATAGTGGTGTCCGGCCGTATTTATCTGACGAATTCGGATTGACATTCCCTTGCTCCAGGAGTATCTTTACTATACCCTCTTGTCCGGAATCAGCAGCATATGACAGTGGTGTCCGGCCAAATTCATCTGACGAATTGACATTCGCTCGCTCGAGGAGTATCATTACTACACCCTCCTGTCCATATTTGGCAGAATATGATAGCGGTGTCCGGCCGTATTTATCTGACGGATTCGGATTGACATCCGCTCGCTCGAGGAGTATCTTCACTATGCCCTCAAGTCCAGAATCGACGGCATAGGATAGTGGTGTCCCGCTGTATTTATCCGACGAATTCGGGTTGACATCCCGTTGCTCTGGAGTATCTTCACCACACCCTCATATCCAGATTTGGCAGCATATGATAGTGGTGTCTGGCCGCATATATCCGACGAATCCGAATTGACATCCCCTCTCTCCAGGAGTATCTTCACTATGCCCTCCCGTCCATATTTGGCAGCATATAACAGTGGTGTCCGGCCAAATCCGTCCAAAGAATCCGAATTGACATCCCCTAGCTCTAGGAGTATCTTCACTATAGCCTCATGTCCAGATCCAGCAGCATAAGATAGTGGAGTCTGGCCATATTTATCCGACGAATCCGAATTGACCTCCCCTCGCTCTAGTAGTAGCTTCACTACGCCCCTATGTCCTGATCGGGCAGCATATAATAGTGGTGTCCGGCCAGATTCATCCACCGAATCCAAATTGACATCCCCACGCTCAAGCACTATCTTCACTAGACCCTCGCGTCCAGATTCGGCAGCATATGATAGTGGTGTTTGGCCATATCTATTTGACGAATCCGGGTTGACATCCCCTCGCTCTAGAAGTATCTTCGCTATACCCTCATGTCCAGATTCAGCAGCGTTCGACCATATCTATTTGACGAATCCGAATTGACATCCTCTCTCTCTAGCAGCATCTTCACTATATTTCGATGCCCAGATCCAGCAGCATAAGATAGTGGTGTTCGGTGATGTTCATCCGACGAATCAGGATCGACATCTGCTCGTTTTAGGAGTATCTTCACAATACCCTCATGCCCTGATCCGGCAGCGTGTGATAGTGGATTCCGGCCACCCAAATCCCCCGAATTCGGATTGACGTCCCCGTGTTGCAGGAGCAACCTTACCATGCCCTGCTGTCCTGCGATTGCAGCATGTGCGAGGGGTGTTAGTCCTTTCTTGTCCGATATGTTAGGATCGCCATCTGCTTCCTCTAGAAGCAGATTTGCCAGCACGGAATTCCCAAATTTAGCCGCCCATATTAATGGCGTTGCACCCTTAGAATCGCGCTGGTTTGGGTCCCATAATTTCATTGCCATCATTTCAATCGCGATTTCGACAACCCCCATGTATGCGATGCAGTGTAGTCCAGTGAACCCGCAAAGGTCAAGATGCCCGCCAGGGTGACGCTCCCACCAGGGCAAGAAGCCAACACTCCCTTCACGCAGAAGGATGGCAGCCGATATGTGGTTCGCATCTTGTCTAAGAAGGCGTAAAGCTAGCCGTTTCACACTTTCCGTTATCTCCTTCCTAGCGTGGAACCCCCAGTAACATGAGGCATAGTGGAGGAATGGCATTGTCGATGGGATAGGATAGAGAGCCGTTGAAAGTCCACAGACTGACTGAAAGTTTAAATAGGTGAGGCATATTTCGGCTATCATCGAGTGAGGTGTAGTGAACAAGGTGGGATGTGCTGCGAGATACTCTTGAAGAGTGAAATGCACGAGACGGACTGTCGATCTTCGCTCATCAATTGAAATAAGTCCCAATGTGCAGCTCATCAGGGCTCGTGTTGTCGGTACATTCTCGGTGATGATGTCATTAGTTCCAACTTCCGCCCCCAATGCATGGCAGAGCTCTTCAACTTTTAATGGCCGTTCAGAACATGAAGCCCACATCAGCGCCCTCATTCCTAGCTTCTCTATGTCCCCTCCTTGCTCGCTTATGCGATCCAATGTTTCACTATATGCATCATCTAAACCAAAGCCGTTGGTCATATTCAGAAGCGTTTGTCTTCGCTGATGTCTTGTCACACCTGCTAGAACCGCGTCCATAACTAGGGAAACGAGGAGAAATCTAGATATCAATGTTAGCTGTAGCTCCGGATTAACTATGCACGGGTTTTACACACGCCTCGGAGATCTTGTCGGGAATAATTCTAAGAATATCGACCTCCAATTTGGTATCCATCGCATCCAACTCGGGGTCCTTTTTCAACCTCATGGTAACATATTCTCGAATATCCTCCCTGGTGGGCGTTATGGCGGGTAGATCGGGATGCCCGGGGAAATACCTTTTCACTTCTTGAATGTGCCGCCTCCCGGTGGTGAATAATCGGATTTTTGGACACTCCCGGACAACGTGCTCTAAAGAGTCCCAAAGCTCAGGTCGCTGCTTTTTGGGGAACTCATCTAAAGCGTTAATGCAGATGAATGCTCGTTGCAATGATGTGACAAGCCTGGTGAGCATCGTCTGAATCTCCGTGAGCCGGGGTGTTCGGCCATCCAGCTTCGCCTGCGCTCGTTCAAAAGCCTCCTTTATCTCTCCCGGGATTGGTCCCGCCCCCGCAACCAGTTGTTTCAAGACAGCTGCTAATACTCCAGTCGCTGATTGCGATTTATGAGCGTGAAAGTCACAGTAGAAACAAGCCACTGCCACACCTTTCCCATCAAACTTATCGCACAATGTATCTATCACAAGAGAGCTTTTGTTTTCGCACCTGAGTTAGTTTTTCGCGGCACCGGTATTCCAATAGAGCTACTTTTACACACCTCAGATACGTCTTCCCCACTCCCGGATCACCATAACAGAATAGCACAGGATTGACAGCTTCGTCCTCATCTGTATGCCATTTTTCAAACTCGCTCGTTCCAAGAAGCCAGTTCCCTACCCCATCCACCCGGCCATCACTCACAGCCTGATGCCTCTCCCGAGGCGCCATAGGAGACAACCACTCCAGAACCTGGCGCTTCTCGTCCGACATAGATATCTCGCAGCCGTTCCATACATTCTTATAACTATCCGTCACGTTGCCAATATTTTGGTTTATGGTGATGGTCGGCTTTTGGTATGCTGCAGAATCCATCTTGCCTTCCATATCGCTCTTCAAGTTGTTGTCAGTGGTGGTGGTGGTGGTGGTGGTGGTGGTGGTGAAGGTGGCATATTTCGTAGATTAAGAGGGGGGTAATAGGGGTGAAAGGCGATATTGACGGGAGGCAAAAGGTTGATGCTTTTCAAACTCTAAGCGAGAGCAGGTTCTGTAAAGGGGCTCAAAAAACTCCAGAAAGAAGTTGCTTTTTCTTGGTGCGTTGCTACAAAAAGAAGTATCCCTTGGGCGGTGTGAAACAGTAAAATTCGGTTCCAGCAGACTATTCCCAGTCTAGAAGCCACTATCCTTCATATGGAAAGGATATTCCTTAGGGTGACAACGTCACCTCTCATCGCCATTGGCCTGAGGGAAAATAGAGTACCATGATACCGCAAATCTATTCAAAATGCCAGAAATTAGAAAACGTCGAAATCCGCTTGCTCCTCTCGCAATTAATTCTTCTCCGATATCACATTCCCGGAAGGTTAACAAATTAAACAACCGAAGCACAACCATAATCCGCCAGCCATATGTTCCTCTTGGTCCCCGTATTGATCATGTCGCACAGGCTTTGCTCCCTTGGGAGGACACGAACCCAGAAAACATCGCGTTGCAAGTATTCGAGCTCTTTTGGGATTTGGAGGTTATCAACGTACTTGTCAAAGGTACAAATACTTATGCCGGAGAGAAGTGTGCTGGAACCCACTTCGGCCGTCGCCCATGGAGGAAAGTAACGGGAGAAGAAATTAAGGTGTTTTTGGCACCATTGATATATATGGGGACAAAGAGGGATTGCGGGAGTACTAGGTTTTGGAAAGGGTGAGGGGAGAGTTGGTTATTTCGTGCGATGAGTCTGGAACGGTTCAGTCAGATCAAGCGGTATCTACACATCTCTGATCCTAAGTTGCAGCTAACTCGATCTGAATGGTTTGACAAGCTCGAACCACTTAATACAATGGTTCAGTCACGCTGTCAAAAGTTTTACCTGCCTGCTTCTAATGTAACAGTAGACGAAATGATGATAAGATTTGGGGGTCGGAGCCACCATACCTATCGCATGCCCAGCAAATCAATTACAGAGGGTTATAAAGTATTTGCTCTCTGTTATAAAGGTTATACTTATAGCTGGATCTTTGCCTCTAGATCAGACTCTTTTGCAGGTTTAGTTTTGCAAAAAGACCTTACTCCCACCGGTTCCACAGTCTTTCAACTAGCTTGTACTCTGCCCCACACCACTGGATTACATTATAACATATATATAGATAACTACTTCTCCTCTCAAGCTCTCTTCATAAAGCTTAGAAGTCTTGGAATTGGGGCCTGCAGTACTGCAAGAGTTAACAAATCTGCCTTTCCTCCAGACCTTGTGGATGAGAGAAAAAATATCCCCTGGAATGAAATGACCGGTGGATCTGCTGACCCAGATGGTAGAATTTTAGCAGTCCAGTGGCAGGATAACAGCGCCGTGCATTTCTTAAGTACAATTCACATGCTTGGCCCCAGGGACCGAATTACGTCACAGCGGAAGAAACCAAGAAAGTCAAGTACAAATGGTCCTGCAATTCGAAGTGTTTTTGGCCCTAATGAGGAAGCCAATGTCCCCATACGTGCCATTACACACGACTACAACCAGTATAAAGTTGGGGTAGATGTGGCTGACCAGTACAGAAGTTACTATTTTACACAGCAAAAGTGCCTCCGCAACTGACCTCCTATATTCTACTGGATTTTAGATACAACAATTATTAATTCTTATCTTATATTATCTTATCTGCCTTCTCTCCCAACTCACTACCGGCCAGGGAAATCACGAATATTTCGTGAAACCCTGGCCGAATCTATTATTAATACCTATGGACAAAAAGCCCTCAAGCCGCGGAAGTCCTACTACACCCGGAAAACAACCTCACCTCGTTATAGCCAACTGCAGCATCATACCTCCCTTTCTCCTCCAACTGGTGATCCGGAGGATCACAAATATACACATATGGGGGGATCTAAAGTGGAATGCGCTGCTTGTCGATTCAGGTTACGGGGAATGCAGCAAAAGGGAGTACGGGCACGACGAAGCCGGTCAGCGTGTATGGGACCAGGATGTAGACTACATCTTTGTCGGATTTGTTCTCATATTTGCCATAAAAACATACCATTACAGTCTTAACCATACCCACGACATAGGTAGATGAGTGACGAACTTGAGTACAGTAGGAGCTTGAATAGTTGGACCATGTGCGAGGTAGTCCAAAATAACCTCCTCTGAAAATGGAGAGAAAGCAAAAAAAAAAATCGCCTTTCACAGCGAATCAAAAAGACAAAAACACACCTAACCTCACTGCCAAAGGCAGTTCAAACCTCCCCATCCATGGTCCAATTGTTCAAAATCATATTGTACTTGGTAGGCAGGGGAGCCAAACATCAAGGGCTGGGTTTGAAGAAATCCCGGTCCTTGATTCCCATCAATCACCCATCTAGCTCTTTCATAGGTATGATACAGGCTGTATTCTTAGATCAAGTTGGCTTTTTCACTCTTCTTTATAGCTATAAATCTTATTGAACGGCTGGGTATAGTATTAGAAAATTTTATCGTGGTGTATTCTCAGTTACCTCCTTCCTTGTCACCAGCCTTATTTGATATCACTCGCAGATTTGGTAAGCGCCAAGTGCCCTGTTTTGGCCTCATGCAGCTGGAACCGAATTTTACTGTTTCACACCGCCCAAGGGATAGTTCCTGCTTCCGGAGGCCGGAAAGCAACTAGCGTCTGCATCCCGTTATCCAATCATTTCCTTGCCAAACCGAAAACCCTGCCCATAAATGGAATGAATGGGATAGGCTCACCACCTTGTCCTCTGTGCGGGTAATCAGATACTGGTATCTCCTTCTCCCTTGGACACCACCGCGATCAATGGAGGGAAGAGATACTTAAGTGCCTAGCACTAACTCTAGAGAATGTTTGTTGCTTCACCATAACCTGGATCATGGGTAGCTAAAGAGGAGGCTTTATTTATTTTTAAAGTCCTTCACTCGCTATGCAAGTGCACTACAACTCAAGAATGATACATGGATACAAGCACAGCTTGGATCAGTAAGGCTTGTCTCCTGAGAAAAGAAGATTCCGCGCTGCACCACTCGCTTAATTAGCCCTGACCGGAAAAACGGTTCAATGCACCACCTAGCCTTGCAACCACCCAGCACCCAAAACATTCTTGTCAAGTGCAAAGACAATAAAACTCTTCATTCCATACCCTTTCAATCCTCGCTCTATCTGTGCGAAACACACCCATCAAGCCAAAAGCCGCTGGTACTCGAGCTCGAGTTCATAACCATGATCTCCATTTGACCATAGCAACATGGATGAGAATAGAATACCTTATTCTTCACTTTTCGCCAAGGCTCCCCCGGTTCCCGTATACTTCCGCCATAGGAGACGGAGTCATGACGGTTTTCGCGCCTCAGACCTCTACCTTTGCACCTTCACCAGCAGCAGCAGAGAAGGGTATAAGTCCTGTATTCAGGACGTTCCCGGAGGCTTTTGATGGAGGTAGTTGCACGATTTGTTAGGAATGTGTTGAATGGAGGAGATGTTGGAGTTGTATTGAGTTTCGTTGTCTATGGAGGTTGCTAGCTACGGTTCCCTCTAGTAGGGAAAACTCTGCTCTCTACATGTGATACCCATATGTCTCCGCATATGCCCTAATCATCCATGCTTACCCTAGAACGTTCACCCGTCCACACTTCTGTGTTCCTCCATACATGCCCGCGCTGCCTATCAGCCTGCGGTATCTCCGCTCCTATTGTAGTGCTCTACTACTGGGATAATAATACCATCAGCTTTGATGATGACGCGCCCGTTGCTTTCAGGTGTCGGTAGTGGTAGTGGTGGAAACTGTTTGGGTTATAGTATCATTGACATTTCAAGAAATAATGGCTCAGGGAGAAATGATGATGGCAATGATGATGAAGAGGATGGAGTTGATGAGCGCTGGTTGCTGGATCGGGTGCTGATCAATCCCAGGAACAAGACTGGTTTGGATGATGGAGAGATAATATCGGCGGTTGAGAGTATTGGTGGATTTGCGGGCCGGGATAGTAAACCCCCACTCGGTGAAAGCCACCACGCGATGAACTAAGTGTCAGGGTACGTGGTATTATAGACGATGGTCCAGTGTGGTATACGATTTCCAAAGTACTCGCTCAGTGCACCGTCTATTGGATTTATGGATATGCCTTCTTCACCTGTGCAAGTTCACATGGAATATCTTGAGCGAGCGGAACTTGCCTGGGATGCTGTTGGCCGCTGTCGGCAACGTCTCTAATGTCTCGACGATTCACGACATGCTGTCTTCCTTCTTGCTTTCGCGTTACCCAAAGCAGCGAAGGTGGAGAGGTGCACCAACGGGGCAGTAGATTAGGCCAGGCTTTGGGAAAGCCTGCCGGCTTCATCAGTGCCTGGCAGCGCTGGGAGTCTTTCGGTGTATTCCATATGACAGGTCAATATTTTGTTAATGGGTAGCTGACATCTGCAGATATCTGGAGTTGCCCGCTGATATCTGAAGATGACCCCAGATATCCGAAGACGCCTGCCGATATCTGATGACGACTCCAGATATCTGCTAGCTCATATCACACACAGCCATCGGGTAAGTTCTCATTTTCTCATTTTCTCTTATCACTCGATTTATTGCCAGTGTTCCCAACGGGCCAGGCCGCTGGTAGGCCGGCCTATAGGCCATAGGCCGGGCCAAGGCAGGCCACTCCGGAACATGGCCTAGGCCGATCTAGGCCGAATTCGATCGGCCTACGAAACCTATCTGGCCTGATAGGCGCCTATAGACTCTCGGTAATTAATGTTAAGAACCGATCGCTTTAAGGGTATCCCAACCCTCTCCCTTCTTTCAAGTTTCTCCCCTTTGATATTTTTCTCTCTTTATTTTTGGCCACAGGTATTGCTTTCTTAATTGATCATAAAACGAGTGATACCAACTAACTCAATAAAGTCTTAAAGATTCACCTCCAGAGCCACTAGCACAGTTCTATCCTATCATCATTCCTTCCTATTTACCTTCTGTCGAATTAAATTCAATCCCCAAGCTGGCGAAGCGAAATTGTTGTATTTTTAATGTTGTTTTGTCGACTATTTACAGATAATCCCCCGGTATTAGTGCCTAGTGCGCACAGTTGACCCACCACAACCGCAGCTCTTTTTCTACATTAATTCAATTAACGAATTCACTATCTCTAGTATCGTACCTTTTTGTAATACTTTTTCTTAATAAAGCGAAATTGTTCCTTTCTCATTGAGTATTTGGAAAATATTTACCATGAATAGTTGCTGTTGAAATAGCATGACTGAGCAATGAGCCGGTCCGCTGATGCTATATATAGACCGGGAAAAAGCCTATATGGTCTATAGGTGGGCCAGGCCCGGCCCGGCCCAGGCTTAGCCAGGCCTGCAGGCTCGGGCTAGGCTAGATCACCTGGAATTATGATAGGCCAGGCCCGGCTTTACCGAAGCCTGGCCTACCTGGCCCGTTGGGAACACTGTTTATTGCTAATACTATCTGTTGACAAAATAAACCTCCCATCAACAATCGACGGCAATTCAACTCTCCTCATCACTCGGCACTTTCAATACCACCTAAAGAACTTTTGTCCAACTGAGGTATTAATATCTACTATGTATTCATCCCTCTACTTGTATTTGTGAATCCCCCCCCCTGTCTTAACAATGGTGGGGTTGGTCAGGTTGTCTGTCATGCCCAAAGTTTTTTTTTCCAGTTTCGTCAAAGCGTGGTTAATTTTGTTGCTATGTATCATACCAGACGTTACGATAGTTAATTATGAGCGCGATCATGAGGGCAAGGGTGAATAGAAAGAAATTGTCCTCCTTGGTTGCGCGTCGGTGGTTCCAGTTGTTTGTAGCTGTAACTCTTGACGTTTCATCTATCATACTTATCTTATCTTTTTTTCACATCTCCGTTAACACACCCGCACGAGCGAATCGTTCCACCTCCATCAATAGGAAATCCATAAAGCATGAGAAAATGTCCTGGGTCTAAGCCATCGTTGCAAGAGGCACCTTTTCTCTGAAAAGAAAAAATGGAAAAAAGGAAGGAAGGACAAAAAAAAAAGTGACAGATACTATCGTACATCAACCAACCCCGACCCATATCTAAACGCAATCTTACAATATATCCCCACTCATTCATGTTGACCGCTACTCTAAAGCAATATTAACCAATAGAGGGCAAAGGTAGAGAAATGCATAAAGAAAGTATGAGACAAGGAAAGCCAATAGACTTACTCCAACCAGTACCCTCTCAAAGCAGGTAAAGGCGTCGAGGAAGGCGGGAGAGATGAGACAGGACAAAAGAAAAGGCTGAGGAAAAAAATGAATCTATAGAAAGAGTCAGGAGGAGTGGAGGGAAAGGTCGTGGGGTACGTTTTTCGTTTTATTTAGAGTAGTTAGGAGCCAACCCTAGTTCTTTGTCTGATATCGGATGGAGAAATTGGAGGATACATTTTATGCCAAATGCCGATTTTAATTAAGGCAAGAGGGGTGGATGGAGGTTGCGGTGGCGATAATGCGGCGATATAGGGGACGGATGGAGATGGTGGGCGTTGTCGGGGGTGTCAAGACTAGGGGGCGCGGGGGCGCTTCGAGGAAGGCAAAGGTGGTGGGGTCCCTCGGCCACGCTTCAATTGCCGTGAAGGCTCTAAAATGGTAGAGTCAGGGGCAATGTTGGATGTGGCGGTGGGTGATAGAGCGGATGCTGGAGGGGGTGCATTGGATTGATTCACTAGAAGCTGGGCGGGCGGAAGGAGGGGGGTGGCTTCGGTGACCTCGTTATTTATGTTAGGAATAATGCCTGCTTGTCGTGATGCAGTGCCAGAATCTGCATATTCTTGAGCACTTGGGGCAAGGCCAGGGATTTCCGGAGTTGGCTCGCTGGCTTGCGGCGGTTTGTGGATCAAAGGTCTAGGTTCTGATAATAGCCCTATCACACCAGTATGCCCAAGCCGTTGTGCATAGTGGAGCGCTGTCAGGCCACGTTTATCGGAGCAATCAGGATTAACATCTCCTCTCTCCAAGAGTATCTTTACTATGCCTTCATGTCCGGATTGGGCAGCAACAGATAGCGGTGTTCGGCCACGGCAGGGTTCCGAATAGTCCGACCGGTCAAGTCTTGGAGGCAGGACTAGGCTCGCCAGTCCTGGTGGATGTCCGTGACTGGACTTGACTAACTCAGGAGGTCCGGTCTGGTCCAGACTGGTCTTGGACTAGTCTTTATAAAAGATGGCATAGTCACACAATATCACTCACTGAGGGCACCGAAAAAAATTTGAAACTCGCGAACATATTTTCGCCACCCCTAATGTAAGCAAGGCACTATCTCCATTCCAACACTCTTAAGATTCTACAATATAAGCTACGCAAACAATGAGTTTAATCAAGAAAAGCTCCATTCGAGCGTAATATATTGTGAGAAAAATAGTAAAAAGCAAGACGGGATGCTAATTTTGTCAGAGGGCCGTGCATATCCTACTGCTTGGCGGGCCTGGTCGGGCCAATCCCGGTCTAGTCGGGTCCGACAATGCTGACTGTCCAGTCGGTCTAATTTCCACCATTAGACTAGACTTGACTTTCGACCGGACTAGCTGTCCAGACCAGTCTTCCGCGGACCATTCGGAACCCTGGGCCACGGTAATCCGACGAATTGGGATTGACATCCCCTCGCTCCAGCAGTATCTTTACTACCACTTCTTGCCCGTATTTAGCAGCCATGGATAGTGGTGTCTGGCCACTTTCATCGGGCTCATCCGGTTTTACATCCCCCCTCTCAAGGAGTTTCCTCACAATGCCTTCATGCCCAGATTCCGCAGCCACTGATAGCGGTGTCCGACCACTCCAATCCCGGCGATTGGGCTCGAGCCCCACACGCTCTAGAAGTATCTTTACTATGCCTTCATGTCCAGATTCAGCAGCAACTGACAGCGGTGTCCTGCCACCTTTACTCCAGAAATTAGGGTTGGCACCCCCTTGTTCCAGGAGCATCTTCACTATGCCCTCATGTCCAGATCCCGCAGCAAATGCAAGTGGTGTCAGGCCGATGCGATGCAGCGAGTCGGGCTTAACATCCCCTCGCTCTAGCAGCAGCTTCACTATATCCTCATGTCCAAATCCGGCAGCATAGGATAGCGGGGTCCGCCAATACGGATCCCTAGAATTGGGGTCGACATTCCCGCGCTGCAGAAGCAGCTTGACCACGTCCAGATGTCCGGCCTTCGCCGCATGTATGAGTGGCGTCAGGCCTCGCTCGTCGCGCACAGTGGGATCGACATCTTCTTTCTCAAGAAGAAGCCTCGCGAGCGTGAAATTCCCGTGTTTCGCAGCCCATATTAATGGAGTTGCTCCCTTAGAATCGCGCTGATTCGGGTCCCATACCTTCATGTCTACCATTGCAATCGCGATTTCGGCAATGCCCATATATGCGATGCAGTGTAGTCCACTATACCCCTGGAGATCGGGATGCTTACCATAGTGGCGATCTTCGGAGGATAAGAAGTCCACCGTCCTCTCGCTAAGGAGAATGTGAGCTGATATGTGGTTTGCATCCCGTTGGAGAAGTTGTAGTGCTAGCCGCTTGGCGCGTTTCGTTGCATCCTTCCTGGCATGGAACCCCCAGTAACACGAAGCATAGTGGATAAGCGACATTGCCGATGGGATAGTACCGAGGGTGGCTGAAAATTGACAGACGAACTGAAAGTTTAAATAGGTGAGGCATATTTCCGCCATCATAGCGTGGGGCGTGACAAACAAGTTGGGATGTGCTGCAAGATACTCCTGAAGGGTGAAATGTACAAGACGGACTACTGATGATTGTTCATCAACCGTGACAAGTCCTAATGTGCAACCCAACAAGGTCCGAATTGAGGGGGTATTGTCGATATTGAGATCTGTTGTTTCTACTTCGACCGCCAATGCATGGCAGAGCTCTTCAGCTTTTAGTGGGCGCTCGGAGCATGAAATCCACATCAGCGCTTCCATTCCTAGCTTCACTCGATTCCCTTTCTGCTCCCTTATGCGATCCAATGTTGTGCTATATGCGTCATCTAAACCAAAACCGTTGGTCGTCTTATGCAGCGTTTGCCTTCGGTGATGTATCGTCGCATCTTCCAGAATTGCATCCATAATTAGGGAAACAAGAAGAAATCTAAATACCAATGTCAGCTAAAAACGGACTCACGATGACCGGATCCTACATACGTCCCCGAGTTTTTTTCCGGAATAATTCTAAGAATATCAGCCTCCAGCCCAGGATCCATTGCATCCGACTCTGGGTCCTCTTGCACCCTCATAGCGACAAATCGTCGAATCTCCTCCGGGGTGGGCTTTATAGGAGATAGGTCGGGATATCCAGGGAAATGTTTCTTCATTTCATCTCGAATGTGTGGCCTTCCGGTAATGAATATTCGAATGTTTGGACATGTTCGGACAATGCGCTGTAGAGAGTGCCAAAGCTGAGGTCGATGCTTTGTGGGAAACTCATCTAAAGCGTCAATGCAGATAAATCCCCGTCGCAATAATGAGGCAGACCTAACAAACATTTTGTGGATTTCTGGGAGCAGTAATGCCCGACCATCAACCTTTCTGTTCGCTCGCTCGAAGGCCTCTGTTATTTCTTTCGGTATTTGTTGTACCCCTGCCACAAGTTGCTTCAAGAGAGCTGCCAACACGCCAGTTGCGGATTGCTCTTTATGTTCGTGGAAGTCGCAGTAGATGCAAGCGACAACTACATTTTCCCCATCAAACCTATCGCACAATGAATCTATTACAAGAGAGCTTTTGTTTCCACGATCAAGTCAGTTTTCGCGCTACCGCTATTTTAACAGCTACTTTTACACACCTCAGATATGTTTTCCCCACTCCCGGATCACCGTAACAGAATAACACAGGATTAACAGCCTTGTCCTCGCCCGTATGCCATTTCTCAAACTCACTCGTTCCAAAGAGCCAGTTCCCTACTCCATCCATCCGGCCCTCGCGCACCGCCTGATGCCTGTCCCGAGGTGCCATGCGGGACAGCCACTCCAGGATCTGTCGCTTTTCGTCCGACATGGATATCTCGCAATGATTCCACACATTCTTATAACTATCCGTCACGTTGCCAACATTTTGGTTTATGGTAATTTTCGGATTTTTGTATGCTGGAGAAGCCATCTTGCCTGTCGTGCTGCTTCTTGTTGCTATTGGTACCTATGGTGGTGGTGGTGAAAGTGATGCTATGGGTATAGTAGATTAAGCGGGGGGGGTAACGAGAGCTATTAGAAGAGCATTCTTTGAGGCAGGTTCAGGTGTTCAGGTAGGGCTGAGGGGAGGCTTAAGGTTAGGGTTTTTCAGGCGCCAAGCAAGTAACTTTCAGTGCAAATCGCTTAAAACCTTCACCTCAAAATGACCCGCGAACGAAATCGGATGGGTATCCACAAAGTGACAATTTTAGAAAACAAAACCCCTGAATGATATCCGACATCTAGCACTTGGAACCAGGGTTTTTTTTTTCTTTTTCCTTCCCAGAAGTGAGAATTTGGGGAGCCTATTCAATGTAACTTTACATATGAAGATTTTGGGAGAGTGGTGAAACAAGTTCCCAGATGTTTGCAGCATAGGGTACTGGGTAAAAGTGTTGGATAATTCTTGGTCAATTGGCAGGGTTGCCAAGTATGGACTCTCAAGCACGAGTATTCTAAGCAGCAGCTGGCAGCAATTTGGGGCGGTTGCCACTCATACAGCGGAGGACAGAAGTGCATGAGTTTTCGTACAACACAACCATCGCTAAAAAAAGAAATCGTCCCCCAGCGTATCAGTTTTAAGTGATTTGCGCCGCACCAGGGGGTGCAAAAGTCTGGCGAAGTCTAGGCTGCAACTCACATACAGATTCTGTGAGCTATGATACATTCGCCAGACTTTCCCACAACCCCCGATACAGTGCTTGCACTGTTAGCCCCCAGACTCAAGAAGTGTCAACAAAGAAGTCGCTTTTCACTGGGTGCCCTACTACTAACAGAAAGCATCCCGAGTATGACACAATGGGAGTATACCACCATCAGCCCTTTCCCCTACAAGACGAAAAACATGGGCACAAATCCAAGGAGAGAGCTATGCTCTATCTCGTCCGCTGTGTAGGTAACCAAATACTCGCGTACTTGTAATTTTGTAACGTTTGCGAATGCGGCTGTTATTGTATATGGGAAAAAATTGGGGCAGAACGGCAGGATTTTGGTGTATGCGATACCGGTACTGTAGCAGTCGTGTTCACAAACGCCTGAAAATTACTCGTACATATAAGTTATCACACATCCATGGTATTATTGCTCCAAGCTCCGTCTCCACTACTTTCCGGACCCCGCTTTTCGCCTTCCTGTTCAGGAAGGTGTTAACGGGGTAAAACACCACCACCAAAGTCTCACGATCCTACCCGGCCACTGAACTTGGAGCTTCATAAGTGTGCTGGGAGGGTCCCATCGTGGGATAAAACACCATACCTCTGGTTAGCATTTTACTGCTATCCATTAAACCACCTGCACCATTCCGAGTCCTTTGGTCTGTTGTCAAAACACACAAGACCCATCAAATACACAAGCAACCATGTCACCATGATACCAGTCCTTGTTAAGTATGCTGGGGAACACATTGGCTTGCACCCTACTGCTGGCTTGCACCCTACTGCTTTCTTTACACCGGTGGCTGGCACCCTACTGCTGTTACACGAAGATAGCGGCTCTGGCATCAGTGCCAAGCCGAGAGCACCAAAGACCCATCAAAGTATGATGGGGAATACAATTAAAAGGTCATGAGCTGGGAGGCTGATGATAATGCAAGGAACTCCATGATATGGGGAATTTTCACATTGATGTTATACCATTTGGTATTTTTGGTTTTGTTTATGATATTATTTCTTTTGTTTTTGTTTTGATTTGGGT
>Ga0307509_10002180_pt1 | contig 32179 bp, 26 predicted proteins | sample 10_EM_MG_FD_202245 | JGI IMG/M metagenome (GOLD analysis project Ga0307509, IMG submission 202245) | Populus trichocarpa ectomycorrhiza microbial communities from riparian zone in the Pacific Northwest, United States - 10_EM | ecosystem: Host-associated > Plants > Roots > Unclassified | place...
ATCTTGACGAGATAGGCTTCCTCGGCTTCGACCATCCGCAGCACGCCTGCGACGATCGGCCTGACCTGGTTCATGAACCCGATGTCGTCGGTGTCGGCGAGGTCGAACGCGAGATCCTTCACCCCCCGAGAGTAGCGCGAACGAACGCGATGTCTGCGAGGTTCGAATCCTGGCGCTACCGCGCTAGCTCGTGCCAGCTGCCATCGCGCCATTCCATGACGGCGGTCGACAGCGGCATCCGGGAGTCCTTGATGCCGGACGCCGCGGCGGCGCGAAGGTTCTTCGCCTCGGCGGAGCCACCGATCGTGTACAGCACGATGTTCTCCTCGGGGCAGACCGCGAGCAGGTGCCCCTTGAGGTCGGGGTGCTTCGCATGCACGGCGGCTTCGAGGAGCTCCGGGAACTGCAGCGCGCTCGGCGCATAGTCGTTCTGGTAGACGAGGAACGGGCCGGTCTCGGCGGTCGCAACGTCGGTCGGCTTCGATGCGGCGATCGCGGTCTTCCAGGCGTCGGCCGCGCTCAGCTTCAGCTGCTCGGGCGTGATGTCGAGCCGGATGATGTCGGGCATGTCGGCGGCGAGCAGCCACTGGGCGTCCGACGAGAACGGACGCGTCGTCACCCGTGGGGTGCGGCGGCGGATTTCTTCGACCTTGCCGGTCGCGCGCAGCACGACGCGGAGCTGGCTGGCCTTCAGCTCGCCGGGATGAGCGGTCTGATCGAGGGCGCGCAGCGCGATCGCGATGGCAGCTTCGCAATCGGCCCAGGCGTTGCGACAGATCGCGTGCGCCTTGGTGAAGCGAATCTCGAGCTGATCGGCGTGCGCGCGCTGGATCCGATACGCGTCGGTGTCGAAGCGCGTGATCGTTGCGGCCGGAAACTGCGCCGCGAGCATCGCCTTCACGTTCGGCTCGAACTGCGCCTCTGACCACGTGCGCGGACCGGCAACGACAGTGGTGGACAAGGCGAGGACGAGGTGCAGCGCGCGCATGCGACCTCGTACTCCAGGTCGCGACGCGGCGCTACCGCGCGATCTGACCGAACTGGCCCGACTGGTAGTCGCGGATCGCCTGGCGGATCTCGAGGTCCGTGTTCATCACGAACGGGCCGTAGCGCGCGACGGGCTCGTTGATCGGCTCGCCACCGAGGAGCAAGAACCGAGCGGGCGTGCTGGTGGCGAGGTGGACGGTGTCGCCTTCGCCGAGCACGGCGAGCTGGCCGTCGCGAACGACCCGGCCGGCGATCGCAGCGCTCCCCTCGAACACGTACGCCATCACGTTCCAGCCGGCGGGCGCGCCGGTCTCGAGGTCGGCACCGGGCTCGAGCGTCCAGTCCTGGTAGAGGATGGGCGTGCGAGTCTCGATCGCCGCCTTCACGCCGAGCGCCTCGCCGGCGATCACCTTGACCCTCGCGTGCGGCGCCGTGCCGACCGGGATGTTCGCGCTCGCGATCTCCTGGTAGCGCGGTGCCATTCGCTTGTCGCGCGCGGGGAGGTTGACCCAGATCTGGAAGCCGTGGACGCGGCCCCCCTCGGCGAGGATCCGTGCGGACGGCTCCTCGCTGTGGATCACGCCCGCGCCCGCGGTCATCCACTGGACGTCGCCGGCGCGCAGCATGCCGCGATGGCCGGCGGAGTCCTCGTGCTGGCCTTCGCCCTCGACGATGTAGGTGACCGTCTCGAACCCGCGGTGCGGGTGATCGGGCGCGCCGACCGCCTTGCCGGGCGCGTAGTCGATCGGACCCATTTCATCGATCAAGAGGAACGGATCGATGTGATCCACCTTCGCGATCGGGAAGGGCCTGCGGACGGTGAAGCCACCGCCCTCGACATGGCGCTCGGCCGTGATGAGGTGTTCGACTCTCCGGCGCATACGAGCTCTCCTTGGTCCGCGAGCCGCGGACGAATTACTTCGCTTGAATCATCGACACGTCGATCGAGATCTTGACCTGCTCGCCGACGAGCACGCCACCGGCCTCGAGCGCCGCGTTCCAGTTGAGGCCCCAGTCCTTGCGGTTGATCTTCGTGTGGGCCGACGCGCCGATCCGGGTGTTGCCCCACGGGTCCTTGTTCGGCGACGACGGGGTCTCGACCTCGAGCGTCACGGGCTTGGCCACGCCGTGGATCGTCAGGTCACCGATCGCGGCGAAGCCGTCATCGGTCCGCTTGACCGAGGTCGACTTGAACGTGAGCGTCGGGAACTTCTCGGTGTCGAAGAAGTCGGGGCTCCGCAGGTGCGCGTCGCGCTTCTCGTCGCGGGTGTCGATCGACGTGGCGTCGATCGTGACGTCGATCTGAGACGCCTCCGGATTCTCGGGGTCGTAGTCGACGGTGCCCGACAGCGTGCCGAACCGGCCTTTGACGTTCGTGATCATCAGGTGACGGACCGAGAATTCTGCCGTCGAGTGCGAGCCATCGATATTCCAACGCATGGTCATTGCTCCTTGTGGGCCTCAACATGCGCGCTGCGAGGCTTGTCAACAAGACAGCAACAGAGCAACTACTTGTTGCTAGAACGTCCATAATGGACCTGAACGATCTTGCCCTCTTCGCCCGCGTCGTCGAGCACGGCAGCTTCACGGCCGCGGCGCACGCGATGACGCTCCCGAAGTCGTCCGTCACCCGGGGCATCGCGCGCCTCGAGCGCGAGCTCGGCGTGCGCCTGATCCAGCGCACGACCCGCCAGCGCGGCGTCACCGATGCCGGCCGGGAGCTGTACGAGCGCGTCCGCGGCGCCGTCGGCGCGCTCGAGGAGGCGACCGAGGCGGTGCGCGAGCAAGGCCGCGAGCCGCGCGGCGTCGTCCGCGTCACGGCGAACCCCGACGCGACGATGATGAGCGTCCCGGAGATGCTGGTCGAGCTCCACGCGAAGCTGCCGTCGATCCACGTCGAGATGATCCTGACGAGCCGGGTCGTCGATCTCGTCGCCGAAGGGATCGACCTCGGGATCCGCGCGGGCCACCTCGTCGACTCGTCGCTGATCGCGAAGAAGGTCGGCTCGTCGAACACGGCGCTGTACGCCGCGAAGAGCTACGTGAAGAAGCGAGGCAAGCCGAAGAAGCTGGCCGAGCTCGCGGATCACGACTGCGTCCTGTTCCGCGGTCGCCACGCGCGCGGGGCCTGGCAGTTCGAGCAGCCGAAGGTGTCGGAGATCGTGGTCGACGGGGTCGCGAGCGTCGACGACTTCTGGTTCATGTCGCGCACGCTCGAGGCCGGGCTCGGGATCGGTCCGCTCCCGGTGTTCATGGCGCACGGCAGCGCGACGCTGGAGCGGATCCTGCCGGATCACCTGATGCGCGGCGCACCGGTCCACGTCGTGATGCCGTCGGCGTCGTTCGTCCCGGCGCGCGTCGCGGCGGTTCGCGATTTTCTCCATACGCATCTCACCGCGGTGTTGAGTCGCTGCGACAAGAATGTGAGAAGTTAACGGCTCGTGGCGCGGGCGTTTGCCATGTGGGTCCTGGTCGGCGTGCTGGCCGCGCCGGCGCGTGCCGACGATCGCGTCGAGCGCGCACGCGCGAGCGTGCTCGACGAGCGTTATCAGAAGAGCCTGCCGGGTCACGACCTCTCGGCGAGCTCCGACCACGCCGGCAGCGCCAGCGATCCGCACGATGGTCGGCCGCGGCGTGAAGGCGAGGTCGCGCCCGACGACGAGCGCGATACCCGGCACGAGGCGCTCGATCGCAACGGGCCGATGCAGGGTCTGTTCACGTTCCTCTTGTGGGCGGTCGTGATCGTCACCCTCGGCCTGCTCGTGATCTGGCTCGCGAGCGAGCTCTTGCGCTACGGCGGGAGCGATGCCCAGCTCGCCGCCGAGCCGGCCGCCGACCCGCACGGTGTCGACCTCGCGGTGATCCAGCGCCCGCTCGGCGACGCCGAGGCCCTCGCGGAGCGCGGCGACTACGGCGAGGCGATCCACATGCTGCTGCTGCGCACGCTCCAGGAGCTGGTCCGCAGCTCCGCGGTGCGCGTGCCCCCCGCGTTGACGAGCCGCGAGATCCTCGGGCGCGTCCCACTCGCCGACGATCCGCGCGAGGCGCTCGCCGGCCTCATCACCGCGGTCGAGGTCACGCACTTCGGCGGTGATGCCGCGACCCGGGACGACTACGCGCGCTGCCGCGCCCAGTTCCAGCGCTTTGCGCGGGCGTTCGTGAAGGCATGACGAACCCGTTCTCGCGAACCACGCTGTGGATCGTCATCGGGGTCGCGCTCGCGTCGCTCGGCGTGATGGTCGCACTCACGATCATGGGCCCGCCGGCGAAGACCTCCGCCGGCAGCGACGGCTACTCGGTCTCGGCGATCGGCCACCAGGGTCTCGTGCGCTTGCTCGAGCAGCTCGACGTGCCGGTCGTGCTCAGCCGCAACGACTCGGCGACCAAGGCGAAGCGCGGCCTGCTCGTGATCGCGGAGCCGAAGACGACCGACAAGGAGAAGGCGCGCCTCGAGCTGATGATCGCAGACGCACCGCGCGCCATCCTGGTCGTGCTGCCAAAGTGGTACGGCTACACAGCCGACGACGGCAAGTGGATCGCCGACGCGCAGCTCCAGCCGATCACCGAGCTCGAGCACGTGCTCGCCGCGATCGGGATCCCCGACTCCGATCCGATCTCGCGCACGCCCGCCGCGCCGAAGTGGACCGCGCACGAGCCGTTCCCGCTGCCGGTGATCTCGAGCCAGGTCCAGGGCATCGCGAAGGATCTGCTCGTGTCGTCGATCGACGACGGCACCCGCACGCTGCTCGGCCACTTCTCGCACGAGGGCAAGGAGATCTGGGTGCTCGCGGATCCCGACGTGCTCAACAACGCCGGCCTGCGTGAGCCCGCGAACGCCGCGCTCGCCGTCGCGCTGATCGATCGGCTGCGCGAGGGCGGCCCGGTCGTGTTCGACGAGACCGTCCACGGCAACGCGCAGGCGCCGAGCCTGCTCCGCGTGCTGTTCGAGTTCCCGCTCGTACTCGCGACGATGCAGGTGCTGATCTGCGCCGTGCTCGTGCTGTGGGCGGCGATGGTCCGGTTCGGGCCGAAGCGCGCACCGCCGCCGCCGCTTTCCCCGGGCAAGGACTTCTTGATCGCGAACACCGCGGCGCTCTTGCGTTACGGCGGTCACGATCACGACGCGCTCGAGCGCTACCTCGCGGCGAACGTCCAGGTCGTGCGCCGCGCGCTCCACGCGCCGGAGCTGGAGGGGCCGGGACCTGGGCCCGGACCCGGGGGAGACCTCGCACCCGCACTCGTGACGTGGCTCGAGCACGTCCGCAAGCTACGCGGCGCGCGGACGTCGCTCGTCGATCTCCAGCTCGAGATCGCGAGCGCGCGCGAGGCCCGCCACATTCTCGAGCTCGCCGATCAGGTCTATCGCTGGCGTCAGGAGATGATTCATGGATCTAGCCACCGTACGTGACATCGCGGCGCGCCTGCGCCAATCCGTCCACGAGGTCGTCGTCGGTCAGGACGCCGCGATCGACCTGTTGCTCGTGTCGTTGCTGAGCGAGGGCCACATCCTGTTCGAGGGGGTGCCGGGCGTCGCGAAGACGCTCCTGGCGCGCACGTTCGCGAGCAGCCTGTCGCTCGCGTTCGGTCGCGTCCAGTTCACGCCCGACCTCATGCCCGGCGACATCGTCGGCACGAACTTGTTCAACTTCCAGACCAACCAGTTCACGTTGACGAAGGGGCCGATCTTCACCGAGCTGCTCCTCGCCGACGAGATCAACCGCACGCCGCCGAAGACCCAGGCCGCGCTGCTCCAGGCCATGCAGGAGCGCTCCGTCACGATCGACACCGCGACGTACGAGCTCGGCGCGGGCTTCATGGTGATCGCGACGCAGAATCCGATCGAGCAGGAGGGCACGTATCCGTTGCCGGAGGCGCAGCTCGATCGGTTCCTGTTCAAGGTCGTCGTCGGGTATCCGAGCCGCGACGAGGAGCGCCAGATCGTCCAGCGCCACGGTCATCGCACGACCATGCCGCGGCTCGCCGACTTCGCGCTGCAGCCGGTCGCGGATCTCGGCACGCTCGCCCAGATGCGCGGGCTGATCGCGCAGATCCGGGTGAGCGATGCGATCCTCGACTACATCGTCGACCTCGTCCGCGCGACCCGCGAGCGGCCGAGCATCTCGTACGGCGCCTCGCCGCGCGCGGCGACCATGCTCACGACCGCGTCGCGCGCGTTTGCCGCGATGCAGGGCCGCGACTTCGTGCTGCCCGACGACGTCAAGGCGCTCGCGATCCCCGCGCTCCGCCATCGCCTGGTGCTCGCGCCCGGTGCCGAGATCGAAGGGCTCACCACCGAGCAGGTCGTCCGCCAGATCGTGGAGCAAGTCGCCGCGCCTCGCTGAGCCATGCGCCCAACGCTCCGCACCCTCGTTGTGTTTCTCGCCGGGATCCCGTTGTCCCTGACGGCGGTGACGCTCGACGCGCGCCTGTGGACCGCGTGGCTCGCCTACCTCGGCGCGGCGGTGCTGCTCGTCGGCGTCGACGTGGTGCTCGGCCTGCCGAAGCGCCGGCTGATGATCGCGACCTCGGTGCCGGAGCAGCTGTTCATCGGCGAGCCCGGCATGGCGCGCCTGGCGATCACCGCGCGCTGGCGGCGACCGACCACGCTCGAGATCTTGGCCGAGCTCGACGACGATCTCGCGCCGCAGCCACCGATCGCGGCGCGCCTCGTCCCGGCGACCCGCGGCCCTTCGACCACCAGCGCCGAGCTCCCGCTGGTCCCGCGCCGCCGCGGCGATCACGCGCTGCGCGCACTCCACGTCCGGTGGACGGGGCCGCTCGGGCTCGTCGAGCGGCGGATCGCGCTGCCGGTGGGTGCGAAGGTCGGTGTCGTGCCGAACCTCGGCGCGGTCCGTGCGATCGCGTTGCGGATGTTCGCGGATCGCTCGTTCATGGCCGGCTTGAAGGTCGAGCGCTACCTCGGCGACGGCACCGAGTTCGAGTCGCTGCGCGAGTACGTGCCCGGGCTCGACCACCGCGCGATCGACTGGAAGGCATCCGCCCGCCACCGCAAGCTGCTGTGTCAGGAGTTCCGCGCCGAGCGCAACCATCAGGTCGTGTTCGCCGTCGACGGCGGTCAGCTGATGGCCGAGCCGATCGCCGGGATCCCGAAGCTCGATCACGCGATCAACGCCGCGATCCTGCTCGCGTGGTTCTGCCTGCGCACCGGCGATCGCGTCGGTCTGCTCGGCTTCGACGAAAAGGTCCGGTCGTGGGCCGAGCCGCAGGGCGGCGTCCACGCGTTCGCGCGGCTCCAGGCGATGTCGGCCGAGCTCGAGTACCAGCGGGTCGAGACCAACTACACGCTGACCCTCGCCGAGCTGTCGACCCGGTTGCGCCGGCGCTCGCTCGTGGTGCTGTTCACCGACTTCCTCGACACGGTCACCGCCGAGCTCATGATCGAGAACGTGACCCGGCTCGCGCGCCGCCACCTCGTGATGTTCGTCGCGGTGAAGGATCCGTCGCTCGACACCCGGGCGCTCGCGGCGCCGCGCTCGCTCGACCTCCTGCACGAAGCCGTCGTCGCGAGTGACTTCGCGCGCGAGCGCGGCGTCGTGCTCGAGCGGCTGCGCCGCGCCGGCGCGCACTGCCTCGACGCGACGCCGGCCGAGCTGACCATGTCGCTCGTCAACCGCTACCTCGAGATCAAGCGGAGGGAGCTATTCTGATGCGCAGCGTCGAGTTCCGTCGCGAGCGCGAAGCCACGTGGGCCGAGCTCGAGCAGATGATCGCGGCCGCGGACAAGCGCGGCCTGCGCGCGTTGCCCGCCGATGCGCTCGCCCGCCTGCCGCACCTGTATCGCGCCACGCTGTCGTCGCTCTCGGTCGCACGCTCGATCTCGCTCGACCGCGCGCTCGTCGAGTATCTCGAATCGCTCGTCGGTCGCGCGTACTTCGTCGTCTACGGCACGCGCCAGCACGTGCGGCGGCAGCTCGCCGAGTTCTTCGCGTGGAAGCTCCCGTCGACGATCCGCGCCGCGAAGTGGCACATCCTCGCCGCGGTCGTGATCTCGATCGCGGGGACGATCGCCGCGTATTCGCTGACCTCCCACGACGCCGACTACTACTACTCGTTCATGGGCGACATGGCGCAGGGCCGGACACCCGCGTCGACCACGGCCGAGCTGCGCGACGGCCTCTATCACCAGGAGGGCGTGTCGAGCTTCCTCGCGACGTTCGCGGCGAGCCTGTTCTCGCACAACTCGCGGGTCGCGATCCTCGCGTTCGCGCTCGGGTTCGTCGCCGGTCTGCCGACGCTGCTGCTCCTGTTCTACAACGGCCTCACGCTCGGCGCGTTCGTCGCGCTCTACACGTCGCGCGGGCTCGGCTGGGACATCTGGGGCTGGCTGCTCCCGCACGGCGTCACCGAGCTCACCGCGATCATGATCGCCGGTGGTGCGGGCCTGATGCTCGCGCACGGGCTCGTGTTCTCGGGCGCGCAGCCACGGCTCGATGCGCTGCGCGAACGCGGCAAGCCCGCCGCGGTGATCGTGATCGGCGCGGTGCTGATGTTGTTCGTCGCCGGCATCATCGAGGGCATCTTCCGGCAGACCGTCACCGACATCCACGTGCGCTACGCGGTCGCGGGCGGGACGACGCTGTTCTGGATCTGGTACTTCGGGTTCTGCGGGAGGCGGCGATGAAGCCAGGAGCACAGCCGCTCGTTCGCGAGCTCGTCACGCCGGAGGGCATCCCGCTCCACTTCGAGCTGGCCGGTGCGGGCGATCGTGCGGCCGCGTTCATGATCGACATCGGCATCCAGGTCGGCGTGCTGGTCGTCCTCGGGATCCTGTTCTCGCTCGCCGGCGCGGGCAGCGACCTCGTCACGCCGTTTGTCGTGATCCTCGCGTTCCTGATCCTGAACTTCTACTTCGCCTTCTTCGAGATCCGCTGGCAGGGCCAGACGCCGGGCAAGCGCAAGATCGGGATCCGCGTCATCGACGCGCGCGGCGGCCAGCTCGACGCGAGCGCGGTGCTCGCGCGCAACCTCGTGCGCGAGCTCGAGGTCTGGACCCCGCTCCGGTTCCTGCTCGCGAACCGCCTCGTGTGGCCGAACGCACCGGGGTGGGCGCTCCTGCTCGCCGGGCTGTGGATGCTCGTGTTCTTGTTCCTGCCGCTGTTCAACCGCGACAAGCTGCGCGTCGGCGATCTGATCGGCGGCACGCGCGTCGTGGTTCAACCGAAGACCGTGCTGCTGCCCGATCTCGTCGACCAGGCGCACGCCTCGCTCGAACGACGCGCCGCCGCGCCGACGTACACGTTCAGCGACGACCAGCTCGAGATCTACGGGATCTACGAGCTCCAGGTCCTCGAGGGCGTGCTCCGCCGCGACCCGAGCTCGCTCGGCTACCTCGAGGCGGTCGACACCGTGAGCGAGAAGATCCGGATCAAGATCGGCTATGAAGGCGCGGTGATCGATCGCGCGCGGTTCCTCAAGGAGTTCTACGTCGCGCAGCGCGCTCACCTCGAGCAGAAGGCACTGTTCGGCCAGCGCAAGGAGGACAAACATGCCCGCTAACTTCTCCGTCGGCGAGGTCCTCGGCACGAGCTTCAAGACGCTCGCCCGCAACTTCGTCCCGTTCGCGACGATGACCGTGCTCGCGTACGCGCCGATCCTCGTCTACACGTACGTGCTCGCGAGCCGCGACATGGTGAGGACGCGCGAGCTCCAGCACTACGAGGCGATCGTGTTCTTCTCGCGCTGGCTGATCAACAGCGCGCTCGCCGCGATGCTCGCGTACGGTGTGGTCAAGGAGCTTCAGGGCCAGCGCGCCGGCATCGGCGCGTGTCTCGGCCACGGTATCCGGCGAGCGCTGCCGGCGCTCGGCGTCGCGATCGTCGCGGACCTCGCATGGATCGGCGGCGCATTCCTGCTGATCGTGCCCGGCTTCATGATGCTGTGCATGTTGTACGTCGCGATCCCCGCGTCGGTGATCGAACGTCCGGGGATCCGCGGTGCCCTCGATCGCAGCCGCGAGCTCACGCTCGGCCTCCGCTGGCCGGTCTTCGGCTTGATGACGGTGATGTTCGGGATCTGGTTCGTGCCGTTCTTCATCACGGTCGGCATCGTCGGCCAGCACAAGTTTGCCCATCTGTCCGCCTACCTGTGGGCGCCGATGGCGATCAAGATGGTCGCGAGTACCCTCGACGCGGTCGTCGCCGCGGTCGCGTACTACGCGCTGCGCGCCGCGAAGGAAGGCTCGAGCGTGACCGCGCTGGCCTCGGTGTTCGAATGAAGTTCTCGATCGGCGACGTCCTGTGGACGAGCACCAAGCTGCTCGCGCGCAACGCGCACAAGTTCCTCGCGTTCACCGCGATCGGCTACCTGCCCCTGATCCTGTGGACCACGGTGCTGTCCCGCGGCGGCACGCTCACCGCACTCGACATCGAGCACTACGAGAACGGCTCGTCTTGGCTCCGCATGTTGCTCGACGCGTTCGGCGCGAGCGCGATCGCGTTCGGCGTCCAGGCCTCGCTGCGCGGGCCGCGCGCCGGTCTGTTCGAGAGTTTCGCGACCGGCGTGCGTCGTGCCCTGCCTTCGCTGGTGGTGCTGATCATCACGACGATCGCGAGCGCGCTCGGGGCGTTTCTCGTCATCGTGCCCGGCGTGATCATCTTCTGCGTCACCTACGTCGCCGTGCCGGTGTCGGTGCTCGAGCGTCCGGGGCTGTTCGCCGCGATCGAGCGAAGCCGCGCACTCACGCTCGGCCGCCGGTTCCGGATCTTCGGCATGCTGCTCGTGGTGTGGCTCGTGATGTTCGCGCTGCTCGTCGTGACGATGGTGGTCGTGACCATGATCAGCGGCGTCGAAACCGACTCGTTCTTCGCCGGCATGCGCTACCTGTGGTCGCTGCTCGTGTTCCAGATCCTGTACGGCACGGTGGTCGCGGTGATCAGCGCGGTCACCTACGTGCGGCTGCGCGCGCTCGAAGAGGGAGGCGATGCGAACCTCGGCAAGGTGTTCGAATGAAGCGTGCCCTCCTGATCGCGCTCGCGTGTTGCTCGTCACCGCCGAAGGTCGCCGCGCTCGCCCCACCGCCGGCGCCGCCCGTACCGGTGCCGCAACCACCGGCGTTCCGGTTGCCCGGCGACGTCGTGCCCGCGCGCTATGCGCTCGATCTCGTGATCGTGCCGGACCAGCCGACCGCGCGCGGCGTGGTCACGATCTTCGCGAGCGTCGTGAAGCCGACGCGCATCGTGTGGCTGAACGCGCGCGGCCTGACGATCGATCGCGCGACGCTCGCCGGTCACCCCGCGACCGTGATCCCCGGCGGCGAGCAGTTCGTCGGGCTCACCACGACCGAGGAGGTCCACGGCGAGCTGAAGATCGAGGTCGCGTACACCGCGCCGATCGCGCCGGACAAGAGCGTCGGGATCTATGCGGCCAAGGAAGGCGACGCGACCTACGCCTACACGTTCTTCGAGGCGATCGACGCGCGCCGCGCGTTCCCGTGCTTCGACGAGCCCGCGTACAAGGTGCCATGGCAGCTGACGTTCCACATCCGTCGCGATCAGCTCGCGCGCGGCAACACGGCGGTGGTCCGCGAGACCGACGAGCCGAACGGGATGAAGCGGGTCGAGCTCGCGGAGTCCAAGCCGCTGCCGAGCTACCTCGTCGCGTTCGTCGTCGGTCCCTTCGACGACATCGATGACGGCGTCGCCGGCCGCGCCCACACGCCGATCCACTTTCTCGTGCCGAAGGGCCGCGCCGGCGAGCTCGCGTTCGCGAAGCAGGTCACGCCGAAGGTGGTCACCGCCCTCGAGGACTACTTCGCGATGGACTATCCGTTCGGCAAGCTCGACGTCGCGGTCGTGCCGCGGTTCTGGGGAACGATGGAGCACCCGGGCATCGTCGCGATGGGCCAGCCGCTGTCGCTGATCCGACCGGAGCAGCAGACCCGCGAGCGCGAGGAGCGCTACACGAACATCCTGGCGCACGAGCTCGGCCACTACTGGTTCGGCGACCTCGTCACGATGGCGTGGTTCGACGACACCTGGCTCAACGAGGCGCTCGGTGAGTGGCTCGATCTGATCATCACGGACGCCGTGATGCCGCAGTGGCACATCACCGACGAGCGTGTCGACCTCGCGGTCAGTGGGATGCATGCCGACGAGACGCTCGGCGCCCAGCCGATCCGGCTACCGGTGAATTCGAGCGAGGCGATCCAGGCGTCGTTCGACGGCCAGCTCACGTACTCGAAGGGCTCGACGGTGACGCGCCAGATCGAGATGTTCGTCGGCGCCGCGAAGTGGCAGCAGTTCATCCGCAACTACGTGAAGGCGCATGCCTGGGGCAACGCGACCGGCCGCCAGTTCTGGGATCAGATGAAGCAGGAGCTCGGAGCCGACGCCGCGGCCGCACACGAGGAGCTGTTCACCCACCCCGGCGTGCCGCTCGTCCACCTCCACGCGGAGTGCAAGGAGGGCGCGCGGCTCGAGCTCGATCCGGTGAGCCGCGCGCTGCCTGCAGGCCTGGTCGAAGACTCCGACGACCAGAAGGTGTACAAGATTCCGGTCTGCGCGCGGTTCGGCGACGCGAGCCACGCGGACCGCGCGTGCACGACCGGGGCGCCGATCACCGTCGCGTACTGCCCGACCTGGATCCTCCCGAACGCCGGCGCGTATGGCTACTACCGCTCGCGCCTCGATCCGGCGATGGCGATCTCGCTCCTCGATCCGACGTCGACCATCGCGAAGCGCGCGCGGCCCGAGAGTGCCGAGCGCCGGATGCTGGTCGAGGATCTCGCGGCGATGGTCGCGCGCGGCGAGCTGCCGGTCGATCGTGCGCTCGGCCTGGTCGCGAAGCTCGTCCGCGATCCGGACCCGAGGCTCGCCGCGCGCGCCAACTTCGTCGATCTCCACACCGCCGGTCTGCCCGACGAGCTCGACCAGCGGATCCGCGCGTGGCAGGTCGCGACGTTCGGGCCGCTCGCGCGCGAGCTCGGCTGGCAGCGCGCGAAGACCGACAGCGACGATCGCCAGCTCTTGCGCACGATCGCGCTCGCCACCGTCGCGTCCTTCGATCCGGTGATCCGCGCGCAGGCAGAGAAGCTCGCGGATCGCTGGATCGCCGATCGCAGCGGCCTGGCCGACGACCTCGTGCCGGTCGCGCTGGCGGCGGCGGCCTACAAGGGCGACGCTGCGCGGTTCGATCGCTACCTCGCCTCCGCACGCGCCGCGCGAGACACCGACGAGCGCCAGCGGATCCTCGTCCAGCTCGGGGCGTTCACGCTCGAGCCGCTCGCCGCGCGCGCGCGCGACCTGATCGTTGGTCACGACTTCGACCTGCGCGACTCCGTCGGGATCCTCACCGCGCAGCTCGGACGCCGCGAGCTCCGCGATGGCGCACTGCGTTGGCTAGAGGCGCACCTCGACGAGGTCGTTGCGGGCCAGCGCGACGACGAGAATTCATGGACGATCGGCGTGATCGCCGGTGCATTTTGCGACGCGGCGCATCGCGCCGATGTGGCGTCGCTCCTCACGCCGCGGGTTGGAAAGATCGACGGAGCGAAGACCACGCTCGCGCGCGGACTCGAGCTCGCCGATCACTGCATCGCCGAGGTCGCACGCGAGATGCCCGCACTACAACGCTTCTTCAAGAATTAGCGCTGTCGCACGTGTCGCACCGGTGTCGCGCATAGATCGCTCGTCGAGCGCGTGTTATCGCACCGGCCATGCGAAGTGCCCTGCCGCTGATCTTGTTCGCCGCCGCGTGCGGCTCGAAGCAACCGCCCGCCGCACCGCCTAGCCTGCCGACCAACGACACGACGGGCGCCGCAACCAAGCCCGTCGATGACGTGCCTCCGCCGGCAGCGCCGACCAAGCCCGTGACGGTGAAGTCGCTCGTCCAGATCGGCCTCGATCCCGACTCGCTCGATCGCAGCGCCGACCCGTGCGACGACTTCTATCAGTTCGCGTGCGGTGGCTACATCGCGAAGACCGAGATCCCCGCCGACAAGCCGATCGCGATGCGCAGCTTCGTCGCGATCGGTGATCACAACCTCGAGTTCGAGAAGACCGTGCTCGAGACCGCGTCGACCAAGCCCGGCGACGACGCGATCCTCAAGCAGCTCGGCGCGTACTACGGCTCGTGCATGAACGAGCCCGCGATCGAGAAGGCTGGCATGACGCCGATCAAGCCGCTGCTCGCGCAGATCGACAAGGTCCGCGACGCGAAGTCGCTCAGCGCCGCGATCACGACGCTCCACACCTACGGGATCAACGCGCTGTTCGTCCTGGCGCCGACCCAGGACTCGGCCGACGCCCGCCAGGTGATCGCGGACGTCGAGCAGGGCGGCCTCGGGCTTCGCGACCGCGACTACTACTTGAAGGACGACGACCAGACCAAGAAGGTTCGTGGCGCGTACCACGACCTCCTCGTCAACTTGCTCGTCGACGCAGGCCGCAAGCCGGACGCCGCCGCGAAGTCGGCCGACTCGATCATCGCCTTCGAGACCGAGATCGCGAAGGTCAGCAAGGACAAGGTCGCGCGTCGCGATCCGAAGGGCATGTACAACAAGATCGACCGCGCGGGCGTCACCGAGAAGATGCCGCACTTCGCCTGGGAGGCGTTCTGGAAGGGCGTCGGCCTCGGCACGGTCAAGGACGTGACGGTCGGCTCGCCCGACTTCCTCACCGGCGTCGACGCGCTGATCCAGAAGGTCCCGATGGACACCTGGCGCGACTACCTCACGGCGTGGGTCGTGCGGACCCAGGCGAACATCCTGCCGAAGAAGGTCGACGATCAGACGTTCGCGTTCCGCCAGGTCATCACCGGTCAGCAGGAAAACGAGCCGCGCTGGAAGCGCTGCACCCGCTTCACCGACGGTGCGCTCGGCGATCTGCTCGGTCAGGCGTTCGTGCGCGAGCGGTTCGGCGGCCAGAGCAAGCAGGCCGCCGAGGAGCAGGTCCACGCGATCGTCACCGCAATGACCGCGAACCTCCAGGTGCTGCCGTGGATGGACCCGAAGACCAAGGAGCTCGCGGCGAAGAAGCTCCAGGCGATGACGTACCAGATCGGTTACCCGAAGAAGTGGCGCACCTACTCGTTCAAGCTCGACGTCAAGACGTGGGGCGCGAACTCGCTCGCCGCCGACAAGGCGGAGCAGGCGCGCCAGGTCGCGAAGATCGGCAAGCCGGTCGACAAGGATGACTGGGGCATGACCGCGCCGACCGTGAACGCGTACTACGACCCGGGCCTCAACGGCATGGTGTTCCCCGCGGGCATCCTGCAGCCGCCGTTCTACAGCGTCGACGCGTCGATCCCGGTGAACCTCGGCGGCATGGGCGTCGTCGTCGGTCACGAGCTGACCCACGGCTTCGACGATCAGGGCGCGCAGTACGACGCCGACGGCAATCTCAAGGACTGGTGGCAGCCGGAGACCCAGAAGCAGTTCAAGTCGCGCACCCAGTGCGTGATCGATCAGTACTCGAAGTACCAGATCTCGGGCGTCAACCTGAACGGCGCGAACACGGTCGGCGAGAACATCGCGGACATCGGCGGCGTCAAGCTCGCGCTCGCCGCGTATCGCTCGCTGCGCTCGAGCGCGCCCGACACCGTCGTCGCCGACGGCTTCACCGAGGACCAGCAGTTCTTCCTCGGCTACGGCCAGGCGTGGTGCGCGAAGGCGCGGCCCGACTACGAGAAGATGCTCGCGAACCTCGACGTCCACTCGCCGGCGCACTGGCGCGTCGACGGCGCGCTGTCGGCGACGCCCGAGTTCGCGAAGGCGTTCCGCTGCAAGGCCGCCGCGAAGATGCGGCCGGCAAACGCCTGCGTCGTCTGGTAGCCGGCGCTATCATCGCCGGGTGGGAGCGTTCTCGGCGGAGTTCGTCGCGCGCCAGCTCGCGCTGAGCGGCGCGTTCGAGGCCCACCTCACCGTCGAGACCACGCGCGGGGACGCGTTCGCCGCGCTGTGCAGCGAGCTCGGCGTCGATTGCGTCGCGATCGAGCTGGCGAGCGGCGCGCACCACGCCCAACCGATGACCGCGTCGCATCACCGCGGCACCCTGGCCGAGGTGATGATCGAGATCGACGCGCTGCACGCGCGGATCGAGGCCGCGGGGTTCCCGATCGTGCGGACCAAGCTCGAGGCGACGATCGCGACCGACGGGATCCCGACGGCGGACGGCTACTTCGAGTTCCACGTGAAGGTCCGCGTGACCGACCGGATCGCCGAGCTTGCGAGCCTCGCCGAGGCGCACGGCGGGCGGCTATCGCGCAACGAGCGCAGCGCCGGCCAGCGGTTCGTGACGCTGCGCAGCTATACGGATCGCGCGACCGCCGAAGCGCGGCTCGAGGCGTTGCTCGCGGCGCTCGCCGGGTTCGAGCGCGCGGGTGTGGTTCGCGAGTACACCGTCTACGACAGCCGGATCCAGCTCGATGCGGGCTGGTTGGAGCCACCATGAGCCGAGTTGACGAGCTGATCGCCGCGATCCGCGCCAGCGACGACGAAGCCCATCGCGGCGGCGCGCGGGACGATCACCCGCGCCTCGTCTATGCCGACTGGCTCGAGCAGGAGGGCCAGCTCGCGCGGGCCGATCTGATCCGGCGCCAGTGCGAGCTCGCGCGCGAACCGGCGTGGTCGCGGCGCGCGGCCGAGGCGCGGTGGGAGGTCGAGCACCTGCTCGCGCTGGACGGCGCGGCGTGGCGCGCGGAGCTGCCCGTCCTCGACGGTGTGACCTGGCTCGACTTCGAGCGCGGGTTCGTGACGAGCGTGCGGGTCGACGACGTGATCGTGCTGCACTCGCACGCCGAAGCGATCGAGGACGCGGCGCCGGTCGACACCGTCGAGCTGAAGGGTTTGATCCCCGCGCAGGCGCCGCGTGCGATCGGCTGGTTGCGGACGCTGCGCCTTCACCTGCCGTGGAACCTCGCGAACGCGGCGACCGTGCGACCGCTGCTCGCGACCGTGCGCGTGCTCGAGTTTCCCGAGCCGCAGGATGACCAGAGCGAGTTCTTCACGCAGGTCGCGGGGGCGCTCGAGCTCGAGGAGCTCGCCGTGACGGGCGATCACACGATGGGATCGGGCGTCGTCGCGCGACTGGGCGAGCGCGCCGTCGGAACGCGGTTGCGCCGGCTCGCGATCGGTACCGAGTTCGTCGACGAGGACACGGGCTACTTCGCCGATCCGACGCTGCGCCTCGCCGGCGCCGAGGCGCTCGCGCGGCTGCGGCTCGAGCACCTCGAGGTGCTCGACGTCGCGTACCAGCGGATCACGAACATCGGGTTCGAGACGCTCGTCGGCTCGTTGCCACGGCTCCACGACCTCGACGTCCGCGCCGGCGAGCTGACCGGGTTTCCGCACCTCGAGGATCCGGGGCCGGCGTTCGTGCGGTTCCGCGCGAGCAACAACCCGCTCGGCGACGACGGGGGAAGCGCGCTCGTCACGGCCCGCCGGCTCGCCGCGTGCGAGTCGCTCGACCTCGCGACGTGCGAGCTCGGCGAGGCCACGATCCGCGCACTCGTCGCGGCGCCATGCTGGCAGGCGTTGTGCTCGCTCGACCTGTCGCGCAATCCGCTCGGATTCGCCGGCGCGATCGCCCTCGCGCGATCCGATGCGCCGCGCATGCTCCATCGCCTGCTCCTCGAGAACTGCGACTTCGACGAGGGTGGCGCCCGCGCGCTCGCGAGCTGCCGCTGGCTCGGCCAGCTCTCCGAGCTCGACCTCCGCAAGAACCAGGTGTCCGCGCACGCGATCGCGGCGCTCGCGAAGATCCGCGTGCTCCGCCTCGCCGGGGCGACGCTCGTCGACGCCGACCTCGACTACCTCGCGCCGCTGTGGCCGCACCTCGTGCACGCCGATCTGCGCGGCCTGCCCTGCGGCGTGCTGCTCGCGAGCGCCCCGGAGCTCCAGACGTTGCGGCTCGCCGGCTGCGCGCTCGACGCGGCGGCGCTCGCACGTCTCGCGGCCGGGAGCTATCCGCGCCTGCGCGTCCTCGATCTGTCCGACCAGCCGATCACGACGAAGTCGCTCGTGGTCCTGCTCGATAGCCCGCTCGGTCAGATCCCCAACCTCGTGATCGCGAACACGCGCCTCGACGCCGACGCGATCACCCACCTCGCGCGCCGCGGCGCCGGCGGCGTGAAGGAGCTCGATCTCGGCCGCAACGAGCTGCCGCTCGATCAGCTGCTCGCGCTCGGCCGCTCGACCGCGCTGCGCGGCGTGAAGCTCCACCTCAACGGCTCGCCGTGGAACCACTCGGCGGCGGCGCGGGCCGAGCTCGCGAAGCTGCTCGGGGACCAGTGGTTTCACTGGCACCACAGCTTCCCCGAGGACGACGTCGAGTGAACTACGCCGAGATGCGCCGCCACGTCATGCTCGGCGTCGTCGGCCGGCTCGCGCGTACGCCCGCGCGCGCCGCGTTCGTGCTGCGCGGCGGGCTGCTCACGTCGCTGTGGATCTCGCCGGTGCCGCGGCCGACGCGCGACCTCGACTTCGTCGGCGACTTCCCGTTCGACCTCGACGCGACGCGCGCGGCGTTCGCCCCGACGCTCGAGGTCACGCTGGACGACGAGGTCGTGCTCGATCCGGCGTCGCTCCGCGCATCCGGGCTCTGGCTGCAGACCGAATTCCCCGGGGTCCGCCTCGAGTTTCGCTGCGGCCTCGGCGCGGTCGATCAAGATCTCTCGATCGACGTCGGCTTCCGCGATCCGCTCGTGCCCGCGACCGTCGAACGCGACGTCGGCGGCGCGACGATCCGTGCGATCCGTCCCGAGCTCCAGCTCGCGTGGAAGCTCCACGCGCTCGCCGAGATGACCGCGAGCTGGCGGCCGAAGGATCTGGCCGACGTCGCGCTGATCCTCCGCCACGTCCCGATCATCGACGCCGACCTCGCCGCGGCGATCGTGCCAGCGTTCGCAAGCCGCGGGTTCTCGCGGGCGAGCGCGCTCGAGCTGCTCGACGCCGCGTACTGGCCGACCAAGACCTCGCGCGTGCGCTGGGAACCTCGCACACCCCCGCTCGCCGACACGCTCGCCGAGGTTCGCTCGCGTCTGCAACCGATCCTGAAGGAGCTCCCCGCATGGTGAATCGCAGGCAAGAGCTTCTCGCCGACGTCCACGCCTCGACGGACGACCACGCGCGACTGGTCTTCGCCGATTTCCTCGAGGACGAAGGCGATCACGATCGCGCACTCTTGATCCGCCGGCAGTGCGAGCTCGCCGCTTTGCCGGCTTGGGATCGCCGCGCCACCGAAGCGCGCTGGGAGGTCGAGCGCCTGCTTGCAGAGCACGGTGATGCGTGGCGTGCTGCGCTTCCCGAGCTCGCCGGCGTGACGTGGCTCGAATTCGAGCGCGGTTTCATCACGACCGCGCAGGTCGAGACCCCCGCCGCGCTGTACGAGCACGCCGAGGCGATCCGGATCGCGAATCCCGCGATCACCACGATCGCGATCGCGAAGTTCGCCGAGGTCGAGGCCCCAGCGCCGCCCGGGAACCTCTCGTGGCTGCGCAGGATCCGGCTCGATGGCTCGAGCGACCTCGAGGCCCGCCCGCAGGAGACGCTGCTCGACCAGGTCGAGGAGCTCGAGCTACGCGACATCGAAGGCTGGGCGGCCCAGTACTTGTTCGTGCCCCATCGGGACGTGGTTCCGCTCCGCCGGCTCGTCGTGCGGGACGAGCACGCGCTCGGCGGCCCGATCGCGACCTGGCTTGCCACGACGCCGCGGGCGAAGCACCTGCGCGAGCTCCGGATCGGCACGTCCTGGATCGACCACGACACCGGTTACTACAGCGACCCGACGCTGCGCTTCGCCGGCGCGACGGCGCTCGCGAGCTGTGGCCTCGCCGAGCTGGAGCTCCTGGAGGTCGGCCGCCAGCGCGTGTCCAGCCCCGGGCTCGCGGCGATCCTCTCGACCGCGCCCGAGGTCCGCGAGCTCGACGCGAGCGCATGCGAGCTGACGACCTTCGATGCGCTCGCGCTCCCGGGCGCCGCGCTCGTTCGGCTCGATCTATCGCTGAACGCGATCCGCGACGATGGGATGCCCGCGATCCTCGCGTCGCCGCGGGTCACGGCGCTCGAGAGCCTGCGCCTCGATACCTGCGAGCTCGGCGCGGGCGCGATCGTCGCGCTGATCGAATCGCCGTGCTGGCAGACGCTGCGCGTCCTCGATCTGTCGCGCAATCCCCTCGGCGTCGCCGGCGCCGCGGCGCTCGCCGCCTCCGCGCGCCCGGCGCAGCTGCACACGTTGAAGGTCGCGAACTGCGATCTCGACGACGGTGCGGCTCACCTGCTCGGAGCGATCGAGTGGCTCGATCAGCTCGTCGTGGTCGACCTCGCGGCGAACACCGTCGCGACCGAGCTCGTCGCAGCGCTCGCCGGCGTCCGCGCGCTGGACCTCGCCGGTACGGTGCTGGTCGGCGAGCGCGAGCGACGGTTCGCGGGGATCTGGCAGCGCGCGGTCGAGCTCGACCTCGCCGGCCTGTCGCTCGGCGGCATCCTCGCCGACGCGGCACCCGCCCTGCAGCGGCTGTCGCTTGCCGGTTGTTCCGTGGCCGTCCCGCAGATCGAACAGCTGCTCTCGCCGTCGTTTCCTGTCCTCCAGCGCTTGAACCTCGCCGGCTGCGACCTCCAGCACGACGAGCTGATCGCGCTGCTCGCGCAGCAGCCGAGAACCTCGGTGCGCGAGCTCGATCTGCGTCGCATGGCGTGGACCCCCGACCAGCTGTTACAGCTCGCGCGCGCGAAGCCACCGTGGATCTCGTTGAAGCTGAACGGCGAGCCGTGGAACTACCCGGACGAGCTCGGCGAGGAGCTCGAGCGCCTGCTCGGCGACAACTGGCAATGGCACCCCGACGATCCGCGCGACTACTGAAGCGCGGTCTTCACGATCGTCTCCGCGAGCTTCACGACCGCGATCCGCTGCGCCGGCGCCGCCGCGCCGACCACCCCCGCGACCAGCTCGCCGAGCGGCCGCCGCTTCTGCTTGTTGTCGACGAACTTCTGCGCGAGCTGCTTCACCATCGGCTCGGACGTGAGGTCGACCGGGCCGGGCTTGAGGTACGGCGCGTCGGTCCAGCGCGCGAGCGCGTGCATGACGCTCGCTTGCTCCGACCACAGGGTCGTGAGCTCTTGCAGTCCGAGCGACCGCTGCGCCAGCTCGGCGCCGAGCCGCGCGAACCCGAGCCACGCGACCCACATCTGCCCGAGGATCGGATCCATCTTCGCGCGCACCCGATACTGGCGCGGCCCGTAGAGCTCGTTGAACCGCAGCGACGGCGTCAGCGCGAGCGCGTTCGCGAGCGTCGCACCGTCGGGGGCCGCCCACGGCAGGCCGCACAGCAATTCGAAGCCGTCGGCGCCGAGCGTCGCGCCCTGGGCGCGCGCGGCATCCTCGAGCCCCGCTCCGCCAAAGATCGTCGTCGCGATGTTCTGCTCGCGCGCGAGGTCGACGTCCGCCGGCAGCGACGTGCCGGTGATCGCCGGATCCTGGATCGTCGCGATCTCCGCGAGGATGTCCGCGTGGGCGACGCCGTCCTCGCCGAGCTGGAGCGGACAGATCACGCTGTTGTAATCGACCACCATCGTCGCCCCGATGTGGAACACCCGGTTGAACGGAAACAACCGGCACGATGCCGGCTTCGCCGCGCGCCCGTCCTCGACCTCGACGCGACATAGCCCGTCGTCGGCGAGGAACCAGCAGCGATCGCGCGGGTTGAATGCGGTGACCGCATCGCCGCGCCGCCGGACGAACGCGGCGAGCTGCGGGCGCTTCGCGACGAGCTGGACCAGCTGGCCCGCGGCCACATCGAGCCCGATCCCGAGCCCCTTGCAGCAAGCGCCGCAGCCGCGGCACTCGTAGCGCATCCCGCGATCGGGCCACGTGAAGTAGCTCTGCATCTCATCGACCTCGCTTCGCTCGGGAGCGAGCTCGAACCTGGTTCGAGCCCGCTCTACTCCTCGTCGTCGGCGTCTTTGCCTCGGCGCGCGATGTTCGCGGCGCGGCCGAGCTCCTTGTAGATCCGGCCGACGCGCTCGACCTGACCCTTCGCCGGAAACCGCTCGTAGAAACCCTCGCTCTTGAACTGGCGCGCCATCTCCGTCCACGGCGCGAGCCGCCGCGCCCAGCGCTTGACGCGATCGTCCTTCGGCTCGGCGTCGTCGGCGGCGAGGTCGGCGCATACGCGCAGCATCGCCTTCAAGGTCACCGGGCGCGTCACCATGTAGCCCTGGTGGCCCCACGCCTCGCCCCACGCCTTCTCGGCGGCGCGGAGGAAGTCGCGGACCATCTCGTAGTACTTCTCGGCCTCGCGCGGGAGGTTCTGCTTCTTGGCCAGCTTGCGCCACTCCGACGCCGCCCACTTGTGGAGCTCGTTGAACAGCTCGGCCTGGAGGATCCACTTCTCCTGCTTGCTGCGCCCGCCGAGCCGGTTGATCTTGTAGCGCAGCGGCGAGTCGCCCTCGCGATAGAGGTGATCGACGATCCGCGCCGCGAACTTCTTGTCGGGGTCGGCCCACGACACCTTCTCGTACAGGTCGATCAGGTGCGACTTGTTGATCCGGGTGGGCGTCGAGTTGATGATCACGAACATCTCGGTCGCGAAGTCTTCGCTCTTGCCGTCGAAGATCACGCACGGGACGTTCACGGTGCGCGCGTCGTCGGGACGCTCGCGGTTGAAGAAGTGCAGCGCGGCGAGCCGGTGCTGCCCGTCGATGATGAGGTACTTGCCGCGCGGCTCCTGGAGGTTGCCGACGTTCGTGAACGGCTTGACCGCATCGAACTTGAGCTTCTCGTCGGTGAACAGCAGCACCGTGCCCGGGATCGGGGGCTGGCTGACCGCGGTCTCGTAGAAGTTCTTGATCGCGGTGACCTTCGCCTTGCCGAGCTCGCGCTGGAACGCGGCGTCGGTCGACTCGATGTGCTGGATGAACTTGCCGACCTCGTCGTCGTCGGCGACCTCTTCACCCGCGAGCGAGGGTGCGCCCTCCGCGTAGAACCGGTGGATGAACTGCACCTTGTCTAACAGGTCTTCTGCCGGATACGCGCAGAAGTAGAAGACGCTGTCTTTTTGACGGATCTGGGTCGCCAGCACGATTCCATCCTAACCTGGCTGGCAGGCCCAGCGCCGGATGTCGGGGCCACTCTGCGTGTAGATCCCGTCGGAGGCGACGATCCCGAAAGTCGATTGGTGGTCGGCCGGTCCCGGCGCCGACAGCGGGCCGAGCGAGCCATCCGCGCGGACCTCGGCGGCGTATGCGTGGTCGTCGGTGAACTGGATCAGGGTGCGGCCATCGGGGCGCGACCCGACGAGCAGGTTGTCGGCACGGTGGCCCGCGTGGAGGGTCTTCCACGCCCCGATCTTGCCGTCGTTGCCGACGAGGGCCGCCTCGAGGACCCCCTGCTTGTTCGCCACCGCGAGCGCGCTCTCGCCCATCGGGACGAGCGCGACGAGGTCGTGCTGGGTGTCGACCGCGTCGGCGATCGGTTCGCCGTTCGACGCATCGAACACCTGGAGCTTGGACGCATCCCACTGGACCGCGATCCGGAAGCTCTTCACGCCGCCGATCCGCGACACCCGCGCCGGCACCCCCTTCGCGATCGGCGCACCGACCGGCTTGAGGTGACCATCCGCGATCCGGACGTCCTTGTCGGTGAGCAGCGCGAAGCAGTTGCCCGCCTCGATCAGCTGCTTCCCGGTCTCGGCGCCGAGCTCGGGCGCGAACGCGGTCATCGACTTGCCACCGCCCGTCGCATCGAAGCGCGCGAGCTCGGCGGTCGGCGCGCCACCCGCGGTGCCGACGACGAACGCGAAGTAGCCGGAGATCAGCTGGCCCGCGTTGATCACCGTCGCACTGTCGAGCGCGGGGCTCGCCGCGGCCGCCGCACCGACCGGCTTACCGTCGAGGCCGATCAGCGCCGCGCCGCTGGCATTGACGCCCGCGTGCGCGACCGTCGCCGGCAACGCGACCCAGGTCTGCTGCAGCGCCTCCGCGGTGCCGACCACCTTGTCATCCCACGCGCACTGCAGCGCACCGCCGCCGGTCGCGGGCACGACCGCCTCCGGCGCCGACGAACCACACGCCGCGAGACCAAACATCCAGGCAGCTCTCATGCGCGCGATTCTACGGGCGGAGCCACGGCCACGAAACAAACCCGTCCGGGTTCTCGTAGGCGTTCGTGCGGTCGTCGAGCCACGTCCCGAGGTCGCCCTTGGCCTCGGGCAGCTCGAACAGGGCGAACCCCGCGCCCTGACCCTGGACCACCCGGCGCTTCGTCGGCGAGGCGATCAGCCAGTTCGTCGTGCCGGCGAGCTCCGGCGGCAGCGACCACCGCGCGAGCGACGGCAGCTCGATGATCGAGAGCTGGCCGCCGTTGCCCAGCGCGGCGAGCCACGCGCCCTCGGCGCCGATGATCGGCATACTCTGCGACGGGCTCACGAGCTCGTGAACCGCCGGCTTGCCGCCGCCGATCGCGACGTAGCTCGCCGCGTTGTTGTCGAGCACGACGACGAGCCCGCCCGGGACCGCGTACAGCGCCTCCGCCGCGCGCGGCAGGTCGAGGAGCGGCTGCAGCGTCTGATCCCACAGCATCAGGTGGGTCCCGACCGCGACGATCGCGTGGTCGTGATTGTCGACGCCGAGGAACGCGTTCGCATCGATGTCGACGTGGATCCGTTCGAGCGGTCCACCCGCGAGCGCGCCGCGCACGAGCTCGCCGGTGCGGCTCAGCGCCGCGAACCGGTCGTGGCCGAGCGTGATGATCGACTGGACGCCGCCGTCGACCTTCGCGAGCTCGCTGAAGGGTCCGTCGTGCGGCGAGTACAGGACGCGCGGATCGTTGTCGCGCGCGACGATCACGCCGGTCGAGGTCGTCCGCGCGATCAACTTCGATGCGATGCCGAACACCTTCGCCTCGGCCTGCCCTTTCGTGAAGCCGACGAGCCGGACCTGGTTTCCCCCGTGCGGCTCCGCGACGTACAGCCTGCCGGTCTTCGCGTCCGCCGCGAGCGCGCGCGACATCGGCAACCCGGCGTGCTTGATCGGCGTGCGCTTGCCGGTCGCGAGGTCGTAGAAGTAGTAGTCGGTGACGTCGTCGGGCCACATCATCAGCGTGTCGTCGTCGACGAACTGCGCGTCGACCTCGCCGATCTTCGGGATCCGCTTCGGCAGGATGTCCGAGAGATCGAACACCAGCACGAGCCCGTTGCCGGCCACGACGAAGCGGCTCTGCCCCGGCTTGCCCGCGAGGTGCGGATTGCCCATCGGCACGGGCAGTGCGATCCGGCCCTCGATCATGTTGCCGAAGTAGTGCAAGTTGCCGTCGCGCGAAGGCGTCACGTCGATCCCGTCGAACAGGTTCGGCGCCATGAACACGTCGTAGTCTGCCATCGGCAGCGTCGACATCAGCACGTGATCGACGAAGTGGAAGATCTGCGCCGACGAGACCACGACCAGCGTGCCGGCCCGGTAGTGCGCCGCGATCAGCACCGCGTGCGGCGCGAGCTGGACACCGTCGTCGTGCCACACCGGCTTCGGCCCGAGGTCGAGCTCGAGTAGCTTCATCGGCTTCGCTTGCAGATCGAAGCAGGCGAGCTTGTGCGGGCTCGCCGCGACCATCATCAATCGCCCGGTGTGCTCCGCGATCTGCGCGCCCGCGGCGTCGAACACCGCGAGGCCCTGCGCGTCGCTGACCGCGAGCCAGCTGCCGTCGGCGGCGTACTCGATCGAGTCGGCCTTGTGGCCGGCCCACCGCGGCGCCCACGTCTTCTTCGCGACGTCGTACACGCCGACCTCGCCGTCGGTGCCGAGCACCGCGACACGGGTCCCGTCCTCCGTCGCGATGCCGTACGTGGACAGCGGCACCTGCGGGAGCTTCTCGCTCGCCCCGGTTCGCGGATCGAGCTGCTCGACGTCGCCGCGCAACATGATCAAGCGATTGCCGGTGATCCACACCGGTAGCGCGTGCCGCGCGTACATCCGCTCGTACAGCACGCGATGGGTGATCAGATCCCAGACATGGAGCGTGCCGTCGGCGGTGACCTCGGCGAGGTGGCTGACATCCGCGTCGACCGCGAGGCGAGTCGGCGCACCCTCGGCGTGAAGCCCCCATGCGACGCCGCGCGCGACCGCGGCCTGGGCGAGCGCCCGCGCATCGGCAAGGCGGCTCGAGGTCGGCCGCACCTCCTTGAGGAGCGCGAGCGCCTCGGTCGGGTTCGCGTCGACGAGGGCGCGCGCCCGCGTGACCAGCAGCTGATCCGCGCGCTCGACGAGCTGTGCGTTCGCCTTCAGGACCTGGCTGCGCTGGTCGTCGGCCTCGTGGCGCGCGCTGTTCGCGGCATCGCGCTCGACGAGGATCCGGTGGACGCCGATCCACGCGAACACCGCGACCAGCACGAGCGCGAGCGCGGCGACCGACAGCGGCGCGCGGTGGCGCTTCGCGAACCGGACGAGCCGCTCGCGCCGGGTGTAGCGGTGCGCGGCGACGAGCTGGCCCGTCGTGAATCGGCGGACATCCTCGGCGAGCCCGCCCGCGTTCGGATAGCGATCGTCGGCCTCGAACGCCAGCGCCTTCTCGACGATCGCGACCAGCTCGACCGGCGCGTTCGGCGACGCCTCGGCGACGGGCGTGATCTTGCGCTGGATCGATGATGCGATCGCCTCGGTCGCGCTCTTCCCGGTGACCGGTGCGCGGCCGACGAGCAGCTGGTAGAGCGTCGCGCCGAGCGCGAACACGTCGCCGCGGGTCGTCAGCTCCTCGCCGCGCGCCTGCTCGGGCGCCATGAACCCGGGCGTGCCGAACACCGCGCCCGCGATCGTCTTGAGCGAATCGGCCGCGGTCGGGATGATCGTCGCGCCGGCCTCGTCGACCTCTTCCTCGCCGAGGACCTTCGCGAGGCCCCAGTCGATCACGATCGTCTCGCCGTTGTCGCCGACGAGGATGTTCGCCGGCTTGAGATCGCGGTGGATGATCCCGCGCTTGTGCGCGTGGGCGATCGCGTCCATCGCCGCGAGGAGATTCGGCAGCAGCGCGAGCCGTTCCTCGAGATCGTGGGCGCGCGAGATCAGCTCGTCGAGCGGCCGGCCGGTGACCTTGCGCATCACGTAGAACGGGCGGCCATCCGCCATCGTGCCGGCGTCGTAGAGCGGGACGATCGACGGGTGCTCGAGCCGCGCGGTGATCTGGACCTCGCGCTCGAACCGGCGATCGATCGCCCCGCCGGGTCGCGGCAGCACTTCCTTCAGCGCGACGGTGCGGCCGAGCTGGGTGTCGAACGCCTCGACGACCCGCCCCATCCCGCCGCGCCCGAGCTCGGCGCCGAGCCGGTAGCGCTGCTCGAACGGCGGCGCGATCTCCGGAATCGTGGGCCGCCGCTCCCGCTCGGGCGGCTCGCTCGACGCCGCGGGCACGGTGTCGGCGGACTCCGACGGGTTGCCTTCGGCCACGCCGCTAGCTTAATCGATGTCCCAGTCGACGTCGGACATGCTGGGATCGTTGCGGATATCGACCGCACGCGTCTGCTCGTCCCGCCTGGGCGGCTTCGGCCCGCTGGCCTGCTTCAGGCTGCCATCGAGGTCCGCGAGGCTCGTCGCCTCGTTGTCGTCGAACAGCATCGACTGCTGCTCGGTGACCGCGGCGATGAACTTGTCGCCCGTCGCCATCCCCGACAGCGCCTCGTCGACCGCGTGGTCGTCGAGCAGCTTCGCATCGATGTCGCCGAGCCGGGTCGGGAGGTCGTCGAACGGGCTGGCCGCGACCCGGCCCGGACCCGGCGCGTTGCGCACGGCCTTCACGAGCTCGGCGTCGTTGACCGCGCGGGTCGGCTCCTCGAACGGCTTCGGCAGCGGCGCCCGCGACCGGCTGGCGGGTACGGCCTTCGGAGCGGTCCGCGCGGCGGTCGCCCGGCTCTGACCACCCGGCAGCGGCGGCGGTCCGCTCCCGCGCTTCTGGCGCCGCGCCTTGTCGAGCCCGACGACGACCGCCGGCTTCGCCGGGACATCGGGGCGCGTGGCGACCGGCGGAGCGACCGGCGCGTTGTCGTCGAAGTCGAAGTCGTAGTCGCGGCCCGCGGGCGCCGGCGGCACGCCGAGATAGACCTGCGAATCCTCGTCGGCCATGCGGCCGCCCTCGTCGCGCAGCATGCGGAGGATGCGGGTACGCTCGCCGGCGCTCAGCTGATCGCGGCGGCCGTGCCCCGTGTGGGTATGGTGGTTCGTGCTCGCGCGCCGGCCACGATTCGCGAACTCCGACAGCGGCATCGGCGAGTCGAGGCGCTTGCCCGGCTTACCGGGCTTGCTGGTATCCCCGCGCCGCGGCGGTGGCGGCGGTGGGGCGTTGAGCTGGTGGATGCCGGACTTGCCCGACAGCGAGAAGATGCTGGTCGCCGAGCGCAGCCACTTGCGCGGCCCGCTGACCGGCTCGCTCGGCAGCGGCAGGTGCGGCTGGCGCGTCGTCGTGACGAGCGGCTCCTTGCCGGTCGAGCCGCCGAGCACCTGCGCGGCCGCGCGCGCGGCGTCCTCGGGGCACTCGAGCGCGCGGGCGAGCACGCGGCGAACGCAGTCGTCGGTCTTGCCCATCTGGTGCGAGTGCGGGCGCTGGACGAAGTGGATGCCCATCTTCTCGAGCCACTGGACCGGTGGATCCGCGCCGATCAGCACGAACGCGCCGTCGTTCGGGTAGCGCTTCTGCGTCCCGTCCCCGAGCGCGAGCGTGACGTTGTCGTGCTCGAACTGGAGAACCTGCGAGCCGAGCTTCGCCTTGATCCGGCCCTCTGCGGCGTACGCCTCGATCGTCTGCTTGTTCTTCGGCGCGGCGCGATTGAAGCCCTTGCCGCGGTACGAGATCATGACGCGCGCACCGGCGTCCGCGAGCGCGAGCGCGGCCTCGCACGCCGAGTCACCGCCGCCGACGACGAGCACGTTCTTGCCGCGCCAGTCGTCCGGATCGTCGAGGAGGTTGAAGATCTTCGGGAGGTTCTCGCCGGGGACCTGGAGCGTACGCGGCTTGCCGCGCGTGCCGATCGACAGCACGACGCGCTGCGCGCGATAGCCGGCGACCGTCGTGCGGATGTCGAACGTCCCGTCGCCGCCCTTCGTCACCGACTCGACCGACTCGCCCTGGTTGATGTTCATGCCGACGCGTTCGATCAGCTCCTTCCAGATCGGAATGAGCTGCTCCTTCGACGAGTCGAACACCGGCAGCAGCGAGAGATTTTGCGTGTCGTAGGGCTCGGCCATGACGAGCTTGCCCTTGGGATAACGGGCGATCGTCGACGCGAGCAGCTGCTCCTTCTCGAGGACGACGTACGAAAGCCCGCGCTGGATGCACGACAGCGCCGCCGACAAGCCGCCCGGGCCGGAGCCGACGATCGCGACATCGACCGCACCGCCGCCGCGCCCGAGCGCGCCCTTGCGCAGGCCGCTCTGCAGCATGTGCTCGACGACCGAGCGGCCGAGGTTCGCGGCGCTCTTGACGAGCGGCTTGCCCGCGACCTCGCCGATCAAGTACTGGCCCGGGACCGCGGTCTGGAAGTTCTCGTCGATCTCGGGGACCTTGAGCGGGGGCGGCACACCGCCCTCGGGGAACATCACCAGCGCCTCGGTCGGGCACGCGAACATGCACGCCTCGCACTGGATGCAGTCCTCGAAGCGGAGCACGCGACTCTTGTTCGACACGAGGTCGAGCACGTTCGTCGGGCATACCGCGACGCACGCATCGCAACCGGTGCAGCGGTCGTCGTTGATGTCGTGGATGAGCACGCGCGGCCCCACCTCGATGGCAGGGGAGGCGTGGGCGTGATGGCGTTTACGAGCGGACAGCAGCGTGAACGTCACCATCAAAAGGATGGCGAAGCCCCCGAGCGCCAACGGCACGACCCAGGTCACGAGGAAGAAGATACCGCAGATCAGCCCGCCGCGTCGCGCTATGACGCAAAGCGAAAACCTCGCAGTTTCGCTACTTCTCGACGTGCGCGATCAGAAACGAACGGACCTCGTCCATCAGCGACTCGATGGTCCGACCCTCGACGGAGATCGGGGCACCAATGGTCACGTCGACCCGCTTGCCCTTGTGCATCGAGCGAGTGCCGCGCTTCAGGATATCGATCGTCCCGCGGATCGCGACCGGCACGAGTGGCGTCTCGGTCTCGGTCGCGAGGTGGAAACCGCCCTTCTTGAGTGGTCCGATCCGGCCATCGAGCGAGCGCGTGCCTTCGGCCGCGAGCCACACACTCACGCCATCGCGGATCAGCTCCTTCGCGCGGTCGATCGACTGGATCGCGCGCGCGTGGTTCGCGCGATCGACCTCCACGAACTCCGCCGCGCGCAGACCGCGTCCCCATAACGGGATCTGGAACAGCTCCTTCTTCGCGAGCATCCGGATCGTCGGCGACGGTAGCGTCGCGTACAGCATCGGGACGTCCATATGACTCTGGTGGTTCGACACGTACACGTACGCACGCCCGGGAGGTACGCGCTCCGCACCGGTCGCGTGCAGGTCGATCTGAAGAAGCTCCACCACGCGCCGGCCGAACCAGCGGGCCTTCTCGTCGACATCCTCCCGCACGAGCCCACCGCGAACCACGTCGACGAGGATCGGTACGCTGATCCGAGCCATCGCACCCGCGACACGAAGACTGTCGAGCACGCTCACCTTGCCGTCAGTCTACTCCTGTGTGGGATACACGCGCGCGTTTGGCCGCGATTACGCGCGTGTTAGATTCACGGTGATGTCGCGCGTGCTGGCGGTGCTCACCGCTTGCGTCGTGGTGCTTTGCGCCGCGCCCGCGCGCGCCGACACGATCGATCAAAACGTCCGCGAGCTCGCACAGAACGGCAGCAGCTACAAGGTCCGTCTCGCCGCCGCACTCGCACTGTCGAAGTCGAAGGACGCGCGCGCGGTGCTCGCCCTCGCCGACTCGCTCGACAAGGACGAGAACGCGACCGTGCGGCGGGTCTCCGCGCTCGCGCTCGAGAAGACGATCGACGCGAAGACGCCCGACGACGCACTCGAGCTCGCAAACTCCGCGCTCGAAAAAGCGGCGAAAACCGACGGCGATCACTCGGTCCGCGACACCGCGCAGAAGACGCTCCGCGCGATCTCGCACTTCCGCAAGCACAAGACCGAGTCGGTCCCGGTCGTCAGCCGCGGCGACAAGCCCGAGGTGCTCGTCAACATCGACACCACGATCGACCAGACCCAGAAGGCGCCGACCGAGGGCCTCGAGCGCGTGACCCGCGTCGTCAAGAAGGGCGTCGAGCGCGCGAGCTACGCGACGACCTGGCCCGGCGGCTTGCCGACCGAGCACGACCTCACGTCGAGCAAGTCGCGCGCGTACATCGTCGCGTCGACGGTGAAGAAGGTCGACATCTCGCGCACCGGTCGCCAGACCCAGATCGCGTGCACCGTCGCGATCCGCGTCGCGCCGTGGGCCGGCAAGGACGGCGGCGAGAAGTGGGAGGCGAACAAGGCCGCGTCCGCGTCGGGCTCGGCGAAGGCGATGACGGGCAACAGCGATCGCGAGGTCGCCGGTGGCGTGCGCGATTGCCTCGAGGCCGTGAGCGAGGACGTGACGTCGCGCCAGGTCGTGCCGTTCCTGCGGCACCTGACCCAGCTCTGATGAATTCGAGCCTCAGGTTCCGCTTCCCTGAGGCTCGAATTTCACCCGCAACTGGCTGAGCTACCTCGAATCGTGAATAGGGAAGCGGAACCTGAGGTTTGAATTCCTACACTTCGTGATCGGCGTTGACAACGCGTAACGAGTTCGTTACTAAATACGCCGTGGACGCTGTCTCCCAGGCTCTCGCCGACCCGATCCGCCGGGACATCCTGCGGATGGTCCGGGACCGCCCGCTGTCCGCGGGGGCGATCGCCGCCGCGTTCTCGGTCAGCCGGCCTGCGGTCAGCCGCCACCTGCGCGTGCTCCGCGAGGCGGGTCTCGTCCGCGACGAGATCTACGGGCGCGAGCGGATCTATCAGCTCGAGCTCGCCGCGCTGGCCCCGCTCGAGACGTTTCTCCAGGAGCTCCACGCCACGGTGGCGAGCGAGTGGGAGCGCCGGTTCATGGCGCTCGAGACCGAAGTTCATCGCGTGCGCCGCCAGCGCGAGCGCGCGCCCGTGACCGAGACCATCCAACGAACGAAGAAGGAGAGCGCATGAGTCCCCGCCCCACCGGCCGCGTCGCCGGCAACGAGCTGATCGTCACCCGTAGCTTTCGCGCGCCGATCGACGACGTCTGGACGAGCGTGACCAGGTCC
>Ga0307509_10002181_pt1 | contig 32178 bp, 34 predicted proteins | sample 10_EM_MG_FD_202245 | JGI IMG/M metagenome (GOLD analysis project Ga0307509, IMG submission 202245) | Populus trichocarpa ectomycorrhiza microbial communities from riparian zone in the Pacific Northwest, United States - 10_EM | ecosystem: Host-associated > Plants > Roots > Unclassified | place...
CCCCGCGCCCGCGCCCCACACTGCAAACTCGACTCTTAGTTGAGACAAAACAAAAAGGATATACATAGACCCCTACTAACGGATACAACTAGCACACTTTTCTTCTATTTGAGTTCTTACCGCACTCCCCAGTTCGTGATAATGGTGCCAAGATCATCGATTTCGGACGTAAAGCACCAATTCTCAGCACATCTCTACCCAAATCGAACTGTTTCAGCGTGGCCGAGTTGGAGCCGGATACTCTGTCTGGGAGCGGCCACTTTATGTGTTCAGCTTCAACTCGGCGGCGCCAGTATGCTGTACTATTCCAGGCTTCGGACTTCCCTACATGAGTTGCTGTGGTGACATCTATTGTAGCATGATACGCACAAATTCCCAGATACGGCATACATTGTAGAACACCCCCGATCGGCGTTAAGTAGTGTACCGGCGTGTTCCCAAGTGAAACAACTCGAAAGAAAAAAATCGCTGTGGGTTATAAATAATTTTGTGCTCCTGGGTGCGCCTCTTATGCTTGAAATGGCGGAGGATCTACCTGTTTTACTACCGGTAGTGAAACGGCCGGGAACCACACTTTGAAGGACTATATTTTGTATTTGAAAACTATTTCGATCTTTATATGCAGCGATTACTACCTATGTACTTCCAAGCTGTCTCAAAGGGGCCTTGTTGGGTGGTAGTCGCTATGATGTAGATTTTGGGAGCCCAACTTCTACTTTTCTCTGTTCAGTAAGGGCTTTCAAAATAGTTGTTAGGCTTATGCACTGTTTCGCTTAGAAATCCATGCTAGCACTTAACGCTAGGGATATATATAAGAATAGTAACTTTTAATTATTACCCGTACAGGACAATTATTACACCAGGTCAATCATCAACCCTCCGTGAAACTGACCATACTGCACCCCCCTCCTTCACAACTTCTGCTCGCCCGCCGAAGAAAGGCCCCTAGCCCTCGACCTCTTCATTTTAAACCCTCCATTGCAATTGCGCTCAGCCCCACACTTCGCACAATGGGCATTATACCCCTCACAGATCTTCTCCCACTCCTTGCATCCTTTATTCCCAGTTGCGGGAGCCTCCTTATAGCAAGCATCCGCCTGTGCCCAGCAATCTCCACAACTGCGGTAACAACCCGCTTCATCGGAGAATCCGGGTACAGGACGCGAGCACCAGTTTGCGTTCGAGACAGGGCAGGACTTTGGTGGGTTTACAGGACCTTGGCGGGGGCCGCCTCCGGCGGATATTGGCACGTATGGCTCCGGGCCGGGAATTCGGTACGGGAGTGAAGGCTTCTGAGTCCATATATCGTAGTGCACCCCTGGGTGATCAGGGGTCGTGTAGCCGGGGATGGAAACTGTCGGGGGGCGGGCATTTCCGCCAGTAGAATAAACATGCAGTTGGACACAGGTGACGTACCATTGGGCGCCGCCGATGTTTTGCTTTAGAGTATGTTAGCCTTGTTCTCTAATTCATAGGTGGTAGTGTGCTCACAGCTTGGTGGAGGGCAAGCGTTTCAGCGCGGATCAAGTACTCGCCACTAGAGTCAGTGTTAACTTCCAACAATTTCCATTGTTTGTTCAAAACAGGAAGGCAACAACATACGCAGCGAGATCTTTTGGCACTCTAGCACTCATGATCCCTCCATTATTCCTCAATCTCTCAGTGCAGAACATTCCATTTTCATAACCTTCATGCCAAATCTTGAACCACCCATCACCTTCCACGGCATCATTGAAAGAATTCACTTTCTTCATGTAGACTGCACAGGAACCCTTGTGGGAGTCGGCGATGGGATCGTTCTTGCTCCCGTCCGGCCAGGTTCTCCAGGTAAAAGTGATTTCCTGGCCAGCTTTTTCCGATAAGGTTAGTCACCATCGAGAACAAGAAAAGAGGAGGGGGTGAAGCACCATCAACATCACAGATTCTACCAACGGCTTTATCGCCACCGACGTTACAGACGATTGATTTATCGGCCAGAGACTCTAGTGGGTCGGTGTTCGGCGGGACTCGGACGCAAGTGCCGTCACCAAAAGATTTGCCCGATACTGATATCGAGGTTGCCATCTGGTGAGCAGCCACGGACGAGGCCAGCGCCGCGGAGAGGAAGAATCGCATTTTGGAAAATAGTCTAACTCACGGCAGTAAAGAGCGAAATTTCGTGAACGAAGTGAGCCAGAGGAGGGGAGGTGTGGAGTGAGAATGCAGAAGGGGCGAGCACTCGAGATAAGAGTGTGGGAAGGAAAGAGAATGTGCGTGCAAGGACGAACGAACAGCCAAAGCGGTCACTTTTCTATCAGACAAGTAATATCATAGAAAGGACGGCCCTCACAGAGGTTTAAGAGGGGACACCTCCTAGACAGATCCTATACCCTGGATCAGAGAATGTGATGTTCTCCTGATCCTAAAGGGAAACAAAAAAAGCAATGACACCCGAGTGAGACTAGGTGATCGTCTATCTCTCCTTAGGTACCCGAGTGGAGGTAGCACATAATATCACAAAAGCTCGCCCCCAATGAACCGGCATGGATCACAACACCATAGGGCCTTTCCAAAAAGCCCCGGCGGTGAGAAAATCAGACGTCTCGCAACCACTGAAACGAGAAAATACTCAGCTCAACGTTCAGCAACCCGCGACTCAAACATCCGGCATACCCGGACACCATAGTCTTGACGGAAGTTTAACCTATTGTACTGTTTAAAGATGCTTACGGCTCACTATGTCGTGGAACAGGTTACCAGTACCATCGATTCTGGCGGGTCATTTGATCGCAAACTATTCTAGTATATCCCAATTCGTTTGTTGTGGTTCCTGAAAGTCTTGGCGGCATAAGCAGGACCAAAAGGAAAAAAAGACCTCATCGCATCTCAGACAAATGCGCCATCACCATACTCGAGTAGACTGGAGAGAATAAGAGAGAGAAAAGCTGGATAGTTGGGCAGATCTTTCCCCTTGGTGGCACCCGGAGGTGCCAAAAACTGACACCACCGGTAGTTCGGAGGTCAGTACACAAGGACCCTGAAGATCATTGCCAAATCAGGCTAAGCGGATGTGCAGCACGTCCGAACCATGAAAACGAGCTTATCCAACTTTACTCCAACCGTCAATACTTTTGTAAATCACAGCAATGACAACAATACCGGTACTATAGATTACAGCGGGGCAAAGATCCGGGCACTGCGAGGGATCGCAGGGGGAGGGGAGTATGCGGCGCAAAACAGCCTCGACCATGTGAATTGTAAAGGCTCGCCAATTCTCGTGATCAATTGAGAATCTTGAGAAGGCGGAGCACGTCCTATGCTCGAAGGAAAATACTGGTGGCGCGCAAACGTCCTCCTGGGGGAAGGATCAAAAGGTGCCGCTTCTTAAAATAATTATTGGTTCTTGGCTGAATCAAGGGAGTTGGGCACCATCACGTGAGGTGATTGCGCAAGGGCAATGGGTCGTTCCAATACCAGACTTTGCCCCTTGACTTAAGGTACAGCCACATCCCGCTGTATCCTGAGTCTTGCTCAATTGAAGGTGATAGCTTGCCGAACTGTAGAGCTTCTGTAGCAACTTCTAGTCCTCGTCTGAAAGCACTCATTTAACTGGGAAGCAAGGGGCGCACAGTATTCACTCGTTGAACCGGGCAGCTGCCTTCGGAAAGTTTGATCTTCTCAGATGAGGGAGTTTGGGCTTGGGCTACCGGTAGTGGACAGCGGTCAAAGCGACCTTCCCGTTCCTTTCTATTCTGTGTTAGGCTTTCTAGGGAGCCCTTCTTTGTACCAAAACGGCTCTTCGAAGCCTGCGTGAAGGGAGATACTCGACTTAACAAGCGAGCTAACGCGGTATTAGAATTCGTATGGAATCCCAACGTAACCTACGCCCTGTTCTTGTATCCCCCCTTGTTTCCGGCTATCATATGTACTTCTTGCTCAGGAAAAGTACAACTTTATTCCCCTGGACTATACATATCGTACCGCCTTTGTTCAGACAATCCGCTGTCAGATGGGTAATAGGGCTGAGTTGCGGACAGGCCTAACCGAGAAAGCTAAACAGACTACAAACAACGGTTAACCGGATCTGGCAAGGTTCCGCTCTCTTAAGCCATACAAGTACCACGCTAGACAGACACTATTCCTTCTCGAGGTGTTTTGTCTCTGAACGCGGAGATTAGAAATCTGACTGGGGTAGGGTATTCCTGTGGCGGGCTGAAGAGACTATCCATAAAAGGAAAAGAGGGAGAGGGAAGAACAATCGAGCGACAAACCGGCCCGGTAACATTGAGGGGGAGCGGGGTTTCCCGCATTTCGCATGAACAAGGAGGGGAGGACCGCTCTCCTTGAAGAATTTCCTACTATGTTCTGCTGACGCGGTGACTGCTAAATAATTCGAAAGTGCGGGCTGAAAGAAGGAAGGCAGAAAATCATTCAGGCCTCCGTTCATAAAAGTTGTTAACTTAGAGACAATCCTACTTGTACTGCAAGCCTCACGAGCTATCTCCCTCTGGTTCCCCCTAGAATTACACCCCGTCGCACCGGGTGAGATACTGAAATTTTGCCCCCTCCAAGATGGCAGCGCATATCTATTCGAGAGCTAGCGCATCATGGTTCCAGCCCCTTTAGAATCAACCTTCAAACAACCAGTTCTTTCCCAGCTTTTCTACACGCAACAACTTATTCCTTACGCCTAAAGACACCAAACCGTTCAAAGAACACATTTACAGAGCAGATTTTATTCTAGAGAGGTAGTTCCTGCTGTGATATCACAGCTCTTAAAGCCGAGGCAAGATTTGGTGAGCTTGGGGTGTTGACGCTTGTATGGATGAGAAAGGTTTTGGCTAAGTAATATGAAATGTATTGCCTAAAGTATGATAGTATGATAATATTATGGTCATTTACTATCCCTTGAGCGCTGTGAAAGACTAAAATTCGGTCCCCGGGGGCGCCAAACCAACTAACTCAGCTATGATACTCGGGGTGGAGGTTAGTGATGGGATGGGCAGGCTCGAGGTGTCAAAGCTTTTAACCTTTCCTAGAATTATACCTATCATACCGAATTAAATCATTTTTTTACCTCTGACAGCTACGGTATGAGTACGGGGGCCTCAAACCCCCGTCTATCCCATCACGAACATCCGCCCCCCGAGTACCTCTAGTCTAAATTCCCAAGAGACTATCTAAGACCCGATTTCCTCAACATCCAACCCAGCTCTCCAGGGACCCAATTTTACTATTTCGCATCGCCTAAGGGATAGTAGGGCTGCGTACGATAGGGCACTGACTCCAGGTGACACTAAAGGTTGATTCTAAGGGGCCGGAACCATACTGATAGGATATTTACAGTAATGCCGGAGCAAACAAAGCACATTCGCGATACAAGGGTCTCCTTGACTTGATGTCGGACCAAGGTTTAAATTGGTTCAAGCAGCTCTACGGTAATTCTCATTGTTTTACGGGACACGGGAAGGGTGCACTGTGCTCGAGCAGCTCCCCCACGCTGATCACATCCGAATACCGGGTTTGGTAGGCTCTCGGGCAACAGCGATACCGCTATGTTACGCCACAAATATGCCTATCAATCAAAGTGCTGTTTTATCTCCCCATCTCTATCTGGGGCTTTTCGATAATCCAATCACCCTGGCTATGCGGACAGCTGGAGGGAATTGGTTTTGTGCGCGAGGGTCTGGTAGCAGTCCCCCGACTTTTACCGAACGCCGAACACAGTGCAGTGCCGGTACTGAACAATTTTGTTTTTGAGCACTGCATATCCTATTTGCACTTTGCTCGCATATCATTATGCAGCAGCAGAAGACAACGCATTCCAAGGCTGTCTACACAACGAGCATCTTCTTCACGCCAACGGCGCTTTTTTGCTTGCCCATCGCCAGACACAGCTGGATCCACTCTCTCCTCCTATTGCAGGTGTCCCTATCCTTCACCTTAATCCTAGAATGAAATCCCTCACAACAAACTTTGGCGTACTGTAAAAGCGGTACCGTACTGTACACCCCTGAAATAATACCAGAATTATGTTGACAGCCAGCGCAGTACATGTGCCATAGAATACTGCAATGCCTTCAAGGGCAGGGATACGACGCTCTCACCCTGCCCGTGGAGCACCTTCCGGAAGTGAATGCGCACAAACTTGATAGTTTCCCGAACCACGAAAGCGCAAACACTACACAACGTTATGAATATGGAAGGGGGGAGCCTGCACCTGAGCCGACGGCGGGAACGCTATGCATGCTGTAGGATTACTGAGGGGGGCGCCCCGAGGGTTGGTGATTGATAGCCGTTTCGGGGTCTTGGATGTTTGTGGCATCAAGAGAATCGCATATCGGTAGGGGGGGAAAGGTCGTGAGGAGATACCGGTACCAGCCGAGATCACTGAGATTACGATCAGTGCGCTTATCAGATGGGCGGCTGGCGCGAGCAGTCTAGGCAAGGGCGATTATCATTGGAGAGAAGGCTGCACGCGAGCAAGCGGCCAAGAGACACAGATCGAAAGGGAAAAATATCATTCACTTACTTGCCCCATGCCATAAGTAGGGACAAGTACTGTACGAGTATCATAGGATATTAGCTAATTTTTTCCTAATCCGGCTGCAGTAATGCACTCGCAGAGTGAGGTTTGCGCGAGGACTACATCCCCAGCCAGCCACATCCAGGTCCTGCCAAAGCGCTCACCAATACACTCCACAATCAAGATCCCTCGAAAGACCTGTCCGATACGAGCAGTTCCGGGTGTCTTTTTTCTTTTTTTCCTCCTGATCTCTCGCCTCTCCAACAGTTATCCCTATCATTTCAGCTCTGGCGTACGTATGTCACACCTGCGATAGCAAATGCCTTTACAACACTATTGGCACCGCTCACAAACGCACCTTGATCCTTCCAATACTTGAACCTAATTCTCTCGCCCCCAATTCCACCCACAGATATTCCGATCGTAGCAATGAAGAGGGTTGGGACAGAAATAACCTTTCTCAACGAGACCCAATGCATAATTTCACCATATTATGTCAACACACCCGGATTTGGAAATGAAAGATACGGTGCCCATAATATCATATGAGAATCTGACCCCATTGAAGGATGAACCCTACTGCACATTACCATGACGGATGTGTGTTCCGCTCTAGCTTTTTTTTTTTCAGATGGGTGTCTTGAACCTCTTTGTTATATCCCAATAATGATATGAAGGTCGTTTCTGGGAAAGCAGTAGATTTTGAACTTTGGGGCGGGTCCGCTCTTACATGTCCCCTTCGGGGAGATACGGAGGAGGAGAAGAAGGAAGTGTGACCGCCTGAGTCGGGAGAAAAAAGATAATAACAATATTGGCCCTCTGCACAGACAGAGTAGGTTCTGTCATGATCCTATTTGTTTTCATGTAGATACTGCGCTCCATGAGAATATTCGTGGTCCCTCCCTAACTCTCCAGATTTAGCTGGTGCAATTGGCATGAACGCGGTCTACAAGTAGGGAAGAGTGTAGCCTAGGATGGAGATTTAGAAATTGCGCCGCTAGTAATACATTGCGTAAATCTGGGGTTTCATCGAAGGTGCTATTCCGTATATCGCGATAATGATGCTGCTTTCCCTGAAAACCTTGTTATTATTTTTCCTCAAATTAGGGTGTCAGACAGCAGCTACCCTCCTGGCCGTTTTGATTGGAGTAAAAGTTCATCTAGAGGCCTACAAATCGCGTCGCAATGGAATATTTTATTAGTTTCGTAATAAAAATTCTCTAGAAAGCCAGAATAATACAATCTTTTGTGGCGTGTGGAATAAAGCCCTAAAACAATGCAGTAGTAATAGATTAAAATTTAGTATGACGGTCATAATTGTTTATCACTTTATTTGGACTTTGGCACGCAGGGGCCATTTCCGAAAATGGTCTTGGCCGGTGCTTAGATTAGGATGGGGGCTACCCCGGGCGTTACGGTAGGCTTCTGCAGAGCCGCATCCGCAACACACCTTATCCCAACTCCAAATGTCCCTCTTAAAGCCACCAAAACTTGTCGCTTCTACAGGAACAACTTACAATTGCTCTGTCGCTGAGACTCCTGCGAGGGAATTGTCCCTACAGAAACGGTCAGGCCTAGGAAACCCACATGAGAGTAATCTCTTCAAGAGTGCGCAGTGGTCTCCGGACGGAACATGTGTCCTTACTAACAGTGAGGACAACATCCTCCGCACGTTTGTCCTGTAATTATATCCCTCCTATCCTCACCGCATCATCTTTCCTGATTCCATATTGACCCCTCCATCTTGAGAAAAAAGACCGGTAGATCTTCTCGACCCTTCCGATGAACCGAAATCCCTGACACCGTACTCGCAAACCGCATCTGCTGAGCCGATATCATGCGTCACGGTTTACCCCTCCATGTCCCTCGCCGACCCAGCGACCTGCTGCTTCCTGAAGTCCACCCGCGACCATCCGATCCATCTACACGACCTCCTCACAACAAACACCCGCGCATCGTACCCCCTCATCAACCTCCAAACCGAAAAGTACCTCTCCCCGCAGTCAATGCTTTTCACTCTCGAAGACCCAAACAAATTTATCGTCGGAGCCACTTCTCAGATATCATTCTTTGACCTTCAGCGGCCCGGTGAGGGGCCATATCTAGATCTTAAGACGATCCCGACACGACGGAGCGCGCAAACCAGTGAGACTATGAAGGGGATTATCTCGGCTTTGGCTATCGACAATAGCGTTCTTGCTGCTGGAACACTTTCTCGGCAGGTGGGGCTCTATGATGATTGCGGTAGTGGAGGCACCATCGGTGTGTTCACAGTTGATGGCGAAGGTAGTGGGATTACGCAACTGTTATGGAGTAAATGTGGAAGATATCTACATGTCGTCGAGAGGAAGAGTGACCTAATATCCGTTTATGATGTTCGGGTCGCTGGTGAGAAGGTGGAGAGCCTTGAAGGGAGGATGGCGCAGACAAATCAAAGGATAGGGGTTGATATCGCCTATTCACTAGGAGGGGAAGTGGTATCCGGTGGGGTTGACGGGATGGTTAGAGTTTGGGAGACTGATGGGAAGGGCGAGAAGGCGTTTGAGTGGAAAGCTCATGACGATGTAGTCAGTAGTGCTGCTATTCATCCAGGGGGCGTGGTCATGGCCACTTGCTCGGGCACTAGGAAACTAGGCGCAGGTGATGAGAACTCGGAAGAAAGGGGGTGGGACAACAGCTTAAGGATTTGGGCGTTGTGAACATCCCGGCCTGAAAACCCCTCGGAGAGCAAAGAGCGAGAGAAAGTTGAAAGAAATGCACACCCGGCTATCCCTGCCTTGGACTTGTCCCGGATCATAATGTTGGTAATACCGCTAGACCTCGTGTAACTGCCCGAACTACTGGTGGTTATTGGGCCTACTGTGGGCTTCGGTGAACTGCGGCTCCTTTAGTATTTTGGGGCGGCTGGATGGGATTACAATACAAACTGAAACAACCTAGAAATCCCTGAGGAACGCAATGCCTTTTTGGATATGATACCCTACAAGTAGGCTAGAACCATCAAGCTCAGGACAACTGGATAGACTTCCCTGGTCATTACGAATACCCCTTTTCCAATAGGACAATTAAGCTATTCCCTCCGGTTCGCGACCCAAAACCGGAGCGCCAAATGACTAATAGGTGAGTCAGCATTGGACCCTTCTTGATATCATACCAACATCCTTATTACCCCCTTAGGGGTCCTTCCACGTTTGAAACGTCTCGAATCTGCTTCAAAACTAGAGGCGTCTCCTATTGCCAAGAATCATGAAGTATATATCTATGGAGAGAGTCCCCCTGAGCTTGCTCGTCCTGAGCTCACTCTTTTCACCGCTAAGGGTTAATCTTAATTGTCCCTTCCGTACTCTCTTTCCCTGAAAAGGCCGGACCTTTGTCTTTAAAACCTGACCCCCTCTTAGTACAAAAAAAATGGTAAATCTCCCCTTCTTCTCCTTTCCTCTCGCTCACTGCGCTAACAGCACCTCCCCCAGCCCGGTCAACAAAAGCTCCTCCTGTGCCCTCCAAACTCCCCAGCACTGCACCACTACGTCTCCCTCCTAGGGACAATTTCCCACAGCGAAACCTCGCTCACCTCTTTGCGCACATACGCGCAGTCGGAGCTACACCTGCTTAACAATTATTTCGCCATCACAACCGCGCGCCTGACTGCCCTCCAGCCACTAACTAAGCCATCCAGTGCGGCCGATCCCACGGAGCGACGGCATGCCGTCGAAGAGCAGAGACAGAAGTGGGCAGAACTGCACGCTATGGAGAAGTATAAAGTGGAGATCGAGCGGTTGCAAGAGAACGTTCATCGAAGGGAGGAGCTGGAGGGCCGGCTTCGCGGTTTGCTGAGGGAGGTCGGGGAGGCGTTGTTGGAGAGGGAAGTTTTAGCGGCGGAGGGGCGCGAGATTGACGCTGCTTAGCTATTGTATTATTATACGGGAGGTTGGGATGATTGGGTTTACAAATTTTTGTTAAGGCTCTTCTGGTGCCCCGTCTGAGTTGTTTGGAGGAAATTTTATGTTCAACACGGTCCGGGGGCTTTCCCATTTAGCAATATTTCTAAAAGGTGTTTGCGCTCTCAAGAAAGCTCGGGGGTCCTAGTTTCTATGTCGGGGAAAATAAATAAATAAAAATTTCCCCTAAGGGAATACCGTCTCTACCCCGGCCAACTTTGAACCTCCCCTAGAGTTAAATCGCGAAGCCCAGAAAGGTTCCACAATCCCAGCACGACACTCCCAAAGCCACCACCCCCCGAAACCGCCTTCCACCCCGTCCCACCATCTCCGCAGCCAAGCTAAGCCGCTTCACCCAATCCAATCCAAACGCAAACATAATGGGCGAAACGGATAGTCACTTCAAAAACAGCGACATCCCATCGCGCGTAAATAATCGTAATTATATTATGATAGAGGTCTCACAGAGCAAGCAACCAGAAGTTACAGTACTGCACCGCACTTGTACAGTACCACCTCCTACTTACACAGTCTAGACTAGCACCATACCGGCACACGTCAAAACTGCACTTATCCCTGTCTAGCACATAATAATATGATGTTACTAGCAAATGCCCACTCGAGACCTCGAGTTCTTCCTGCTCACTCCCATGTGTACCGTATTACCGTAAAATTTAGGAATAGCGGTCCCCCCTCAAATAGGGCCCTCCCCCAATGATAGCGCCCCCCCCTCCCCTTTCGCTGAGAGCTAAAATATAAATTGAGGATTGTTCAGTGCGAGTTTGCCACTTGATCCCTCCGCATAGCAACACGCCCCCCCGCTTCTTTCCTTAATATCTCGCCCCGGGGGACATTATTTACAAAATTTACGGTATTTTTCACTATCCCTTAGTCCGGGTGTGTGCTGCGCCGCCCAGGAGATTTGGTCGAGAGAAAAATAATGAGATCTGAAAAGTATCCTTCCTTCCTTCCTCAACCGGAAGTTCCAGACTGAGACTTATGCCACTGATCTCGTGAGTGCCCTGACAAACTAAGTAAATTATAATCTCTCCCTGCTCTTTCCAGTGCTTTGTGGAGGATTTTTTCTTTTCTTCCCTGTTCATGCTTTCTTACTTGCAATCTACCGGCGTTCCAGGAATGCCTTATTATTGCCGGGCGGGGGGATCTGTCCCAGCAAGCAAGTAAGTATCGTTATTGGTGTAACACCATACATTACAGATCGGTTCACAAAAATTTCAATAGATCAAATTGGATTATATTCTGAGATAGTACTTTGTAGTTGGCGACGTACGGTACATAATAGAATAATAGACTAGGAAGTAATGACCAATCGTGTTCTAAACGCAGAGTAGTAATAGAGTAGAGAAGGACTAAAACATAGCCAAAAACAAAGACTAAAAATTCGGATAATTGCATGAATAGGAGTAGTACATACCCCCCCCCCCCCTCCGACTTCCCAACAGTAGCAGGATGGAGTTAGGGATACCTACTCAACTAACAGTTGATACCCATAAATGCTCATACAGGGATGTGTATGTTAGATTACAAACTTTGATCCGGGATGATGATTCGCAAGGGAGAATTTAAGGTGGGGTCCGGGGGTAGGCGGAGGAGGAACAGAAACAAAAGAGAGGGATGCTAAATGTTTGTTGGACGCTCCGGAGAGGGATTCGAAGTCGGTTTAAAGGAGAGATAAGCGGCTGGCTGTATATATGTGAATATTTATAGGAGGAGATTTGTGTCTTTAAGAGCGATGGCCAAGATTCCCCCCTCCCGAGGTCAAAGCGCATTGGGGTTCGCAGATTGGCGGGATTACAGTAGATTCACCACTCTTTTCAGGACAAGGGAAGCCCACCAGAGCAGTGTTCGGTCATTATCGGGGTTAGCAAGTTTATGTGCTAGCAGTAGTTGCACTAGGTCATCATTGCCGTTCACGGCAGCCCACGAGAGCGGTGTTCGGCCATTATCGTCCGGGATATTGGGGTTAATATCTTCGCGTTCTAGCAGGAGTTGAACTACTCCAAAATGGCCTCTCTCGGCAGCCCGCGAGAGCGGCGTTCGGCCAGCATGATTGGTTATATTAGGGTTGACCTTTTGGCATTTTAACAGTAGCTTCACTACTCCATCATGCCCTTCCCCAGCAGCCCACGAGAGCGCTGTTCGGCCATAATCGTCCGGGATATTGGGGTCGACATCTTTGTGTTCTAGCAGCAGTTGAACTACTCCAAAATGGCCGCCCTTGGCAGCACACAAGAGAGCCGTTCGGTCAGCCCAACCGGTAATATTAGGGTTGACCTTTTGGCATTTTAAAAGTAGCTTCACTAATTCATCATGCCCCTCCCCAGCAGCTCGCGAGAGCGCTGTTCGGCCAGAACTGTCGGGGATATTGGGGTTGACATCTTCGTGTTCCAACAGTAGTTGAATTACTGCAAAATGGCCTCTCTCGGCAGCCCACCAGAGCGGTGTTCGGCGAATGATATTAGTTGTGTCAGGGTTGACCTTTGGGCATTTTAACAGTAGCTTCACTACTTCACCATGGCCCTCCCTAGCAGCCCACGAGAGCGCTGTTCGACCATAATCGTCCGGGATATTGGGGTCGACATCTTCGCGTGCTAGCAGCAGTTGAACTACTCCAAAATGGCCGCCCTTGGCAGCACACAAGAGAGCCGTTCGGTCAGCCCAACCGGTAATATTAGGGTTGACCTTTGGGTATTTTAACAGTAGCTTCACTACTTCGTCATGCCCCTCCATAGCAGCCCACCAGAGCGGTGTTTGGCCAAAGTCATTGGCCATATTAGGGTTGACATCTTCACGTCCTAGCAGTAGTTGAACTACCCCATGATGGCCCCTCTTGATAGCATACCAGAGTGGCGTTTGGCCGGAGAAACAAGTCATATGAGGATTGACCTTTTGGCATTTTAGCAGTAGCTTCACTACTCCATCATAACCCAACTTCGCAGCCCTCAAGAGAGGTGTATCGCCAAATGTGTCTTGGATATCGGGGGTGATTTCTTTCCCTTCCAACAGCAGCTTTACGACTCGGTCATCCCCACTCGCAGCAGCCCACATGAGTGGTGTTCGGCCATAATTGTCCGGGATGTTGGGGTTGACATCTTCACATCCTACCAGTAGTCGCACTACTGCATAATGGCGTTTCATGACAGCCCACAAGAGCGGTGTTCGGCCATCGTCATCGGTGATATTAGGGTTGACATTTCGGCATCCTAACAGTAGCTTCACTACTTCATCTCGCCCCTCCCCAGCGGCCCACGAGAGCGGTGTTCGTCTCCAATTGTCTGTCATAATGGCGTTTGCGCTGTCCTCACTTTCCAACTGTAGTTTCAGTACTCAAGGGGCGGAAAAGGGATGGGAAAGAGAAAACCAAGGATTGGCAAGCCTCGGTTACTTGAAGGAAATGCAGGTAATCGACGCCTTTGAGGAAATAGAAAACCACCCCCTTGAGGGATTCGTGATCGCGAGGGGTTGGTCAAATAGGCTGCCTCTGGCAAAAGTAGAAAAGGGTGGAGGTGATAGAGGTCGTGCGCAGAGACAACTGCCGCCGTACAAGCACCGCTAGGAAGCTGCCGTGAGGTGATCGTTGTGAGAAGAGGCCCGGAATGAAGGCTGTAGGAAACCAGAAGTGTGTTCGCTATTCGATGTGTAGAGTGATGATGGTTATCATTTCGGGCGAAGAGAACGCAGCTCAGACTAAATACAGTTTGTGGTAGCCACTGTGCTCTCTATCGCATAAACACCAGAAACACCAGTCATCCTCGACATGGTGACAGTCCCACTCGCCTTACTAACTAATACCGGTGTGCCCTAACGTGGCATCCCACGATGGGGTTGCTCCATCAAGAGGAAGGAGCGGAGAAATCAACCAATAAATGTGGCGGCCGTGTTCTCGAAGATGTCCACGGTTGACCTAATCTTAATTGCAAAAGCAGTATCATACCGCCAGTGCTGCAAAGAATCGCAGGAAACCAAGCTTATATAACTTTCTAGGACTTCTGCAGAACAGTCGCATTCACTAACTTACCGGTTACTACAGGAACATATTTAAAAATAACTTACTCGGTATGATACAAACAACTAGCAGCCCTCCATTCGAGCCCTTGAGGCTTCCTCCTCGCTCCCATGTGTCCTATCCCGCTATAGTATCATACTTTGCTTGTTCTAGTGTTTTGTTGTGGAGCATTTCTTTTTCTTTTTCTTTCTTGCCTGACCCGTCTTTCCAGAGATGATTTATTTTTGCTGGGCATGGGAGAGTCCGCTCCCAGCAAGCAATTAAGCATCTGGGCCCCTTGTTCAGTTTGGAAATACTTCTCAACCGCTTAGCCGATCAAATTACTGACTTATCGGATGACCAGATGGAATGTTTTAGATCAACTATCCAGATAAAATAGTACAGCCACATTCCAAAAGTTCTCGCGCCCTGGCTGGTACCGTGACAAATTTCCATACCGGATGTATTATAACCTTTCTTGTTACAATACCAGCCAAAGTGCAAGAACTTTTAGAATGTGGCTGTACAAGATTAGCCTATCTATGATACCGTAGAACACTTAGGCGCCAAGCTCCCCTCCTCCCAACCAACCAAACACTACAAATCATTGGCGCTTCCGAGTCAGATTCCCAACTATGCCAATATGACATTGGACCAACGGCAGCGGCCCTCCTGCATGGACTAAACCAAAGCTAGAAGTTAGCAATTACCGAAAGCTTGGCAGCCACGCCCGAGAGCAAAAACATCCGGAGAAAAGCAAGGAAGGAATACGAGTACCTACTTGTATCGTACCCAATGACATGACAACAAAAAACCTCTTGCTGTGAAGGGAGTTTCTCTTTTCTTTTCTTCTCAAATATTCGCCAACAGTTTCCAACTTTTCACTTATCATACCTGCGCGGGGCGCCGCCACTCTACGGTAGATCATCATACGAAATGGTGAGTTGGGGAAAAGTACGAGTAAAACCCCCTTACCCTTAGCATTCATTATCACTCGGGTCTAATTCCCCCGCCTCTCTCTGGTTGTCTACCGGAATGTGCCTACCGAGTGTACCGCCCTATCCCCCCACTTACGGATTTGGTTGCTCTGGGCAGGCTTGTATGATATCATAGCTTTGATGGCTGTGCGCACGTAACTTATTTGGTTGTTATAATGTAGCGTTCGGTACTTGTATTAGGAGGGGAGTAATAGGGGGGGTGGTATTGAGCTGATGCTGAGTACTTTTGTTGTCTTTCCCCTCCCTTTTTTTTCTTTCTCTCATCCCGTCGCTGAGAGAAGAGGAAAAAGAGGTTTTATGGCCAATGAATGTTTTATATTCTTCCGGTTTGCAAATAAAATGAAGGAAAGTGGTACAAAGTGGTATTAAATAGTAGTAAAAGAACGAAAAGAAGGTTAAAGTTAGACTAGTGGATAAATGAAGCACCGGTAGCAAGTTTTTTTTCTTTTTCTTTGTGGCTGTTGGAGTGATCCACAATTGACTCGCCGACTGTTTCCGTGTGTATCCGCCTTCTGAGGCTGAAAATAAAAATAAAGAAATACTCTTAAAAAATTTAATCATGACCCTCGCAGTAATAGCCATAATCCTCTTGTGACAATAGGAAAGGTTTTTTTTTTTGGAAAGTAAAAAGGGGAAGATTAAAGAAAGTAGAGAAAAGTAATAATGATAGCCATGTCACGAATCCTGCGTGTATCATACCCGTAAAGGAATCCCACATATGGTGGATAGATTCCTGGATTGTTTGTAGACCCTGTTAGACCAAACCAAGAATTTCGTCCAACGTCCTAACAATCCCGTGAATGTACCTCTCCCTGAAAAGCCGGACCGATATCCTGGAATTATCCAACTTTTCAAGGTCAATGTAGCCCCGCGAAAGAAAGAGCTTAACGATTCTCTCATGGCCTCCGTTGACGGCACGCACAAAGGGTGAATCCCCACGATGGTCCTCAACGTCGGGGTTCGCGCCGTGGTCTAGGAGTAACTCCACCATATCATACTGCCCAAAAATCACGGCGACATGTAATGGTGATCCCGAGCCTAGGGTCCCCATGTCCAGGTCGATATTTCTGCCTTGAGTTACCAACATGCGGACCAATTCGAAATCCCTGGTTTTGATCCCGGAAATGAGCGGAGTCCAGCCAGTGTCACATGGAGCATTAACGTCTGTCCGGGGGTCGTTTAGTAGGGCTCGTACAGCTTCACGATTTCGGGAAATGACAGCAGCGAGCAGTGCTGTCCGGCCCCAATTCCCGAGCTGGTTGACAGCAGTTCTGGGATCCTGTAGTAGATGGGTGATCACCTCTTCATTGCCGTGATCGGCTGCAAGGTGTAACGGGCTGTCTCCGTGTTGATCCGTAGTAGTAACCGTGAAGCCCCCATCCTCAAGCAAGCACTGGACAACCCCGGATTGGCCATTGTGGCAGGCCCTGTGCAGTGCCGACCAGCCTAAAAAATCCCTAACGTTCCGGATGAGCTCTGGACGGCTCAACAGAAGCTGCACGATGTCTACGTGCCCACCGACTGCAGCGTGGTGCAATGCCGTGTCTTGAATGAGGCATTGTGATTTAACATTGATATCGATGTCGTCCCTTGCAACGAGCAAACGCATGGCTGAGATGTGGCCGAACATCGCCGCCGCGCACAGAGGCGTCATGTTGTCCTCATTGAGCGCGTTTGCTTCGATACCGCATTCTAGTAGGGTGCGTATGCCCGCCTCATTCACCCAGGGTAGGGCGTCGACGAGAATTCCCCTGCCAACTTGATCGAGGACGCCGTAGTGTATCAGCTGTTTGACCGCATGGTGGTCTGCTCGGTTTGCTGCTTCGAATAGTGCCACCCTTCCGTAGTTTCGATATTTTGCACTGCAAGCCGACTTCAGGAGTGCTGGGGCTAAAAGGTAGGCGAATTGGGGGTGAGTCCGCATCAAGGAATTGATGTCCCCAGGTGATAACCCGCCGGCGATTTCCAGGGCCATCTCATTTGGAAGATCCAATAGTGACAAGAGCATTTTTTTTTTTTTGATAATTGGGGGAGGATCCAGGAAGAGGGCACTTATGTTTCTTTTTGGAATTCCCTCGGGGGTGTTTGGAAGGGCTGGCTAGCAGCCTCGTGTGTGCGCCGGGGGGAGTTGTGCTAGTAGTGTTGTGAAGGAGGGGAGGAGGTCTGTATTGCACTTAACAAGGATGTAATGATGTCGAGTACAAAGGTGGGGGAGGACTTTTTAGTGAAATAATGCCTTGCTGAGAAAGTCCTTGGACTATATACTTCGGAATCCTGCCGAAGCACTCGGCAACAATAGTATCAAAGTCTCGGCCTTTCTTCAGTTACTGACAACTGGCACATCGCTTGCGGCGGGCGAATGGGGGGGGGTCTGGAAAATGAGGTGGTGGGGAATAAAAAAATAAGATAAGAAAAAATACAATGACTTGATGGCCAATTAGTTCTCGAGACTTGCTAGCTCAACGCTCGTGATAGAGTAAGGATTATGTATCCCTTTCCTTACATCCTGCACTCGTACCGTCTTGCGGCCGTTTTTGTAGATTCCGGCGGGGCGCCCGCCACTCGGCATATCCTTTTTGTATCGCCGCTAAGCAGAGACTGGGTTTCCCGACTGTATAGGCGCAGCCTCACTCTCTGAAGCCCTGAATCAGACCCAATGATATTTTGCTACATTTGTGCATCGAATCGATGGTATACACTCGTGCCATTATTCGCTTCGCTAGAGATTTCGACTATGCGGTGCACGGCTCGGGAGCCATTAGGATTTTTTACACGGTCGAGCATTCCCCGCCGTTCATCGAGCTATTGGGGGCGCCTAAAATCACCCTAAAATCACCCTCCGCCTGTAAGATATCCTCCCACCGACATGGGGGGAACAATGGGGTAAATGTGTAACTTCTATTGGATTTTGGTGAGAAAAACCCCGCACACGCCTCTGGCATTGACCAATACCAGTTATTCGGCAGTCCACTGAAGATTCTATCGGCTGAGCTATTGTCAAATCCTGGATTTTCCCCAGGGCTAAGCATTACTAGCCTCAAGCTTTGATACCTATCTCTTGTTATTTATGTTCCGGTTGGTGGTTATATCCTGGTGATCGCGCAATCAGATCCAGCAGTCGAATTCTGTCCCTGGACCAAGGCTTTTTTGTCGGCCTATGGCCCCGGCATAGCATGTCACTCGATAGATGATCCCTTAATGTGCCCTTTGCACTTTTCTCGGGTGCCCTTAATGCTAGCATTATAAGACATTTTATGATAAGTTACACGATCTTGGCTTCAAATGACTGCAAAGAGAAAAGCACGGCGGAAGGGAAGGGCTTGAGGAAGTGAGGGGCTTGAGTCGGGGACACGCACCACGAAGATCAAGAGGATCAGCAGAAAACTTGTGCTCAGCCGACAATCAGCGCAAAGCCGGCAGGTGCGGGTGCCTCGATCATTTGCAAGAATCTCCCATCAAGAACCCCCCCCCCCCATCCCGGTACCGGAGCAAGAGATCCGACCCCAAGAGCGGGAAGAATTCCCACCAAACTGCTTCCTATGGTTGAACCTTTGTACCGAGGTAGTGCCTTTAACCCAACCGGATACCGAGAGTTTGATATTAGCTCTAGACTTACAATATAGCCGTGGGATTGGTGAAATGCTTGCAGAGTCGGTCGCCTATTTTTTCCTACAGAGTTGTCGCGTGATTCACCCCGGAACATACCTGGCTCCTCGGTCTCAATGTCCGCCACTATTTCGTTTTATCCACGGCGGGGGGTTAACACCCTCAACCATGATCAGGCCCATCTTAGTTTGTTGGTCTTTTGATCGAATTTTAGCACTGCTTCTCCTTTGTGGCTCTGTTTCAGTTCAGTCTCACTTCTATCTCTTGTTCCGCGTCTTTATTTTACCCCATCCGGCAGACAACACTAATCCAGCCAACCTCGACGGAGGTCCCGAGACGCAGGATGCTCCTCAACACCCTCTCATACGCGCCACCGACGATGTGCAAGACAGGTGAGATAATGGCCATTATCTGATGAGGCCCAAGTTCCACAAACGCATGGATACGTGGCTCAGGCTCGCGGAAAATTACCCTTTGACTCTAGGCTACTCCACCTCTCTGATCTACCATCCTGCACCCGCTCTGCCGTCCAGTGCCACCTCAGAGTTCAATCGGCCATGATCACGATGTGATAGTGTGCGGGTGCTTTTTCCGCATATCCCCCGCTCTTACACGTACCAGGATGGTTCGGACGGGATTCACGAAACCCCCACCCCCCTACTTGAAGCACTGCATCCTGACCTGGTGTGTCCTTTAGGGAAACGCTGATGAGCAGAGAAAAACAGGCCCCTTGCTGAAGCAGAAAAATTGCCTACGGTACAGAAGCAAATCACACCCACACTTTTCCAACGCTTCTTGCATTAAGTTAGGCGATATAACAATTGCGACCCGGAGGGGAAGACTGGTTAGACACTACGAGAAACCGGAAATATTTAGACTATCATGGTGAGCTTACGAGTTAACAGGCTTTAGTGGATCGGGGAACACCAGTGAGTTCCCCGCAGCGTGTTTTCGAACCCTTGACGTGGCTAGTATTCCACTTCTAAATAGTCAATAGGATTTCCTCTTGGAGTATCGGGTCAACACTAATATCACTAATTCGTATTTATCAAAGATAGGGAGATTCAGCACATCGTCACTGTAGAGGGTAGCGGTCATGATGCGCTTATGGGGAGTTTGTGTAGGAGAGCGAAATGAGATAGAGATAGATATCGAGTACCGGTAGCTAAACAGGTCTTACCACAAGGGCGAGAGAAATCTAAATATTTGTCGAAATTGCATTTGACCGGAAGACTCCGAGTTGTGGCCCCTTCAGGGCAGTTCTTCAGCCTTGATAACTATGATAAGATCTGGACTTAGAGGGGTCTTTTCCCTCCAGCGTTTGCCGTACTTTTGCACCAAGGGAATAATCCCAAACGCAAGAGCACAGACAATTGCCTGGGTGCCAAAAGACCAGTTCGCACCTACGGCATCTGCCCATTTTTTCTGGAAAAATGGCACAAGAAAGCCGTGAAGAACACGGGTAAAGTTGAGGAGTGCCGATGCCGCGGCGGAATTTTTCGGAAAGCAATCGAGTGTATAGGCTGGAATTGCATAGCATTAAGGATCGATTATATCGTAGTCTTCAGGGACAGCTTACCAGATATTGCTACTGTGCTAATCATCAAAGACCAGATGTATGTTCCCCACAACAGCGCAATAATGCCCCAAGCCCACAAGTCCCGCAGTCCTATTCCTAGAAGTCCAAGACCAACGGCAGTGAAAACGGTGGAGAAATATATTGCCCAGAGACGTGATTCGGGTTCGAACGAGCCGTCGTTTTTGCGGATAGAGCGAGCTTGGATCAAATCGTTGAAGAAATGTCCCCATAGCTCTCCGAGGACTACCCCGACCATAGGGGCAATATATATGAATCCAATGCCGGTACTGTCAAATCCGTAGCCTTTTGGTGGAGGAGGTGTGAGGAACAAAACTAGGCTTCCATTGATCCCAACAGACCACATGTATGTTGCACCGTGATAGAAGACTATGAAATTAGCATGTTATAACAGTGGACGAACGGAATTTTAAGAAACTAACAGAGTGTATAGAATTGGGGTTTGCTAAAAACTTTCCCAACTTCAAAGCACCCTTGCAAAAAGGTAGGTTTCCCCTGAGCACGATAACCGTACATTCCGGACAACGTTTGTACTTTGTATTTCCAGTATGTTTTAGGCCTTTGTGGGTTGTTGCTGTAATCGAGACGATCGAAGGATGTCTCGTCCATCCAAAATATAATGAGGATCAGGCCGAGCCCAACGAAGGCAGAGACAATCCAGAATGCAGTACGCCACTTTTGTGTGGTCATGATGAATGAAGCTAGGAAAGGACCAAAGTAGGGGCCTAAACATTACCACATCAGCACCACGGGTATTAGAATAATGGAATAGAAGCAATTGCGCTAATAGAAAATCTATATCAGGACACAAGAGCAAATGTTTCTTACCAATCAGAATTGACCATCCCCAAATGCCCAATTTCCTCACATGCTCCTCGAAGAAGAATCTGATCAGTTTGGTACGATTAGTCAATTATTTTTCTCACCGCACTACGAGGGGAAAGCATCATCAAAACGAAACTCACATGTCCCGAATGACCGTCATTCCGAGCACCTGTGCAGCCGTTGCGAAAAACCCCTGTACAACTCTAATTGCTATAAACCCAATCCAATCGTCCGGGCACAAAGCGCACGCGATAGTCATGAAGAAAGTTATAAAAGTGCTCCAGAACATCACAGGTAAACTGTCGTGCGCATATTAGTTGCCATACACTACTCGCGGGGGGAAGATGTCAACAAAATAAATGGGGCACAAAGACTTACGTTCCAAAACGCTGAGCAAACGGTACGGCAATCAAACTTCCAAAGCCTTGTGTCTATAATTGAAGGAAAACATTGTTAATACTATCGAATAAAAGTGAATGTGCTACTTTTTCAAACTTCCAAACTCACAAATGTATTGCCGGACAAGGAACGGGTGGAATCAGCCGGGGTAAGCTTCCATTCTTTGGCCTGTGGAACGATCATTGGAACTCCATATCCGGCTAAAAAATCTGTCATAAAGGTCATATAGCAAACTGCAGCGAGGACTAAGTGTTTTTTTCTCCATGACCACTGTATAGCTGATACTTAGTATTGAAATTGTTTGTTTCACCTCTGAATGATATAACTTACCATAAGAGGGTCGTTTTTGTCATGAATCGGCCCGCTGGTCAAACCGGAAGAGCCTGCTGTAAGGTTACCTTGTTCAATCATCTCTAGGGCTGTGGGAGCAAGGGAAGGTGTTTGCTTATTCTCATTCGTCATTGTAAAAGTATGCTGGTTATTTTTTTGATTTTTTGATAACGCTCGACGAGGACTTCTGGCTTCGTTTCGGTATGTAGATGAATAAAGGCCAGAAAGGATATGGGGAGGCGAAATAGGAAGATGGGAAAATGGGGAGGTATGATATGATAATAAAAGATGGGAGATTGACGCCTTGCGATAAGGTTGTAGGGTACTGTAGCCAGTACGCATGCGCTACTTATACGATGGTGAACAGAAGGTCGGTGTATGTCCCCCCCATACTTGGGAACAGCACAATGCAGATGTATATTGTGGTAGAGTCTCAAATAATTGAGCCATGTTCTAGTTAATCCAAAAACTTCCACCGGAAAAGGCGCGAGAGTCACAGCAAAAACCGAGCGGCTCAGCCTCTCCCGGAGACCCAGAGCGACAAAAGTCACTAACCCTTATGAATTGGTATCACTCTAATGTCCTAGCACCCCGTTGAGCTATTTGAGATTCTGGGTTATCATAGAATTTAAGCTCTTTCCCTGCAGGTCTCCCTGGTTGCCCCCGATATCCCCCTTTGGCCATCAAATTCTGAGAATTGAATGCGATCATCTTAGTTTGTCTTAGATTAAGATTTCAGCTCTGAGCTTACCGGCTTAGTGTTTAGAATTTATCAGATTGTGGGGAGCCTCGCCCTAGATTCTATCTCACTCTTGGACTCGAGGTAGCCGGACTTGTATCATATGCCTAATAGGCTTGAAAAACCCGCAAATTTCAAGTGATAATTGATCCTACCCAAGCTCTTAGGGTGTAGTATCACTCGCGATTACTTGTATATATCACACCTGGTGTGGGGTTTGGCTGTATATCCTCTCTATTGAAATTCAGAGCAAAAAAATATTCTTACCAATTCTGCTAGCAGGTTTCAGGTTATTTCTTGCATTTCTCTCCGTCTTGAGTGCTGCGCTCTATCTGGTTTACCTCTTATTATATGTACTTTCTCGCCATTTGTCGCTGACTAATTACAAGGAAATCCTTTTCTCTTTTATTTTCCCCGGCTTTTCTCTTTTCTTTCCTCTTCTCTTTTCTCAACAAGTCTTTTTTCCCAACGACGAACAAAACCAATGAAACCTATTTTAACTCAACTCTTATTTAATTTTGACCTTCAATCTCTCTCTTGTTCTCACCTTCATAAAACTTTTCCCGCACATTCTCTACCCGACAAGCGGCTGTTCAAAGGCTTCATTCCACCTACGGCTTACAGGGTTTGGTTTGCCACAGACAATTTCTAACACCCTCCTCAACGATTCATCACCCTAATCACATAGAGTCACTCGTCTCCTCGTTGCACCAAACTTGTTGGAAATGCCCCCACTTGTTTGCCCCAGCACGCGCACGCACCAGTGGAACACGCAAGCCTTGAAAATTTTCTCTTATAAAATTTCCTTCCTTCTTGTCTTCACCCGCTTCCCCTTTTTTCTTCCTTAACTAAAGCAATCTTCAACTCCTTCATCGCTTAATGCAAATTTATTGTGTTCACCTGAGCCACTTCACTTCACTCTGCAAAACCCCTCTCTCCATCATTACCTCCTATTCGATTATCCCCAACAAAACTGTTGCAATCATTACTTCGGTGTGATGGAAAGTACGAGAATGCCCGGCTATCTTCCGCCCTATGAGGGAAATCTCAACCGGTCACGCTAAAGCACCGAGACAGCCACCCCCTATTATCACAGGTATTTAACAAGCCCCCAGACGCTTTTCATTTATCCCGGAGAGCTTTCAAATTGCTAACTAGTCTCTTAGAATAAGAAAATTACGCCAATGTCTAGTCAGAACGCCGCTCTCATGGACAACAAACCAATGTTCCCGAAGGTCCAGACCGTCTATCTCGGAGGTAGGAAGGGATGGACTATGAGCCATCCTCCGTCATTTTTTGGTTGAGCGGACCTACTCCCAACAGTCGAAGACATGGATGGACTGTGTGCCTGGGCGTCCTGTATATGGTAAACTCGGGCAATTATCCTTAGTCCCTCATGCCGCGCCTTCGCCGACCTTCATATTAAGCAACTAAAACGTGCACCTCATGGTGATACACCACTTTATCCATCCACCGCTCGCAAACTCATTTAACATGGGCATCCAATATGGGTGGGCACTTTACAACCCCATAGTGTTAGGAATATGGTTACTGGCCCGGTAATGCTCCCTTGGATTGTGGAGTGCTCCCAAACTTATTATTAATAGAGGCAGCAGATAAAATCCGATGATTTATTCCCGGGCTGAAGGTATGCCCTCACATTAGACTCCGAGATTCCTACATGGGCTATTTATTTAACCAGATTTCTGTGTAGGGGTGGGCCGAAATCACTAAACATCGCCCACCCCGCCCCCCACAGCCCCGTCGGGTATGCCCCACTTGCACGCAACAGTGCATGCAGTGTTCCCAAGCGTCTAACCCCCCCCCCCGTTAGGACGGGACGGAGGTCGGATCTGGGGCTCTGCCCGGGACGGGCTACACAGCCCATAGGTGTCTTACTCCGAAATACCTACGGATGACGGTCGGGCCGACGACGACCCGGCCCTGCGAGCGATCGCCGGGCTCTACAGATAACGGCATAGCCCAGCAGGGCCCCACGGGAACATCCTATTTTCACTGAGACTGCAGGACCCTGCAGTCAACCCCTTGGATGGCGGTCATTACGGGAGACGGACGCTGTTCCCTGTCATCCCTATCCACGCTGCCATGGACCCCCGGGACGGTTGGGAACACTGAGTGCATGCATGCACTCGTGGGACACGCAAGGGTTGGAAGTTTTTCTCCTATAAAATCTCCATTCCCGTTTCTACTTTCCTCCCCCTTTCTGTCCGTGCTATCGTACAATTCCTTAGCCCCTTCCATACAAATTACTCTCGTCCACTTGAACTACTCCGCCTCGCTCCGCAAAATCCTTCAGTCCGATCACCGGCTGGATCTCCAACACCTTCATTCTCAACAACCCCCTGCTGCCTAGCATCCCCTCTCCGACCTTGGTATAGCTGGCAGTCCTACCCCTACCCACAACAAACACTACCCCACCCTATAGGGTCCGCCGTCCGAGCCAATGACGGCCCTCTTGGAAATTTGCCGCCCTAGACGGACTGGCTGCGGTCACCCTGCGGGCTCTCAGATTGTTCGGAACACTGGGAAAAGCAGGCGAGTAGGAAAGGGGAAGAAGTGAAGGCAAGGAGGAGACGTCTGTGAATTTTCGGATTCGTACCTTGCTTGCTCCTCCTATATACTATGAGGGAAAGGTTTTATTTAGACGATACAGCAATCTTTCCTAATTCCGCGTTCCTTCCACCAAGGCAAGTAGCAAGTACAAACAACCCCCCCGCCATAACCAATCCCTCTAGAGATGCTAATACGACAGCGGCCTCCGATCCCCTACCCATAGCATACAGATCCATCCTCCACACCTCCGTCATTTATACCCCCCTGTCGTTTCCTGCCATATATGAGCGATTCATGTATCGTATACAAGCTAGGTATACCCATTCTTCCGCCTTGATTCGTCATGAGTGATAAAGGAAACTACTAACAAAAGAGTGACACGATATGAAAGGTACAAAAGAAATATCTTTCACGGAGTGAGTCTAGGTGCTACCAGGTGTTCCGGAGCTACGATGGAAGAAACAATGGACACAGCGTACATGCCTACACCCAGCACTCCTCTCGACGATTGGCCACCTTTTGTCATCAAGTCCGGACTTTCTGAGCCCATCAAACACTTAGGGCAGATGCGAGATGGTGGCTGGACAGCTCGGGGGATGATGTGAAGATCGTTGTGCTCACAGTGTTACCAACAAATCAGATAAGCAAGGGCATAGCAAAGCCGGGCATGGGCTGTCAAAACTCTCAGAGATCCGCCCTTGCCGGAGCCTGCAGGTTTTGAGATATCCGAACCTGACTGAGAAGGGTCACGCCATCTGCTGTATAGGCTCAGGACCGGCTTCCTAATAGGTCGCTCTATGTAGCCTAGATTATCAAGCCGAACCTATAACATTTCATGATGTTTAGTTTCTTTAGTTTTAGTTTACACTCAGTTTGTCCTTATTCTGTTGCGAATTGTTTCTCAAGAAGCGGTTGTCATATTATTAAGAGAAAGCAAAGGGAGCAAGAAAAAGAAAGAAAGCGACGAACTATGTAGAGAAGCAGACACCGGGAATGCGTACTGTGGGGCGAATACCGGGTTTCTTATACTCTAAATTGTTTTTATTTCTTTCTATGTACTTTTATAGTTTTATAGCGCAGGTAGTGGGGGATGGCTTGGCTGGAACGGTTGTCACGAAGCCGGAGCTTAGGGTAGGGTTCTTGGGGCTTGTAGCTATCACGCAGACTGTGAGAGAGAGACGACAGAGAAAAACAACCACCTCATCGAGTGAGGACTTTCCGTACGGTGATCTTTCTTTGTGAACTTACCGATTCCATCTACGAGCTTGGTCAATCCCGATAGTGTGTGCGGCGATAGCCCCTACCGGTCTTCTGTTTTGTTTTATTTTCTCTCCACGATTTCCCGAGATTCGATCATTTACTTCGGCAAGAGAAGTATTTCCCTTTCAGAGGGAACCTCCGCTTGTACCTGTTTGTCCTTTTCAGTACGCAGCACCCGGAAACTTCTGGGGACAAGGGGGACAACACCGCATAGCACAAGGTTCAAGTGTACATAGAGCAATGTAAGAAATAAGGAGAGCACCTCCGAAGGTCTATTGTAACATCCTCCCAAGTTCTTATCCGTCATGCGTTATCACTTGCTAGTATAATACCTCATGTTTCGCAACACTTATCTCATACTCCCATCGCAAACTCTCATCAGAAAGAGCCATGAAAGGAGAAGAATTACGGTAGTTCATCTATATACATTATGCGGGGAAAAAATTGGCCGCAACGTGGGCATCCACCTGGTGTAAGTACTGCACAGTACAGTAACGTTACAGTGCCCGTTTAGTAGGATGACGACCTGTAGGTGAGTATTAGTAAGCTATCGACAAGAACTGCAATGTTTCCCAATTACAAGATGACATTAGAATACCAGAACAGGATAGTCCCCAGCAAACTTGATCACCCCGGAGCCGGCCAAATAGAAACAGAGCCAGCGGTGGGGGGGAAAATTCGAAAACATAAGTATGAAATCCGAAAAACCGGAAGCCAAGGTGGACAAGAAATTCTAGAGGAACGATACTAAGCTCGACAGCTTGTTGCATGCTATCATCAATGGCTTTACTATGATACTTTTTTCTTTTTTTCTTTTCCGCAAAGCGACTAGGATTCATACGCCAACTGGAAGAACTTGAAGTAGCAGAGGCCCAGCAGCCGTGTAGATATCCTGATAGGGATGTTATAGGATGTCTTTGGATAAACTTGTATTTCTTTTTTTTCATCTTTTTTTCATGAATCAAATACCGCGCCTTGGGAGGATGGCGTCGCTGCGGGGATTGCTCTTAGGTCAACCCCGATTTAATCAATCACTCAAACTGGTGACTTGTATTCCTGTATTGACAAACATGCGAATTATGATATTGTTTCTACGGTATATTATTCGCAGTTCACAATGGAGTGCCCGTGCGGAAGATCAGGACTCCCGAGGGAACTCTCCCTGAGAACCAGCAGCCTCGATTCAGAATTCGAGATTTTAGGGGGGGTTGAACGGTTTCCCCACTTCGAGAGGCGCACAAAATGAGTCGTGTTTAAAGACCTATTGTAGAAAATGTTGAGATATGTGTTGAGATATGATCCTCCCGGCGGAGCTACGAGAGATGTGCTTAAGGCTTCCTACTCACTATTGCGTATGAGAGGCCGTACGCGGATGTGTATATTCTACATCATGGGTTGAGTCATCACGATAGGGTATGCTTATACCGTTTATGTTCCACTTAGCTAGCTAGAGAACTTAATCAACGATCTTCCGCTGCACAACAAAACAGTCCACTTCTTGACAGAAAAAAGCGGGGGGGGATGTGAGTGACAGAGGGTGACCAAGTAGGTTTAAGGAAACTGTGAGGCATAGAGTTTTGGACTGAGGGCCTCAACGCATCCGGTGGTAGCATGGTATTTCTGCTCCCAAAATTATCTACTGTGCTAGTAGATAAAATGCTCTCGTCAACATCCTCCAGGACAAATGTACCATCGCCGGGGATTGCCAGTCCAAGTCACGGAGAGGGGGGGTGCCCTCGTGCCGAACACGAGTGGTCGAGTGAAGGACGAGTTTCACCCCGGGCACGGAGCCCCCAAGCCCGGTGGAAGGAATTTAGCAGGGGGGAGGTGACGCTACAGCAGTTACTAGGAACAGATATGGCCTCTGGCGACAGAAAGAGATGATGAATGCAAGGTGGGATGGTGAATCGTGGGCCTTTCTCCTGACCAATCCTACCGTTGTACTACGAGCAAGATGACTGAGTGCACGATCTCGGGAGGAGATGAGGAACAGGAGCTATCGATAATAGAGCTAAAATCCTAGCTGAAACACCGGAACATAGAACAGAACACAACCACGGCCGCTGGTAAACGGAACTATGCTATCCTACCCATAGGTTAAAAACGATACTTCTGGGCCAGTCACTGAATGGATCTGGCATGAAGGGTGGTCGTCCAAACACAGGCTCCAGCAATAGGATGCCCGAAATCCGAACAAATTTCCACAGAGTGCCTTCCGAGTGAGATGTTGTGAACATATTATAAAAGTTTACAGGCATATATCATGGAACCCAAACACTTCAGTCCGAGTTTTGTATGGGCGGTCAGATACGCATAGATAATTTACCATATAAAAGGCTTATCACTGTCCTTTCCTGTACCAAAGAATGGTTACATCAGGGGACACTAGCCGTGGAATTCGGGGAACATTTGTCCTCAGACAAAGGAACCAGGCGTTTTGAAGGTAGGGAATAGGTACAGACCGGAACCCCCTCACCCCCGCGCTCCTTATTCTATCGATATTATGAGAGAGAGTACTACTATGATTGGATACTAATGTCCTTTTTAGATAAAAGTATCAGGCGCCTGAAGTGTATATTTTCTGAAAAATCAAGGAGAAAGAGTATTATCGGCCAGTTCCTATGGCCTAATGGCTTAGGAGACTGGTAGGCTAATTTTAAACAGGAGCCATCATAAGTTTGAATCCGGGGCTGACAGTGTTGCTTTTGCAATTAATAGTAGGGCAACCGTGGACATCTTCGAGAACACGGCTGCCGCATTTATTGGTCGTTTTCTCCGTTCCTTCCTTTTGATGGAGTAAACCCACCGAGGAGTGCCATGTTAGGGCATACCGGTATTAGTTAGCAGGCGAGTGGGAGTGTCACCATGTCGAGGGTGACTGGTGTTTCTGGGGTTTATTCGATTGAGGGCCCACTGTGCGATTGGCTACCACAAACAGTATTTAGTCGAAGGTGCGGGCTCTTCTCCCTGAATGATAACCATCATCGCTCTACACATCGAATAACGAACACACTTCAGTTTTCCTACCACCTTCATTCCGGGTCACTTCTCACGACGCTCGCCTCACAGCAGCCTCCTAGCGGTGCTTGGACTGCGGCAGTTGTCCCTGCGCACGACCAGACCTCCATAACCCTCACCCTTTTCTATTCTTGCCAGAGGCAGGCTATTTGACCAACCCCCCACGATCACGAATCCCTCAAGTGGGTGGTTTTCTATTTCCTCAAAGACGTCGATTGCCTACATTTCCTTCAAGTGGCTGAGGCTTTCCAATCAGTGTTTTATCTTTCACGGGCCTTTTCCGCCCTTTGAGTACTGAAACTGCAGTTGGAAAGTGAGGACAACGCCAACATCATTATGGAATACAATTTGGGACGAACGCCACTCTCATGGGCCGCTGGGGAGGGGCATGATGAAGTAGTGAAGCTACTGTTAAGGTGTCGAAATGTCAACCCCAATATCGCCGATGACGATGGCCGAACACCGCTCTTGTGGGCTGCCGAGAGAGGCCATCATAGAGTAGTGCGGCTACTACTAGAACACGAAGATGTCAACCCCAATATCCCGGACGATTCTGACCGAACACCGCTTTTGTGCGCTGCTGGGGAGGGGCACGATGAAGTAGTGAAGCTACTGTTAAAATGCCAAAACATCCAGCCTGATATAACTAATGACATTTGCGAAACGCCACTATGGTTGGCTGCTGAGAGAGGCCATTTTGGAGTAGTTCAACTACTGCTAGAACGCGAAGATGTCAACCCCGATATCCCCGACATTATGGGCCAAACATCGCTCTCGTGGGCTGCTAGGAAGGGGCATGATGAAGCAGTGAAGCTACTGTTAAGAAGCCGAAATGTCAACCCTAATATGACCGATGAGGTTGGCCGAACACCCCTCTCGTGGGCTGCCTATGAAGGCCATTTTGAAGTAGTTCAACTACTGATACAACACGAAGATCTCAACCCCAATATCACGGATGATTATGGCCAAACACCGTTCTGGTGGGCTGCTTGGCGGGGGCATGATGAAATAGTGAACCTACTATTAAAATGCCAAAAGGTCAATCCTAATATGGCCAATCATGGTGGCCAAAGACCCCTATCGTGGGCTGCCGGGAGGGGCGATTTTGGAGTAGTTCAACTACTGCTAGAACGCGAAGATGTCAACCCCAATATCGCGGATATTTCTGGCCGAACACCGCTCTTGTGCGCTGCTGGGGAGGGGCATGATGAAATAGTGAAGCTACTGTTAAAATGCGGAAAGGTCAACCCTAATATCACCGGTTGGGCTGGCCGAACGCCGCTCTGGCGGGCTGCCGACAGAGGCCATTTTAGAGTAGTTCAACTGCTACTAGAACGCGAAGATGTCGACACCAATATCCCGGACAATAATGGGCAAACACCACTCGCGCGGGCTGCTGCGGAGGGGCATGATGAAGTAGTGAAGCTACTGGTAAAATGCCAAAACATCCACCCTGAAAGAACGAATATCATTCGCCGAAAACGGCATAGGTGGGCTTCCCGCATCCTAAAAAGAGCGATGAATCTACTGCGAGCCCGCAAATCTGCGAATCCCAATGCCGTTTGACCCCAACAGAGCAAAATCTTGACTACTCTCGCCCTTAAAAACACAAATGTACTCGAGTACTCATTTTTAGGCATTTATATGAATATATACTGCCATCCGCTTATCACTCCTTGCCTATCTCTCCTTTAAACCGGCTCCGAATCCCTCTCCGGAGCATCCAACAAAAATTCAACATCCCTGTCTTTGGTTTCTGTTCCTCCTTCTCCTTTGCTTGCTTCCTCATTCCTCCATTGCGAATAATCATCCCGGATCAAAGCTTGTATTCTAGCATACACATCCCCGTATGAGCATTTATGGGTATTGATTGTTAGTTGAGTGGGTATTCCTAACCCCATCCTGCTAGTGTAGGGAAGTCGGAGGGGGGGGGCATGTACTCGTGCTATTCATGCAGTTGTTATCCGAATTTTTAGTCTTTGTTTTTGGCTATGTTTTAGCCCTTCCATACTCTATTACATCTCTGCGTTCAGAACATGATTGGTCATTACTTTCTAGTCTATTATGTACTGTAAGTCGCTAACTAAAAAGTACTATCTCAGAATTTAATCCAATTTGATCTGTGGAAATTTTTGTGAATCGATTACGGAGGGATCAAGTGGCAAACTCACCGATAATCTTCAATTTGGGTTTAGCTCACCGCAAGAAGGGGGGGCGCTATCATTGGGGGAGGGCCCTATTTGAGGGGCCGCTATTCCTAAATGTTGAGGTAACATAATACACACGAGGGTAAGTAGGAAGACTCGAGGTCTCGAGTGGAGAGTTGCTAGTTGCTTGTACTAAGTAAGTCATTTTTAGTTAGGTTTCTATAGTTAGTAAATGT
>Ga0307509_10002182_pt1 | contig 32144 bp, 26 predicted proteins | sample 10_EM_MG_FD_202245 | JGI IMG/M metagenome (GOLD analysis project Ga0307509, IMG submission 202245) | Populus trichocarpa ectomycorrhiza microbial communities from riparian zone in the Pacific Northwest, United States - 10_EM | ecosystem: Host-associated > Plants > Roots > Unclassified | place...
ATACTCCACGGCGTTCTCGGGAAAGAATTCCTTGAACTCGCCGTAGAGCTGCGCCGCAAGCGTCTTGTTGTGTGCGAGCACCAGCGCCGGCCGCTGCACCTGCTGGATGACATTCGCGATGGAAAAGGTCTTGCCCGAGCCCGTCACGCCGAGCAGCGTCTGGTGCGACAGGCCGGACTGCAGCCCGTCGATCAGCTTCGCGATGGCCTCGGGTTGGTCGCCCGCCGGCTTGTAGTCGCCGCGCAGCTGGAAAGGAATGAGTTGTGGCTTGGGAAGTGCGCTCATGCGTCAAGAGGATATTCCGGGGAAACAGACCCTGCAAAGAGGCCATGGGGATGGTCGCGCGAGCCTGCTAAGATGGTGGCCTTCCATGCCTGCGGTGCACTCGTGAGTTTAGCAGTTTCACAGCGCGTACTACGCGTAAAGCCCTCCCCCACCGTCGCGTTGACAGGCCGCGTCGCCCAGCTCAAGGCGGAAGGCAAGGACATCATCGGCCTCGGCGTCGGCGAGCCCGACTTCGACACGCCCGTGCATGTTGCGGATGCCGGCGTCGAGGCGATTCGCAAGGGCAACACGCGCTACACGCCCGTGGAAGGCACCGCCGAACTCAAGGATGCCATCATCGCGAAGTTCAAGCGCGAGAACGGCCTCGACTACAAGCGCAACCAGGTGCTCGTCTCGACCGGCGCGAAGCAGACCATCTTCAATCTCATCCTGGCGCTGGTGGATCCGGGCGACGAAGCCGTCATTCCCGCACCGTACTGGGTTTCGTATCCCGACATGGTGCTGCTGGCCGATGGCATTCCAGTCACTCCATATGCGGGTCCGGAGCAAGGTTACAAGATCACGGCCGCGCAGCTCGAAGCGGCAATCACGCCCAAGACGCGGCTGTTCATTCTCAACAGTCCGAGCAATCCGACCGGCGCCGCATACACGCGCGCGGAACTGCGCGGGCTTGGCGAAGTGCTGATGCGACATCCGCGCGTCGTGATCTGCACGGATGACATGTACGAGCACATCTACTGGGCGAACGAACCGTTCTTCAGCCTCGCGCAAGTGTGTCCGGAACTCTATGACAGGACCGTGACCACCAATGGCGTATCCAAAGCCTTCGCGATGACAGGCTGGCGCATCGGTTACTGCGGCGGACCGGCGGAAGTCATTACGGCGATGGCGACCATTCAGAGCCAGAGCACGTCGAACGCTTCGTCGATCGCGCAGAAGGCGGCGGTCGTTGCATTGAATGGCGACCAAGCATGCGTGCGCGAGATGAATGGCCACTTCAAGCAGCGCCACGACTTTGTCGTCGCCGGCTTGAACAAGCTGCCCGGCGTCTCGTGCCTGCCGGGTGCGGGCACGTTCTACGCGTTCGCCAACGTCGAGAAGGCGATGCAGCTCATCGGCGCGAAAGACGACAACGCCTTCGCGGAGTATCTGCTGATCAAAGGCGGCGTCGCCGTGGTGCCCGGCAGCGGCTTCGGTGCGCCCAACCACATGCGCCTCTCGTTCGCCTGCAGCCTGCAAACGCTCGAAGAGGCGTTGCGGCGGATGGATAAAGCGCTGCGCGCAGCACAAGCCGCCTGATGCGGACGAAACCGCGCGATGAGAGTGGTGCAACCACCTCATTTCACTCAGATCCTTAACAGGCAAGCAGCAACGGTCTTAGCGCGGCTTCGGGCGCCACCCGGTTGTCGATCCCGCCTCCGGCAGGGTTCCCTGGAACACTGGCAGCCCTAAGCTCATTTCCCTACCGAAGCCACGGCTTCCAAGGGAAATTGCACATGCTCAAGGCCAGACGCCCCTCCGAATACGCTCTGCAGGTGTGGACACTGGTCGCGCGCCGCGGCATGACGCCCGCCACCGCAGCGCGTCACCTGGATACCAGCCTCCGCCGCGTGGAGCGCATCTTGATCGGTGTCAGCCGCCGCAATGTGCTCCGCTGGGCCTGAAGCGCACGCCTCGCCTCGCCTCGGCGAGACAGACGACGGCACAAACGATGTAAGCACGTGATAGGTGGCCGGGACGGATTCGCAGGTTTAAGAAACCGAGGCGAATCTCTGTCATTTAGAGCGCAGGCAATTTTCGATACCCCCGACGATATCCCAACGCGAAGCCGCCGCCGTTCAGGACGGAAAGCGGCCGCAGCCGATGTGTTCAGCACCGGCCACGGCCTGACCACAACCGCACTATGAGGAGTGCATGTCATGGCTGGGTTAACTATCTCTCAGCTCTTACCTGCAATCACATTGTCGTCGCTGGCTACAGACGCGGAGAAATCTCGCTGACTGGAAAAGCGACCGAGGATTTCGGCCATGATTCCGTTATTCGGCGAGAAGGAAGTCCACAAGCCGATCGTGTCATCGGAAAGGACCGATGCCGTGCGCACTTCGGGACCGGCGCAGGCCTGGTTGAGACAGGGGGATTACCGCCAGATAGGGCCTATTTGCAGTTGCCCATCTGTATGCTAATGTCATACACGCCTCAGATCCTGGGAGCATTTTCATGACAATCCTTGCGCCCATCAGCGTGCGAGTTTCCGCCAAGGAACGCGAGTTACTGGAAGCGGCGGCTGAGCAGTCACGCACCAATCTCAGCGATTTCATGCGACGTAAGGCCGTCGAGGCTGCCGAGATGGAGTTGCTGCAGCAAAACCGCGTGACAATCCCCGCTGCAGCCTGGAAGAAATTTGAGACCTGGGCAAGCAAGCCATCCAAAGAGGTGCCCGGCCTGCGTGACTTGGCAAAGACCCGTCCAGCATGGCAAGACTGACGCCGCCGCGTCCGCTGGAAGCTGGTGACGATCGTGAAAGTTTCGATTGCGGACGTGAATCGCTGAATCAGTGGTTTCGGCGTAATGCCTGGCGCAATCACGAAACTGATATTTCCCGCGTCACCGTCATGTGCGATGCCGTGACCGGCATCATCGCAAGCTATGTCAGTTTGAGTTCGGGACACATCGAGCGGGCGTATCTACCCAAGTCGGCGCAGCGCAACAGGCCTGAACTCATTCCGATATTCTTGCTGGGCCAACTGGCGGTGGACAAGAAGTTTCAGGGAATCGGCTGCGCTCGGTCCCTCCTCTATTTTGCCTTGAAGACCTCCGTACGCGTGTCGAAGGAGATCGCCTGCTTCGGCGTCCTCACCCACCCACTTGATGATGAGCTACGTCGGTTCTACAAGCGCTGGGGATTCGAGAATCTTCCATACGATCCGCGCCGGAGCATGATCGTTCGCATCAAGGATCTCGAGCACAACGGCTTCGCGAACGATTAGATCAACGATTTGATCTCGATGGTCGGGAGCCGCGCGCCACGCACGACCACAGGCGCGAGCCGTTGGAACTGACAGTACAGCGGCTTCGGTCAGCGTTTGGGGACAGCGCCTCTCAGATGGGGCGTCTTACCCATTCACCATGCCCAGGTACGCTACGCCGTCAGGGGACGGCAGTGGCTCACGTCGGTAGGTAACGCATGGGATTCATAGGGATTTCTGGAATCCAAGCGGACTTCCTTGGACGTCTGCGGATGTAGGCCTGGCTCCCCGGGACGGATTCGAACCGCCGACCAACGGATTAACAGTCCGTCGCTCTACCACTGAGCTACCGGGGAAGAGACAGGTGAGCTCGAAGGCGCGCGATTTTGCGGAAAGGGGTAGAAGGTGTCAAGAAAACAAAGCCTTGGATAACAGGCTTTGAGAGATACAGCCGCTTCCTACCGATGGCCGAGCATTCGCGCTGGCAGAAACAGCAACGCCTTCACCAGTGCGAACACGGCGCCAATGCATGCGCCAGCCAGGCGGAATGGCAACGCGAGCAGCCAGAGAATCGGCAGCAGCACGATCAGTGCAAGCGCCAGCGGCCAGGAGACCGCGAACAGCAGGCACCAAACGACAATCACCAGAAGAAATTGCACGGCGTTCTCCCCGGCCTCATCGACCTGATTGATCTGAGCGATTACTTCAGACTCAGCAAAGAGGTTGCGGGTTGCACTTTTCAGTTCAACGCCTTCATGAACAAACGCTGTTGCTCTCACTCCCGTCATGCGTACTCCATTTCTAGAAACACCTGAAGGTGGGGGAACGAGCGAGTACAGCGTCATGATTCATACCATCCTCAGAGTAGGTCCGGCATCGTGCGCGAAACATGCAGTTCGTCTTTCGTTTCTGGAGGCGCACGACGCCTGATTTTTGCGGCGCTTGCCGCGGCCACCTGCTTCGGCGCCGTCGCGTCGGGAGTTGCGACAGCCGCCGGCAAGTTCCACCTCGAAGAGGCGACCATCGAGGACATTCACAACGCCATCAAAAGCGGCGAGATCACCTGCAAGGGCCTGGTGCAGGCGTACTTCGCGCGCGCCAAGGCGTACAACGGCGTCTGCACGAAGCTGGTGTCCGCCGACGGCGCATCGATTCCCGCCGCGAAAGGCACGATTCGCGGCGGCGCGCCGCTGAATTTTCCGACCAAGACCACAGCCGCATCGAGCTTCCTGCCGAATTTGAACCAGTACGTCGGCACGCCGCTCGAGTTCGGAAAAATGGCAGCGACCGCGTCGGATCCCGGCGTCAAACAACAGTATGGAATGGTCGTCGGCATCCCGGATGCCGGCCAGCTCAACGCATTCGAGACCTTCAATATTCGCGGCGAGCGCTCGATCACGTGCAAGGGCAAATTCGATGCCCCGCCGGGATCGCCGCTTCCGGCGGGCGCGCCCGCAGGATGCGAAAAATTTCGTCAGCAGCCGGATGCAGTGGAGCGCGCCGCCGAACTCGATGCGCAGTACGGCAATAATCCCGATCTCGCGACGATGCCGATGTATTGCAGCGTGATCACGGTGAAGAACTGGTACGACGTGACCGACATGCGCTCCACTGGCGGCAACGATGTCAATTACGCGATGGACGCCGCACCGCTGGAAATGACGGTGGTCAGCCAGCTGCGTGCGAAGGGCGCGATCATCTCCGGCATCACAGTCGCCTCCGAAGCCAGCTTCAATATGACCGATCCGGCCAAGCCGACGACCGCGTTCGTCGGCGGCAACATTGTCCGCAGCACCTGGGGCGGCACGTCCTGCGGTGCGTACGACACTGAACGCACGGCGGGTGGCAGCAGCGGTGGCGCCGGCGCGTCAGTGGCGGCGAACCTCGCGACCTGTTCGATCTGCGAAACCACCGGCGGCTCCTGCCGCATCCCGGCAAACGCCAATTCGGTTGCCAGCTTCGTCACCACCAAGGGCCTGACTTCCGAGTTCGGCAGCGCGACCGCTGACTTCATCAATCATCGTCCGGGCGTGTTGTGTCGCACGATCGGCGACGCGGCGCGTGTCATCGATGCAATGAAGGATCCGCGCGAAGGGTACTTCGACAGCCGCGACTTCTTTACCGCGCAGCCGCGTGCGCTCTCGCCAAAGGCGCCGTATGCGCGCTCCATCGTTTCCGACAAGGGCCTGCAGTCCGACGCCAAACCGCTCAAGGGTCTGCGTGTGGGCATCATCCGCGAATTCATGGTGAAGCACTCGGCGAACGACGGCGCGGTCAGCGACCTCATCGACAAGGAATTCAAAACAGTATTGCGCGATCGCCTCGGTGCCGACCTGGTCGAATCAGTCGACCCGCAGTATCCCGATGACGCCGGCGTGCCCAACATGAAGTACACGTTCGCCGACGCGTTCGCTGAAATCTTGCCGGTCAGCGCGCCGGAGTTCTTCTTCCAGAAAACCACCGAGGGCGAGCTTGAGTTCGCAGTGCCGGGCTACGACGTGACCTCGCGCGACTATCTGGTCAAGCTGTCGTTGCACCAGGCGCCGCTATCGCCGAAGTTGAACATGCGACGCATCTTCAGTGCTCTGGACGACGGCGGTCGCAATGCATTCATGATCGCCCGGTATCTGGCCCTGCGCGGCGATACGCGCGTCACCGACATGGCCGCCTACGCGGCGAACTCCAAGTGGCGGAGCGAGACGCAGGCCGTTGGTGCACAGAATTTTGCGGCCGCCAACCAGCAGGACACGCGTGCCACCAAAGGCATCGATCGCGTCAAGATGCACACGCTGTTCCGTTACGCCGTTCTGAAGGTCATGCGCGAAAACCACATCGATGCGTTCGTGCAGCCCAACCTCACCATACCGCCGGGCAAGACCGGCGGAGCTCAGGAACCTGCCACCGCCGGTCGCGCTGCCAACGGCTTCGCTATCACCGATTTGCTTGGCGTCCCGGAAATCATCGTGCCGGCCGGCTTCAATCAGGTCGTTTACGATCCACAGTTCGCGCTCAGCGACGACAAGAAGAGCTACGCCGCAAAAGCCGGCACTGTGGAATCGAAGCTGTCACATCCGCTGCCGATGAGCATTGAGTATTGGGCGGGGCCTGGCGACGAGCCAGTGGTGCTGAAGATAGCGTCGGCCTATGAAGCAGCAACACATCACCGCAAGCCTCCTGCGGGATTCCCGACGCTGAAGGGTGAGCCCTGATCGTAGGTTCAACCGTTCAATTGCCAGAGCATTGGACCAGAGCATTGAACCAGAGCATTGAACCGGAGCATTGAGCCGGTGGGTTGAGCAAGTGCGCCGCGCGATGCATAGCGTGTGATGTTTCCATCGCACCTGTCACATCGCGCAGCGCCCGATTACTCCAGCTCCGTGGGATCGTTGAACAATACCGGCAGGCGAATGCTGCCGTGTCCTCGCTGCGGGAAACCCGGCGCATTCGGGTCGCCGGGGTCGAGGTTGGATGCGGTGTCATCCGGAGGGAACAGTACCAGCGTGTTGAGAAATTCCATGATGGCGATCTTCGAGACGTCCGGCAGCCCGGCGAACAGGTTGCGCGACTGCTGCGCCTCGCCGCCGTGCCTGAGAATCACTTCGCGAAGGTTGATGCTGCGGCCGTCGTGGCCATAGGGCGCCGTACTGCCCACACCCCACAGTGGTTCGGTCATGAACTGCGTCGTCAGGGTGCCGTTGTAGTTGCGCTCGTGGAACTGTGGCCCGAGATCGTGGCGCTTCAGGTCGGCAAAGAAGTTGCGCACCACGAACGGTTTCAGCAGTGGTCGCTTGACCGTGGGATAGCCGGAGCGATCGTCCTGCTCGGATACCAGCAATGAGGCCGTTGCATACAGTCCGTTGAAAATACCGAGCTGGCGGTCGTACGAAGTCTCCACATCCGCGACGCGGCGGTCGCGATTGATCACCAGATCCTGCACGTGACATGCAGTGCAGCCGATCTGCTTCATCAGGAATTCACCGGCCTTGGTGACGGCGGTCTGGCGGTAGATGCCGGGCTTGAAGTAGTTGAGCAGGTAGAACTCCATGTGATCCACCAGCGAAGTGGGGATTTCGTTGTAGACGTGATCGTTGTCGGGATCCTCGAACGCGGTTTTTGTCAGCGGCGACTGCACGCGATCGAGTGAGCCGTCCAGCACCATGCCGCCGGCGGTCACCGATCTCTGTCCGGCGGCGGCGCGCGTGAGCAAGGGATCGACGGCCTGCAGGCCCATTTCATCGTTGAAGGCGCCGACGATGAATTCACGGATGGAAATCGTCGCTCCCTGCGCGAAGAAGGGCCGCACTCGCAGGTCAGGATCGACACCGCGTACGCCGGAAGTGTCGAGCTTGCCGTCGGGCAATGCGCGAATCGAGCCGTAGCGAATACCTTTCGAGATCAGTTGCCGCGTCACCGGCTGGCGCGCCTGCCGTGCCTGCGCTCGCGCACTCTCGCGGATAGCGCGCAGATCCGTCGTGATTTCATCGCCGAGCATTTCCTGCAGACCGAGCCCGAACAGATGCGGCGCATCGCGGCTATCCGGCCGCGTCACTACGTCACCGCCGAATCCTGCTGCGCCGCGTGGCCGGCCATGACAACCGGCACAACTCTCGACCAGGCCGGCGCCGATCGCGCCTTCGGCGTCGATGTCGCCGATGCCATCGTGCGTGCGTGGGCCAAAGCCCTGCGACAGCGTGAACTTGCGCTGGAACAGTTGCCGGCCGCGGCGGATGGCCCGGGCCGGATCACGCGCGATGATGAAACTCGACGACCCTGGCGTCATCCAGTCGCCAACCCCGGCGCCGATTTCCTCCTGCAATGACTTGAAGATGCCCGAGTGCTCGATATTGGGCGTCTGTGTCTGGTCGGTGAGCTGGGCGCGCGCCAAGGGTGTAAAAAGCAGCGTCACCAGGGCCAGGGCGTGCAGTGGCACGCGCGATCGATACGTATTCATGTCATACCCCTGAAATCGTCGTTTTCTATGTGCCAGATTTTCCCTGTGCCAGAGCCGACGGCGGAACGCTCAGGAACATGCTGTCAAGGTTCCTGACACCCGCGGGCAAGCGTCGCCTCTCGCCGGAGACATCGCAAAGCGCTGGCGAAACCGGACATGCCTGAGCTCGAACGGCTCAAAGCATTGTGTCCACGGCCAGCGGCAACCGCCGGCACCGATGATCAGTAGTGATCTGCGGCGGTCTTTGCTACCGTCACACTTGCGTACCCCGGCGACTGCAACAGACATAACTTCAATGAGCGGACGCAAAGTCATGAGTGGCGAGCCTTCCCAGGTCGAGCTGTCCCCGATCGGACAACAGCTCGGCGGCGAGCAGTTGTTCAACAGGCTGTATGCGGATCTGCATCGCCTTGCGCAGCGCGAGCTGCGCCGCCAGGGCGGCGGGATCACGTTGGGCGCAACTTCGCTGCTGCACGAGGCGTATCTGGATGTTTCCAGCCGCCCCGACACGGCGTTTCCGGATCGGGCGCGCTTCATGGCCTACGCATCACGCGCGATGCGTGGCCTCATCATCGACTACGCGCGCAGCCGCCAGGCGCAGAAGCGCGGCGGCCACTTCGAAATCATGCCGCTGAACACTCAGGGCGGCGGCCCCATCGTCGATGACCTGGCGCTCACCCGCATCAGCGATGGCCTGGAAGAACTCGCCAAGGTGGATCCGCAGCTGGCACAACTCGTCGACCTGAAATTCTTCTGCGGCTTCTCGTTCCAGGAGATTGCCGGGATGCGACAGGTATGCGAGCGCACCGTGCGGCGTGACTGGGAGAAGGCACGCCTGTATCTGAATCGAGCGATGCGGGAGGAAGGTTCGCTTCCTGCTCATGGATAACATCCGCTGGGCGCAACTCAGTCCCTATCTCGACCAGGCCCTGGAACTTGCGCCGGAGGACCGCGACCCGTGGCTGGCTGATCTGCACCTGGAGCATCCCACCATCGCGGTCGAAATCCGCGTGCTGCTCAAGGAACGCGACGCGCTGCATAAGCAGCAGTTCCTTGCACACGATGTGTACGCAGCGCTGTGCCGCGAAGTCACCGCGGGGCACACGATTGGCGCCTACACTTTGCTGGAATTGCTGGGACGTGGCGGCATGGGCTCGGTGTGGCTTGCGCACCGCAGCGACGGACGCTTCGAAGGCAGCGTCGCGATCAAGCTGCTGAATCGCGCCCTGCCGGACAACGACAGCGAACCGCGCTTCCGGCGTGAAGGCAACGTGCTGGCGAGGCTGAATCATCCGAACATCGCTCGCCTGCTGGACGCGGGCGTGACGGCGGACCGGCAGCCTTATCTGGTGATCGAATATGTCGCCGGCCAGCGCATCGATACCTACTGCGACGAGCACCACCTGTCGGTCGAAGCGCGCATCCGATTGTTCCTGGATGTGCTTGCCGCGGTCGTGCACGCACATGCCAAGCTGATCGTGCACCGTGACATCAAGCCATCGAATATCCATGTGTCGACCGAGGGCACGGTCAAGCTGTTGGACTTCGGTATCGCCAAGCTGCTTGAGGGAGATGCGGACACCCAGTCCGTCGAGCTGACTCGTGAAGGTGTTACTGCGCTTACGCCGGAGTACGCGGCGCCGGAACAGATGCTCGGCGGCGAAATCACGACGGCAAGCGATGTGTACGCGCTGGGCGTATTGCTCTACGTGCTGCTGTCGGGACGACACCCCACTCATGACGAGCCAATGGCGCCGGCCGAAAGCGTGCGGACTTTGCTGGAGACTGAGCCGGCGCGGCTGTCGCAAATGCCGGCGGGCACCATAACCGCATCGCATGCGGCGCGACGCAGTGCGACTCCCGAGAGACTGCAGCGCACCTTGCGTGGCGACCTGGAAAACATCGTGGCCAAGGCTTTGCGCAAGCAGCAGTCGGAGCGCTACACGACCGTTGCCGCACTGGCCGAAGACCTGCGCTCATACCTGGCGCGCGAGCCGGTAAGCGCGCGGCCGGATTCATTCGCGTACCGAAGCATGCTGTTCGTGCGGCGTCATCGCCTCGCTGTCGGTGCTGCATCGGCTACTTTCCTCGCATTGATCGCAGGGATAGCCGGCACCATGTGGCAAGCCATCGAGGCCAGCCGCCAGCGCGACGCTGCGCATTTCGAAGCGGCACGAGCCGAGGCAACCAGTCAATTCATGAGCCTCATGCTGGAGGAAGTCGGCCCCGGGGATCGGCCGCCGACGCTGACGGAGCTGCTGGATCACGCGCAGGATCTGCTCGACAAGCAGTATGGCGACGATCCGCGTTTCGTTTCCACCATGCTGGTGGAGCTGTCGCGACGCTACACGGACACGGGTCGCAATGAAAAAGCACTGACTACATTGGCGCGAGCGACGGACATCGCGCAGCAACTGAACGACGATGCGCTGCTGGCGCGCTCTTTGTGCACGTCGGCATACACGCGCTTCCTCGCCTCGATACCGGACCATGCGGAACAGGAACTGGAGCGGGCTACCGCCGCGCTGCGGCGAATGCGCAACCCGTCCGTCGAACTGCGAGTCGAATGCCTGCGAGCACAGGCCAGCCTTGCGCAATACAAGAGCGATCTACCGACTGCCCTGGCGTTGCTGAAGTCCGCGCATGAACTTCACGAGCGCAGCGACGACACTCGCGGCCTTGAATACACGTCCGTGCTCGTCGACATGGGCGGGATCTACCTGCGCAGCGGCCGTCTGCCCGAAGCATATGCGACGACCCTGCAGGTCGCGCAGGCGTTCGATCGCAACGGTCGCGCAGGCACGATGGGCAAGGTGACCACCCAGGCCAATCTTGCAGTCATTCTCAGTAATATGGGCGAAGTGCTCGCGGCCTCGCGCTTGCAGGAGCGCGTGCTGCAGCGGATCGCCGTGCTGCAGGCATCCGACTCATCTCGTGTTTCATACGCCATCAACTACGCCAGCTCGCTGACGCGCCTTGGGCATCCCGAGGCTGCGCTGGGATTGCTGGCGGGCTTGAGCAAGGCATCCGTGCAGGAAAACGGCATGAACTGGCTGGGCGGCTACGAATTTCAGCAGGCCCGCGCGCTGTTCGCCCAAGGCAATGTGGCGGATGCGGAGTCGCACATGCAGGAAGTCGAACGCTTGTGGCTGCTGGACGCGAGCCGCAATGCATCGTACCTGCGGGGTTTTGCGATTCAACGGGTGCGCATGGATCTACAGGCGGGCAACGTGGATTCGGCCCGGCAGCGTGTCGATTCGCTGTTGCGTGAATTGAAGTATCCGGAAGTGAAATCAGGCGCCGCTGTCCGCAACGCCCTGATAGTTGCCGCCACAGTGTATCTGCAAGCGGGAGACATGCAGAAAGCGGATGAGTACGCGACGGCGGCATATGAAATTGCGCGGCAGGTGGCCCGTCTCGCCGATGCAAGCGCGGACGTGGGCGAGGCAGCGTATCTGCGCGCCAGAGCCCAGCAGGCGCTCGGGCATGCCGAGTCGGCAGCATCGTTGTTCAAACAGGCTGTGAAATCGCTAGGCAACGGCTTGGGCCATGACCATGCATTGACACGCGAAGCTGCGGATGCACTCGCGCGCTTGCAAGCCGGCTGATGCTCTTCGCCAGCGACGCTGCGAATCATCCGCTATCGAACACTACGGCTGCACTACTTCAAGCTGTCGCGACCCGCAGCGAGTTCAATCCACGCATTGCCGGCAGGTAGACATTCACGTCGCGTCCATCATCGAGCAGCTTCAGGTTCGGAAACGCCTGCAGCAAACTCAGGATCGCGCGCGACCCGACCTTGCGCGCCATCATGTTGCCGATGCACACATGCACGCCGGCGGCAAAACTCAGATGCGGATTCGGCTGCCGGCCGATGTCGAAGCGATGCGGGTCGGTGAACTTCTCCGGATCGAAGTTGGCGGCGGTCAGCACGGGCACGACGAACTCACCGGCTGCGATGCGTTGCCCGGCAATTTCCACGTCCTCCAGCGCTTTGCGGCTGTTGGCGACCAGTACCGCGCCCGTAGTGCGAAGGATTTCCTCGAATGCCGAGCCGGCCAACGCCGGATCGGCGAGCAGTCGTTGCGCCTGATCGGGATGTTCAATGAGTTGGCGCAACCCGATGGCGATGGCGGTCTTGGTGGTGTCGCTGCCGCCGGCGAGCAGGATGGTGGTGGTCACCGTCATTTCGCGCAGGCTCAATGGATCGGCCGCATTCGCCTGCGCCTTCACCAGCTCGCTGATGATGTCGGTGCGCGGCTCGCGACGGCGCTCCTCGATGAGCGCTTCGATGTAGTCGGTAAGCGATTGCGCCGACGCATCCGTCTCGTCGAGCAATGCATCCGTGGGTGGCGTCGGTGCAAGCAGTTTGAACAGAACCGCCAGCCAGCTGCTGAAGCGGACATGATCTGCGCGCGGCACCCCAAGCAATTCGCAGATGACAGTGTTGGGAATCTTCGCGGCGTAGTCAGCCACGATATCGAAGCTGGCGCGGCCGCGCAGCGCTTCCAGCATGCCGGCGATCACTGTTTCCACGTACTCGTCGCTTTTGCGCAGCACCGGTCCGGTGAAGCTGCCCTGCACCTGGCTGCGAATACGCGTGTGCAACGGCGGATCGATGTTGGACAGCGCGTCCGCGAGGAACTGCAGCGCTGCGCTGCGCTTGAAGCGGGGCTCCAACTGCAACAGGTAAGGCGCGCCGAAAGATTTCGAGCGCAGCACTTGATAGCAGTCCGCCCAACGAAACACGTACCACATGCCGCTGTCCCGATCGCGCCAGATCGGCGTCAGCGCGCGAATCCGGTCGTAAACCAGGTGCGGATCGCGTTTTCCCTGCGGGGTCTGGGCATAGTGCAGCAGTTCCTGCGGTCCAAGCGTGGCGTCGATGGTCATCGTCGATTCCTCTTCAGCGCCCGGCGCCGTGCTGCAGATAGGCGCTCACGTCGCGTACGTTCTGCTCGGTCAGAATTTCCGGAAACATTCTGGGCATCGGCGGCTTGGGACTCTTGATGTACTCCAACGTCGCCGCGAAGTCGCGTCGAGACTTGAGATCAGCCAATGAATGCCCGGCGACCAGACTGCCATCTGTCCCATGACAAGCTGTGCAAACCTGCACGTACAGATCGCGACCTCGCGCTACGTCGGGTGTGCCGGCCGTTGCGCCTCCAGCAGCAGCGGACGCCGGCGCGGCGGCTTTTCCATGCAGTGCGAGAATGACGATGGAAGGAATACCGGTGGCCGCAGTGGCACTGCGTGACACACTGCCGGACGCAAATGCCACGTACTGCGTGCCCGCAATCTCGTAAGTGACGACGCCTCCCGACAACGCGCCACCCGTCGGAAGTTTGTTGAGCAATGTGCCGGTCTTGCTGTCGAGCGCGAGAAAATTGCCGGCCTGATCGCCGGTGAACGTCACGCCACCCGCCGTGGGCGTCACGCCCGCTATGACCGGCTGCTCGGCACGAAAGACCCAGCGAATCGCGCCGCTCTGCGCATCCAGCGCGGTCACGGTTCCTGCGGGAACATCCGCAGGATCGGGTTGCACGATACCGCCAAAGTCGACACGCGGCGGTGCGTAGACCGTCGGTGCGGGGAAGAGCTTCATGCAGCCGCCTTCGCGTGTGCCGACCAGCAAGGTGTCATTGAGCCGGTCGAGTGCCGGTCCGTTCCATGCGATGCCGCCGGCAAACCCCGGACACACGTTCGTCCCGGCCGCGGTGGCGGGAGCGCCGTGATTCTCCATGCGCGTCACCGCGGTGCGAAAGATCGGCTTGCGAGTGTCGCGGTCGATGGCGATGACGTAGCCATTCTTGCCCACGAATGCGGCCACGTCGCGAATCTTCGCGCTGCGAAACAGCACCGGCGCGGCAGCGAGATCGAAATCATGGGTATCGCCCGCCACGGCCTGATACCACCACTTCAGCGCGCCGCTGCGCGCATCAAGCACGACGAGCGAATTGGTGAACAGGTTGGCGCCGGGGCGATACGCGCCATCGATGTCGGGCCACGGATTGCCCACGGGCACGAACAGCTCGCCGGTAGTTGCATCCAAGGTCATGGCGCCCCAGACGCCGCCGCCGCCGGTCTTCGCCGACTCCGGTCTATGCCACGTCTGCGCACCGATTTCCTTGCCCATGGGAATCGTGTTGAAGCGCCACAGCTCGCGTCCTGTCGCCGCGTCGTATGCCATGACGCGCCCGCGAATCCCGGCGTCACCGCCGCCGATGCCCATGTAGACAACGCCCTGCCACGCCAGCGGCGCGGCGGATGCGAACTCGGATAGGCGCGGCGAACCGATGGCATTGGACCACAGCAGCTTGCCAGTTGCGGCATCCAGCGCAATCAGGCGGCCGTCGCCCGTGCCTCTGAAAACGCGCCCGTCGAGCACTGCCGGCCCGCGACTGGACTGCCGCAGTTCCTCGTCTTCGGGCGTGTACGTGTGACGCCAGCGCAGCGCGCAGTTCACAGCATCCACCGCAACCGTCTGCCGCCCGGTGTTCGTGTAGATCACACCGTCGACGACGATGAGTCCGGCGGTGAATGCCGTAGGGCCATCGACCTTCATTCGACACACTTCGCCGAGCTGCGCGGCATTCTGCGGCGTCACCTGCGTGAGTGGCGAGAAACGTTGCCCGTCGAGGCGATTATTGAAGTTCAACCACTGCGCGCCGCCCGTGGCGGACGCCGACGGCGGAGTCTGTGCAGCGCTCATGGGTGCCGCTGCGACGACAATCAGCGCCGCTGCGCCCGCGATCACGGCGCTCAGCCTCGTCAGCGCCATTCTATTTCTCCAACCGGACGCGCCAGATCTCGCCCTTCTCCGCCTCCGAAATGTAGAGCGCCTTATCGCCGCTGACGACGAGGTTGGTGACCATCGGGCCGGCGCCCGGCGGCAAGCGAATCGAACCGAGCGGCCGGCCATCGTTCGCAAACACCGACACTTCACTCGCGCCGAAAATCGCGGCGAACAGGCGGCCCTGCGAGTCGACTGTCATGCCGTCGGCGCCGACGCCGCCAACGGTGTAGGCGTACACGTAAGTGAGCGCGAAGCTGCCCTGCGCCGTCGGCGCCGGCAATGCGAGGATTCGCTTCGCCGCAAATTCAGCCACCAGCACGTTGCGCCCGTCCGCAGTGATGGCGATACCATTCGGAAAGGCGATCGCGTCCGACAACAACTGCGGCTTGGTTGCGGCCGGCGGCAGATAAAAGACGCGGCCGTTCGGGCGCGCCAGCGAGGAGCCGCCTGGAACGGTGAAATAAACCCCGCCGTTCGCGTCGAAGACGAGATCGTTGAGCCCGGTGAGCGGCTTGCCATCGAAGCTGTCGACCACCACCGCAGTCGCGGCAGTGCGCGTATCGAATGTCAGCAATCCCTTGCTGCCGGCAATGAATAGTCGCCCATCCTTGTGGAACTTCGCGCCGTTGGGCAGGCCGCCGGTCTTGCCCCGTTCCACGCACTCGCCGCGCGTTGAAATATTGAGTATCCGATCGCCGGTGACGTCGAGCGCCCATAACCCGCCGTCGGGTGCGACCGTCATGCCTTCCAGAAATCCGCCGCAGGTGGCGAACTTCTCGACGCGGCAGGCGTCGCAGACTTCGGCTGCAGATTGATCCGCCGCAAACGCGGCGGGCGCTGCCGCAAGCAACGCGAACAGCACAGAGCGTACGTTGAGCATCGTGAATCCCGTTACAGGTGACTAAGTGGAGGTGAGCATCGATTTGATGCCGTCGATATCCGCAAACCGCAGCGATCCGCTGGGCGCTTCGGCGTTCATCTGCGTCACCGTCGCCCCCAGCTTACGTAAGCCGTCGGCCACTTTGGCGCGATCGAACGCGGCGACTTTGACGCCGTAGCTATCCACGCCAGGTTCCTCGCCCGCGGCAATTTTCCGCAGACCCAGGCGCACCTTGTCGCCGTCCGTGAACCAGACCATGCCTGATTGGCGGCTGCTTGGAATCAAGCCAAGCATTTTCCGATAGAACTGGGCTGACGCTTCGGGATCGGTGACGCGCAGCATGACGTGGTCGAAGCCCGTCGACTTCACCAGCGCCGGGCCGGAATACAGGCTGGGCATTTTCGTCACCTCCCCCACCGACATCTGCTCGTCGCGTGCGCCCGCGACTTGTATCGCGATGGCATCCTTGTCGAAGAAGATGCCGCCGGCGACGGCCTTGATACCTTCGCGCTCCAGCGCAGCGCGCCATGCCGCTCCGTCGTGCGCGACGGCCCCGACGCACAGGTGGTCGATCAACGGTTGCGTCTTCCCCATCGAGCCCAGCGTGCCGAGCTTCCCGATGGCGATATCGCCCGCATCCACCGACGCGTCGCCCGGCTTGAAGGATATGAAGTAACGTACGGCAGGCTGCTTTTCGCCATAGACGCTGCTGCCACCGAACACACGACTGTAGAACTCGGCGGATTTCAGCACGTCACGCACCGAGATGCCGATGTGATGCACGAGCGAGGTGATACGCAGCGGCAGGGCAAACGCGCCCGCGCCGTCGGCCGCTTGCGCTGCTGCCATCGATGCCGACAGCGGCTGTACCGCGATGGCGGCCGCGGCAAGACCCAATTGCGTCAGCACGTCGCGCCTCGATACGCCCACGGCGTCGCGGTGGCGGAATGAATCGCGTGCGCCTGTCATTGTCGTTCTTGCTCCTGCGACCGCACTCCCCGGTGCGAAGAAGCTGCGAGCCTACTACGGGGGCTCGCGGCGCGCGGAGCGCGACCGCTAATCGTCGTTATTAGCGCCGCTCATAATCTCGTCCGGCTGAAAGCGCGGTACGCCGCCGGGCGATGCGCTCTGAAAACACTCCGCCACCAGCTTGCGAAACCAGACGTGCGTGCGATCGGTGTGGAAACGCCCGTGCCAGAACTGCGACACCTCGAAGGACGGAAACTCGAACGGCAAGGGAAACGACCGCAGATCCTCGTGGCGGCGCCAAGCCGGCGCCATGTCCTGCGGCACGGTGGCGATCAACGACGGATCGCCGTCCAGAAGGAATGGGATGACCAGATGATGTTGCGTGGTGACGACCACATTGCGCTGCAGCTTGTGCTTGGCGAGCACCTGATCCACTGCGGAGATGCCGCCCAGCACCGGCACAATCGCTACATGCGCGGCCTGGCAGTACGTCTCAAGGCTCAATTCCTCGCCGCCATGTACGCGCCGGTTCGCGAGCACGATCGATGAGCGGGCGAACAACTTCTGCTGGTAGATCTCGACATTCCCTGGCGGATACCCACTGATCGCGAGATCGGCTTCGCCCGATTCGAGCAAGGCGTGAACGTCCGCGATCTGCGCGTGCAGGGTGTGGACCGTGGACTGCGGCGACTCCTTGCGCACCGCGGCAATGAGCGAGGGCAGCACGGTCAACTCGCCCAGGTCGCTCATGCAGATCGTGAACGTACGGCCCGCGCTTTCCGGTTCGAAGCGCGCTTCGCTCAGCAAGCCCTTGCGCACCAGGCCAGCAATCTCGCAGACGGTGTGCGAAAGCTCGATGGCGCGCGGCGTAGGCACGACGCCGCCGACGCCGCGCGAAAACAGCGGATCGGCGAAGAACACCCGCAACCGCTTCAGCGAATGGCTGACGGCACCCTGCGTCAGATTCAACGACGTCGCTGCGCGCGTGACGCTCTGATACCTGAGCAGCGCATCGAACACGAAGATCAGGTTCAAATCCAGCTGGCCGATGCGGTCTTTTGACATTGCGTGGGGTGGCGCGGTTACTTGCCCGGCTCCTGGTGCGCATTCGCCGGCTGCGGTGGTCCGCCCATTCCCGGCAGCGGCGGCGCGTTCTTCAGTTCATTGGCGCGCGCGACGATGAATGCGCGCAGCGCCTGCGTATCTTCCGGTTTCAGAGTCTGCGCGAACGAAGCCATGCCACGATCCTTGAGCACGCCGTTCAACACCACCTGGTCGAATCCTTCCTGCGTGTGAAGCATCGGAGTGCGAGTGAGATCCGGGAAAGTCGCGCCGCGCGTCTGTCCATTCTCGCCGTGGCAAGCCGAGCAGTACTTGGAATAGAGCCCCTGCCCTGCCTTTACGACCGCGGCGCTCGCCGTTGCAGGCGGCGGAGCCAGCGGTCGCGGCACAAATTCTTTCACAGGCGGCAATTCGGTCTTGCCGTTCAGCGCGAACACCAGCAGGCGCGAATAGTTCGGCGCGTAGTAGCCGCCAAGCGTACTGCCGCCGACGCTTGCTGCGATGTACTGATGGCCGTCGAGTTCATACGTGATCGCGCCGGCGAGCGCGCCCGTCTGTGTGGGCATGCTCCAGAGTTTTTCGCCCGTGCGCGCGTCGAATGCGCGGAACTCCTGCGCGCTGCCGCCGCCTTGGAACACCAGGCCGCCTGCAGTTGCCAGCGCGCCGCCGGTCGGGCCTTGATTGATATCGCTGCGCCACACTTCCTTGCCGGCGATGGGATCCCAGGCGGTGATGTAGCCGACGAAGTCGCTCTTCGCGGCGGGATTCTTGCGATAGAAAGTGAACGGCGCGCCAAAGTCGATGCCCAGGTTGTAACCCACGGCGCTCGGTTTGTAGTTCGGATCGACGACCCACGGAAAGTAGGCGTGCTGCGTCGGGATGTACATCAGGCCCGTCTCGGGGCTGTATGCGTTCGAGTGCCAGCCATGCCCACCCTGCGCGCCCGGCAGACCATTGAAGGGCTTGCCTTGCGAGTAGCGCGCTTCGGGCCGGACTCGCGGCCGGCCGGTTTTCATGTCGACGCCATCGGCCCAGTTCACTTCCGTGAACGGTTCGGCGCGCAGCAACTCGCCGCTCGCCGCATCCAGCATGTAGAAGAAACCGTTCTTGCACGGCTGCATCAGCACGCGGCGTTCCTTGCCGTCCAGCGTCAAGGTCGCGAGCATCATGGGGCTGGCCGCGTCGTAATCCCAGGTGTCGGCCGGTGTCGCCTGGTAATGCCAGACGTATTCGCCGGTCTCCGCCTTCACCGCCATGATGGAATCGAGATAGAGATTGTCGCCGCCGTGCGGGTCGCGATCGCGCGCGTTCCACGGCGTGCCGTTGCCCGTGCCGAAGTAGACCAGGTCGGTGCCGGGATCGTAGACGATGGCGTCCCACACGGTACCGCCGCCACCGAGCTTCCACCATTCGCCGCTCCAGGTCGCCGCGGCCTTTTCCATCGCCGCGTTCTCGAAGCCGTTCTTGGGGTCGCCGGGGACGGTATAGAAGCGCCACAGTTGCTTGCCGGTTTCGGCGTCGAACGCGCCGATGTAGCCGCGCACGCCGAACTCGCCGCCGGAATTGCCGATCAGCACTTTGCCCTTCACGACGCGCGGCGCGCTCGTGATGGAATAGCGGTAGGTGGGCAAGTCGCGCTTGTCTGCGTCGATGGTCAGCACGGACCACGCTTCCTGGCCGGTCTTCGCGTCGATCGCCACGAGCCGGGCGTCGAGCGTGCCGACGAAAATCTTGCCGTGCCACGCGGCGATGCCGCGATTCGCCAGGCCGCAGCACACCTTGATCGCCCATTCGCCCGGCACTTTCGGATCGTATTGCCACAGTTGCTTGCCGCTCTTGGCGTCGAACGCGTACACCTTGCTCCAGGCGGTGGAAACGTAGATGACGCCGTCGATGTACAGCGGCGTTCCCGTTTGCGCCAGGTTGGTGTCGTAGTCGGCGAACCAGTTCAAGCCCAGCTGTTTGACGTTGTCCTTGTTGATCTGGGTGAGCCGGCTGAAGCGCTGCTCGTCGTACGTGCCGCCGTAGGTCAGCCACTGTGCGGGCTCGGCCGCGGCGTTCAGCAATCTTGCGGCCGTCACGTTGGCCGCAGCAGCAGCGGTAGCAGCGGCGCCAGCGGGCTCGGCATTCGCCGCCGTGGCGGCACTCTCCCGACGCTGGCAACCCGCGAGGCAGACACATAGCAAGGCCGCAAGGCCCAAGGTCCAAGCGCGCAGCATCAAGGCAACCTCCCCCGTCGTTACTTGTTCGAGTCGGCCGGCATTTTATCCGACCGGCGCGAGCGTACACCGCCGACAGCGACGCAGTTCATTTCCCTGTGGTGCGAGTGAAGTCCCGCCAAAAAAGTGGCGCTGCGCCGAGGCCTCCATTAGCGGGGCGGTGATTCTCAGACGAAGCCGATCATCCGTCCGGCGAACGCGACCGCGAACCAGCAGCTGAGCGACAAGACCACGCTGGCCCTGGCGAAGGTCGGATGCGGCGCGGCGCGCTTCGCGACCTTGCGAAACAACACCGCCTGCACTATCACGGCGAACACCACGAGCGTCATCTTCAGGCCGAAGGCCCAGTTGTAGTAGTACAGCTTCGGCGTCACGATGAACATCAATGTGCCGCTGAATGCCGTCAGCGTCAGCCCCGTCCACATCAGCCGCGATGCTTCCGCCGCCACCTGCGGCACGGTTTGCTGGTTCAGAACCCAGCCAAGCAGCCGCAGGCTGATCAGCACCAGCGACGCCAGAAACAGGATCAGGCCGATAACGTGAACGATCTGCAGGCTCGCCCCGACGAGATGGTCCGTCTTGCTGATCGCGTGAGCCACGGCGCTGTTCTGGATCGCGTTCAATACATCGAGCGTGGACATACGACCTTCAGGGCCAGGTGGGCAGATAAGGGATGAGGCGGCCGAAGACGATCACCAGCGTCCACAGGCCCAGCGACGCGAAGCCGGCGTAGCGAAAGCTCCACGGCGGCGCCAATTGATCGACCGCGAGCGCGTGGCGCTTGGCGATCACGAGTTCGAAATACAGCGCGTTGCTGCCGGCCAGCGCGATGAACAGCAGCTTGAACGCGAACGCCGGACTCTCCAGCATGCGCGCCGCAGACGACCAGAACAGCAGGCCTCCCGACAAGAAGATCGCGACGAAGCCGCCGAGCACCCACGGCCGCAGGTGCTGCAGTACGGTGTTCACCGGCACGCGCCGGAACAGGACGTCCATCAGCCGCAGGTCAGTCATGAAGATCAGCCCGACGGCGATCGACAACCCGATCAGGTGCACACCTTCGATGATGGGATACGCGTAGCGCGATTCTGCGATGGCCACGCCGATGGTGGACCCTTCGATGCGCTCGGCGAGTGCGAGCAGAGTTGCGATGGACGGGCTCATGGCTGCTTCGTCCGGATCACTGCGACGTTGCCGAACGGACCGTTGTTCTCGACGCAGATGCGTTCGTAGTGCTCGTGCAGCGGCTCCCCGTGCGGCGTGTTCGCCAGCGCCACATCGTAGTGCCAGTCGTCGATCGCGTCGTCCAGCGAGTATTTTCGCGCCGGGATGGTCGCCGTCCAGGGCCGCGTGTACACGTCCGGATCGGTGAACGTGGCCACGTAGTTGTAGCGCTTGCCCGAGTTGTCGAAGATGTAGCGCTCTTCGACGTGCACCTTCTCGCTGGCGAATTCGCCGGTGCGGCCGAACAACGCCTTGGCGTTGTTGTTGGTCACGTCGACAACCAACGTGTTGCCTTCCCAGTGGCCGCGCGAGTCGGCATTCCACAGCTTGATCGCCTCGGGCAGATGCGGCTTGCCGTCGAGGTGAATGACCCGCGTGCCCGAGCCGAACAGAAACAGCACGTAGCCCGGATACTGGCGGATCTCGTAGCCGTGCCAGAAGAACGACTTCGGCACGCCGGCCGGCGCACAGCGCGCTAGCGGTTCGATGTACTGCGGCTGCGTGGGGTTATGGAAGTTATGCAGGAATTCCTGCTGTTTGGCGCGCGCCCACGGCTGGAACGGCACTTCGCCGTCGGGCGGATCGCTGACGCGGCTTGGCGCGCGTTCGTTGCGTGGTCCGAGCGGCCGCGCGCGCGGCGACGGGTCGCCCGGTGTGCCGCCTTGGGGATCGGTCCAGTTGTTATGATTGGCGATGGTGTTCGACCACTGCCCTTCGATGTTCGGTTGTCCGTCGGCCAGCCGCGATCCGGTCCATTTGCCGGATTGAATCGCCGGGAACGAAGTTTCCCTTTGAATTGCGCCGCCCGCCTGCTGCGCCATGCTCACCGCGGTGCCAAGCAAAAGTGCAGTGCCGAGGACGCACCATGAGCGTCGATTCCATCGTTTAGCCATGATGTTGCTCAATCCTGCGCCGGTGGGTAGTACTTGTCGTAGCCCAGCGTGAAGCAGTAGTTCTCGATCAATTGGAAATCCTTCTCGCGGTGGCGGTGCAGGATCACGCTGATATTCCACGCGCGGCTGAACACTTGCGGATCTTCGAGCGTGGCCTGGTACTCGATCGTGTTTGCATCGAGAAACTTCCAGCGCTCCACGACGTGCAGCTGCGTGCTGTGAAAGTTGCCGGCGCGATCCAGCCAGGTCTCGTCGTTGAAATCGGTGACGTCCACGATCAGCGTGTCGCCGTCCCAGTGGCCGCGCGAATCACCCATCCAGAACTCGTTGTCCGTCTGCGCCGGATGCAGCGTGCCGTTCGTATGAATGGTGCGCACCGACTGGCCGAACTGATAGACCAGCGTCAGATCCCGCGCACGCTGGAAGATCTGGAACGGTTCGGGATAGTAGATGCCGCGCGGCACGCCCAGCGTCCAGCACTTCAAGCGCGGGTCTTGCGTGTCGCGCGCGGCGAAGTTGTTCATCTTCTGCTCCAGCGCCGCGGGCAGATAGGGAATGACGCCACCGACGACGATGCCCGCGCCGGGCGGCGCATCGGCACGCGTCGAATGCGGCTCGAGGTCGTAGTCCGCCGCACTGGTGGTCTGCCAGATGCCGGAAAAATCAGGCTTGTCGTTGAGGCGCGGCAGCTTCTCCGCCGCAGTCGACCACGCCGGCAGCAATGCGAAGCTCACTAGCACAACGGTGATTGCCCGCACGTCATTGCGTCCTGTTGGCAGCGGGACTGTCCTGGGCCCCGCCCGTCTGGAACACGCGCCCATCGGCGAGCTGTATCGTCACCGAATAGCCGAACGCCCCGCCGTTCTTGGCGCGATAGCCTTTGATATGCACTTTGCTGCCCACGGCCACGTCCGCTTTGGTCAGCCCCTTGCTCGCCAGCTGATTCGGCGCGCCGAATTCCACGCCCCAATTCGTCGTCGTGCCGTCCGATTCCTTTACCAGGAAGTACAGCCAGCTGTGCGGATTGACCCATTTCACCTTGGTGACGGTGCCCTGCAGGTCGATCGGCTGATCGGCGTCGAACTCGGCAGCGAAGGCGTGATGCGCCGACGCCGGGGCCGGCGCGGCGGCCAGGCCAGTCAGGCTCGCCGCAACCAAGAATGTCCTCAACATTGAATCTCCCTCCGCTAATCGAGATACGACCGCTCGAAGCCTTGCAGCTGAGCGACGCTCGCGTTCCGAGCTGGCGCGAATCTAGGGTTCGGCCCGGAAGTCGCCAAATGCCAAGTTGTTATCAGCCGTCGCTGGAAAAGGATGTGATCGATTTGTAACTCGGCGCGTACCGCGCGACGGCGCACGGTGACTTTCGAACGCCGCCCCGCGTATCCCGCGTTACCGCGCGACAACCATGCATCGAATCGCGTGGGACGCGGGCTGCGCCGGGCTCGGCAATCCGCGCAGTTCGCGCAGCCGCTCCTTAGTTGGTATCCTGAACCGCAACGAGTGTGCGTGTCCGGCGAGGTGCAGCGCGCGATCGAACGTGCCGGCTACCGCGGACTCGTATCGGGGCAATGGTTTGAAAAGGATGACTCGCTTGATTACATTCAGGTCTCCGTGGTCTATCACGACAACGCGACTTGTAGGTCGTGTCCTGCGCCAGCTCGCAGGTATTCCTGCCCGGGTGCGCGGCGAGTGACGCGATTTCGCTGGGGCATATTCGGCACGGGCGCCATCTCCGCGAAGTTCGTCGCCGGCCTCGCGGCAGCGCGCGACGCCGAAGCAACTTTCGTCGCCTCCCGGTCGCTTGCCAGAGCGCAGACGTTCGCTGCCGGGATGGGAATAGGCCGTGCGATCGCAGGTTACGCCGCAGCTGTGGCTGACGGTGGCGTCGATGCCATCTACATCGCTACACCACCCTCGGAGCATGCTGCGCATGCACTGCTTTGCATCGAGGCCGGCATCCCCGTGCTCATCGAGAAACCCTGCGCGTCCAGCGCAGCGGAAGCTTCGCGGATCGCCGCTGCGGCCCGGTCGAAATCCGTGTTCGCCATGGAAGCGATGTGGACGCGCTTTCTTCCGGCCGCACAGGCGCTGCGAGACAAGCTGGCGACACGCGAGGTGGGTGAAGTCCGGCTGGTCTCGGGCAACTTCGGAACCTCGCAGACACCGGATCGCGCGAACGGGATTTTCAATCCGGCACTTGGCGGCGGAGCGCTCGCGCACCTCGGCGCCTATCCCCTGTCGCTCGCGCAGTGGCTGTTCGGCTCACCGACGCTGGTGCAAGCCATCGGCACGCTCGGAGCTACGGGTGTCGACGAGGATGCAGCATTCCAACTGCAGTATCCCGCCGGCGTGATCGGATCATTCTTCGTCAGCGTCCGCGCATGGGCGCCCGACGACTTCAACGTGATGGGCACCGCAGGCATGATCGGCGTGCGTGGTTCGATCGTGCGGCCCTATGGGCTGGAGGTCTCGCACGAAACGCCGCGCCGTCCCGAAGAGGCGCAGTTCGGTTGGAAGGCGCGTCTGCGCCAGCATGGCCTCGTTCACCACATCGCGCAGCGCACCGGTCGCTCGAGCCGCGGCCGCGGTAACCGGCTCGACTATCGCTATGCGGGCAACGGTTATCACTACGAAGCGGACGAGGTGCGCGCCTGCGTCGAACGTGGCGCCGGTGAAAGTTCGATCATGCCGCTGAACGACAGCATCTCGGTAGCTTCCACCACGGACGCGATCCGCACGGCGATTGGAAGTCAGACAGCCGCGGGGAAAGATCCGCAATGAAGATCGCCTACGTCGGCTGCGGGTACGTGTTCGACATCTACATGCGCACGAGCTGGGCGCATCCGGAGCTGGAGATTTGCGGCGTCTTCGATATCGACACGGCGCGCTCGAATACGGTCGCGCGGCACTATGGGTTCAACGTCTACCCGAGCTACGCTGCCCTGCTCGCCGATCCTGCGGTGGAAGTCGTCGTCAACCTGACCAGCATCCGCTCGCACTACGACACTGTCAGGCGCGCCTTGGAAGCCGGCAAGCACGTCTACTCCGAAAAGCCGCTGACCACCGACCTTGACCAGACCCGCGAGCTGTTTGCGCTCGCGCAGGCCCGCGGACTGGTGCTGACGGGCGCTCCCTGCAATCTCTATTGCGACGCGGTCAGCACGCTGTGGAAGGCCGTTCGCGATGGCGCCATCGGCAAGCCGGTGCTGGTCTATGCCGAGCTCGACGACAATCCCGCCCACTTGATGAACATCGAGAAGATGCAGAGCCCGACGGGTGCGCCCTTCCCCTACGTCGAAGAGTTCCAGGAAGGCTGTACCGTCGAGCATGTCGCGTACCACCTTGTATGGATCTGCGCCATGTTCGGGCCGGTGGTTGCCGTGACTGCGTTTTCCCAGGCACTGGTCGAGCATAAGACCGATACGCCGCTCTCACCCGCCGACACGCCGGACTTCTCCGTCGGCTGTCTTACCTTCGCCAACGGCGTCGCGGCGCGTATCACCTGCAGCTGGGTCGCGCCAAGAGACCATCGAATGCGCATCATCGGCGAGCAAGGCGAGATCAGCGCGGACAACGCCTTTCACGATCAGGCGCCCGTCCATCTCGAACGCTTTTCCAGGGTCAGCCTCAGTGCCCGCAAGGCCTATACCGCCCGCACCCAACCGCTGATCGGCCGGATTTTCGGCATCGGCGGGCGCCGGCTGCCGCTGCTGCGCCGCTGGAAATCCCATGCGGTGGAGGCCGAACGCGGCGTCGGCCGCTCGCTCAAGCACAAGTTCGTCAGCTGGCTGCGTCGCCGCGAGATCTATGCTCAGGACAAGTTGCTGGGCATCGCCGAGATGGTTCGCGCGATCCGCGAGGGGCGGCCGCAACCGATGTCCGCCGATTTCCAGATGCACCTCAACGAACTCACGTTGCTGATTCAGCGCGCCGGACCGCACGGCGTCACCACGAAACCTACCACCAGCTTCAAGCCGATGGAACCGCTGCCGGACGTGGTGGACAACCCGCGGAACTATCGCACCAGCTATCGCCCGCGGTTCTTCGAAAAAAAGCTGGGCGGTGTCGTGGAGACCTTGCAAAAACGTTGAAGGCAAGCGGCAGCAGCGCTGCTGGACGGCTTGGCCAGGAGAATGCGTGCGATGCAGTTGCTTGCGATGCGCTGGGCACTCGCTTTACTCCCGGTGGCGCTATGCGTCGCGGGCCTCGATGCGGCGCGCGCGGCAAATGCGCAGCCTCCCTATCAGGTCGATCTGCGCGTCGTCGATGCGGGGCTCGAGGCCGAGTTCCGGCTTGGGTCGGCGACGGACGAGTTTCGTTTCGATGCGCTGGCCGATGAAATTCGTGCTCGCTCCTGGAGCGTGATCACCTGCAATCTGGTGCTTGACCAAGACAGCATTCGCTCGCGCAAGCAGCGCAAGTTTTCGCGCTTCACGCTGTTGATCCGGCCCGATCCCGCGGGTCATGACCAACCTTACCCGGTTTTGCAGCGAGTCGGCGCTGACGGCTACCTGCTGTACACGCCGCACCTGCTCACATCGACGATGAATGCGGCGCCACAGATTCGTGTCCGGCTGCGCCGGGGACTTATCGCGTTGGCCGGTGGCGGCAAGCACCCGAAGCGCGAGCCGTTGCAGTTCCTGCCCACGGATCGCTACGTGTTCATCGGACCCATCGACTACGTCAGCCTGCAAGCGCACAGCGCCACTGTCGCTCCACCAGAAATGCCAGCGTGGCTTACGTTGACGGCGATCAATGCAATGGAACACGTGGTCACGCAGTACGCACAACGATTGGACGAGCGCCTGTCCACTTCACCGCTGCTCGTGCTTCAACACTCCGATGAGGGTGCCGATGCGCTATGGCGCGGCGACACGACGCCGGGTTACACGATCTCCCTGCGCTTCTCCGGCAGTGCGTGGCGACAGAATGCCCCGCCGCTGCGCGCGATCGTGACAAGCTTCATCGCACACGAGGCTTTTCATTTCTGGAACGGCGAGGCCGCGCTCTCGCGCGACAGCGCAACGCAGCCGTGGCTGCATGAAGGCAGCGCCGAGTACGCCGCCGAATCCATCGGCATGGACGGGCGGGAACCCGGCCCGGCGCCGGTCATGCAACAGCTCGAGGAATGCAGGAGCGCATTGCAGGACGCGCCATTGGCCGGACAAGCGGGGCGCAGCGGTCTTGCGCCCTACTCGTGTGGCGCGCTCCTGTTTCGCGCGGCCGACCACGCAACGAAGCCAGCCACCGAGTCCGGCTTCTTCGAGTTATGGCGCAGGATTTTGCAGCGCAGCCGCGCGCAAGGCGGCGTTTATGGCGTGAACGAATTGCGCGACCTGCTGGCCGGGCCGCATACCAGACCGGAAGCGACCGAGATTTTCGATCTGATCCTGGGCGGCGGCGCCGATCGTTGGCAGACGATAGCGCAAGACCTCCACGCCCTCGGGATCGAATGACTCAAGCGTGAATCCACAACGCGCTGTCCGCGAACTGCTCGCCGCGCCACCAGTTCGGCGCCCCGGCACCGTAGCGGAAATTGCGCACGCCGGCCTGGCTCTGTAACGGTGCGATGACCGCACCGGCGCCATTGCGCTTCGCGCGCTCCACGTCGGTTTCCGGCACAACCATGACGACGTGTCCCGACTTACCGTCGATCCTCCGGCGCGCGATGATGAGGGCCACAGCGCCCTGATTCGCTTCGGTCTGCAATTCGTTCAACGAGCCCGCCTGCCGCCAGCCGAAGCGGGCGCCGAACGCACGCAGCCAGCGAAACAGATCGTTGGCGCGTTGCTCGTCGATCGTGGCGCCGATGCGCGGCTCGACAGCTTCACCGCGTCCGAGACGCTCGACCGCATCCGGCGTCCACCACACGCGCGGCAGATACACGCCGGCAAGATTGCAGTAATCATGCGCGTAGATGTTGCAGAACGTGACACCGTCGCGCGGTTGATAGCGAACGTGCGCCGCCTTGTCGACCTTCAGGTAGTCGATGATGGCTGCCAGCTCGGCCCGCAGTTCAGCGGGCGTCGTGCCGCTGCGGCCGGGTTGATTCGCTTCGTTGAGCGAATGCGCCGTTGCAGCCGCTGTGCGCTTGGTGATCGAACCTGGCTTGCGCGGTGCGGTCACTGCGATGACGCCGCTTGTCGGTGGGGCGGCCGCCGGTGCGACGACGGGAATCGGCACGTCGTCCGCTGCCTTCACCAGAAACTGGCTTGCTGCGAAGCCGCGCAAATGCGCTCCGTTAAGGCTCGTCTCCACTTCCATGAAGCGCTCGCCCGGCTTGCCGGCAATAAGGCGCACACGATGGCCGTCGGGCAAGTGAGCGATGACGTTGGCCGACGGTTTCGCAGCATCGATCTTCGGTTCGCTGCGCAGCCGCAACGGCGTCGCATCGACATTGACCTCGAACGTCGCGCCGCTCGCGGCGACTTGCGCGACGGGCGCGAGCGCGGCAGTTCCCGCAGCGGGTGCTTCCATCATTGCCGGCAGCGCCGGGCTGCCGGCGGATTGCGATACGCGCAGGAAATCGAAAATCTTCTCGCCGTAGAATTGCCGGCCGTCGAAATACCCCTGCTGCAGCCCCTTCGCCGGCTTGAACGAGCCCGCGTTGTACGCAATGGCGACATGCACTTGCTCCAGATCGGTCAGGGTTGCCTGGTTCGCAAGGCCCGCACGCCGCATCGCCGCGCGCAGTTCTTCGATGCACTTGGCCAGCGACGCATCGAAATCGCGCCAGCGCCGCTCCAGAAAGTATGCAGGATCTTTCCTGAAGAACTGCAGGTCGTACTGGAACACGCCATAGCCGTGACAGAACTTGTTGGGCCGCTTGGCGACCGCCGCGAATGCCGGCACGCGTTGCGCCATCCGCACCAATGCGTCGTGGGCGATCTGGAACATTTCCTCACCCCGCGGCGCGGCCACCAGATCCGCCTTGGTCTTCGGAAACGCCGCACGGCCCTTGTCGGCGTCGAGCGTGTCGCCGACACAGATCTCGAGCAACTCGGGCAGGCCGATCTTGTCGCGCAGCGTCGACCAGATATGGCCGGTCTCCTGCGCTGCGATAGCTGCCAGCAGATCCAGGCTGAACGGCGTCGGCGCGATCGCCGCCGCAATCTGCCGGTGAAAGGTCTGCTTGAACCAGCGAAAGTCGTCTCGATCCAGCATGTGTCGCTCCCTGGGACATGGTACGAACGGACTTGGATATAGCTGTTCCGCGTTCCCGCCACTATCGCACTAAGGGGAACGTCACTGGCGCTCGCTGGTTGTATGGAATCCGCCGCTAGCGGTCGCGCTCCTTGATCAGCAGCAATGCGATCAACGTGACCACGCCGGCTACGGACAAGTAATAGCCGACGTAAGCAAGGCCGTAGTTCTTCGCAAGCCATGTCGCCAGATACGGCGCGAGCGACGCGCCGACGATGCCGGCGAGATTGAATGTCAGCGAGGCGCCGGTGTAGCGCACCGCGGTGGGAAATAATCCGGCGAGTGCCGTGCCCAGCGGGCCGTACGTCAATCCCATCAGTGCAAGGCCGAGGCTCAGGAAGGCCAGCACGCCCGCCGTGTTGCCCGAGCCGAACAACGGTTCGACGATCAGGCCGAACGCTATGATGCCGAGCGTCGCCGCGATCAGCACTGCGCGGCTGCCACGCCGCTCCGCGATGGCGGCCGATAGCGGGATGGTCAGCGCGAAGAACAGCACGCCGACCATCAGCAGGATCAGGAAATCGGGGCGGCTGTACCCCAATGCGCTCGTGCCCCAACTGAGCGAGAACACCGTCATGATGTAGAACAAGACGAACGTCGCCGTGGCCGCGAACGTACCGAGGACCAGCATTCGCGGATGCTCCTTGAGCACGGTGAGCATCGGCATGCGCACGCGTTCCTCTTGCTCGATCGTGCGCCGAAAGGCGGGCGTCTCGGTAATCTTCAAACGCACGTACAGGCCGACCAGGACGAGCAGCGAGCTGGCAAGGAAGGGCACGCGCCACCCCCACGCGAAGAACTGCGCGTCGCTCAACGATTGGCTCAACAACAGGAACAAGCCCGTCGAGCACAGAAACCCGATCGGCGCACCGAGCTGCGGAAACATTCCATACCAGGCGCGCTTGCCCGGCGGAGCATTTTCGATGGCGAGCAGCACCGCACCGCCCCACTCGCCCCCCAGGCCGAAACCCTGACCGAAGCGGCACAGCGCCAACAGCGCGGGCGCAAGCAAACCGATGGACGCGTACGGGGGCAGCAATCCGATCAGCACCGTCGATGCACCCATCGTCAGCAACGCGGCGACGAGCGTCGCCTTGCGTCCGATGCGATCGCCGAAATGGCCGAACACGGCGGAACCCACCGGCCGCGCGAAGAACGCGAGTGCAAACGTCGCCAACGATTGCAGCGTCGCGGAAGCCGGGTCCGCGGCTGGAAAGAACAGCGCCGGGAACACCAGCACGGCGGCGGTGCCGTAAATGTAGAAATCGAAGAACTCGATCGTGGTGCCGATCAAGCTGGCAAACAGCACCTGCGCCGGCGAGTTGATCCGCCCGCCTTCCCCCGCCTGAAGCCCCATCGTTTTATCCTTCTTGCTGACCGCAGGCACGATACCACCGTCGCCCTGGTTGCTTCGAATGCCACTGACTCATTGGAACCTGGCTCATTGGAACCTGGCTCATTGGAAGTCGATTCTTTGAAGTCTCTCGGAACACATCGCCCGCTGCGCCGACTGAACCAAGAAAGCGCCGCCGCACCGAGCCTTGCACTAAGTTAGCGCGATTGGTGCATCGGTGGGAGCAGGGCCTGACCACCAAACACCGATGATTCCCCCGCATTTCGCCAAGACCGCAATGACGCTGCCACTGGCATAACCCTTGCTTCTGTGCTCTGGCGCGATCCAACGGCGGGTCGAGCGCGATCGCCATCTCTGTCCAGCACTGCTGGCACTACTTCGGTCACGACCGGCCGAAGACGATCACCACCTCCGGGATTCCAGCTTCGTGCACGCACGCGTGCGCACACGCGCCTGCATGGGTTCCGTCGCTCATCGCTCCAACTTCAAGAGGCAGAAGCACAATCATGTCGTATTTGGCCCCGTCGGAATTCGTCACCAAGATGGTGGATGCAGGTGAGTCCAAGGTGTTCATGTCCACGCGGGACACGTTGATCCGCGCCTACATGGCCGGCGCCATCCTCGCGCTGGCGGCCGTCTTCGCCGTTTCCGTCAATCAGCAGACAGGCTACCCCATCATCGGCGCGGCGCTGTTTCCCGTCGGCTTCTGCATCCTGTATCTGCTGGGTTTCGATTTGCTGACCGGCGTCTTCGTGCTGTCGCCGCTGGCGCTCATCGACAAACGCCCGGGTGTCACATTCAGCGGCGTCCTGAGGAATTGGGGACTCGTGTTCATTGGCAACCTGGCGGGCGCGGTCACCGTCGCCTTCATGATGGCCATCGTCTTCACCTTCGGCTTTTCCACCGAGCCCAACGCCGTGGGCAAAGTGATCGCCGGCATCGGCGAAGCGCGCACGCTGGGTTACAAGGCACACGGCATGGCGGGAATGCTCACGCTGTTCATTCGCGGGGTGCTGTGCAACTGGATGGTTTCCACCGGCGTCGTCGGGGCGATGATCTCCACTTCCGTCGGCGGCAAGGTGATCGCCATGTGGATGCCCATCATGGTGTTCTTCGCGATGACGTTCGAACACTCCGTCGTCAACATGTTCCTGTTTCCGTCGGCCTTGATCATGGGCGGCAACTTCTCGATCATGGACTACATCGTCTGGAATGAATTGCCAACGGTGCTCGGCAACCTGGTCGGCGGGATGGCATTCACCGGGCTCACGCTATACTCCACGCACCTGCGGACGGCCCCGAAGCGCGCCTACAAGTAATCCCGTGCAACCCCGGCCAG